>Ga0233426_10000402_pt1 | contig 47224 bp, 41 predicted proteins | sample SI_118_April2016_6_FD_179875 | JGI IMG/M metagenome (GOLD analysis project Ga0233426, IMG submission 179875) | Seawater microbial communities from Saanich Inlet, British Columbia, Canada - SI_118_April2016_10_MG | ecosystem: Environmental > Aquatic > Marine > Inlet | place: Canada: British... | reverse complement strand
TTATCAACATATTGCTCAATTGAAAGAGCTAGGTTTGTATTTATCACAGAAATTACAGAGTAAAACTGATTATGATTGGTTTATGAAATTATAAGTAGTTCTATGGCACTAAGGGGGCGAAAGCGAGTTAGAGTATATAGTCTAAAAATAATTTCCTATGGCAGAAAGGGAGACAAAGCCCCTTAGTCTTTTTTACTTTAATTTGAACTTCCTTGTGTCATAGAAGGCATCATCTTTTGGTAGCTATTTCTATATTCTTATCGCCATTTAATGTAGTGCATCATTTATATTTGTTGTTAGTATGTACTTAAAATAGAAATTACTTAGGGAAAAGCTTTGTGTCAGTCATTCGCCAAATTTTAATACGCAATTTTAGAGGGATCGAATCACTTAATTGGAACCCTCATCCGGGCTTAAATTGTTTAATTGGTCCAGGGGATTCTGGTAAGTCAACCATACTTGATGCAATTGATTTATGTTTGGGGGCTAGGCGTGGTTTTTCATTTACTGATGCTGATTTTTTCAATTCCAATGTCAGTAATCCCCTAGAAGTTATTATTACACTTGGTAATCTTGATGATGCCCTGAAAAATTTAGAGCGATACGGTGAATTCTTGAGAGGGTTTGACATAGCGGCAAGGCAACTTTTTGATGAACCAGCTCAAAACTTAGAAACTGTAATTTCCATAAGGTTATTAGTTGATCGTGGTCTTGATCCTGACTGGCATTTATATTCTCAGCGAGCTACCAACGAAGGTCTTGAAAAACGTCTTCCGTGGAATCATAGGGAGTTAATTGCGCCAACTCGATTGGGTGAAGGAAATAAACATCACTTCACTTGGGGGATGAACTCTTTATTGAATAAATTAGCAGAAGAAAGACTTGATGTTTCAGCTCTTCTTTCAGAAATAACACGAAATGCCAGAATGTCTTTTGCTGAAAATGAAATTGAAGGTATTCAAGGGATATTAGCAAACATCCAAGTTGTTGCTAATCGATTAGGCGTTCCTGTAGATGAAATGAAAGCCTTACTTGATGTTGCTAGTATTACTATGTCTCACGGAGCTGTTAGCCTTCATGATAACAATGGTACACCGATCCGGCAATTGGGTACTGGGTCAACGCGTCTTCTTTTAGCTGGTCTTCAAAAACTTACATCATCTTCAAGGTTATTGTTGGTTGATGAAGCTGAATACGGATTAGAGCCTTTTAGAATTAATCGTCTTCTTAACGAAATTGGTGCTAAAGATGAAGTGCCATCTCAGCAAGTATTCATTACCACTCATTCACCTTATGTCCTTCGTGAATTAAAAGCTGAACAATTACAAGTTGTGAGAAAACGAAGCGATGTCCCATTTCCTCCTCCTTTTAATGAATCATCTCACCAAATCTTTACTATGACGAACACAAATGATCATCAATCTACGCTAAGGGCTTGTGCAGAAGCTTTTCTTGCTAATAAAGTAATCGTATGTGAAGGAAAGACAGAGGTTGGTCTGTTAAGAGGAGTCGATTATGTTGAATCGGAGCAAAATCGCCAAAGTATTCAAGCTTTAGGGGTAATGTATGCTGACGGTGACGGTGATAGCATGTTTAAAAGAGCGAAAGTGTTTCGAGAATTAGGTTACCCTGTAGCAATATTTAAAGATTCAGACAAGAACGATGAGCAGCAAACGCACATAACTGAGGCAAATCAGCTTGCCATTTCAATGTTTGAATGGAATCATAATTATGCGACAGAGCATGCCATATTCTTTTGTTGCCCTCTTGATATGATACCTCAACTTCTTTCCTTTGCTGTTAATAGAAAAAGCTCAGAAGCAATTAATGCTCATATCATGAATACCTCACAGCAACAGTTAAATTTAAATATTTGTTCGACCAACCCTCAGGATATACATCGTTCAGCTCTCGCTAATGCTGCAAAAGATAAAGGCTGGTATAAGGATATAACCCCAATGGAGGAATTAGCGAAGAATTTTCTCTGGCCACATAAAGAAAGGTTTCACACTGTTTTTTCGAATACGCTGCAAAATTTACTTAACTGGGCTAGAGTTTAGACAGTTATGACTACAGATCTTATTCTTGATAGCACAAGAGGTGCTATTGAAGCTCCTGCTGGGTGTGGTAAGACCCATTTGATTGTAGAAACACTTAAAATATCACAAGCAAAACCTTACTTAGTATTAACTCATACTACGGCTGGTGTTGCAGCTTTAAAAAAGCGGCTCAATCAAAGTAGAGTTCCTTCAAAAAATTACGTGCTTTCGACTATCGATGGTTGGTCTGTCCGTATTGCTAACAGTTTTAGCCATTCATGCTTATTAGCAAATACGCCCGATAACCCTAATTTATACTACAATGAACTTCGACAAGTTGTTGACCGCTTTGTCACTTCAGGAAATATTAATGATGCAATTGTAGCCTCATATAGTCGGCTAATCGTTGATGAATATCAGGATTGTAATCAAGAACAGCATAGTATTGTATGCGCAATTTCGCAATGTATTCCTACAACAGTTCTTGGCGACCCAATGCAGTTGATATTCAACTTCAGAAATACGGTTATCCCTCATTGGCAAAACCAAGTATTAACTTACTTTCCAATTATTTCAGAGCTAACGACACCATGGAGGTGGAATAATGCTGGTAATGAGGAGCTTGGTGAATGGGTTTTGTTTTGTCGTAATCAACTGTCAACTCGGCAAAGTATTGATTTAAATTACAGCCCTCAAAGTGTCAATTGGTTAAATTTATCAGGCAACCCACAGAACGACCTTCAATTGAAAAGCAGAGCGCAATACAATATTAGGAACAGTCAACGTGGCGATTCCTTACTGATTATAGGAGATTCAATGAGGCCAGCTTCAAGGCATCAATTTGCTAGCCAAAATATTGGAATTGATGTTGTTGAGCCTGTAGAACTTAGAGATTTAGTAGCTTTTGCGGATTGCTTAGACTCACAGACAGGGGAAGTATTGCTTACTTCTCTCTTGAATACCTTTAGTAATCTAGCTACGGGTATGGGAGTGTCAACTTGGTCAACGAGAATGCGCTCAATACTATCGAATACAAATCGTAGGGCACCTTCTGCTATTGAGGCAGCATTAGCTGATTATGCTACGACAAAAGAGGTTAAGAAATTAAAGAATCTACTAATCCAAATACAAGTGTCTTCAGGTGTACGAATATATCGAGTCGCTGCTTTTAAGGCCTTTGATTATGCCGTTGATTTAGTGCTTAGTGACCAAAATTTAACGCTAAAAGAAGCTATGGAATTAGCAAGGGAAAGAACACGTCAGCGAGGTGATGGAAGAGTACCCCATACAGCTATTGGTAGCACATTATTACTCAAGGGGTTAGAAACTGACCATTGCATGATTCTTGATGCACAGCAAATGAACCGACAAAATCTCTACGTTGCCCTTTCAAGGGGGGCTAAGTCTGTAACTGTGGGGAGCAGGACAAATTTACTTCCGTAAGTGTATTATTCTCTTTTGAATCTTATATTTAGGATAAGTCATATTGGCCACAAAATTATAGTTTCTAAGTCGTTGGGGGCGATATGTCATAGAATATATACTCTAATATCAGCTCCCTTAAAGATAGCGAACATACGGATGGGCTATATTATCCTAATAATAGGAGCGTTCTCTGGCATTAGTGAACAATTGACATTAATCTCAAAAGTTATGTGTAGTTTCACAATGTAATCCAAATTAATACGACATTATATGGTGTTTATAAGTCTTTATGTGACAACATATGGTGTTATTAACTACATTTTGAATCATAAAAATATTTGTTGCTAATAAAAAAAAGTATTGTAGGATGATAGAATAATTAATGGCTAGAATAAGAATAAACCGCTATGGCATTTAATTATAGATATGACAGCTTATGGTGTATCCAACATTTAAGGGAGGATTCTGTGAGTTTTTATATAATTCACAGAATATAAGCTCGGATTGTTTAAGTTATTTTGGGCTGTTATTCATTTCTAAGTTAACGAAAAATCTATCCTTGCCGATAAATTTTGGTGTTTGAATGGATAATACTTTTAACGGAGTTTTTGAGGTTACTTTTACTGAGTGAACAACACCTTTATTCACTCGAATAAAATCACCCGGTTTAATTATTTGCTTGGTTTCGTCTAAATAAAAAAGCCCTTCACCTTCTAACACATAAATAAGCTCAGTATGTTTTTTATGTATATGAGCTTTTACTTCGTTTCTAACGAAAATGACAAACTCAGAAGAACTTTCACCACTGCTAAGTTCGTCAATATGTAAATTTTTCATATCGCTAGGGGCCGTGTAAGTACTTAAATCTGCACCAGCAATCGCATCTGTACTTAAAAGACTAAATAAGCAAAGTGGTAAAAAGTAAAAACGAAATCTCATAGTTAACAAAGTGTAAATAAAGTGTATTAATATAGTTATAGCAGATAATTTGCAACTTTCCGAATTATCATATTTCAACTTGCATAGCCTTTTCTGAGTTGAAAAATGATTATGTTTTAATTTAAAACATAATCTCTCATTCTGAATTTAGATAGATAATGGTTGAAAGAATAGGCTTCTGAATTTTTCTACAATGGGCTTTTACGTTATGCTCTCCTTCTAGAATAATACTCATCTTCCTAACAACTTATTTTTGGGCAATAAATATTATGATTGAATACAGAGAACATAGAAGTATTTGCCATGCGTCAGTGGGTACTAGTGATGTTTCAAAGGCCAAAGATTTTTATCAACCATTACTTAAAACATTGTCAATCGAGTTGGTGTGTGAATACGAACACGCAATCGCTTTTGGCAAAGGCGGCTACCCTGAATTTTGGGTACAAATACCTTTTGATAAAAATTTTGTCACTAATGGTAATGGCGTACATTTTGGTTTTGTTGCTACTACCAAACAACAAGTCGATGCGTTTTACCTGCAAGCACTTTCGCTTGGCGCAAAAGATAATGGCAAACCAGGTTTAAGGCCTGAGTACGGAGATAAGTATTATGGTTGTTTCGTTATTGATTTAGAGGGAAATAAAATTGAGGCATGCTATTGGCAATTAAACGATTAATTACGAAATAATCATAGCTATTCGTTTGATAAACAATAGAAAATTATAATAAGTTGTTCTCTGCAGAGAAATAGTGAAATTTGCCTTTATCATTGTCTTAACTTCGTTTTATACTGACGCTTTGAAAAATTCATATAATTATTAACAGATAAAGGTATTACTTTGTTTAGAGGCACTTTCAATTTATCAAAATTGCTGCACCCTCTAGTTTTGAGTGTTTTTTTGTTAATATCTTTTCAATCAATTGCTTTACAAGCAATTAAAAATAATACATTTGATGCTTTTATTAAAAAAGCAGAATCGTTAAAAGATACTAATGCAGCTGATGCTTTTACCTTTCTCGATGCTCAACGTAATAACATCTCATCGCTATCTATTGAAAACCAATTAATTTTTTACAAGCTTTTAGCTGAACTTTACGTGGAGCAAGCACAGTATCAAAAAAGCATTAACCTTGCTACAGATGCATTAAAGTTGGCGAGAAGGTTATCAAGCCCAAGTATTACTGCCTCAGAATTACTTTACGCAAGAGGATTTGCTGTAGAAAGCCTAGGAGATTATAAAGCGGCACGTGAAGATTACTTAAATGGTTTAGAAATTGCGGACTCTTTGAATAATAAAAAAATTGTTGCCATAGGTTTAGTCAATATTGGCGCGTTAAATTATTTGATGGAAAAGTTTGATCGCTCACTAATTATGTTTAATGACGCATTAGCGATTGCTCAAAAAATCAATGATGATGAGTTATTAGGTTTTATTTATGGTGAAATGGGCATTTTATATAGTCTGATAAGCCAAGAAGAAAAGTCACTGTCTTATCATAAAAGCGCTTATGAATATTACCTGAAAGCGGGTAAAGTTTTTTATGCTTTAAATACGTTACGCAATATAGCGTCCAGCCATTCGATTAATGAAAGGTATGATGAGGCTATTTCGGTTTATAAACAGATACTTGAAAATATAGATAAAATTGCAAATAACGAACTGATCTCTTCTGTATATGCAGGAATGGCCTGGGCTCATGTAAAAAAGGAAGATAGTGATCCTGAAGCTTCTTATCAGTACATGCTAATTGCCAGTCAATATATAGAGAAAGCTGAACAAGTTGATATTCCCATTGCTCACGCTCTTGATAAAGGCTATTTATTTATGGAGCTTGGTCGCTACCAAGAAGCATTAGAAAATATGGACATTGCGACGGAATATCTTAAAAAATACGATGAAAGTGACCAAAAGGTTGTTAACACTATTTCACGGCTAAATTTACTTTATTTAAAAGCTGAAACCTATTTTAAAATTAACGATTATCAACAAGCATTCCAATCACAAGATGAATTCTTAACTTTCGCATTAACGCTACCTGAAAAAAGTGATATTGATGGTGTTGAAGATCTGCGAATGCGCTATGAAAGTGAACAAGCTGATCTTCAGACGAAAATATTAGAACAAAAAGAATCAGTACAATCTCTTTTATTATCAGAAGCTAAAAGTGATGTTAAGGATAGAAGAGTTTTTATCATAATCTTTGCTTTGATTGCTTTGGTGCTTGCCTGGATATTAATTAAAATAATAAATGGGCAGAAAAAATTACTTGTAGCAACTCGAACAGATAGTTTGACCAATGTCTTTAACAGACGTCGATTAATGCAATTAGGCAATGAGTTATTTAAACAAGCAAAAGAAGAAACGTTATTGTTGAGTTTATTTATTGTTGATGTTGATAGCTTAAAAAAGGTTAATGATAATTATGGTCATAATATTGGTGATGAAACGTTAAAAGCTATTGCGAATTTAGGGCTCAAGCAAATGCGCGATAAAGATATATTCGGACGATTCAGTGGTGAAGAGTTTGTCGCCTTGCTGCCTAATACCACTAATCAAGATGCAAAAGTAATTGCTGAAAGATTGCGTTTATCTGTTGAAAAACATGCATGGCCTCCAAATCAGATGCAAAGAATGTCAGTAAGTATTGGTGTGGCTCATTACAACCAAACTAAACATCAAACAGTTGAAGCGTTACTTAAAGATGCTGACTCGTTAATGTATCAAGCTAAACACCTTGGAAAAAATAGGGTGTGTATGAATGACTAATTTCACAAGTTTTTTATCCGTTTTATTTTTACTGTTAGTTTTTTCTGGAAAGCTATTTGCAGAAGAACAGTTAAACAAAGCACCTACACTGTCAGATATAGGTCAGCCTAATAAATCGAATTTACTTAATAGTGATGAACCATTACCAGTTGACGCTAGAATTATTTCTTTACTTGAACTAAGTGAGATTGATCCGGTAGCCGCAGAAAAGTTGTTACCTAAAATTATTGATATTAGTCACAACTTCAATGCTGCGGAACAGTATTTAATGTTAATGATTCGCGCTGAACTTTGCCATGAAAACCATGAAGCCCATAAGGCGATTAATTGGTTTAAACAAGCATTATTACTTGAAGATAAAATTGCACATGCTCAATTAATCCAGCCAAAATTTAATCAAATACATTTAAATTTTGCAAAGAAATACGCACAATTAGCGCAATTTAAATTAGCTTATGAGCAAAAGAATCTTTATTTAGATAAATATCGAGATTATCGAAAGCTTTTAAGAAAGCAGAGATTAACTAAGCTCAATGCTAAATATGAAACAGATTTAAAAGTAAAATCGAATGAATTATTAAAGACAGAGCATGAATATCGAACACTACAATTAGAAGAAGCAGAAAAAGAAGCGAGCACGCAACAAAGAAATATAATGGCATTGCTGATTACCGCGATAATTTTTATTGCTTTATTAGTGAGGCAATTAAAGATTCGCACTACATTGAAACGTATCTCTGCGAATGATAGTTTAACTAGCCTATTCAATCGAAGAACCTTATTTGAACAAGGTGAAATTCACGTCGAGTCAGTCTTGAAACATCAAGATGATATGAGTGTCATTTTACTCAACATAGATCACTTCAAACAAGCGAATGACGATTATGGTCATAACGTTGGAGATGAAGTGATAAAAATAATTGCAAAATTAGGAAGTGAAACTATTCGTCCGCGTGATATTTTAGCGCGCATAGGGGGAGGAGAGTTTGCGGTGATATTGCCTGAAACGAGTCATGAACAGGCGAAAGCGATTGCCGAGCGTTTTCGTGAAAAGGTCGAACAATTTTATTTATCTCAAGTTGATGAAAAAATTAAAATAACGGTAAGTATTGGCGTAGCTAGTCTATCCCAATCCAAACAAAACTTTGATGCTTTACTCAATGCCGCAGATAAAGCAATGTACTTAGCAAAGAATGCTGGTCGCAACCAAGTCTGTAGCTATATTAAGCAAGACTCTTAATTTTTGTCATTTTCTAAAACTTTCTTTCAATCAGCTATTTTTTCCTATGAGAGAATCAGATAAGCTAGTCAAAGAAGAGAAGGTTTAAATACGGCTTAATCTATTCAAATTAATAATAATTAACGTTCTTTTTAGTCTTAAATAGCATTAAATAACTCTATATCTTAGTTAATAGCTATTTAACGAGAAGAAAATCTACTCTTATCCTTCTATTTGTTGATTCAGTGTAAGAAAAATCAGCAATAGATAAGTCGTTTATATTGGGAATATGTATCCATGTCTGATGCGCTTGATTTTAGTCTTGATGGAATTGAACAACGTCCATTAAGGCAATTTACCGAAGAAGCTTATTTAAACTATTCCATGTACGTCATCATGGATAGAGCTTTGCCGCATATTGGTGATGGCTTAAAGCCTGTGCAACGCCGTATTGTTTATGCAATGTCCGAACTTGGCTTATCTGCAGCGGCAAAATATAAAAAATCAGCCCGTACTGTTGGTGATGTTTTAGGTAAATTTCACCCTCATGGGGATTCAGCATGTTATGAGGCCATGGTATTGATGGCTCAGCCGTTTTCTTATCGTTATCCTTTAGTTGACGGGCAAGGTAACTGGGGGGCACCCGATGATCCTAAATCCTTCGCTGCTATGCGTTATACAGAATCTCGATTATCTCGTTTTAGTGAAGTGTTATTAAGCGAGTTAGGACAAGGAACCGTTGATTGGTCACCCAACTTTGACGGTACGATGAAAGAACCTAAAACATTACCAGCACGTCTGCCTCATATTATGCTCAATGGTATTACGGGCATCGCTGTTGGTATGGCAACGGATATACCTCCTCACAATGTAAGAGAAATGGCGAATGCTTGTGTCAAACTGATTGAAGCGCCAAAAACTGAAATTACTGAATTATTAGACGTTGTCAAGGGCCCTGATTATCCAACTGACGCTGAAATTATTACACCAGCAGCTGATATTGAAAAAATATATCAAACAGGTCGTGGCAGTATTAAAATGCGTGCTGTTTATGACATAGAACATGGTGAAGTGGTGATAACCGCTTTACCTCATCAAGCGTCAGGCGGTAAAATTTTAGAACAAATTGCGAGTCAAATGACCGCGAAAAAATTGCCTATGGTCATAGATTTACGTGATGAATCTGATCACGAAAATCCAACACGTTTAGTGGTAGTTCCTCGTTCAAATCGAGTGGATATTGAACAATTAATGCAGCATTTGTTTGCCACGACAGATTTAGAAAAAAATTATCGCGTTAACCTTAATATGATCGGCTTGAATAATAAACCAGCCGTTAAAAACTTAAAAAGTATTCTGAGTGAATGGATCGAATTTCGCCGCGAAACTATTCGTCGTCGTTTGCAATATCGCCTTGATAAAGTTTTGGCTCGTTTACATATTTTAGATGGTTTATTGATTGCTTACTTGAATATTGACGAAGTTATCGAAATTATTCGTAATTTTGATGATCCTAAAACTGAGTTAATGTCCCGTTTTTCATTATCTCAAATTCAAGCTGAAGCAATTTTAGAAATTAAACTACGCCAACTGGCTAAGTTAGAAGAAATTAAAATTCGTGCTGAGCAAGACGAATTAAATAAAGAGCGTGAACATTTAGAAAAAATATTGGGCTCTAGCGCTCGTCTGAATACCTTAATGAAAAAGGAAATTCTAGAAGCCGCTGAAAAGTATGGTGACGAACGACGTTCTAAAATTATTGAACGTAGTGAAGCTAAAGCCTTATCAGAAAAAGATTTAGTGCCAAGCGAACCAGTAACCGTGGTTGTATCTTCTAAAGGTTGGGCTCGCTGTGCGAAAGGGCATGATATTGATGCTAAAGCACTAAGCTATAAAGCTGGAGATGAATATTTATGCTCTGCAAAGGGGCGCAGTAACCGCCCTGTGGTATTTATTGATTCATCCGGTCGAGCCTATACCACAGACGCCCACACTTTGCCGACTGCGAGAAGTCAAGGTGAACCATTAACGGGACGCTTTAGCCTATCTGCAGGGGAAAATTTTGAACAAACCCTCATGGCTGATGATGAAACTATCTATTTACTAAGTAGTGATGCCGGTTATGGTTTTGTGGGTAAGTTTTCAGATATGGTCAGCAGGAATAAAAACGGTAAAGCACTGTTAAGTTTACCTGCAAGCGCAAAAGTTATTCGACCAAAAGCTATAAATGATATTGACAATGCTTTGGTGTTAGCAATTACAACCGAGGGACGTATGCTGGTATTTCCAGTAAAAGACTTACCGGTATTAAGTAAAGGTAAGGGAAATAAAATTATTAATATTTCCTCTGCGCGCGCTAAATCAAGAGAAGAATATGTAACTTTACTTGATGTGATTACTGATCAAGACTCGGTTACTTTACATGCAGGAAAACGTAAGTTAACCCTTAAATCAACTGATATAGAACATTACCGTGGTGAAAGAGGGCGTCGTGGTAATAAGTTACCAAGAGGGCTACAGCGCGTTGATAGAGTTGAAATTGAATCACCGGTGAACAAATCTGAAGTGAACGAAGTTGATGAGTCTAATTCACCTGTAGAATAGTCATTTATTAGGTAATCTTAATTAGAAATATAGATTAAATTGCGGATAAGTTAAATGCTTAGGTAACCCACATTAAGTGGTTGTCTGAGCATTTTTTTTGCTTTTCAGTAGGATTTATTTAACAGCGATTATTTAAATGATAGTTTCTCTTTATTCGTCATTTAAATTTTATTTTTGTCATAAATCTTTCATATTAAACACCTAAACTTTCCTCTGAAAGGAGAGTTATGTGTTCAAAATTATTCAAGATATTATACGAAATAAACAAATTAGTGTGGTTTTTCAACCTATTTTTGACATCACAAATAAAGCGATCGTTGGCTATGAAGCTTTATCCAGAGGGCCTATAAATAGTCGATGTTACGCACCCGATACATTATTCAAATCAGCAACCGATTGCGGATTATTATCTGAACTTGAAATACTATGTCGTGATACGGCGATTAAACAATTTGCAAAGTTGAAACTTGACGGGAAATTATTTTTAAATATAAGTCCGTTGGTATTGTTAGATAAAGCACATCCTCAAGGCGAGACCATAAAATTGGTAGAAAAGGCTGGCTTAGATTATCAGCAAATAGTGATAGAGCTTAGTGAAAAGTATCCTTTTCCAAACACACACACATTAAGTTTAGCGCTTTCTAAATACCGAGAGTTTGGTTTTGATGTTGCAATAGATGATTTAGGGGCAGGTTATTCAGGTCTGAAAATGTGGAGTCAATTAAGACCTGACATTGTTAAAGTTGATCGTTATTTTGTTGAAAATTGTCATCTTGATAGCTTTAAAAGAAAATTTCTTAAAGCGATATTTGAATTAGCTCATTCCGCTGAAGCAAAAGTAGTGGTTGAGGGCATAGAAAGTTTTGAAGAATTTGAGTTGTTAAGGCAATTAGGTATGACATACGCACAAGGTTTTTATTTATCTAAGCCAAGTGCTGAACCATTGCGCTTTTATCCTCAATGGCTTGAGCAAGATTCGCTATATTTACAAAATAACGGTTAATCATTGTTCATTACCTAATGTTAGATAGCGATTGAATGAGTTGGCAAAGTGTGGATATTTTTATATTTGATAACTGTCGATAGTCAAAATAAGGGCATATCAATAATTTTTTTTCAGTATTTATTGCAAATTCAGTTGAAAGCCAATGACATCTTTGTGAAAGTCCAAGTTTAGTAGCGAAAGACTTTCCCATGATGATTGAGATATTATTATTGAATGTATTCTTCGTTGATAAGTTTTGTAATATTGCCTGAGCGGGTAAATTAAAAAGTAAATTTTCATTACTATGCGCTTGCATTAAGGCATTATCGCGAAATTCTTGCCATGAATTATAGGGTGGGGAGCTTAACTCAAAAATAATTTTCGCATAGACATTAAATATCTTTCGCCAATGATTTCCAGTAAGTTCTGCGATCGTTTTAATTTCGCCTATTTGCATCGGTCGACAGATTTCTAACGATTGATACTCTTTCAATGGAGGGATATTTTCAATATAAAAATTTAACTGCGCAGATGCCTTCCCAAGTCCGATTAAATTCATTTATCACTACAGTTAATGTCGTATTTACAATAAAAAACCCAGTAAAAACTGGGTTTTAGTTTAAATGTTTTAATTAGCTTAAAACTCGTCCAACATATACTCTAATGAGTCTTCATAGACTTTTAAGTCTTTTTCTAGTTGGAACTTTTCTTTCAGTTGTTCTATTTCACGCCATTTTCTTTTTTTATTACTATTTGTTGCGGCTTTTGGTTGTTTACCAAGAGAGCCGAGTACTTCATCTAGCTTATCCATGGAATGCTCCTTTTTTCTACAACTGCATGATTTTTTTACCATACTATCTAGAAAAATTGAAACATTTTTTTCGTGGTTTTATCCAAGTGGGTGAATATTAAGCCTTTTTATTTTTATAATAATGCTGAAAGTTGTTTCTCTAATTTTACTTGGTCGATAGCAAAATTTCTGATCCCTTCAGAGAGTTTTTCAGTTGCCATAGCATCTTCATTCATTAACCAACGAAAATTAGCTTCAGTTAAAACGGGTTCTTCGGCGATAGAAATTTGATCATTAAATAGTTTTTGTTGAACATTTTCATGAGAGTTGGCTAATTCATCTAATAGATTAGGGCTAATTGTTAAACGATCACATCCAGCTAGCGCTAAAATTTCACCAATATTTCTAAAGCTTGCGCCCATCACAACTGTTTTATAGCTTTTGGCTTTGTAGTAGTTATATATTTGACTCACCGATAATACACCTGGATCTTCCTCTGCGGCATATTCGGCAATGCCAGTATCTTTTTTATACCAATCTAAAATACGACCAACAAAAGGTGAAATTAAATAAGCACCGGCTTCAGCGCAAGCTTGAGCTTGAGCGAAACTAAATAAGAGCGTTAAGTTACAGTTTATTCCTGACTTCTCTAATTGCTCTGCAGCTTTAATACCTTCCCATGTTGAAGCTAGCTTAATTAATATTCTTTCATTGCTGATGCCTGCTTCATTATACATGCCGATAAGTTTATGAGCTTTTTCAATAGAAGCTTGTGTATCAAAAGATAAACGAGCATCCACTTCAGTAGATATACGACCAGGAATGATTTTTAAAATTTCTAAACCAATTAACACTGATAATTTATCTGCTGCATCAATTACTTGTTGCTCTGCATTAGTTGATTGCTCTTTTGCCCAAGCAACAGATTGAGCTAACAAGTGTTGGTAACTCTCTAGTGACGCTGCTTTAAGGAGAAGCGAAGGGTTTGTTGTCGCATCTTGAGGTTGAAATTTTGCTATTGCTTCAATGTCACCTGTGTCTGCAACAACCGTCGTCATTTTTTTCAGTTGTTCTAATTGGTTTGTCATCATATTGTCCTTTAATTTTATGTGAAAAGTGTACCGATAAAGCGTTGAGCAAATCGTAAATAATATGACAAGCGGCTTATTTCTGGTGTGACTCCTTTAACGACTCAAATTATCCATAAATGATTCTTGAGAGGTATTTGAGTTTGAACACTAATTTGTATCAAATCCTGCCAAATTAGCAAGTAGCTTTTGTTGATTATTTGCAAATAATTAGATTATTTTTTTCTGAGTTAGATTGATAACCCTCCGATTTAAATCTGCTGTTCCTATGGTATAGTATCGACAATATTACTCGACTTGGATCCGTTATGTTACTTGTTGTCTCTCCTGCAAAAAATTTAGATTATGAATCCCCTTTAGTTACTGACAAATATTCACAACCTGAGTTGTTATCTCACAGCCAATTACTCATTGAACAATGCGTAAAGTTGTCTCCTGCAGAGATATCTTCTTTGATGGGAATTAGTGATAAATTAGCAGGCTTAAATGCCGCAAGGTTTGGACAATGGTCGCAACCTTTTACTCATGAAAATGCTCGCCCAGCAATGCTTGCATTTAATGGTGACGTTTATACTGGGCTAGATGCTAAGTCTTTAACCGACTCAGACTTCGAATTCGCACAACAGCATATGAGGATTTTGTCAGGCTTATACGGTTTATTAAAACCGCTAGATTTGATGCAAGCATACCGATTAGAAATGGGCACAAAACTTAATAACGATCGCGGTACTAATTTGTATCAATTTTGGGGTGATATTATTACTGAAAAACTCAATCAAGCAATTGCTCAGCAAGGGGATAATATTTTAGTGAACCTTGCTTCAAATGAGTATTTTAAATCAGTAAAGAAAAAATCACTGAATGCTGAATTGATCACACCTTCGTTTAAAGATTGGAAAAATGGCCAATATAAAATGATAAGTTTTTTTGCGAAAAAAGCTCGTGGTTTAATGGCAAGGTATATTATTGAAAATAAAATTGATTCATTAGAAGCTTTGAAAGGGTTTTCTGAGGCTGGCTATAGCTACAGTGATGAGTTTTCGAAAGGTAATGACTGGGTCTTTACACGAAGAGAAAGCGATTAGTCTTAATCTTTTATTGAAATATTAAAAATGGTAGTTCAAACCTAGGTATAGGTAACTGCCATTAAAGCCAAATGGCGCTGAACGGCGTGAATACTTGAAAACTCCAGGGCTACTGACTATTTCATTTCCTTGATTGTCAATAATAGTCCCCGCATGAGAGTTAGCAATTTTATTTTTATCGGGAGTAACATTAAATATATTATTTACTCCAACATACCATGAAAAATGATGGCTAAATTGTTGCTCAATCTTGATATCTGTCAATATTTCTGCGCCATAAGTTTGTTTGCCACCATCTGTAATGGTGTATTCGCCATAACGATTAACAGCAAGGTTCAATGACCAGTTATTTTTTTGATACGTTGAATTTAAGCTTAATCTGTTTTTTGGCTGCCATTCTTCAATAATTGAAATATCTTGCTCTGAAAAAACCTGCTCCACTGTTAACGCGTTTAACACTGAAGAATCAGGTATGTATAGTTCAGTAACGTCTGTATCGGTAATATTACCCGCTAAGGTAATATCAAGATAACCCGTCATTAATGAAGTTTTCCAACTGGCTATTAAGTCAACACCTTTTGTTTCTGTGTTTACGCCATTAAGGAACACTTGGGCTTTGTCTATGTTATTTTGTTTTAATAAATCACTAAGTTCATTGGAGTACTCCGGACTGAGTTTGTTACTGATCACAATACGGTCATCAATGTTAATAGCATAATAGTCTAGGGTCAGACTGAAATTATCGTTAAAAGTGAAAACGCTACCAAGGGTAAAGTTCGTTGATTGCTCTTCGTTTAATTTGGGCACTCCAATAAGTTTAGTTAAAGCACTATCATTTCGAAATGTGCCAATTTGTTCTGCAGAAAATTGATTGTTCTCATCGACAATAAACTGTGTACTGACATTGTTAAAGTATAGTTGTTGCATCGAAGGTGCCCTAAAGCCAGTGCTAACTGAACTTCGAAAGGTTACGATTTCGTTCATGCGCCAATTTGCTGCTAATTTAATATTGGAAGTATCACCGAAATCGTCATAATTATCGTACCGAATTGCCCCATCAATAGTAATATTTTCAAATAACTCACTGTTTATCTCTAAATATAATGAGCTTACTTGACGGGATTCATTGACTAAAGATTTTGGTGGAATTCCAGGAAAGCCTTGTATACCTCCTAATGCATTATTGTTATAAGAGGCATTGCCCGCTTGGTTGCCATAATCAAAGTAACTGTATTTTTCACCTGGGCTAACTTGATACGTGTCTTTTCTTATTTCAACACCGAGAGAAAGAGAAAAGTACTCATACATTCTTTGTAAATCAATATTAAGTGTTTGTAACGATAAAGATAGGGCATAAGCATCAGCTGATTGAGGTATTTGTTCTCTTATTTGTTGAGGACTCAAATCACCTTGTTCAATTAATAGATTTGCGTAAGAAGCGTTGATAGAACTTCTTGTTTGATAATCAATGTTATTTTCTCCATGAGTGAATGAAATATCAAACGTCGTATCATTGTCGAGATCTGCTTTAAAGCCTAAGTTAAACGAGCTATCTGTAATGTCAGAATGGATATAAGGTAAAAAACCATTAGGACGAATCGCTTCATTATCTTGAAGTATCGGGTTTGCTAAATGATTCGCATTGTGGCGGAAAAATGCGGCAGAACTGTTCCTGCGTTTAGAGTAAATAGCAAAACTATATAATTCACCCGCCGATAACAGATAATTTGCATTATAAGCAAAACTAAACTGTTGATAAGCAGGATCACCAATTTTAAATGTTTTTCTATTCGCGGTTTTTTCTCTAAGATCGTTTGCAACGTAATCCCCATTAACGTGCTTTTCACAAGTCTGATATTGGCAGCTACCGTCTAAGCCAGAACGATCGGTCTCTTGATGCTTTAATAATCTAATTGTTGTATTAATAAATCCTTGTTCATTGATTGCAAAACCTTTGTTAAAGCTTAAATCAACAGTATCACCATCACCTTGTTGATACTGTCCAAAAGTACTGTTTACGCTGCCTTCATCCTTTGAATCTTTTAGCACAATGTTGATAACACCGGCAATGGCATCTGATCCGTATTGAGCTGTTGCCCCATCACGAAGTATTTCAATGCGTTTAATTGCATGTAATGGGATGGTATTTAAATCAGCACCTGCCGTACCTCGACCAACCGAAGTATTTATATGTAACAAACTCGCGTGGTGTCTACGTTTACCATTCACTAGAATGAGGGTTTGATCGGGCCCTAATCCTCTTAATGTTGCTGGTTTTAAAACATCGGTACCGTCACTTATGGATGAGCTGGCAAAATTGAATGAAGGCGCGATACTTTGAAGCATTCTGCCAACTTCAAATTCACCCGTATTTTTTAAATCTTTATTTGAAAGAATATCTACTGGTACTGGTAATTCCTTGATACTTCTTGCAATACCTCTACTACCAACTATCGCTATTTTCTCTATTTGATTAGAAGAGTTCGCTTTTGATGAGTGATGGAATTGTTGAGTGTCAGAATGATTTTCTACTATAAGTATATTTTTTGGTTGAGGTAGCCTTTTCAGTGAAGGGTCTTTAATGATGCTAAGTTTATCATTATGAAGGTCGGCTTTTAGTCCAGAATTTCTGAGTAATTTACTCAATGCTTGATTAAAGCTGTAATAGCCTTTAACTGGGTTAGTTTGAAAGTTCTTAGCTAGCTCATATGAAAAAATAATGGTTTTATCGGTTTTCCTTGCAAAAGTGATTAATGCTTGTTCTGCAGATTGTTTCTGCATGTTAAAAAGAAATAGTTTTTCTGCAAATGCTGGTTGAGAAATAATAAACCAAAGTATTACGACTTTAATTGCGTTAATTAATATGCACTTTTCCATTGTTGTATTTTGCTGTTTAATTCCTGAAACATCATGGTGACGAAATAACATCAATTGAAAAGTTTACCTTTGAGGTTTTTATTATTAGTGTGCTGGAAGTATAGTATTATTTAGAGCGAAGAAGAAGAATTTATGAATGATTATTTGCTTTGCTTAATTGGATAGAGTTTGTCGCATTAAATTTATATTTGATATTAAAATTATTGGCTAGTGACTCAAGTAAGCCATTGATATCGTCAGCTTTAAAATAACCCGCAATTTTCGTATTACTGACCTCATCATTCGCTATTTCAAATTGTACATTGGTATATCGACTGACTTCACTTAACGCTTGTCTTAAGGTTTCACCGTTAAAAATTAACATGCCTTGTTGCCAAGATAATTCTTGTTCAGTTTGTGCTTTAGATAATTTTAATGTGGCTTTTTGTACTTTATTTTCAATAATAGATTTTTGACCATCCGTTATTATCATCTTTGAATGATGCTTTTGGCTTTCATTTTTAATGAGCGTAGCGAGTGTATTAAGATCTTGATGATCACTTACGAGCACTTGACCTTCACTCACAATTAATTCCATATCTAATTCATTGTTTTTTTGAATATTAAATACAGTTCCTAGTGCTGTAAATGATTTACTTCCGCTAGTGACAGTAAAAGGCCTTGTTTTGTCTTTTGCTACATCAAACTTGGCTTCACCATATATTAAGTCAATATTTCTATGCCCTTTGTTGTAGTTAACAATAATTCTAGAATGTGTATTGAGTGTAACTTTACTGCCATCAGCTAAAAGGTAATTATTTTGTTCACCAATTTTTGTTTGGTAAGCAATTATAGGTTTATCATGATTAAGCGCCGAAAATGTTGACATTGACTTACCCATGAAAATGGCAAACATACCTAATAATACAATTATAAAAAAAAGACTTTTAGCGCTAAAAGAACTCAAGCGATTATTTTTTTCTAGTGTAAAAATACCATTTAATTCATTTAATTCATTGATATTATCGAATACTGAAGATGCTTTATATATTGCTTGATGATGGTGAGGATTTTGATTGAGCCAAGCGATAAGTTGAGGTTTCTCTGAATCGGTTAATCCACGATTTAAACAACGCACCCAAGACCTTGCTTGCTGTTTAATTTGTTGGTTGATTAAACGGTTTGACACCTTAGTTACTTCCTTAATAACGGCAAAATATCCGGATATTGGCGTATGCAATTTACATTAACACTATTAATAATAGTATATAATTTCAATCAGTGATATTTTCACCGAAATTAGTTTGCTTAGCAAGTAATATTGAGCATTTGTTCAATATTACTTGCTTTGTTAACCATTTGGTTTGATAGATTTAACGTTTAGCAGATCGTTTGGCTTGTTTTTTAGCTTTCGCTTTAATTTGTGATTTTGATTTTTTTACTTTAGGTTTCTTTAACGCAACTTTAGCTTCTTTATTTTTTGGACGTAATTCTTCTATTACTCTTCGAGGTAAACGATCGCCCATATAGCGTTCAATTTTTGCTACAACTGCCATGTCATGTGCTTCAACCAAAGAGATTGCGGTGCCTTTATTACCAGCACGACCAGTTCGTCCAATACGATGAATATAAATATCAGCTTTTCTTGGCATATCAAAATTAATCACATGTGTAATGTCATCAATATCTAATCCTCTAGCGGCAACGTCTGTGGCAACTAATACGTTAATTTGAGCATTTCGTAAACGTTCAACGGCTTTGTTGCGTTTGTCTTGCGCCATTTTTCCTTCTAACCAAGCACAAGGAATATCTTCTGCATATAACTTACCTGAAAGATACTGAACAGTTTCGCGCTTATTGGCAAAAACAACTGCACGTTTAATTTCTTCTTGCTTTAATAAATTAGCAAGTAATGAAAATTTATGATCTTTATCATCAGCAAGGTGAAGCCATTGATGTATTTTTGCCTTCTCTTTCCGTGAAGGGTTTGACTCTAGAAATACAGGTTCATTAAGGATTTCTTTTGAAAATTTAAGGACGCCAGCGCCTTCTAGTGTTGCAGAAAAAAGCATGGTCTGTTTACGCCACCTTGCTTCAGCAATAATTCTGTTAATGGTTTCAGCAAAGCCCATGTCTAACATGCGATCTGCTTCATCAAGTACTAAAATTTCAATTTCACGTGCGTCAAATTGCTCATTTTCTATATACTCAAGTAAACGACCTGGTGTCGCAATTAATATGTCAGTAGTCTCTGTTAAAATTTCTTTATGACTGCCGTAGTTTACCCCACCTGTGATCACGCCACTTTTAATTTTAGTTAAAGTGGTTAACTTTTCACTTTGCTCATGGATTTGCAGTGCTAATTCACGCGTAGGTGATAAAATTAATACTCTTGGAAAACCCGGTTTAGTTCTAGGGTAATCAAGTAAGTGTTGAGCGATTGGCAAAATAAATGCCGCGGTTTTTCCTGTTCCGGTAGGCGCTGATGCTAATACATCTTTACCCGCCATAGCAGCAGGTAAAACTAGCGATTGAATGGAGGTAGGTTTTGTAAAACCGGCATTATGTATGCCTCCTAGGAGTTCTGTGTCTAGGTCAAACTGCTCAAACATATTGATTTTAGGCTCGAAATTAAGATGTGCAGATTATAGTGGTAAAGTGGTTAATTACCTATAGCGCACATTAAAAAGATTATATTTATTTACTTAATTAACTGGTTAATACTTCATTTATTTCAGATTTGATCTGCTGACACCAAGTTTTGATACGTAATACGCTTTCGTTATATTGATTGTCTTCATCTAATGCTAAGCCAACAAACTGGCTTTGATCTTGAGTCAAAGCTTTTGACGCTGCAAACTCATAACCCTCATTAGGCCAAAAACCTATAACAAAACCACCTTGTGCGATGACTTTATCATGCAGCATACCCAGTGCGTCTTGAAACCACTCGGTATAGCCAATTTGATCGCCCATTCCAAATAACGCGATGATTTTACCATTTAAATTTAGATCATCAATCTCATCCCAATGGCTTTCCCAATCTTCTTGTATTTCACCATAATCCCAAGTGGAAATTCCAAAAATGATTAGATCAAATTTTTCGCTTTCCGCCAAAGGAGTATCTTTCAGGTTAAATAAATTGATTATGCCATCATCAAACTGGCTTTGAATTTTTTCGGCGGCAATTTCTGTATAACAAGTGGTTGAGCCATAAAAAAGGCCAATTTCCATGTTTTTTACCTAGCTATTTATTCGTGAAATATTATTGCGCGCAAGTTTATCAGATTGAGCTATTAACAAGCTATAAAGGAGCAAAAAAAGTTGTTATAAATTTAGCTAGCGTAAAAATTGATTTTTACTAAAATACCCTGTAATTTTGTCGCCTTTATCACGGTCATATTTGCCGGGTCTTGATGTATTTTTTTGTTACTGATGCTTTTTAACTTCAGTAAATATATAAATTTTGGGAATATCTATGTTTAAACATTGCGCTTTCGTTTTTTTGTTTAGTAGTTTTTTATTTGTGTATCCAGTGTTTGCACAAGGGAGTAATGAACTTTCAGAAAAATCACAAGCAGAAATAAAAGCAAAACTCGTTGGATCAATTAACCTTGATATACAATCAATTAAAGCTTCTCCATTGCCATCATTAGTCGAACTAGTGACGAAACAAGGGATTTTTTATGCGAGTAAAGACGGAAAGTTTTTAGTCCAAGGCAAAATTTATGGTATAGGCCGTGATGATGTCGTTAATCATACTGAAGACAGCTTGTCATTATTACGCATTGAAGGTTTAAAAGAATTTTCTAATGACATGATTGTTTATCCTGCAAAAAATGAAAAGCATCAAATCACGGTTTTTACTGATATTACCTGCGGCTATTGCCGAAAAATGCATAAGCAAATTGATGAATATAATGACTTAGGTATTACCGTAAAGTATATGGCTTATCCTCGCTCAGGTGTACAAGATCAATTAGGTCGATTATCGCAGGGCTTTAAAGATTTGCGCTCTATTTGGTGTCATGAAGAACCGAGTGTTGCTTTAACTAAAGCTAAATTAGGGGCATCAGTAGCTCAACGTATTTGTGAAAGCCCTGTTGAAGCGGAGTTCGATTTTGGTCGTCAAATTGGCGTTAACTCTACTCCTGCAATCATTTTCCCTAATGGCATGTTATTGCCTGGTTATCGTGAACCGAAAGATTTAATCAAAATTCTTGAAAGCATCAGCGCCGAAAGTTAATCTTTTTTCTTTTATATTTATTTTACATTCAGTTTGGTAAGTAGTTTTTTATGAATAAAGTTATTGTTCGTCGTGATGTGATAGATGATAGCTACTTACCTTTAACGCTCCACCCAGTTATTAAACAAATTTATGCTACTCGAGGCGTAAAATCTGAAAGTGAACTCATTCTCAATGCTAGTCAGTTAATTTCAGTTGATAAATTAATGGGTATTGATGATGCCTGTAAAATACTATTTCAAGCACTTCAAGCTAATCAAAAAATTGTTATTATTGGTGATTTTGATGCGGATGGCGCAACAAGTACTGCATTGATGATGTCAGCATTATCTATGTTTGGTTATCAAAATCACCAATTTCTCGTACCTAATCGTTTTGAATATGGCTACGGCTTAACACCCGAAATTGTCAGTATTGCCCATCAAAAAGGAGCAGAGTTATTAATTACCGTTGATAGCGGTATCAGTTGTATTGCTGGTGTTGAAAAGGCTAAATCGTTAGGTTTGAGTGTCATTGTTACTGATCATCATTTACAAGGTAAAAAATTACCGCCTGCCGATGCGATTATAAACCCCAATCAACTTCAGTGTGACTTCCCCAGTAAAGCCTTAGCTGGTGTTGGCGTTGCCTTTTATTTCATGTTGGCGATGAGAAAATATTTACGGGAGAATCATTGGTTTACAACGCAAGACTTAACTGGTCAGGCTAATCAAACTATTGCTGAGCCGAATATCGCGCAGTTGCTAGATTTAGTTGCCTTAGGGACTGTAGCGGATGTTGTTTCTTTAGATGCGAATAACCGTATTTTGGTGGAACAAGGTTTAAAACGTATTCGAGCAGGGCATACTCGTCCAGGAGTTCAAGCGCTGATAGAAATCGCGGGTAAAAACCAACAACGGTTAATGGCAAGTGACTTTGGTTTTGCACTAGGTCCACGTATTAATGCTGCAGGGCGTTTAGATGATATGGCTTATGGCATTAATTGTTTGCTAGCACCTGATTTACTGTCCGCGCGAGTAATGGCTGCGGAGCTTGATAGTTTAAATAAATCTCGTCGTGAAATTGAGCAAGGGATGCAACATGAAGCTGAAATCATTATGAAGCAGCTTAATTTTACAGAAGAGAACTTGCCCTTTGCCATTTCATTATTTCATGACCAATGGCATCAAGGAGTGATTGGCATTGTGGCAGGGCGATTGAAAGAAAAATATCATCGCCCTAGTATTGTTTTTGCTCAAAGCGAAAACGGTTTAGAACTTAAAGGTTCAGCCCGTTCAATTCCTGGTTTACATATTCGAGATTTACTAGAGCATATTGATAGCCAACACCCTGAACTTATAATTAAATTTGGTGGTCATGCGATGGCCGCTGGATTGTCTATCGAAAAAAATAAGTTTGATAATTTTCAACATCAATTTGATAAATATGCCAAGCAATGGCTAGATCACGACTTACTTGAAGGAAAGCTTTATTCAGACGGGGATCTTGCATTGTCTGAAATGACGATCAACTTTGCGGAAAACATTCGACAAGCTGGTCCGTGGGGGCAAAATTTCTTAGAGCCTTTATTTGATGATGAGTTTACGTTAATTCAGCAAAGGATCGTAGGAGAGAAGCATCTTAAGATGGTCGTTGAAAAGCAAGGAAAAATTTTTGATGCAATTGCCTTTAATATAGATGTCAAGAACTGGCCAAACAGTAACGCTAGACAGATGCATCTTTGCTATAGACTGGATATAAATGAGTTTAGAGGCAAGCAATCTTTGCAGTTAATGGTCGAGAATTTAGCGTTAATTTCATAAGCTTTTTGGCTTTTTAGCTTACAAAGTCACATCCTCATAAATTGCCACATTCAAGCGTTTATTTACCTGCATAATTAAGCTACAATGCGCGACTATTTTACTATTCATATTGGCCAGTCTTTTTGGCACTGTAAAAAGATATTTAAGCATGCTTGAAGTAAACCCTGTTTTAAACAAAATTAAAGAAATCCGTGAGCGTACAGATATGCTTAGGGGGTACCTTTGACTACGATCAAAAATCTGAACGTCTAGTTGAAGTTGTTCGTGAATTAGAAGCACCAGAAGTTTGGAATGAACCTGAACGTGCCCAAGCGTTAGGTCGAGAACGTGCTGGTTTAGAGGCTGTAGTTGAAACCATTGATGAAATGGACTCTGGTTGTGAAGATATTGAAGGCCTAATTGAGCTTGCTGTAGAAGAACAAGATGAAGAAACTTTTAATGATGCTGAAGCCGAAACTCAAGTATTAGAAAAGAGTTTAGAAAAGTTAGAATTTCGCAGAATGTTCTCTGGTGAGCAAGACGCCAATAACTGCTATTTGGATATTCAATCAGGTTCGGGTGGTACAGAGGCTCAGGATTGGGCGGAAATGTTAATGCGTATGTACCTTAGATGGGGTGAAGCGCATGGATTTAAAACTGAAGCGATTGAAGTCACAGATGGTGATGTCGCTGGTATTAAAGGTTGTACAATAAAATACACTGGCGAATATGCCTACGGCTGGTTAAGAACTGAAACAGGTGTACATCGTTTAGTGCGAAAATCACCTTTTGATTCGAGTGGACGCAGACACACATCATTTGCTTCTGCGTTTATTTATCCTGAAATTGACGACAATATTGAGATTGATATTAATCCAGCAGATTTACGTGTAGACACTTTTAGGGCGTCAGGTGCTGGTGGCCAGCACGTTAATAAAACTGATTCAGCTATTCGCTTAACACATATTCCAACAGGCGCTGTAGTTGCTTGTCAGGCAGATCGTTCACAACATAAAAACCGTGCAACGGCAATGAAGCTTTTGAAAGCTAAGCTTTATGAAATGGAAATGCAGAAGCAAAATGAAGGTAAACAAGAACTCGAAGATGGTAAATCTGATATCGGGTGGGGCAGCCAAATACGTTCTTATGTGTTAGATGACAGCCGCATCAAAGATTTACGAACGGGTGTTGAGAACCGGAATACACAAGCGGTATTAGATGGTGACCTCGACAAGTTTTTAGAAGCCAGTTTGAAATCTGGTTTATAGAATAGTTTTAAAAGTGAAATTATTCACAAAGAAATTATTAAATTAAATTTAAGATAAGTAAGTACTAACCATATCAAAAATAAGTTTTGATATTTTAACCGAGAAAGAAAATGACTGACCAAGCAAACCAAGACGAAAATAAATTGATTGCCGAACGTCGTGGCAAATTAGCGCAAATTCGAGAAAACTGTCCGGCCAATGGCCATCCAAATAAGTTTGATCGAAAACACTATGCAGCTGATTTACAAGCTGCACACGGTGAAAAAGATAAAGAAACGCTTGAAGCTGAAACTGCAGAGTACAGCATTGCTGGTCGTATTATGGCTAAACGTGGTCCTTTTTTGGTTTTGCAGGATATGACAGGGCGTATTCAAGCTTATGCTCATAAGACTGTGCAAAAAGAAATTAAGGAAAAGTGGGGCACTTTAGATATCGGAGACATTATTGGTGTTACTGGTACTATGCATATGTCAGGTAAAGGTGATTTATATGTTAATATGGACAAATACGAGCTGTTAACTAAATCGCTTCGTCCATTACCAGAAAAATTCCACGGTTTATCTGATGTTGAAACAAAATATCGTCAACGCTATGTTGATTTGATCATCAATGAAGATACCCGTAATACCTTTAAAATACGTTCAAAAATTGTGGATGGTATTCGTAAATTTTTAACTGACCGTGATTTCATGGAAGTTGAAACACCCATGCTACAAACCATTCCTGGTGGAGCAACAGCTAAGCCTTTTGAAACATTTCACAATGCTTTAGATATTCAAATGTTTATGCGAATAGCGCCCGAGCTTTACTTAAAACGCTTAGTTGTTGGTGGCTTTGAAAAAGTCTTTGAAATTAACCGTAACTTCCGTAATGAAGGATTATCAACGCGCCATAATCCTGAATTTACCATGATTGAATTCTACCAAGCTTATGCAGATTATCACGACTTAATGAACCTAACAGAAGATATGTTGCGTACGTTAGCTGAAGATGTAATGGGTAGCTCTATTATTCGTAATACGCTAAAAAATTCTGATGGTGAAGTTGTTGAAGAGAAGTTTTATGACTTTGGTCAACCATTCACGCGTTTATCAATGGTGGATGCGATATTAAAATATGGTAACGACTTAGATGAAAATATTTTACGTCACCCAGAAGAAAATTTTGATGCTCTAAAAGCAATGGCTAAGCAAGTTGGCGTGAAAACAACTGAAGCTTCTAAGGTTTGGGGGCCTGGTAAATATATTTGTGAAATCTTTGAAGAAGTTGCAGAACACTTATTAGATCAACCAACGTTTATTACCGAGTATCCTTGGGAAGTTTCACCATTAGCTCGTCGTAACGATGAAAATCCATTCATTACCGATCGTTTTGAATTCTTTGTTGGCGGACGCGAATTAGCGAATGGCTTCTCAGAATTAAATGATGCTGAAGACCAAGCGGCACGTTTCCAAAACCAAGTGGAAGGTAAAGATGCAGGTGATGATGAAGCGATGCATTTTGACGCTGATTACATCCAAGCGTTGGAATATGGGCTACCACCAACGGCTGGCGAAGGCATTGGTATTGATCGTTTAGTGATGTTATTTACGGATTCACCAACGATTAAAGACGTAATTTTATTTCCACATATGAAACCAATTACAGAAAAATAAAATTTACTTTTTAATACTAAAAAGCCTACTCATTTGAAGTAGGCTTTTTATTTATTGACGAGATAACTCATCTTTATCTGTAAGGTTAATAGAACGTTTTTAGTTTTCTCTGTGAATCTCACTCGCTAAGGTTGAAAGGCACTCTATTAAACGAAAACTGGCATTCTCCATTGCACTTAAACTTGTGAGTGCTTGTTCAGTATTTCCTGTTTGATAGGATTTTAATGCTTCAATTCCATTCTTATGTACTTCCACATGAGGACTTTCAATTTGTTTAAATGCTTGTGTTGAGCTGTAATTATTCGCCCCTTCGCCTTGATAATACCACTTACCTAGTCGACACATCGTATGATCAGCAAAGTCTTCTATAGACTTATTAGACATACCTAGCATCACTTGATAAACCTCAAGTTTCCAAACAACGTGATCCATTTTTACCGTTTGAATAAAGGCATCGGAAGTGGAATTAGTGATAACGTGATACATGTTCTTTGATAAAGACACAATCTTATTTGCAGTGTCTTCAATTGAACAGGTACTGGTATTAATTTCTTTACTTTTTCCCCCAACATGATGGATATCAGTAATCACCCCTTCCATTTGCTGGTTTACTTGTTCAATCAATGATGAAATCTCGTTTGATGCTTCAGAAGAGCGTTGAGCTAATGTTCTCACTTCATCTGCCACAACAGCAAAACCTCGTCCTTGTTCCCCCGCTCTAGCTGCTTCAATTGCCGCGTTTAATGCTAATAAGTTTGTTTGATCAGAAATACCTTTGATGATATTTACAAACTCATTAATGCCGGTTGTTGACGTTTTTAATTGATCGCCTGATTCAGAAGCTTTTTGAGTATCTTCACTAATTTTTTCAGTCGATTTAATCGTTGTTTCTAATAATGACAGGATCTCAGCAAACAGCTCATTTGAAGATTCAAAACTATCACGTTGCTCTATCAGACCTGAAGAAGATACAGCAAGATCTTCCCTTATATGATTGATTAACTCTGATGATTGGAGCCAAAGTTTATTAAATTCTTCTTGATTTCGATATCTTTCAGCTGTGCTTGACATGTCATCAGCTAATTCATTATTCGATTTATTCGCGTTTTCTATTTCTGTTTCCAATGCTAGATTACGAGCCTTTAAAGCTTCAATTTCTTTTTCTAACGCATTTACTTCGTCGTTTTTTCCAAATCCAAACATTATATATTTACCTTTTTGTTAGCATTCTTAATCTATTCTAGTTTAAATTTTTGATTTATTTTAATTATAGTTATTATTCTTATGTACTTGCTAATCCCCAGATAAAAGCGATAGTGCCAGTTATACTTATCATTAACATATAAGACAGTCCAATTAATGAGTACTTTATTGTCGTTAAAAACATTCCTTGCTTATAAATGCGTTTTTGCATGATGAATAAATAAATAGGGATCCAAATGACAATAATGACTTCCAAGAACCCCGCAATATCATTGACTAATTGATCAGTACTTGTGTATTGCTTAGCAAAGCCAATAATCTCAACAAGTAAGATAGAGAAAAATATGAAACTGTGGCTATGTAAAGCGACGGTTAAGTGCTCTAAATAAAGCCTTTTTGAAAATATAAACATTATTTTTAATAGCGCAGCGAATAAAGGTAATAGAATAAACATTAATTGAGGTAATTTTTCTATGGCTTCATTTATCAGCGGTTCAGGGTCTTCATTAAATGCTTTTTCAGCTTTCTTTGTTAAAAGTAAAGAGAAGTCATTTAGTTTTTTATTGTTTTCTTTGGACAAAAAATCGAGGGTTAAACTACCATCTTCATTATTGCCGAACGTTATTTTTTCTGGTGAAAAATCCGTATTGTCTCCAGATTTTAATTTAGCTATACCATCAATTAAACTATCAATTTTTTTTTGTTCTTTTTCAGAAATGCTATCTTTATCGGTAACTTTTTCTAGCTCTAAAAGCACTAATTTATCTGTAAGCCCTTTAATAGCTATACTTTTTTGTTTGGTTAAATCTTCTTTATATTGATTGAATTTTGTTATGTCAGCCTCAATTAATACTAATTCATCTAATGACGCATGCTCTTTGTTTGCTTCTAATTTTTTGATGTGTTGAGTGATTTTTATCGCTGATAATTCTGAGTTACCGACGTTTATACCGCCGATGTTGTCTTCCACTGCAAAAAACTTTAAAGAGATAAAAAAGATGATACTAATAAATAAATAGAGTCTTAAAGGTGGAACATAATGGACTCGTCGACCTGCAATGTATTCATTCGTGAGAAAAGCAGGACGAAATAGTAGAGGGAATAGAGTTCTGCTTGCTCGAGAGTCAAAACTAAAAATATCATCGAGCAGATGCAAAATCACGCTCCAAAAATAACGTAACGTTGATTCAATTGACTGGCCACATTGAGAACAATACATACCTTTAACATTTGCGTGGCAGTTTTCACAGACTCTAACTTCATCTTGAGTCATTGAATGATTGTTGTGATTTGTTATTGATTTTTCAGACATAACATAACTTTATAAACTTGTTTTTTAAGATAATACCATGAGATTTTCAGGATAAAATGTAATTGTTAGTGAAAAGAGCAATTTAATTACACAAAATTTACAAAAAAAACCGTATCTTGCGTGCTGTATTGGCAATGTTCTGTTAGATTTAATGTTAAACAACAAATAAAGCCAAGCGTAGGAGAATTATAATGGCATTTGAAGTGACTTTTGAATTAAAAGAATCAGACTTGGATCACTTTCGTGATGTAATGAGAAAAGCTCAATCTGGGGCTAAAGACTTAGACGAAGCGAGCATATTGGCAAATGCAAAAAGTCTTAGTCAGGATATTAACGTTGAGCTACCTCCATTTGTTACTGAGCGTATTAAAAAGTTAGAGACACTTGTTGCAATGATCGAAGATGCTGAGTGGGAAATTCCTGCAGAAGAGCGTGCGGACGTATTAAGCGCTTTAGCTTACTTTAGTGATCCAGAAGATTTAGTGCCTGATCATATTCCGGTTTTAGGCTTTTTAGATGATGCAATTATGATTGAATTAGTTGCGGAAGAATTAAAAGACGATATTGAAGCATTCGAAGAGTTCTGTGCTTATCGTGAGCGCGAAGAAAGCCGAAACGGTGATACTACTATAACTCGAGATGAGTGGTTAGGCGCAAAGCGTCGAGAATTACACAGTAGAATGAAGAATCGTCGTAATACACGTCGAAGTGGTCGTCGTTCAATGTTCTAAGTTTATTTTTACTTTAGTAAAAATGAAAGTATCATGTAAAAAATCTTCACATTTAGTGAAGATTTTTTTGTTTTCAGTTTAGTGAAATATTTTGGTAACACGTGTTGATGGTCAAGACTTTGAAAAGAAAGCACCATATATTGAATTGATTTTTACTAGTGAGTGACAAAAATCATCAAGGTGAAAAAGCCGATGACAATGGCATTAAATGAAAAAATATAGATAAAACCACGTAATCCTTCTTTAATCGTATTACCACGATTATTCAAGTACCACCACCAAATTGCTGACATTAAAATAGGTAATAAAAAAAATAGTTTAATCATTTATAAAACACTTCAATTTAATATTTATATCAATATGATAGAACAATAAATGGTTAATTTCCGTTTTGTTTTTCTATCAGCAAGGTCAATGGTTTTCTAATCGCATATAAAAACAACAAACTTGGGATCACCATGACCGAGGTTAGGATAAAAAATAAGGCCCAATTTCCGTCTAACCAATCAACAATAATGCCTGAATATGAACCCAACATCACTCGTCCAAATGTGCCTAAAGATGCCATTAATGCATATTGACTCGCGGTGAAGCTTTTATTACACAGTACTGATAGCAGTGCGACAAAAGCGACAGAACCCCACGCAGAAGTAAAACCATCAACAAACACTGTAAAAGCAAAGAGTAATTTATTAGGGCCGACAAAAGCCATGGCTGAAAAAAGTAAATTACTGGCAGACATTGCAATACCACCAATGAAAAGTCCTTTTAAAATACCGTATCGAATGGTGAAAACACTACCAATCAAAGAAAAAACAATAGTTGTTGCCCAGTTAATCATCTTAGAGTAATAAGCGATATCTTCATTGGAGAAACCCACTTCCCGATAAAAAACAATCGACATTCTTCCTAAATAGGCTTCCCCTAACTTGAATAAGAAGATAAACATTAAAATTGATAAAGCGAGCTTAGTGCCATTTCGATCGAAGAACTCTTGAATAGTTGCCACTAAAGTGGTTAACAGCCATGCGGTTATTTTATGAATAACAGTCACTTCGTTATTATTTTGATTATCATTTTGAATATTGATTTGTTTATTCAATCGAGAAAGCTGTTGAATGAAAAGAAAAAGTAAGCCAACGACTAAAAAAGTGATAAAGGTGAATTGATATTCTTGGGAAATAACACTTGCAGGCCAAGCCGGGTAGCCAATATTGGCGTAAATAATACTAATAAAGATTAACGGAAGAATGAACAAAATAGATAATGATTTTTTACCATATTGTGGAAGTACCTTTAAATAATTTTGTTCAATTTTATCTAATACTTCTTCTCGGTTACTTTTGGGCTCACTCACTAAAAGTGCAGTGGTCATAAGAATAACCATAATGGCGGAAAGGATTTGGAATACTTCTGGCCATTGCCAGTTTGGTTGACTGACTAAAATAAAGGGAATACTGCCTAAACCAGCGTAACCTGTCCACCAACCTGCGGTTGCCATTGCAGAGCCAGCAGCCATTATATTATTGTCGTGACCCGCGAGCGAATCAATACGATAAGCATCTATGGCAATGTCTTGAGTGGCTCCTGTCAGTGCAATGACTAAACCGAACATGGCCATTAAATTTAGTTGACTAGAAGCGTCTAAATAACTGAGTTGAAGAGCAGCAAACGCGATAATGATTTGTGTGACGATTATCCAGCTTCTTCTCATGCCCATTTTGTGGGTGACAAAAGGTAATTTGACTCTATCTATTAAGGGAGACCACAAAAAATTAATACTATAAGCGACAAAAATTAAGCCAAATAAACCGATGCTCGAACGACTTAACCCTTCATCTTTTAGCCAACCTGTCATGGCTGAACCAATCATTACCCATGGGAAACCACTGGCAACACCAAAACAAAAAATTGTTAGGAGTCGTTTATCTTTAAAATAATTAAGCGTTTCTTTTATTGTATTCGGGGATGACATGCGTTGAATTCATTATTTTTCATTATACTTATGTTTACGGAGACTATCAGAGTCGTCTGATGTTAAGAAGCATAATTTTAAGGGGAGTAGCTTTATTATGAAAAATTGGCGGTGAGGATTACTAAGGTATAGGGCGCCAACCGATACAGTCAATTGGGTAACTTCCTATGCCATTAAAAAAATCAAGGCAAGTGCTAATTTCGCTGCGGAAATATAAGTTGGATGATAATGAATGTCCACCATGTAAGCTCATTTCATGCATCACATGCCAAAAAACCCGTTCTTTTGCACTTCCTGGTGTATCGTCACTAACTTGCAATAATGTCCATTCTTCCATTGTATCAATAACAAACTTATCTAATTCAGTATAGTGAAGAGATTTTTCAATAACGGCTTTAATATAGGCACTTATTTGTAAAATTTTATCATTTATAAACTGCTCAATTATCATTACTTTCCCCATTTTAAACGATCATACATGCTTGGAAAGAACACAAAGCTGATTATTGTGAATGAATTATGATTATTATAATTTTAAACTTTGTCACATGTAATACTTTATTTATCGTAGATAAACTATCACTTGTCAAAATATAAGAGCGATTATTTAATATAGATTTGTAACCTATACGGATTTAATCCGTAATATTATTTTTTGATATCATTTAAAAGGTGGCGGGAAGTAATGTGGCTTTGATTAAAGTGATTGGCTCAATAGGTACATCATTCCATGCCATTGATTCATCATAGTTTGTTTTAACGCCAGCCATTGCTGATACGACTTCCTCACCTTCAACAATAGAGCCAAATACCGCATAACCCCATTTTTTACCAGGGTCTAAATTTTTATTATCTGCAACATTAAAAAAGAATTGGCGATTAGCCGTGTGAGGGTGATTCTCTTTTGCCATGGCGATAGTGAAGCTTTCATTTTTTAAGCCATTACCAGATTCATTGACAATATTTTCGTTGGTTTTTTTTATTGAAAAATCTTCATTATATCCACCACCTTGAACAATGAAGTCTTTGATCACACGATGAAAAACGGTGTTGTTATATTCTTCTGTGACAACATAAGTAAGGAAGTTGTCTACAGTAATTGGTGACTTAATTCTATCTAATTCAACAATTATCACGCCCATTGAAGTTTCGAGTTTAACTTGAGGGTATAAGTTATCTGGGGCGATATCGATATTTTTTGCACTAGCCATAAAAGTAAAAACAGCAAGTATAATGAGAAAAGGTTTCATTGGGATCCTAAAGACTAATTTTCTAATTGGGACGTTTTAAACGACTATTTTAAAAATTGTTGAATTTCATTATCGTTGACGATTAATGTAATAGTATCACTTATTTGTTGATTGAAATTTCTTTCTAATACCGCTAAATCAGCAGATAACACTCCATCGCTTTTTCCTTTATTTTTAAACGTCTTAATTAATGTTTTTTCGCCTGTTATTACTTTGGCGGTTAACGTTAGTTGACTGGTTGTTTTATACTTCATCAACTCTTGGTAAACATGAACTTCAGCAGTATTGATAATTAACTCTATATTATTGATTGAACTATCGAACATCGAGTTATCTTTTATCGTTAAACCATTATCGTTGTATGATTGTTTAAACAATCGACTAATTATTGTATCAATATGGTCATGAGCTGATACTAACTCAATCGCTTTACCTTCTCGATGAATAGCAACAACATGACTGTTAGGTCTCAGATCATTAACTTTGATGTGTGCTGTTTTTAAGGCATAAATATTAGATTTAATATCCGATATTTGCGGTGAGATGACCATTTGTTTTGTTGTGCTTGAACATGCCGTTAATGCGATAACAATAAAGCTAAAAAGTATTTTTTTCATTTGCACTTTAAAGTGTGTATTTATGTGGCTTTTAAAATGAGACGATGTAGGCATAATTTATTTCTTAATAGCTGATATTATTACAAATTTATCATTACTGGCGATGAGCTTCTCATTGCCAAAAATGCGCTGAAGTTTTATATGATAACCAAGTTGCCTGTTGCCAACAATACGTAGTTCACCCCCTTTTTTTAGAGCGCGATAACTATCTTTGAACATTTGCCATGCGATATGGTCTGTGGTTGCATTTTGCTGATGAAAAGGGGGGTTACACAGGATGATATCTACACTTTGAGGTTCAATATCTGTAAGACAATCATTCACAATAAACTGACAGTTTGGTTCACTTTTAGCAAAATTAACGTGAACATTTTCTTTGGCTGAAGCTACAGCCATATATGATTCATCAGTAAAAGTGAGTTGGGTTTTAGGGTTGTTTTTTAATAATGATAAGCCTACGACACCATTGCCACAGCCTAAATCAATAACTTTCTTGTCATTCGTTAATTCGGGTAAATGTTGAATAAACAATCGTGCACCAATATCCAACTTTTCTCTGGCAAATACATTGGCGTAATTTTTAATGGAAATATTTGTGCTTTCAAGTTGCCATGTTTTTGTTTGATTGAACTTAGCCTCAGAGTTAATTGTTAGATTAGGGTCACACTGGCAAAAGACTAACCGCGCTTTTTTTACCGCTAATGAAGTTTTGGTGATGCCAAGGTGTTTTTCAAATAATTTCAACGTTGACGACTGAATGCTTTTAGCTTTGTCAGCTGCAATAAAATGCGTTTCGGGGGTTAGTATTTTTCTAATTTGGCAAAGTTGCTCAACCATTAAGTTTTTACTTTTTGGGATCTTATAGAGAATAACATCAGGTTCTTTAGGTAAGTCATCTAAACTTGATAGTTGAACAATGTTCTCTAGTGCCAGGTTATTTTGCTCTGCATTATGCGCTAAGCCCAATTGACTGATGAAAGAGTCAGAAATGCTATGAACTTTATTTTGATCAAAGTTTAAAGTGACAGCGCCAAAATTATCATTAAAAACGAATAACGTTGAATCACTATTAAGTAACTTATTTTCAATGACATAACTCACCATATATTCATCCGCTGCATCCCATGCTTGTAGGCTTCGATTCACTTGATTAATTGGAAAACGGTCAAGAAATAAATTTTTGTCGTTAATGATAAATGGACTGAACATAGGTAATTAATCTACTAACTTTGCTAGATGAAAGGTTGCTATTGTGCCAAAATTCCGGCTTAGCCACTAGCGTAATTTAGGGAAAGACAATTAAAATTCCATTATCCGGAGCCAGTGTTGCTTATTATCCTAACTTTATTAATTTTAGCGAAAGCAAAATTATGGAGAAACAACTTTATCAAGAGATAGCATGGCGACAAGATCAAATAATGATGTTTGGAAAGTTGCTGGATATTCCTCGCCTTCAAGCTTGGTATGGCGATAAAGATGCTGTCTACACTTATTCCAAATTGACATTGCAGCCTGTTTGTTGGACGCCCATTCTCTTAGCGTTAAAGCAGCAAGTTAGCGAGTTTTGTCAGCATGACTTTAATGCAATGTTGGCAAATTGCTATCGTGATCATCGTGACTCGGTTAGTTGGCATAGTGATGATGAAACAGAGCTTGGTTTTCAGCCACTCATTGCCTCGTTATCATTTGGTTGTGAACGTGAGTTTCATTTTAAACATAAAGACAGTGGTGAAACTTATAAATTACCTTTACAATCTGGCAGCTTATTAGTGATGTCAGGCAACACACAAACAAACTGGCTACATGCAATACCTAAAACACGCATTGAAAAGCCGATGCGTATTAACTTAACGTTTCGAAATATCCAATAAATTTATTTGTGATTCTTTTTTGCTGCTTGTGCAGTGGCTTAACACTAATTATTTGAGATAGACATCTAGACTGATGGCACAATTAGCCATAAATACTAGAATTAAAGTAATAAATATTAAAATTATAAGGGAACATCAAATGACCGTTGAAAGCATTATTGAAGAAAAATTATTATCCTCATTTTCTCCCTTACACCTCGATGTTATTAATGAAAGCCATCAACATAATGTTGCACCGGGTAGTGAGTCTCATTTTAAAGTGATTATAGTGTCTAAAGAGTTTGAAGGGGAAAGACGCATCAAAAGACATCGTGCTATTAATGCCGTTTTAGCCACTGAATTAGCTGAAAAAATTCATGCTTTGGCACTTCATACTTACACTGAAAAAGAATGGCACGATTATTATGAAGCCAATACACCATTATCCCCTAAATGTTTGGGCGGTAGTAAAAAGTCGGCATAAACAGTAAAACCTATTAAAGTGGCTGCTATATTGGGTGGCCATTTTTATTAATATTTAATAACTATTCCTTTCAGTTGTATAATCTGATATTTGTTCACTCTATAAGATAAGAATAATAAAAATTAGTATGGGAACTTCCATGTCGTTTCACATGTCATTTAAATGGTTAGAAAATGCCATTTCATTTATTGATAAGTTTACCGAGTCTACCGGAAAACTAATTGCTTGGTTAACGTTTGCTATGGTGGTATTTAGCTTTGCCATTGTTGTACTTCGCTATGGATTCAATTTAGGTTGGGTGGCGATGCAAGAATCTGTTCTTTATTTTCATGGTATCGTTTTCATGCTAGGAGCGGCTTACACATTGAAAGCGGATGGTCATGTTCGAGTTGACATTTTCTATCAAAGGTTTACCAAAAAACAACAAGCGATGGTTAACTTATTTGGTGCCTTATTTTTACTTTCTCCCGTTTGCATTACACTTTTTATTATCAGTTTTGACTATGTTTCTGTCTCATGGAAAATCATGGAAAAGTCGAGTGAAGCCGGCGGTTTACCTTTAGTTTACCTTAATAAATCTTTAATTTTGCTATTATGTATCACTTTGTTTTTACAGGGACTTGCTGAGATCGGTCGTAACTTTCTCATTATTAAAAACAACGTTCCTAAGTCAATGAAAACGTCAGGAGAACTGTAATGGAATACCTCGCTTTACTGATGTTTCTTGTTGTGTGTATGGTACTTTTATTAGGTTACCCTGTCGCACTGTCTTTGGCTGGAACAGCCTTGTTGTTTGCTGGTGTAGGTAGTTTTTTTGATATTTTCGAACCTGCCTTTTTAACAGCTCTCCCTAGTAGAATATATGGCGTTATTAATAATCAAACGCTACTTGCTGTGCCTTTATTTGTGTTTATGGGGGCGATGTTGGAGCGTTCTAAAATTGCTGAAAACCTTTTAAATGCGATGTCTGTTTTATTTGGGCGCTTTAATGGTGGTTTAGGTATTTCAGTGACTTTGGTTGGAATGTTGCTTGCAGCCAGTACAGGGATTGTCGGGGCTACTGTAGTCACTATGGGGCTTCTTTCATTACCAACGATGTTAAAAAGGGGGTATAACCCACAGTTTTCTACCGGCATTATTTGCGCAACAGGTACCCTCGGACAAATAATACCGCCTTCAATTGCTTTAGTGTTATTAGGTGATGTTTTATCAAGTGCTTATCAAAAAGCTCAATTACAAATGGGTATATTCAGCCCTGAAACTGTATCAGTAGGCGACTTATTTGCTGGGGCTGTTATTCCTGGGTTAATTCTTGTCTTTTTTTATATGTCATATTGCTTGGTTTATGCCTATTTAAAACCTCATGAAGTGCCGAGTCTAAGTGAAGAAGATATTAAGGAAATTCAAGGCAAAAAATCTAAGTGGGCATTAATGCTGTCGGCTCTTTTACCGCCTATATTGTTAATGTTTGCTGTGCTTGGTTCTATTTTGTTTGGTTTTGCTACGCCTACAGAAGCTGCCGGTGTGGGCGCAATGGGCGCAGTTTTATTAGCTCTAGCTCAAAAACAGCTGACACGGGATAATTTAACTGCGGTGATGCAAAGCACCGTGAAAATTACATCCATGGTATTTTTAATTTTAATTGGTGCGAGTTTATTCTCATTAGTTTTTCGTGGTTTTGGTGGTGAAGAATTAGTGCAAGGTTTTTTTGAAGGAATGCCTGGTGGTGTGATCGGCGCAACATTAATCGTTATGCTGGTGATTTTTCTGCTTGGTTTTATTTTAGACTTTATTGAAATTACCTTTGTTGTTGTGCCTATTGTAGCGCCGATACTATTGGCGATTGGATTAGATCCTATTTGGTTAGGCATTATGATCGCAATTAACTTACAAACCTCTTTTCTTACACCACCTTTCGGTTTTGCTTTATTTTATTTACGGGGTGTTGCAGATAAAACCGTTAAAACATCTTCAATATATCGCGGTGTGATCCCCTTTATTATTATGCAATTATTGCTATTATTAGCGCTTGCTAAATGGCCTGAATTAGCAACTTGGCTTCCGAACGTTATTTATGGGTGATAATCTATAAGTAGTAATTAGTTCGCAAAAAATATTTCAAAGGTATGATATTTCTTCGCTCTAACTTAGATATTAACAATAAGAAAGAATAAAAATAATGGAAAAAATATGAATAAATTACTCATTAAATCATTTGCTTTACTTGTTTTGTCCACCTCTTTTTTATCAGGCTGTGGGGATAAAGAAACGGCTGCGTCAACGGTTACAGAAAAAGTAAAAACTTACGAATGGAAACTTGTAACCTCTTGGCCGAAAAACTTTCCAGGTTTAGGTATGGGGCCTGAAAAATTTGCGCAATTCGTTAATGAAATGAGTGCAGGGCGTTTAACCGTAAAAGTTTATGGTTCGGGTGAATTAGTTCCGGGCTTTGAGGTCTTTGATGCTGTCTCGCAAGGCACAGTACAAATGGGGCATAGTGGCGCTTATTACTGGAAGGGAAAAATGCCTGCTGCGCCTATTTTTAGTGCAATTCCTTTTGGTATGACAGCCACTGAGTTTAACGCTTGGTTGCACTATGGCGGTGGTTTAGCCCTTTGGCAAGAGTTATATAAACCATTTGGTGTCGTGCCAATGGCAGGTGGTAATTCTGGCGCTCAATTTGCAGGTTGGTTTAAGAAAGAGATCAATTCAATTGAAGACCTTAAAGGTTTGAAAATGCGCATTCCAGGATTAGGCGGTGAAGTGTTAAAACGTGCTGGCGCTATACCTGTAACGCTAACCGGTGGAGAGATATTCTCATCATTACAAAGTGGCGCTATTGATGCCTCTGAATGGGTAGGCCCTTATAATGATTTGGCTTTTGGCTTTCATCAAGCTGCGGAATATTATTATACCTCTGTTTGGCATGAAACAGGGACTACTCTTGAGTTTTTGATCAATGAAAAAGCCTTAAAAGCATTGCCAACAGATTTACAAAAAATTGTTGAAGTTGCCGCCCGTGCAGTGAATGAAGATATGCTTGATGAATATAATGCACGTAACAATAATGCGTTGAAAGATTTAGTTGAAAAGCATCATGTTAAGTTGCGCCAATTTCCGCCGGAAATCATGAAAGCATTAAAAGGTTACACCGAAGAAGTACTTGCAGAACAAGCTAAAAATGATGAAGGCTTTGCTAAAGTGTGGGCATCGTATAGCGAGTTTTTACAATCAATGCGAGAATATAATGATTTAACACTTAAAGAATATTATCAAAACAGATAGTATTCTTTCAAAAAATTACAGGTATTTCATTTGTTTGGATGAAATACAATATTTTATCTAACTGCTCGTACCTCTTATTTTTCTCAGCAGAGTAAACTATGCGGCAACTTTCGAGCATACAGCCGAATTAATCGATTTAATGAGAAGGTTTTCTTATGGTTATCAAACCAAAAATTCGTGGTTTTATTTGTACTAATGCACACCCAACGGGTTGTGAAGCTCATGTAAATGAGCAGATTGCTTACGTTAAAGCGCACACTCAATCTGACACTAAACCAAAAAACGTTTTAGTGATTGGTTCTTCAACGGGCTATGGGTTAGCTTCTCGTATTACAGCAGCTTTTGGTAATAATGCTAAGACGTTAGGTATTTTCTTTGAGAAACCACCAACAGAAAAGAAAACGGCAAGTGCCGGTTGGTATAATACTTCTGCATTTCAAAAAGCGGCTGATGCAGCAGGGTTATGGTCAAAGAATATTAACGGTGATGCGTTTTCACATGAAATTAAAGCGAAAGCAATCGAAACAATTAAAGCAGAACTAGGTGAGATTGATTTAATTGTTTATAGTTTGGCTTCGCCTCGCCGCACAGATCCAGATACAGGTGAAGTTTATTCATCAACACTTAAACCTATTGGTCAAAGTGTAACGACTAAGAACTTAAATACTTCTAAACGTATCATTGATTCTGTTTCTGTAGAAGCAGCAAATGAAGCAGAAATTCAAGGCACTATTGACGTTATGGGTGGTGCAGATTGGGAGTTATGGATAAAAGCGCTTAATGAAGCTGGTGTCTTATCAAATAATTTCAAGAGCGTTGCCTATACTTATATTGGTAAAGAGTTAACGTGGCCTATTTACGGCAAGGCAACAATTGGTAAAGCGAAAGAAGATTTAGATCGAGCGGCTTCTGCTATTAATGACTTGACTAAAAATATTAATGGCTCTGCGCATGTTACTTCATTAAACGCTGTAGTAACTCAAGCAAGTTCTGCTATTCCAATCATGCCATTGTATATTTCAGCGATGTTTAAAGTAATGAAAGAAGATGGAACATATGAAGGTTGTATCGAGCAGATACAAAACTTATTCATTGAAAACATTTACAGTGAAACACCGCGATTAGATGAGCAAAATCGTTATCGCCAAAATTATAAAGAATTAGAAGATAGCGTTCAGCAACGAGTGACTGATATTTGGAATACAGTTGATACAGATACCATTGACGAATTAACGGACTATGTGAGCTACCACAATGAGTTTATTCGTTTATTTGGTTTTGGTATTGAAAGCGTTGATTATGATGCTGATGTAAACCCCGTAGCGGAAATTAACCATCTACTCTAGTTGTTAACATTTTTATTACAAACTTTATTAGAAGCCGACATAAAATGTCGGTTTTTTTTTGTCTTTTTAATTATTTGCCGCTTTTGTGAGCAAAATCAAATTTATTCGTCTAAATTGTAATTTAAAGTCACTGAGAACGTAGAATGATTTAGAGATTTTGTGTTAAAATCGCGCCAGAAATTTAAACTTAGAGCCGGTAGGTCTTATTTTTTAGGTTTATTGATAAAAATAAGTAACTTACTGAAATACACTGAAATCGATCATTTACTTTACCTAATTGAATTATAAGTATTTTTAGTTATAGCTTGTTTAGGTAAGTAAATAGTTGATTTTGATACTCCCATCAAAAGTAGTGCAAGTGTTTATGATTACAATAAAAAAAGGTCTGGATGTTCCTGTAGTTGGTTCTCCCCAGCAGGTAATCCATGATGGCAATGCCATCAAAACCGTTGCAACATTAGGTGAAGAGTTTGTGGGTATGCGACCTACCATGTTTGTTAAAGTGGAAGATCGTGTTAAAAAAGGTCAAGTTCTTTTTGAAGATAAAAAGAATCCTGGCGTTAAATTCACAGCTCAAACAGCCGGTGTTGTTAAAGAAATCAACCGTGGTGAAAAACGTGTTTTTCAGTCTGTCGTTATTGAAGTTGACGGCGACGAACAAGAAACATTTTCTAGCTACCCAGCAACTGAACTTAACTCTATAAAACGTGAAGATGTTGTCTCAAACTTGGTTAATTCAGGTTTATGGACTGCATTGCGTACGCGCCCATTTAGTAAAGTTCCAGCAATTGATTCTGCGCCAATCGCCATTTTTGTTAGCGCAATGGATACTAATCCGTTAGCTGCAAATCCTGAAGTGATTATTAACGAACAAGGTGAAGCCTTTACACAAGGTTTAACGGTACTTTCTCGCTTAACAGAAGGTGAAGTGTTTGTTAATAAAGCACCCGGAGCTAACATTTCTGTGGCTGATAATACGAATGTTAACGAATTTGCAGGTAAACACCCAGCAGGTTTAGTCGGCACTCATATGCATTTTTTGAAGCCAGTTAGCGCGGATAAGTTTGTATGGCATGTCGGTTATCAAGACGTTATAGCAATTGGCCAGTTATTTACGACAGGTGAATTAAACAGTGCTCGAGTTATTGCTCTTGCTGGACCTGAAGTTAAGAATCCTCGATTAATTAGAACGGTGATTGGTGCTAGTACTAGTGATTTAGTTGCTGGTGAGATCAATGATGGAGAAACACGTGTTGTTTCTGGTTCTGTTCTTTTAGGTGCTAAGGCTGATGGTGTTCATGCTTACCTTGGTCGTTATCATGTTCAACTTTCAGTATTGAAAGAAGGTCGTGAAAAAGAATTTATTGGTTATATGTACCCTGGACCGAATAAATTTTCAGTGACTCGTGCTTATATGTCTCACTTTTTCCCAAGTAAGTTATTTAACATGACGACAACGACTAACGGTAGTGCTCGTGCAATGGTACCAATTGGTAACTTTGAACGTGTTATGCCTTTAGATATTTTACCTACTATGTTGTTACGCGATTTAGCTGCCGGTGATACCGATAGTGCTCAACAACTTGGTGCCTTAGAGCTAGACGAAGAAGATTTAGCGCTGTGTACATTTGTTTGCCCTGGCAAAACAGATTACGGCGTTCTCCTTCGTGATTGCCTAACCACAATTGAGAAGGAAGGTTAGTCATGGGCTTGAAAAAGTTTATAGAAGATATTGAGCCGCATTTTGAAAAAGGCGGCAAGCATGAAAAGTGGTTTGCTTTATATGAAGCTATAGCTACTGGTTTATTTACTCCTGGTTATGTTAACAAAGGTCAAACTCACGTACGTGATAGTATCGACTTAAAACGTATCATGATCACAGTTTGGTTAGCAGTATTTCCTGCCATGTTTTTTGGTATGTATAATATTGGTTTCCAAGCAACTGAAGCATTAGCTGCTGGTTATGCATTGCCTGATACCTGGCAAGTAGGTTTGTTTGATATGTTAGGTGGAAGCTTAACTACTGAGTCAGGCTGCTTTAGCATGATGTTCTACGGCGCTATGTTTTTCTTACCTATTTATGTGGTAACTTTTATCGTTGGTGGTTTTTGGGAAGTATTATTTGCGGCTGTTCGCAAACATGAAGTGAATGAAGGTTTCTTCGTTTCTTCAATACTATTTGCCTTAATATTGCCAGCAAGTATTCCATTATGGCAGGTAGCCATTGGTATTACATTTGGTATTGTTATCGCAAAAGAAATCTTTGGTGGTACAGGTAAAAACTTCTTAAACCCTGCTTTAGCCGGTCGTGCGTTTTTATTCTTTGCTTACCCAACTGAAATTTCTGGTGATGCCGTTTGGGTTGCTGTTGATGGTTTTTCAGGTGCCACAGCATTAAGTGCTGCGAATCAAGGCTTGATTGACTATAGTGTAAACGCTGATTGGTGGAATGCTTTTTGGGGATTCATCCCTGGTTCTGTCGGTGAAGTATCTACTGCTGCCATCTTACTTGGTGGTGCATATATTCTTTATAAAGGTATTGCTTCATGGCGCATCGTTTTAGGTGTGTTTGGCGGCATGGTTGTTACATCATTCTTATTTAATGCAATTGGTAGTGATACAAATGCGATGTTTGCTATGCCTTGGTATTGGCACCTAGTCGTAGGTGGTTTTGCTTTTGGTATGATGTTTATGGCAACAGACCCAGTATCAGCTTCTTTTACTAATACAGGTAAATACTGGTTTGGTGCTTTAGTCGGTATTATGGTGGTATTAGTTCGCGTTGTGAATCCTGCTTTCCCAGAGGGTATGATGTTAGCGATATTATTTGCTAACTTATTTGCACCGTTGTTCGACTACTTTGTTGTTCAAGGAAACATCAAAAGGAGGCTTGCTCGTAATGTCTAGTTCTAAAGAAACCTTTGGCAAAACGGTTGGTTTTGTCTTTGTTGTTTGTCTTGTATGTGCATTATTAGTATCGTTTTCTGCGGTACAATTAAAGCCTCTGCAAACAGCAAATAAGTTGCTTGATAAGCAAACTAAAATTTTAGAAGCATCTAATTTATTAGACTTCGCTGGCGATGATATTGTTGCGACATATAACCGATTTGTTGAAGCTAAAATGATTAACCTTGATACAGGTGAATACATTGAAAATGCTTCTAAACAAGAAATCGATATGTTTGATGAGCGTCGTAATTCTCGTGATTCAGCTAAATCAAGTAAACCTGAAAATGACTTAGCTGGCATTAATCGTCGTTCAAATGATGCCGTTATATATTTAGTCCGTAATGGCGGTGGCGAAATAGAAACTGTTGTACTTCCTATTGTTGGTTCTGGCCTTTGGGATTTAATGTATGGTTTTGTCGGGTTAGAAGCTGACTTAAATACGGTTAAAAGTGTTATTTACTCTGATCATAAGGAAACTCCAGGTCTAGGTGCTGAAGTATTGAACCCTGCATGGAAAGCTTTATGGCCGGGTAAAAAAATCTATAACGATGCTGGCGAAGTTAAAGCCAAACTTGTGAAAGGTGGTGCTAAAGCTGATGACATCCATGGTGTTGATGCGCTTTCTGGTGCTACGTTAACGAGTAACGGTGTAACACGCACATTACAATTTTGGTTTGGCAAAGAAGGTTATGCACCTTTTATTGCGAAAAATCGTGGAGGGCTTGAGTAATGTCTTCAGATACTAAAAAAGTATTAATAAGTCCAATTGTTGATAATAACCCTATTGCGTTACAAGTATTGGGGATTTGTTCAGCATTAGCCGTTACAAGTTCAATGGCTAACGCATTGGTTATGACCCTAGCAGTAGTTGTTGTAACAGCGTTTTCAAACTTGTTTATTTCAATGATCCGCAACATGATCCCGTCCAGTGTACGTATAATCGTACAAATGGCGATTATTGCTTCATTAGTAATAGTTGTTGACCAAGTGCTAAAGGCTTTTTCATATCAATTGTCGAAAGAACTTTCAGTATTTGTTGGTTTGATTATCACTAACTGTATTGTTATGGGACGCGCCGAAGCTTTTGCAATGAAAGAGAAGCCAGTGGTTAGTTTTATGGACGGTATTGGTAACGGTTTAGGCTACGGTGTAATTTTGATGACGGTTGCTTTCTTCCGTGAATTATTTGGTTTTGGTAAGTTATTCGGTATTGAAATTCTTCCGCTGATTCAAAACGGTGGTTGGTATCAAGCGAATGGCTTATTAGTTTTACCATTTAGTTCATTCTTCATTATTGGTTTAATCATTTGGGCTATTCGCCAATGGAAACCAGCACAAGTTGAGAAGGATTAAAGCGAATGGAACATTATTTAAGTTTATTGGTTAAAACCATATTTATTGAAAATATTGCATTAACTTTCTTTTTAGGGATGTGTACATTCTTAGCTGTATCGAAGAAAGTAAGTACAGCAATTGGGCTAGGTGTTGCAGTAGTCGTGGTTTTAGGTATTGCGGTACCAGCTAACCAAATTATTTATCAAGCGATTCTAGCTCCAGGTGCGTTAGATAGTATGATGGGTGTCACTGACCCAGCACAGTCTATCGACTTAAGCTTTTTATCATTTATCACTTTTATCGGTGTAATTGCAGCTTTAGTTCAAATCCTTGAAATGGTTCTTGATAAGTACTTTCCAGCACTTTATCAAGCATTAGGTATCTTTTTACCGTTAATTACAGTGAACTGTGCAATTTTTGGTGCCGTATCTTTTATGGTCGCGAAAAACTTAACATTAGGTGAGTCTGTTGTTTACGGTATTGGTTCTGGCATTGGTTGGGCATTAGCAATTGTTTTACTTGCTGGTATCCGCGAAAAGATGAAATATTCTGATGTACCAGATGGCCTGAAAGGTTTAGGGATTACGTTTATTACTGCAGGATTGATGGCATTTGGCTTTCTTTCTTTCGGTGGTATCTCGTTATAATAAGATTAATGCAGAAGACGTTTATAACGTTTTCTCCTAAAAAAGTGTAAGGAAAAGTCGATGGAAATTATTCTCGGCGTAGGCATGTTCACTGCAATCGTTATAGCTTTGGTACTAGTGATCTTATTTGCTAAATCAAAGTTAGTTGCTGAAGGTGACGTAACTATTTCAATCAATGGCGATGCTGAAAAATCAGTAACAACGGCTGCTGGTGGTAAATTATTAGGTGCACTTGCTGACCAAGGGATTTTTATCCCTTCAGCTTGTGGCGGTGGTGGTACTTGTGGCCAGTGTCGTGTTGAGGTGCATTCAGGTGGTGGCGATATTTTACCAACTGAATTAGGTCATATCACTAAGCGTGAAGCTAAAGAAGGCTGTCGTTTAGCTTGCCAAGTGGCTGTTAAACAGAACATGGAAATTGAAGTTGAAGATGAAATCTTCGGTGTTCAACAGTGGGAATGTGAAGTTATCTCTAACGATAACAAAGCGACTTTCATTAAAGAACTTAAGCTTAAAATTCCAAACGGTGAGTCAGTACCATTTAAAGCGGGTGGTTATATTCAAATTGAGGCGCCAGCGCATCATGTAAAATATAGCGATTTTGACATTGATGAACAATATCGTGGTGACTGGAATCATTTTGGCTTCTTCGATGTTGAGTCAAAAGTAGATACAGACACTTTACGTGCTTATTCAATGGCTAACTACCCTGAAGAAGAAGGCATTATCATGCTAAACGTGCGTATTGCTACGCCTCCTCCAGGAAAGTTACATTTACCAGCAGGTAAAATGTCATCGTACATCTTTAGCTTAAAAGCTGGCGATAAAGTCACTATTTCAGGTCCATTTGGTGAATTCTTCGCTAAAGAAACTGAAAATGAAATGGTCTTTATTGGTGGTGGTGCCGGAATGGCTCCAATGCGTTCACATATTTTTGACCAATTAAAACGTCTTAAATCTAAGCGTAAGATGAGTTTCTGGTATGGTGCACGTTCACTTCGTGAAATGTTCTATGAAGACGATTATAATGGTCTTGCGGCTGATAATGATAACTTCGAATGGCATGTTGCTTTATCGGACCCTCAACCAGAAGATAACTGGGATGGCTTAACAGGATTTATTCATAACGTATTACATGAGCAATACCTGAAAGATCATGAAGCACCAGAAGATTGTGAGTACTATATGTGTGGTCCTCCAATGATGAATGCAGCTGTTATTCATATGCTTAAAGACTTAGGTGTTGAAGACGAGAACATTATGCTTGATGACTTTGGTGGTTAATATTTTATTATAAGCTTGCCTATTGGCACTACTTCCATGGCGGATATACTCATTGACTAGCGTCAACTCTGTGCATCCTCCCTGATTTAGCTCCTTGGTTCATCGCTTATTCATTAAAATATAAATAAAGTATTTAAGTTACATTAAAGACGACTTCGGTCGTCTTTATTATTTAACTAATTAAATTAACAGCAGTTTCATTAGTTAA
>Ga0233426_10000400_pt1 | contig 47323 bp, 46 predicted proteins | sample SI_118_April2016_6_FD_179875 | JGI IMG/M metagenome (GOLD analysis project Ga0233426, IMG submission 179875) | Seawater microbial communities from Saanich Inlet, British Columbia, Canada - SI_118_April2016_10_MG | ecosystem: Environmental > Aquatic > Marine > Inlet | place: Canada: British... | reverse complement strand
TATAAGTAAAAATATTTTAATATTTCTTCATACGAAATTTTTTAATAATTTTTTATACATTTTCTATTAAGTTCAAAGTATTATTTTCTAATCTATACACCTTATTTGCAAACTTTGCTACTCACATATCATGAGTAATAAGTATAATTGTATTTTTTGTTTCTTTATGCATGTTTTTTAGGAGGTCCATAATGTTATGTGCATTTTTTTCATCAAGATTTCATGTAGGTTCATCAGCGAGTAATACATCTGTTTTTCAGACAAATGCTCTTGCTATTGCTACTCTTTGTTGTTCTCAACCAGATAACTCAAAAGGATAGTTATCTTTCTTATCCAATAATCCTATCTTTGTTAAAATATCTTCTACCGTAAAACGAGCAGATATTTTGTTTATATCTAGAGTGAGTTCAATATTTTCAGAAACCGTTAGATTAGGAATCAAGTGAAATTGTTGAAAGATAAAACTCATATTTTTTCATCTAAATTTTGTTTTATCATTTAATGACATTTCAGAATATTTATCCTTATTTATAATCACTTCTCATTCATCAAAATCTATTAAACCGGCCATAATATTAAGAAGGGACGTCTTACCTGATCCACTTCTTCAAACAATTGCAATAAAGTCTCCTTCTTCTACTTCAAAGTCCAATTTTTCATAAATAGTATTTTGAGTATTTTCTCAAATATATTTCTTTGTAATTTTATCTAGTTTTATCATTTTATTTTTTTAGTATATTTATTTTAGTATAATATTTTTTCAAATATTATACATTTCTCGAAATTATAGTTAATTTTTCTCAGTATTATTTTTGAATAATATCTTCGTCTTCTAAGAATTCAAAGAGATTTGCTGCTATAATTTTATATCCTGCATTATTTGGATGAATCCCATCTGATAAATTTAAATTTGTATCTTTTGCTACTCATTCTAAGAAAAAATCATAGAGAGCTAAGTTATATTTTTCTGCTAATATTTCATAAGATTTATTAAATTCTCTTGAATAATTTAATCATAGATTTATAGGCATTTGCATTCCAGATAAGACAATTTTTCCTTCTGGATTAACAGTTTCTAAATGTTCTATAATCGCAGAAATATTTTGTTCCATTGTATCTACACTTTGTCTTCTGAGTCAGTCATTTCATCAAATAGTCAGCATATATATATCAACTTCTAAATCATCATATAACTCTATTCTATCTAGGAGATTTTTAGAAGTATCTCCACTCACTCAGGCATTAACTATTTTGTAATTATATCCTTGTTTTTGCATCAGTTCTTCTAATTCAGCAGGATAAGCATCTGATAACTCTAAGTTATAACCCGCAGTAATACTATCTCACAAAGCTAGTATATTTTTTTGAACTATTTCTTGTTTCTCAATTTGAACTTCAGAAATCACTTCTGCTTTTCCACATCCAACAAGTATGAAACTGAGAATAAGCACTGTAATTATTTTTTTAATCATATTTTTTTAATCAGGAATATACTATATAATATATAGTAGTATCTTAAATAATTCTTAAGAAATAACAATAAATAATAGTAAAATAGAGATAAAAAAACTAACATATTTGCTAGTTTTTTTATATTTTGTCAATCTTCTTAATCATATGCTTATCTAATTCAGGCTTTTTCTTTTTATCTTTTTTATATTTCATTAGTATTTTAGCATCTGTAGAATCTCAAAATTTCTCTATTACATGTACAACTGCCTCATCTATATCTGTAAATATATTCTTTACTCAAAAATCTTCTAAAAATCATGTATGGTGAAATTTTTCTGTTACTCTCACACGAACATTTGTCATATATACTTTGATGTTTGTTTTTTGTAACCTATTTACTAAATTTTTAATCATATGTAATCCTGATGAATCTACGTTATTCATCCAACCAAAATCAAATATGATTACCTTTAATTTTGTTTTTTCACTAACAAGATTTAATATTTCATCTTCAAAATAACTCGCATTTGCAAAATATAAATCTCCATCTACACGTACTAAGCTTACACATTTACTTGTTTTCAATCAGAATAATTCACAATCTCTGTATTGACCGTCTTTATACATAGAAACCTCTACAATTTTTGGACGCATAGTTCTATAAATATACAAAGCAAGTGATAATATTACTCATAATCCAATAGCTCTTTCTAAATTTGGTGATAATAATAGAGTCCCTCCAAAAGTAATAATTGCAATTATTGCATCATGTTTTTCTATTTTCCAAGCATTTATTATTGGTTGAATTTTTATTAAACTAATAACTGCAACTATAATAATAGCAGCAAGTGTAGCAAATGGGAGGTGATATAATAGGGGAGTTAAATACATAATAGTAACTAATACTATCAAACCAGTAACAACAGAAGCAAATCATGTCGTTGCTCCATTTCTCATATTTACAGCCGTTTTAGAAAATGATCCTCACACACCATATCAACCAAATAAACTTGAAGATATATTTGCTAATCATTGTGATACTAATTCTTTATTTGGGTGAATTTTTCTTTTTGTTTGATATCAAACAAATTTAGCAACTGATATAGTTTGAGTAAATGCTATCATACCTATAATCATTGCATACATCATTAATTGACTATAATCTGCAAGAGTGAGATTTCCTGAGAATTCATTAAAAAATGGAAAAACAAAACTTGGTATATTATCTGGAATGGTTTTTATAATTATTCCTCAATAATTTTCAGCAAATCAAAAGTAATATGAAAGTGATATCGACATAATTAATAATGCTAAAACTCTAGGTATTCTTGGAGTAAAACGAGCTAATCCAAATAATAGTAACATAGATAAGACTCATACTATTAATGTAGGAATATGTACTCCTCAAAATACTGCTGAGATAAGGTTCCATACATGCTCAAAGAAGTGAGATCACTTATCTACTGATACTCAAAATAATTTAGATACCTGAGACATAATTGTTAATATAGCAACACCATTTGTAAACCCTACAATTACAGGATGAGAGAGAAATTCTACGATAATTCACATACGTAGGAATCATAACAATATATAAAATATACCGGTCATAAAAGCAAGTATTGAAGCATAAATAACATATCATTCAACTCCTGCTGTTGCAATTGGAGCAAGTGCTGTTGCTGTCATGAGTGATACAATCGTAATCGGTCATGTTGACATTTGAGAAGATGATCAAAAAAGACCTGCAATAATTACTGGAATAAAAGCAGTATATAAACCTACTTCAATTGGAAGTCATGCTAATCCAGCATAAGCCATTGATTGAGGAACAAGCACTAAAGCAACAGTAATCCCTGCAATGATATCTTTTTTCACGGCCCCTGGATCCTTTAATTTATGAATCCATTGTAAGAAAGGTAAATACTTTTGCAGAGTACTTATTTCAGCTTTATTATGTTTTTTATGTTTTCCCATGTTTTTTATAAATATTTATATTCTTAATAATTCTATCATAATTTATATTAAAATAATAATTTTAATATAAATATTACTGGTAAGAGATTTTTTTTAATTATTAATACATCTTTTTAGAAAATAATTGTTAAAAACTACTAAATTTTATACTAATAGATTAGATATTGACATATTATTTATTTGATTTAAAAAATAAACTTGCAATTAAGTATTAAGTTTATATAATCCGGTCGTACAAAAAATAAGAAGTTCCAAAAACTCAACTTAGCGTAATATTTGTAAAAATATATATTGAGTTTTACGGAGCATAAACTCGCGTAAATAAATATATAAAAATATTATCCTAATAATTTTGGAAGTTCTCTTAAAGAAAAGAAGAACTTTTGCGTGTTCTTCTTTTTTTGTCACTTATTTTAACCCATCCCTCAATCTCTTTATCTTTAATATAAAGAACAGAGACATGAAATTTCAACTATTATTTTTCTTTAAAATATAGAAAAATATATCCGAAGCGAACAGGGGTAATAACAATATTCACACATGGAAAATATTGAAAAAACTGAAGCAGTAGAAGAAAAAAAAGTTAAATTTTCTGACCTAGGTTTGTCAGATAAAATGTTAGCTGCAATTACAAAAAAAGGATATGAATATCCATCTCCAGTTCAAGCAGGAGTTATTCCTTTATTACTAAATGGTAATAAAGATATTATTGGTCAAGCTCAAACAGGTACAGGTAAAACTGCTGCTTTTGGGATTCCTTTATTAGAAAGATTGGATAAAAACCAAAAATCTGTTCAAGCAATTGTACTTGCTCCAACAAGAGAACTTGCTATTCAAGTTGCTGAAGAAATTAAATCTTTTGCTGTAGATGATGTAAGAATTCAATTACTTTACGGAGGTCAAAATGTTAGAGATGAACTTTCTGGTCTAAGAAGAGGTCCTCAAATTGTTGTTGGTACTCCTGGTAGAGTAAAAGATCACTTAATGAAAAGAAAATCTCTAAACTTAGATAATATTAATTACTTCATTCTTGATGAAGCTGATGAAATGTTAAATATTGGGTTTAAAGAAGAAATCGAAGAAATTTTAGAACATACTCCAGAACAAAAGAAAGTACTTCTTTTCTCTGCAACTATGCCTAGATCTATCTTAGATATTGTAAATAAATATATCGGTGATCATGATAAAGTTTCTATCAAAAGAGAAGAAAAAACAAATAAAAATATCAAACAAGTTTGTTATAAAGTAAATGAAGGTGATAAATTTGAAGCTCTATGTAGAGTTATTGAAGTTGAATTTGATTTTTACGGTATTATTTTCTGTAGAACTAAAGCAGGTGTTGACGAAGTTGCATCTCAATTAATGAACAGAGGGTATAAAGTTGAAGGTATTCATGGTGATATTGATCAATCAATGAGAGAAAAAACTCTTGCTAGGTTTAAAAATAAATCAATTTCTATCTTAGTTGCAACTGATGTAGCAGCAAGAGGGATTGATGTAAATAACCTAACTCATGTAGTTAACTACGCACTTCCAGATAATGCTGAAACGTATACTCATAGAATTGGGAGAACTGGGAGAGCTGGGAACAAAGGTGAAGCTCTATCATTTGTATCTAGAAGAGATTCTAGAATGTTAATCTATATCGAAAGATTGATTAAACAAAAACTTGAAATCGGTAAATTACCAGATGCATCTCAAGTTATTGAATTCAAAAAGAAAAGACTTGTTACTAATACTCAAGAATTTATTGCAAAACAAGAAGGTGCAAAATACTTCGATCTTGCAAAAGAATTATTAACTCTTGGTGAAGCTCATGAAGTTTTAGCTGCACTTATCAAAGAAGGGTACGGTAATGAATTCTCAGAAACTCACTACAACATGATTAAAACTAACTCGGATTCTAGAGGAAATGCTGGAACTCCTGGTCAAAAAAGATTATTCGTTGCAAGAGGGAACTTAGATAACCTAACTCCAGGTACACTTATTCAATTTATTGAAAGAGAAGTTGGATCTAAAATAGGTGATGTTGGTCAAATAGAAGTATTAAGAGAATTCTCATTCATTAACGTAAGTGATGCTGATGCTGAATTAATCTTAGCTGTATTCAAACAAAAAAATAACTCTAAACCATTAATCGTTGAAGCTAAATCAAAAGGTGGAGATAGAGGTGGAGACAGAAGAGGAGGATGAGACAGACCTTTCAGAGGTGGTGGATCAAGAGGATGAGATAGAGGTGGTTACAGAGGAGGAAGATCAGGTGGATGAGATAGAGGTGGTTCTAGAGGTGGAAGAGCCCCTAGAAGAGAAGATAAACCATTTATCCCAGGAGCTTCTAGAAATAAATAATATTTCTAAAATACTCAAATATAAAAAAGAGAGAAAACTTAGGTTTCCTCTCTTTTTTATATTTGACTTTTTATTTTTTTATTTATAATAACATTCTACACTTTTTCAAAATAAAATAGGGTATAAAATGATTAAAATAATTACTGTAATTTTAATGCTACTATCTTTAGATGTATTAGCAATAACTAGTGATGAAATTAAATTGCTAAGAGAATATAAAAGCAATGATAAAGTAATAACTATTAATTCTGATACTAAAACAAGAGCAGATTTAAATAATTTTTTAGAAAGGTTAAATATAATGGGTATAAAAGCTCACGTAATTAACTCTAATAAATCTACAGCAATAAGTAAAATTATAAAAAGTAATAATGCAATGGAATTGTAGCTTATAAATAGAATTTTTTATTATAAAAAACAAAAAACCAGCTTTTCAGCTGGTTTTTTTATTTTGTAGATAATTGAGAATTTACAATACTTTTAATAAAAGCATATGTAGTAATTCTTTCTTTTTGCATTTCAACTGCAATTCTAGACATTTTTGTCATTTCTATTTTTTGATCAAGCATAACATTCATTTTTACTAATGTTTTTGTACTTAATTTTGAAATAATATTCTGAACTGCTTCTCTCTTTGGATCAAGTTTTTTATATAATGAATCATTCATGTAACTTGAACATGCTCCTTGGAATAAAATTTTATTATCTCATGCACTACATGCATTTCCAAATGTTTGAGTAACTGCAGGACATGGAGCCTTAATACATTGTACTTGTACTTCAGCACATACAGGAGTGTAATCCATAGTACATATTCTTGGTTCATCTATAACCGACATAGTTGTAATAGTCATAATCCCATCTTCTTGTATTTTATTTTCTTGTCATTCTATATATTGAGCAGAGACAATATTAAATGATGAAATAATTAATAAAAGCACAAACATAAGTAAAGTTTTCATAATTGTTTTGTTAATTTATAATATTAGTATTAACTGTAACGATATTATATTCAAAAGGTGACATAATATAAATTGACTTTATTAATTTATAGCTATAATCTAAAAAATAAATACAAAAAAACACAATAGGGAATAGAGATGAAAATTGGTATTTTTTGCTTATTGATAGGTTTATCTATTCAGTTACATGCAGAATCAAAAGAATTTAGAGTATATGAAGATAAAATATCTGTAAGTTTAGTTATTCATGAAAAGATGGATGATTTTGATATATACATGGAATATTTAGAGATTTTAACTACATCAGATAAAACTCTAATAATAGATGCTGATTTTTTTATGAATACAATCAATGTTACTAATCTTATCATTAAAGGGAGTATTCTAGATAAAAAGCTAACTATTATTAATGCTGATAACATTAAAAAAGAAAAATTTAAAAAAATATTAAATTTTAAAATTCATGATCTTAATAAAAAATTATCTTTTCAAGAAAGATATAATCAAGAAAACCAGATATATTATAATTCTGGTAAACTAATATTTATTAATAAAGTTAAGAGTAATATTATTGCTCATATTATTAATAATAATGGTGGTATATACAATCATGAAAGAATAAATAAATAATTTACCTTAGGGTATGATTGTTTAATTTAATTAGCTCACCAAGATGGTGAGTTTTTTGTTGCTTGTGTTTTCCTAAACATGAGTTTTTAACACAAGTTTATTTACTTATTTTTTGTTAAAAACTATATAAATACATTGATTAGATTCAAGAAAAGAGATTTTTAACATAGTTTTTACACCACAATGATTGTAAAAAACCAGTGAAAAGATTTGATTTTCATTTAGATTTTAATATAAATAGTATACGAATATAGAACGAAAAGGTAGTTACTTTTTTGGCTTTGTATTCATAAACTCAACGAATCTCGTTGTTTTTTAAAAAATTAATACATACATTTTTAATGTAAATGTAAATTACATATAATACATATTATATGTAATCATAATTTAATATATTAAAAATACCTTGCTTATGAGAATAAGTGTTATAGAACAAGTAAAAATATTTTTACGTGACTCTAAGATAAATAATAGATACGTGTTTGGCTCGAAAGAATTAAAACTTACTATCAAAAATTATCTTGTGAAACAAAAAATGTTGTACTCACCAATCAGAGGAATTTATATATTAAAAAAAAGTGATCAGTTTACATCTGACGTTTTAGGAAAATATAAATACAAAGTGTTAGAACAAATCTGATGAGTGATAACTTGAGACTTTGCAATTGCTTATTACCTTGGAGATTACACTGGAGTAAAAAGTTATAAAATAATAACTGAAACTAAGAGTTTTTCCTCTAATTTATGAGAAAAAATCCTATTACAATTTCAAGCAAGTAGTGTCCCGAGAATATTAAAAGAAATAAACATTGAGGAAAGTGCTCTCAAAATTGAAAGTCCTTTGTCTCTCTATATTAATGATTATAAAAATATACCTGAAAATTCTCCATTTATACGTTATCTAATGAGTTTAGATATCACTCACGAACTTATAGTCGAAATGATTAATAAGAAGTGTAAAACAAGTGGTATTTCCAAATTGGCACAACTATATAAGATAAATGGATTTCCTGGAAAACAAAAAACAATACTAAATACACTGCGTGAAGCAGGGAAACAAATCGACTACAGAAAAGCAACAACTCAAGTTCAACTATCAACTCAAAAATCATCTCAATCTTTTTCTGAAGATTTAGATAGCTTAATATAACAATGATATAACTTTGTAAACATAAAACAGTCTTATGCTTGAAAGGAACGCAATGAGGTCAACCAGAAAACAACCATTCTGCTGGCAAGAAAAAAAGATAAACAGGCTGATAAGAAAAATTTATGCTGAAGATTCCGGTAAAAAATCAAAAATGCTCCTTCTGTACCAAACTCTTACAGAAATAGATAGTGATTTTAACGGAAGAGAAATTTCCTTCTTTACTAAAACAATTTCTACATATTCATGACTCTCTGTGAGGTTCATTCCAAAAGCTTTGGAAGAATTCCAGGACTTGAAAATATTAAAAATAATAGAAAAGAAAGACTGAGGAAAGTTCGCATGAAAAGATCTTATCTTTACACCTGATGATGTAATAGAAATAAGTGATAATAAAAAAGTCGATAATAAAGGCGTTTCTACCGATAGTTGATCACCGACACCTGGAGTACGTCCAACCGATAGTCTATTAACTGCAAACGGTGAATCAGCTAGTGATAATTCTACCAATGAATTATCTACTAATGAAACTTCTACACATGCACAAAAAGCAAGTGGTAATTCCACTGATGGTCAAAATACACCATTAGAAGATAATTTCTTACAAGAAGAAATTATTAATAAGAACAACAACATACAAGACGAAAAAGAAGTTATGTTGTTGTTGGAATGAATATGATTTAATAATTCACTTATTTATAAGTTTATAAAAAATTATTCTCTATTAAGAATAAGAGAAGTTATAAACCAACTCAAAAATAATCACACTTCTACAAATCCTGCCGGTTATGTTAGAAAAGCATTGGAAGAAAATTACGTTTTTGATATTACTAAAAAAGCAACAGCTGAGAAAAAAGAACTATCAAACAAACAGGATATCCTTATTGCAAAAAAACAAGCTGCTCAAAATAAACATGAATCTTCTATTAGCGAACAAGTGAATACTTGGATTGAATCAAATACAAATCATTACCAAGAAATGCTCCAAGAAAAAACACAAAAAATTCTCGATAAATCTCCAACAATGAAAAATGTTGAAATACTTGCCAGAAGTATGACAAAAGCATTTATTAAAAATAATGTGTTGGGATTATAGATTAATATTTTTTAAATTTATAATAAAATGAAGGAGGATGAATTATTTAAAATATATATTGAACATTGAGAAAAAGCATCAAATTTTCTAGATAAAGCAATATTAACATTATCTACATCGATACTTTGATTAATGACTCTTTCTAATATTCAAGATAAAATAAATAATGATTGTTTATTTAATATAGGTGTTTGATTAATATTTATTAGTCTTATTATGGTACTAGTTTCATATTTAATTTCTATAAAAAGTAGTCAATTATGAATCAGTTCTTATTATACAGGAGCAGACCATAAATCTATAAATATAAGAATGTCTAAGAATAATAATTTAGTTAATATATTACGTTATATGTATGTAAGTATTATCATAATTTGAATTTTTATTTTAATAATATCAATATTAAATGGATAAAAAAGCATTTACAATACCCTTGCCAGATAACACAAGCTCCGATAATTGAAATGATAAAAAAAAGTAAAAAAACGAAGAATAATTTCTTCGTTTTTTTAGTGAAATATATTTATTTGATTTATATTAAAATTATCCTATAATATTTTTGGTAAATTTGAGGCTGAGTTGTAAAAAAAAGGAAGAAAAATGCAACAATACTTATTTGATTGTGAATCAGGAAATACTTTACATATATTTGATTGTGAATTAGATTTATCTGGTAGATATAATCTCACCAGTTTTGACGATAAAATCACTGATGCTATGGAGAATAATTTAATTTTATTTAATAAGTTAAAAGAATTTTTTACAGCATTAACGAACAATGATTATCTAGTAATTATTAATGAGAAAAGTGCGACTGCAGATATAACAAAAGCAGAAGTATTATTAGATCTTATGGGGAATTATAAGTTTACTGAAGAAAGAACAATACGCTGAGCTTAAGAAAATATTTTTTAAGTTTAGTTGTATAATTTTGAATAAAAAAACCACTCAGCTGTTGCTAGTGGTTTTTATTTATTTCAAACTACAAGCTCCACCAGGACAAGCTGGTCTGTGTTCAGGAGTTTTAAGTATTCATTTTTTGAGTAAGTATCCGTAGATTTTACACCCTACACAGATTCCAAGAGCACTTTCCATCCACATAAAGAGAAGACAGATACTACACAGTGTAAGGGGGAGAAAAGAGTGGATATCATAGATGATTGCTATGATGATTACTGATCATGACATAAGAAGTCATAGAGCCCAAGCAAAACGTTTTTGAACGGCTCAGACGTACTCAGGTTTTTGTTTGCTCACAAGGAGTTTACCTAAAAATGAAAAAGGGGAATACTTTGGTCAAACTAATACTTTGAGTAAAAAATCAGCAAAAAATACCGGGACTACTATATGAAGTAAAAAGTAATTTTGAGTATACAGGATAGTAAGTACCGTAAAAAATCAAATTGCGAACATAATTCAAGCGGTTGCTCTGATGGCTCTTTCATTTAATACTCAATAGGGAGCAGGTTTTCCATGAATTTCTAATCCAGGAATTATTTGTCAGATATCTTTTTTATACATAGTTTTTTTATTTATGAGATAATTGGAAAAATTTTAAAATTTCAGCTTTTTTTTCTTCAGGTGATTTGTGAGTATCACAGTTTTCTAAAAAAGCTTCAATAAGTTTATTATTTGAAGATTTTATAAGTCATATTGCAGACATATTTTGTATAATAATATTTCAGCAATATTCATCATTTTCTATTAATGCTTCAATTTTTTCAAGAGAAGTTTTTGCCTTTCTAATTGAAATTAGAGCCTTTTTTTTATGATCATTCATAATATATAGATTATATTTTATTACCCCCTATGTGGGTGTAATGTATTCTGAAATTAATTTAAGTCAAATATAAAAAATACAAAAAAATACCGGTACCTAGTTCTAATATTTAGGACTAGGTACCGGTATTGATTAATCTTCATGTTTTTTAGTCTTCTACGATAAATTCAATATTACTAGGAATAGTTGATATATTCTTCATAAAAAATGGACGAGTATTTATTTCTACATTACTTATTTTTGAATTATTTAGAAGATTCTTTTTAGCATCTTCTTTATTCATTCCAGCAATAGTATATTTGAGTTTTTCTACATAATTATTCTTTTTACTAAGGAAATTATGAGAAAATGAAGCTTGTACTTCAGTGGTTGCTTTTACTTTGAATGGATTTTCTTTTTTATCTATAACAAGAGCAATTCTGAGAGAAGAAGCGTCTATATAACGAATATCTTCTACTTCAGATAAAATCGATTCCTTTAAAATACCTTTTAAGTGATTGAGAACTAATTGAGTATTATAGGTATATGTTGTAATTTTTATTGTTCCATTGAGAGTAAAATTATTCATTTTATCTCATAATTTTAATTCTTCATCTCAAGTAATTCATAAATCTGACCATATGATAATATCATCAATATCTAATATTTCATATGTAACATTATTATTTTTATTACTTTCTGTTATTTCATTTTTAACTTGTGATAAAGCTGAGTCTTTTACTTTTCATTCTAGAATAATTTTTGCATTTTTAATATCTTCTTTTCATAATATTTGAACAAAATCATCAGTTCCACCTGAAATGTGAGAATATGTTTCAGCATATATTTTATCTTGATCTGTTTTGAGTCATGGGAGTGTGAGTAATATACCAGTTCCAGTATTTCATCTTGTTCCTACAAATTTACCAGAATCATCATAGAGTTTAGCTACGATATTTGCATTCTTTTTTCAAATAACAAATTCTCATGTTCCATCAGTAAATGCAGCAGGGATATCAATAGAATTATTTGTAGTATAGATAACTCCATCAGCAGTTTGAACTCTTGTATTAGCTCTAAGTCTTATTTTTTCATTGAGTTTATTATAAAAAATTACTTCACCGGTTGCTCTAGAAGTTGATGATTCATCTACTCATGAAGTTCCAAATTTTTCTGAAATATAAACCAGTTTTGTTACTTCTTTAAGAGGGATGATATTATCACTAGGGAAAGCACTTTCATATTGTTGATATTCAAAATTGAGATTTTTTGCTGCTGTACGAATTGTAATATCTGGAGTGATAGAAATAGTTGTTTTATTTACCGCAAAATAAAATACAAATACAAATAATCAAAGAGAAATTAATAATCCAATAAAAAATATTCAAATTTTTGTTTTCTGTTCTTTTTTATTTTGAAAATAATTATTGTAACTATCATCAAAATTATTTTTTTTGAAGATACTGAGAACTTCTCTAGAATAATTTTTTATAAGAAATCTGAAATATTCAGTAAAACTATAATTATGTTCGAGTAGATCAGTGTTTTTAATGAGTGTATATTTTATTCCTAATTTTTTTCCAATTTTTTTTGCTGTGAGATCTGAGGTTATTATTATTAATTCTTTATTTTTTGCATTATTCTTTAATATTCTTAAAGAAGTGTAATTATGCAAAATAGGATGTCCAAAGGGAAATTCAAGAACAATTTCTTTTTCCTTATGATGTTTCATTTTGATGATTATATCAATAATGGAATCTTCTTTACTTATTTTTATCATGATTTTTAATTAGCCATCATCTCATAATTTTTCTCAATAAAAGAGAAAGATTTTTTTATTTTTTAAAGACGAAGATAAATATATTAATTTTCTTTTCAAAATAATATGAAAATTTACGAATTTATCAAAGTTTTTCTTTACAAATAGGTGACACTTCTTACACTAAGTCATATATGTATAGCCTTTTTATTCTTATATATAATAAGTGATAAAAAATAAATTTAATTATTTATAAAAATAAATAGTGAAAGAAATTCAAAAAATCATAGATTTGATAGATAATTCAATAAAAATCGATGCTGATCATCTGATTACTGGAGGGAATATTATTGCTGATGGATACAATGAAGAAGTGGATTCATTCAGGCAATTAATTGCTACTTCAAACGAATGGTTAGCAGGATATCAAGCTGATTTAGCTTCAAAAACCGGGATTACCAATCTCAAAATAAAATTTACCTGAGCGTCAGGGTATTTTTTGGAAATTCAAAAATCTCAACTATCAAAAGTACCAGAAGAATTTATTCATAGAAGTACGTTAGTAAATGCAGCTCGTTTTGTAACTACAGAATTAAAAGAATTTGAAGGAAAATTATTAGAAGCTCAAGGAAATCTATCAAGTATAGAATATGAAATATTTACAAAAGTTCGTGAAGAGATATTAGAAGAGTTTGATAATATAAAAAAAATCAGTGAAAAAAGTGCCAATATAGACTTCCTTTCAAATATGGCTTACGTTGCATATGAAAATAACTACGTGCAACCAACAATGAAAAAATCATGAGATTTAGAAATTCTCAATGGAAGACATCCAGTTATAGAAAAAACAGAGAGAAGTTTCATTAGTAACGATCTAAAACTTACGAATAAATCATACGTTCATATTATCACATGACCAAATATGTGAGGGAAGTCTACTTTTCTCCGTCAGAATGCACTTATTGTATTAATGGCACACATCTGATCATTTGTTCCAGCTAGTGAAGCTACTATTCCATTAACTGATAGAATTTTTTCTAGAGTTTGAGCCAGTGATAATCTCTTCTTATGACAATCTACATTTATGGTAGAAATGCAAGAAGTAGCCAATATTCTGAATAATTCAACAGAAAAATCATTTGTAATAATCGACGAAGTTTGAAGAGGGACTTCAACTTATGATGGTATGAGTCTCGCTTGGGCTATCCTCAAAGAAAACCACGACAAAATAAAAGCTCGTACACTCTTTGCAACCCATTACCACGAATTAATCGACGAATCAAAACAACTAAAAGGAGTAGATAACTTCTCCGTAGCAGTCTGAGAAAACGAAGAAAATCTCGTTTTCCTCAGAAAAATAATCCCAGGCTGAATCAAAAAATCATTCTGACTCGAAGTTGCTCGTATTGCCGGAATCGGAAACTGAGTTATATCAGAAGCCAAAAATATGCTCAGAAGTTTAGAAAAAACTCATCTCCAAACAGCTCAAATGAGTCTCTGAGAATTTGTTGAACCAGAAGTTAAAGTCGTAGAAAAAATAGTAGAGAAACAATCAGAAGTTGAGAATAAATTAAAAGATATTAATGTGAATAATATGACTCCAATGGAGGCATTGAATATGTTGAGTGAGTTGAAGGGGAGTATTAAATAGGGAATACAATTGTATTCCTTAAATAAAGAAAACCAATTTTAACCCATCGACCTCGTTCCTCGGCCACTTCCCTTACATTAAGGGAAGACTAATATTGAATAATGTTTTTATATGATAGTTCCAGAAATAATAAAAATAGCTGCTCGAAATTTGAGAAATAATATGAGGAAAGCTGAGGTAGAACTATGGAGTCACATTAAAAATAAAAGTATCTGAGCAAGGTTTATGAGACAAAAACCGATTTATGTTTATACAGAGAATAGCTGACATAATAGATTTATAATTGCAGATTTCTATTGTGCTGAAAAACAAATAGTAATAGAGTTAGATTGAGGGATTCATTTACAAAAAGAAGTATTACAATTAGATCAAGAAAAAGAAGATTTATTAGAAAATAAGGAAATCAAAGTTCTTCGTTTTGAAAATGAAGAAATATTTAATAATATTAAATGAGTTTTAGAAAAAATTAAAAATTACAAATAAACAAACTTCAACTTATCTCCCATTTGTAAAAGGGGAGTCCTCGAAGAGGGAGGGGTTATTAAAATAAATAAAAACAATGAAAAACAACAAAACAATAATTCTTCACGATACATTTTTGTATAAAGGTGGGTGAGAAAGACTAATCCTGATGATGGGGAAGGCTCTGGGTGCGGATATCGCAACGGGTTTTTTTAGTAAGGGAAGTTTTGACCTGAGAAAAGAAGGATTTACGGGGAAGATGATAGAAGTGAGCAGTGAGATATTTGCGAAAGGTTTTAGACATTTGAAACTCAAATGGGCTTTTCTAACGAAGACTAAATTCTTAGATGATTATGATACAGTTATTTTCTCAGGAGATTGTTTGTCTGCTGTGAGAAATTGTAACAAAAATACTAAAAAAATATATTATTGTCATACTCCACCTAGGTATTTATATGATTTGAAATATTTGTATTTACAAAAAATGCCATTTTATGTGCGTCCAGTTTTTGAAATATTATCATATGTTTTTAAGAAAATGTATGAAAGAGACATTAAACAAATGGATTTAATTCTTACAAATTCAGAGAATACAAGACAAAGAATCAAAGACTTTTTATGATTAGATTCACAAGTATTGTATCCACCAGCTAACCTTTCTGAGTTTACTTGGAAAGAGCAAGGATACTATTATTTATCTTTTGCACGTTTATCTGATGCAAAGAGAGTAGATAGAATAATAGAAGCATTTAAAGATCTTCCAGAAAAAAAACTTCTTGTTATTTACTGAGAAAATGATCCTCAAAAAGAACAATTATTTGAATTAGCAAAAGAACATAATAATATTGAATTTAGAACTCTTCCAGGAAATGTGGGATTTACTGATATAGTAGGAAGTTGTATAGCAACTATTTATATTCCTATTGATGAAGACTTCTGAATGATATCTGTAGAAGCAATGGCTGCAGGGAAACCTATTATCTGAGTAAATGAATGAGGTTTAAAAGAAACTATTCTGGATAATAAAACAGGAATACTTATATCTGATCAAGCAAATGTTTCAGATTTGAAACAAGCAATTATAGAAATGACTCCTGAAAAAGCACTTTCAATGAGAAATGCTTCAGAAAAAAGAGCACAAGACTTTTCATTAGATAGTTTTGCTGAACAATTGAAAAGTCATATTAAATAAAAAAAGCTAAATTTATATTTAGCTTTTTTTATTTTTGAATATTAAAGAATTATATCAGTAATTAATATTATTGATAATACTAAATTAATAGAGAAAATATTCCAATAACCAGAAGTTATTTTAAATGTTTTATATATTTTTTTATTTAGTAAACTGAATGATAAGAATGTTCAGGTTATGATAGAAATTATAAAAGTTTTCTCTATTCACATTAAGATTAGAGAAATTAAAGATATAATTATTATTAAAATATAATTATATTTAAAAATTTTCTTAATATCAGATTTTTTAGATTCTTCTTTATGAGATTTGATATAATTATATTTTAATAACCCATAATTGATAAAAAGAAGTAATAGGAGTAATAATATAAATCAACCGATAATAATAGAATTATTCGGTGACATGGATGCACATGCTCAAGCATATGATTGTAGAGGTATTATTAATATTAAAAGGGCAAATAATTTCTTCATGTTTATTTGTTTAAATTATAAGTATTTTCTTGTGAAACTATTTTATTATGAATTTTAATGAGAATAATTATTCATATTATAAAGCTGATTAGAAAATAATCAGAAAAATCAAAAATACCTGATATATCTAAAGCATTATAGTTTGGACAACGATTAGGAATATATTCATAACTTGGATTTAAACCGATTGCCATATAATTTTATGTTTAAGGCTAAATATAATTTCATTATTAGATTTTTAGTAATAAAGTCAAAAAAATAGATATTATAAAACAAATAAAAACCCGGATTTTATCCGGGTTTTTCTGTCTTTTATACTTTAATGATGAGAGTTTGAATTAATACCTTCTGTAGCTTCAGCTACATGATGGTTAATTAAACCTGCATCATAAAGTTGTTGGGTCATTGGTTCTAGGTTATAAATAACCATAAGAATGCCAACTATTGTTAAAACTATAGTATATGGAAAAGCCATTTTTACCATTTTTCCATAACTTAGATGTAGGATTGGACCTAATGCTGAAGTTAAGAGAAATAGGAAAGCAGCTTGACCATTTGGTGTAGCAACACTTGGTAGGTTTGTTCCTGTATTGATTGCAACTGCAAGCATATCAAATTGGTCACGTGTAATCTGACCACTTGATAAAGCACTTGTAATTTCATTCATATATACAGTTCCAACAAACACATTATCGCTTACCATAGATAGTAAACCATTTGCTCCAAAAAACATTACTAATTGCATATTTCCTTCAAAAGAAGTGAGAACATACGTAATGATTGGAGTAAATAATTGTAAATCAATAATAACACTTACAATTACAAAAAATACACATAAGAGACATGTAAAGGGAAGAGCTTCTTCAAAAGCCTTTCCTATTTGATGTTCTTCAGTTATTCCTTGAAAAGTTATTGCTAAAATTATTACAGATAAACCTATCATACCGACATCAGCTAGATGAAAAGCTAATCCTAAAATTAACCATACAGCTATTAAACCTTGAAATACTAAATTAACAATATCCTTTTTGGTTCGATTATTAACTTGTTTTTGATAATCATCTAATAATATTTGATAAACATCTTCAGGAATTTCAGCACCGTATCCAAATATTTTAAATTTTTCTAAAATATAACAAGTTACTAATCCTGCTAACAAGGTAGCAATAGTTACAGGAGACATACGTAATACAAATTCCATAAAATCCCAGCCAGCTTTATTCGCTATTATAAGATTTTGAGGCTCTCCAACCATAGTGCAAACACCTCCAAGTGCCGTACCAATAGCTGCATGCATTATTAAGCTTGTAAGAAAACTTCTAAATTTTCCAGCATCATTTTTATCTATATTAGGATGAGATTTATTACTCGTAATGGTTTTATGATATATTGCATAAAAACCACCAATAACAGTAATCATAACCGCAATTACAGTTAAAGCATCCAAAAATGCAGACAAAAATGCACAACTTAATGATAAACTTAAAGATAGAATTCTTTTATTGCGAACTGTAATAAACAATTTCGTAAATAAAAACATCAATAAGCTTTGCAGAAAATAAATGCCAGCTACCATAAAAACAAGTAGTAATATTACTTCAATATTGCTTACAAGTTCGTGATGCAAAGTTTTAGTATTTGTCATACCTATAATAAGAGCTTGTATAGATAATAAACCACCTGGAATTAAAGGGTAACATTTTAATGCCATACCAAGAGTAAAAATAAATTCTACTACTAGTACCCATCCTGCTAAATAACTATTCATTTCGAATAGAAATGGATTTATTACTAAAAAACTAATTATTAATAATTTATACCAATTAGGGGAACTTCCCATAAAATTAGATACAATTGCGTGTGTATAAGAATTGTTCATATACAGTTCTCCTCTGTTGTGGATATTATTTATATATCAAAAATAAATTTTGTCAAAGTCAAAATATTTTAAAGCAGAAAAACCCAAGAAAATTTAATTTTCTTGGGTTTTTCCTCGTAGGGTTAGGGCTTTGTTTTTATTTTTGGTGATATTTTTAATTATGCTAGTTCTGACATAGCTTCTTCTTCTGTATCTAGAGTAGGAATAATTGTTGTAATACCTACAAGTTCTAAGATATCTTTTACTCCATCTGAACAGTTAGAAATACACATTTTTCCTTCTGCATCTTCAATATTTGAGAAAACATCTGCGATATATCCAATAGATTTTGAATTAAGGTATTTTAATCCAGATAAATTAAAAAGAATTTTTTTTTCATCAAATTCTCCGATTTGATCATAAATACTTTTAAAAGTTTTATCAGCATTTGTTTCATCAAGTTCACCAGTAAATTCAAAAGTGATGATATCATTTTCTTCTTTTTTATTTACTTCTATTAAAGTTTCCATAAAATTTGTTGTATTAGAGTAATAAGTTGTATACAAGTATTATATCGTACTTCAAAATATTACGCAAATTTTAACTAACAAAAATCACTTGATATGAAAAAAATATATTCTCTAGATAAGATATATGAAATAAATATACCTTTAAATAAGCCATTAATTGTGTTTTTGAAATGAGATTTATGAGCGGGAAAAACTACTCTTTCAAAACACATTTTACAAAATATTTTATGAATTTCTGATGATATAACATCACCAACGTATACGTATTATAATAGATATGGAGATAATTATCATTTTGATTTATATCGTATTTCAGACTATGATGAATTTTTTGCTATCGGATGAGAAGATGTTTTAGATAATTTAGAATGAGTAGCTCTGATAGAATGGCCAGAAAAAATAGCACCATACTATAAACCAGATATTGAAATATTTCTTGGAAAAACAGAAAAAGAAGATGAAAGAGAAATAGAAATAATAAATCATTTAAAATAAGTATTTATAACAACATATTATAATTAAAATATAATATAGAAAAAGACTGATGTACCAGTCCTTTTCTATAGAGAAGAAAAGTTGTGTATAAAGTTAATATTTATATAATAAAATTAGTATAATATTTTATATTTTTTAAAATAAAAAAATGTCGAATACATGAAGTAGTTTGATTGCAAGACTAGGTCTTTCAGCTGTTGTTATTCTTGGAGCAATTTGAGGATATACATATTATGTAGGAAACTCTATTCAGTCAGATACATGAGTCGTAGATAAATTATTAACTTGAGTTTCAAATTCTATTGAAAATATATCAGAAGAAGATATTTCATTTCATAATGCTTTTGATATTAATGGTCAATTAAAAGTAACTCAAAATGAAGAAGAAATTTTTTCATGAAAAGTATGATTAGTTTGAGTAGAGCTTTATGCAAATGATACAGCATTAAAGCAAAGAATTTCAGCTGATAATATATTTTTTGAATCAAATATTAAAGGAGAATCAGAAATATTCGATTATAATGACCTAGATATTATTGCTCATGAAGAAAATTTATATTTATCAATATGAAAATGATGAGATAAATTATTTTCATATTTAGAATGAATTTTTGAAGGTAATTGATATAAAAATACACAAGATATTAATACTACTACAAAATTATTAAAAAATATCAGTGAAGTAATTAGTCAATGAAAATATGCACATATTAATAATGGAACACCTATCAAAAAAGTATTTGAAAATTTATCAGAAAATACTTGGATGCCTCAATTATTTATAGCAATGGTAACAAGTAATCCAAATGAATACTTAGAAAAAAATAAAATATATGATGAAATAAAAAAGGAGTTATATAATGATAAATGGATAGATTCTTTATTTATTCTTTCTGAAAATCAAATCCATCCTGATAAACAAACATATTTATTGAATAAAGGTATGTGTAAAAATATAACTCCTGTTATACTTGAAGTAATGAAACAATCAGGAAAATTAGAGGAATGAGACGCGGGGAAACTACTAGGTGAGTGTGAAAAAAATATTACAGGAATAAATCCTATATTATCTATGTTCACACAGATATATAAAGAAGGAGATATAGAGCAATGAAATTATGATTTTGTGATTGCTCAATGAAATGCCATAGATTTAAAGGCAACATATAGAAACCATATATTACAAACATGGAAAATATTTATTCAAGAACCACAAAATAATACAATATTATTATCTCTCTCATGAGATAAATTTTGAGTGAAAGAAAGTATATTCAAAGTTTTAGTAAAAGAAGAGTGAACAGATATAAGTGGTGAAGTTATTAATGGATCTGGGGAAATAAATATCGATACAAATAATAATGGTTTAAAGATTAAGGGGGAATTAAAATTCCAAGACTATAAATTAGTAAATATTGATATTGTAGGGGATAGTGAAATTATGTGAATAAATTCAACTTTTGCAGCTAAATGAAATTATTTATTATGAAATATAAATTTTCTTACAAAATCTCAAAACAAAGAAGTAGCAAAATTAGAATTAGATTATACAAATAACAGTTATAAATTAGATTTTGAATCTATAAATCTAGATGTTAATTCGCTATATAAATGAAAAGAATTTATCTTTGCAGTGTCAGAAAAAGGAATAGATTGAATTATAGAAAATGAAACTAAAATAGTATATGATGATGGAAAAATATCAGGATTTTTAAAAAATGAAAATGTTGAAGTAAATTTAAAATGAGAAATAGTATCAATAGAAGAATTTGTAATTGAAATGGATATTGATGATAATAGAGAAAAAATAGAAATACATGTAAATGCTGAGAAAGAAAATGATACATGAGTTAATTATTTAGCATACTGAAGAGTTGCTAAAGAAAAGATATTTAATTTTACTGCTCATAAAAATACTTGAGAAAAAGAATGAAGTAAAATATCTACTTTTGAGGCAGTTTTAGAAATACCTAGTGAAAAAATTAATGCTGAATTGAAAACAGAACAAATAGAAAAAAAACCAGTAAAAAAATATAACATACCAGAAAAAGTGGAAAAAATAAAAATAAATATTTCACAAATAATGACACTTCCAAATTTTCATCAAATATGAAAAGCTTCTGCTCCAGAGATTGCTGTTATATGAACAACTCTATGAGCTGTATGAGGTACAGTTGCATATATTTCATTACAATGATATGAACAAGAAGCAAGAAATTCTAGGAGAATGTCAGATTTATCAAATTTGGTTTCTTTAATAGAGCTGAGCATAACAAAATGAGATATAACATTAGAAGATCTTGTGATAATTGATGAGCAATTATCACAAGATACAGTGATCCGTATATGATGAAATAAAATAATTGAATGATGAAATTATTTTATCTGAGATATTAACTATGAAGCACTAGAATATAAAAAAGAAATTTTTGAACTAGAAGGAGAAGAATATAAGATTGCTGTATATAAAGAATGAAATAGAAAACAATATCAACTTCTTACATTTTTAGAAGAAGGTAATAAAAAATCTAAAGTACTTGTGAAATGAAATTATTTTCCAAGAATATTGAAAAGATATGAATTTATACATATAAAAAATACTGGAAAAGAAGAGGTTGAAAAAAACACAGAAGAAGAAATAGTAAATACTCTACAAATAGAGATTGAAGAATGACATGATTTAGTAAGATGAGATAACACAAATTTATGAATTATTTTAAATGTTAATGATAATATAGTTACTCTTGAAAAAGATATAAAACCAGGAGTAAGTAAAATATATATGCTATGAAATGATTCTACTACACTTTTTGTGAAGAATAAAAAAGTCTTAGAAAATTGACAAATTATAGAAAAGTAAAGAAAAAAAATAAATCCGTATACGGATTTATTTTTTTATTCTTGCTATTACAACTGAAAAAGTTTTGAGGATTATTTTAAAATCTAAGAGAAAACTCCAATTTTCTATATAGAATATATCAAGAAGTGTTTCTTTTTTAAAATCATTTTCTTCACGACCATTAACTTGAGCCATTCCTGTTAAACCAGGTTTAATAGTCAGTAATCTTCTTTCTTCAAGTGTGTATTTTTCAACCTCACGTGGTTGATGTGGACGAGGTCAGACTAGACTCATATCTCAAAGAAAGATATTAAAAAATTGAGGTATTTCATCTAGAGAATATTTCTCAATAAAATTTCATATTTTAGTTTTTCTTGGATCGTTTTTGATTTTATATAGAGGTCCAGAGCGAGAACTTTGTTTTTCTATTAATTCTTCTTCAAATTTTAAAGCATCATCATCATTATTTTCTATTCCATACGCATCTTTTATACAATATTTCCATTTCATATAACGAAATTTATAGAGATTAAACATCTCTCATTTTTCTCAAACTCTTCTGTTTTTAAAAAATGTTGGTCATTTAGGATCTTCAATTTTTATTAATATTCATATAAGAAGCATCAGTGGAAGAGACAGAATGATTCAGAAAAATGCTGCAAAAATATCGAATAATCTTTTTCAGATTTTTCCCCAATTGTTAAGGGATGTATTTTCTAGTTCTATAACTGGAACATTGTTTATAAGAGAGAGGGAAGTATTTGTTTTGGTTACGTCAAATGAATTGGTTATATAACGGTAACGAACTCAGAATATTCTAGATAGTTCCCAGAGTGTAAAAAGTTCTTTTTTAGAAAAATCTGAATCTATATACAGTATTTCATCACATTTTTTCTTTTCGAGTAGAGTTTGAATATCATTAATACCTCCTTTGTATTTATATGGGAAATCTTCTAATTTTTCAGAATGAACATATCAGATGATTTTATAAATATTTGCTTGTTTAATATCAGTAATAATATGTTCAATTTTTTCAAACGAATTATTGTTTATGAGTAATATTTTTCTTTTTGGAATAATTCATTTTTTCAACAGAGAATATTGAAAATTATTTAAGAAAATTCTTTCTAGAATAATTCATATAGTTCCAAAGAAAAAAGCAAAACCAATAATCAATCTTGGAATTTCAGTTTCATAAATAATTCACTTAGATAGAAATATTACAACTGAGAAAAATATAAATGCATAAAATGAATAACGTATAATTTCAAAAAATTCTTTTACTTTAGAGTTAAATATTTGTAAAAAATATAATTTATGAAGTGCAAAAGTAATAATATATAATACTGCTGCAAAAAAAGCAAAATTTATTAAATGAAGAGTGTCTATTGTTTGAACTGGTAACTGAATACCAGGGATTAAATCTGTTATCAATCTCACTTCACGTGCAACAAAAAATGAACCGAATATGATCAAAAAATCAAGTGGAACTTTCACTGCTCAGAATATGAGTTCGTGTTTTTTCATAGAGAAAATAATGGAGTTATTTATTACTTAATTTATACCTATAATTACAGAGAAATCAAGAATTGATAAAAATACTTTTAAGATGTATTTTTTATTTATATATCCAAGGTGCAACGATTGATCAAATGAATGATAAAGAACTTAATAATAATGAGATTATAAAAATAATCAGTATATATTTAAAAATATTTTTTCAAGAATTAATATTAGATATAATTTTAGTGTGTTGAGCTAATAATCTATACATTAATACTATAATGAAAATAGTACCTGATATTAATAGAATAATATTGTTAATAAAACCCAAATGTATATTTGATATATTTGTTATAGAGTCATTTCCCTGTATTAAACATTCATATTTATTATCTAGTACTGGTTCACATTTTGCTCAAGAAATTTCCTCTGTAACTATAATTTTAAAAGATTCCATGGATAAATATTATGAAATAATAAGTTTAGATTATACATATATTAATATAACGATTTTTATATGAAAACAATATTTTTATATTATATAACAAGTACATCTAAAATAAATTTTACAAAAGCCTTATTGGCTGTACAATATGAAAGATTTATTTAACTAAAATATAAATGTGGAATTAATTTTAAGCATAATATGATACCTATTATTAATAGTAGTACTTATAGCAATTCCTTGTTTTTTTTCAAAAAACTTGAGAGGACTTATAAAATGAATAATTAAGGATATATTAAAATTGTATCGTAATTTTCTTCATTGGAACCTTTCTAAAATCAGTATATGATTTTTTGGATTTTTGATGGCTTTTGCTATAATGGTGCCATTTTTAGTGATCACATTTTTTCTGTTTTTCATATTAAATGTAGATTGGTATGCTTATACTGGTCATTTGATTAATGGAAGTCTAACAAATGATATGGTTTTACATAAAGATTTTTTTATATGGTCATTACTATGAGTCATTAATACAATTATATTTTTTATTGGATGGAATTATCAAAAAATTATGTATTTTGATTTAAATATCAAATATTTACATGATAAAAAAGCAAAATATATTAAATCAAAATTTTTCCATATTCCTATATTAGTAGATTTCTATAAAATATCAGGTTGGATACTTTGAATATTATTACTACCAGTTTTATTTTTCTTGATTACTATATGAATTTTAATTAGTATATTTGGTTGAGTAAATGATGCTTGAGTAGCATTAACAAATGGTAATATGTTTCTTGCAGCTATTACATTATTATTATTTATAATAAGTGTAGTCAGTTTTATTTACTTGGCTTATAGGCTGTATTTTTCATATATTCTATTACTCGATAAGCATGTTGTGTGAGAAGATAGACATTCAACTAAATATGTAGTTAAAAAATCATTTAAAATCACAAAAGGTTGGAAAAAACCGATAAAGTTATTAATTATATTATTTTTATCTTTAATAATCATATTCCCATTTTTAATTATTGATGAAACATTAAATAATACTTATAATGATATTAGGAATTACGAATTATTTCAAAGTACTTGAGAAAAAAATAGATTAACATTACAAAACGAAGATCCATATTATTATGCAGAACTTCAAATGAAATATAAAGATATTTCCACTGAGGATTTACAAAAAAATATACAAATATATTATTACCTTATTGTTTTTTATAATATTATTGCTTTTCTTTTAATAGGAGGGCTTATAGAAATGGTTCTAGTGTCATTTTACAAAAGAGAATTAACACACAAATAATATGAAAATTTTAATTTTTGGAGACGTGTACGGAAGAGTTTGAAGAAATGCGTTAAAGAGAGAATTACCAAAATTACAAAAACAATTTAATCCAGATTTTACTATCGTAAATGTGGAGAATATAACTTCAGGAAGAGGTCCAATCGAAAAACATGTCAAAGAAATTGAAAAACTTTGAGTAGATGTTATGACAGGTTGAGATCATATTTTTGATAACCAAAAAAATATTGAAGAATATCTGGATGCACCAGATTCAAAGTTGATTCGTCCTGCAAACTATCAAGAACAAGATCATTATTATCTTCCATGAAAAGGATATAAGATAGTTGAAAAAAACTGAAAAAAAATGCTTGTTATTCATTTAATGTGAACTGTATTTATGAACTACAGTATGGAAAACCCATTCCATAAAGTTGAAAAAATATTGAAAGAATTATGAGAAGAAAATTTTGACTCTATCATGATTGATTTTCATAAAGAAACAACTTCAGAAGGGTATGGATTAGCTCATTTTCTAGACTGAAGAGTTAGTTTTGTATTCTGAACTCATACACATATTCAAACAAATGATGAATTAATATTACCAGGAGGGACAGGAATAATTTCTGATGTGTGAATGAATGGACCACTCTACTCAGTAATCTGAGCCGATTTTAATAGTGTAAAAAAGAGGTTTCTTACAGGGATTAATAAATGAAAAATAGAACAACAACTGGATGAAAATTATGTAGTAAACGGAATCTGTGTTGAAGTCTGAGAAGATAGAAAAACAGTGAGTGTAGAAAAAATTAGAATCAGATGAAAACTGTAAAAATATTAAGAATATTGTATTCTTAATATTTTTTTGAATTATGTTGTTTTTTAGTTGAAAAAAACGAAAAAATTCATATATTTAAAGCAATATTTAGAGACTATTTTTTTGTATGAAAAAAAGATTACTATTACTGATTTTACTGTTTACTTTTGTGATCAGTATAACAACATTTTACCTTACTTGGAATTATATAGATCCATATGAATTCCAAATTTTAGGGGTATTTTTATTAGGTTTTACTTTTATGTTAAGTATCTCTTCATTATTTGCCTTTATACTATATTTTTTAAAGAAAATATATTTCCGTTGAAAAGTTTATGTGCAAAATGTACTTACTAGTTTCCGTCAGGGGTTTTTTATATCAATGTTTATTATATTACTTATCTATTTTAGATACTTGTGAGCAAGTATGTATATAGTTGTCGGGCCTTTATTTATAGGTTTTATCTTCTTAGAATTATTTTTCCAAAATATATCTGATTAATATTTATTTTCACCTTTCATGAATAAAAAAACATTCCAAATAATTTTCATTTTTATCGCACTTTTTACTGTATATTCTGTACAGGCTTTATCGAATGATCAAAAGTGAAAAATCTTAGATAATTTCAAAGAAAGACAGCAAGAATTATTGTTTGAAACTAATGTTTGAGATTTTGAAACTGATGATTTTAAAATTTTTGATGTTTCAAAAAGAATGAATATTTATGGAAATATTTCAGAAAAAATTAAATATCAAAGAGATACCGTTGAGGATAAACAAGTATATGAATTATGAAAAATAATGTCTCTGGAGGAATCTCTTGATATGTTAGAAGCAGATATTGAAAAATCACTAAAAGCAGTAAATAAAATCAATTGAGAAGTCATTGAGGTTAAAAACGATATTGAAATAAATCAAAAAACATTAAATCTTATTCGTCATAAAATAACAGAAAATAGAAAAACATTATTAAAATATTTAGAATATATTTACAAAAAATCTAATAATGTTTATGAAGATGATAAATTTGATAATTTAAAATCAATTTTATTAAATGACGAAGATATTTCAGGTGTTATTAATGATATATATTATAAGAATATTATTCAAGTTACGTGAAAAAATCTTATAAATAGTCATAAAAAACTAGTTTCTGAATTGTATTTGAAAAAATTAGAATTAGAGAGAAATGAGAAACAGTTAAAGCAAATCAGAAAAATATCAGTTATTGATAGTAAAATATTAAATGATAAAAGAGATTTTAAGGAAAGATTATTAACAGTTTCTAAGTGAAAAGAAGCTTTATATAATACATTTATAAAAAATAAATTAGACGTAGAAAAAAAAGTAAAATTACAAGCGTTTAAAGAAAAAATACGTTTTGATAAAATTCAAAAAGATTTATTAGGAAAATATAATTGTGAATTTGTAGATTTCGCAAATGTGGATGAATGAGATGTTCAGTTAACTGAAAAATGTAGTGAATTAAATAAAGTATTATATGCTGAACAAAGATTACAAAAATCGAAATCTTTTTCTAAAAATTTCTTTGATTGGCCGGTAAGTCCTAAATTATGAATCAGTTCTTTTTATAAATGAGATAATTATAGATCATTATTTGGTTCTGATCATGAGGCAATTGATGTCGTTGCTACTCAAGGAACTCCATTAAAAGCACCAGCAGATGGATATGTTTTTTATTTAAATGAACCTAAAAGTTGAGAATATTCATTTCTAGCACTAAAGCATTCAGATGGTCATGTGACAGTTTATGGACATTTAAGTGAGATAAATGTACAGTTATTTGATTATGTACGTAAAGGTCAATTATTTGCAAAAACATGAGGTACTTATGGTACTAAATGAGCAGGATTGATGACAACAGGTCCGCATTTACACTTTGAGGTATTTCAAAATGAGGAATCTATAGATCCGTTAAATGTATTAGATTTATCGTATACAAATTACAGTAATTTACCTACAAAATATCAATTAAAATTTGAATCTGATTTTAGGGTGAGAAAATGATATGAATACGCGAAAGCTAAAAAGACATGAAATGTATTCCGTTTAGATGGGTTTACTGAAATTGAAAGGCAAAAAAGTTTAATAGCAAAATATACAGCACCAAGTTTTAGAAATTGGGAAATGTGGGTAGATGAATCACTGAATGGAAGTATTGATCCAACATTTACGATGTGTGTAGGTTTAGCTGAAAGTGGTTTGTGAAGAAATACAAAGACTTTGTATAATGTTTGAAATATTTGAAATACAGATTCTGGAGCGACTAGGACATTTAGATCTCCAAGGGAATGAGTATTTGCTATGATTCATACTTTTAATAATAGATATCTTGGGAAGTATACTCAAATACAACAATTAAGTCGTTATGGAAACAAGGAAGGTACAATTTATGCATCTAGTCCTGATCATTGGCATAATAATATCATTAAATGTATGAGTACTATAAAAGGGTATAATGTACCAGATGATTATCATTTCCGTTTAATACAATAAGAAATACGCATTTTTTGCAATAGGAGGAGATATATGTTAATGTTATAATAACTTAATATATATCTTTTTTAGTATTTATGAGAAGAATTAAATTAGTATGTGTAGCATACTTAACTATGTTACTATTAGATTCACCTATTTCTTTTGCAGCAAAAGATTTAGGTTTAGGGGGTGGAGCAGTTGATACAGGGAAAGAACAAACAAATTTTATTTTAACATTCTTTTCTCTTGATAATTTTACAAAGTTTTTTATGGCTATGTGAGTTATTGTGTTAACGTTTTTATTCTCAAGAATATTGAGTAGTAAGATAGTTTCATATATCGAAAAAAATGCTACAGAAGAATCTAGTAGAGAAGAGTTAACTTGAATGATCTCAAGAGTAGTTAGTATTACAGTTTTAACAATTGGTTTCACAATCTCTTTAGGGATACTTTGAATTGATATGTGAATCTTTATGTGAGGTATTTGATTTGGGATTTGATTTACATTAAAAACCTTCTTAACAAATTTTGTTGCAGGTATTATGATGGTTACTCAAGGATTTTATCATAATTGAGATATAATCGAAATTGATAATCAAATGTGAAAAATAGTAAAAGTAAATGCATTATTTACTGCAGTAGAACAATTTAATGGAGTAATATTTTATATTCCAAATATAAAATTTATTGAAGAAAAGGTGACAAATTATTATACAAATGATAAAAGAAGAGGGGAAATTGAAATATTGATTGATTATAAGTCTGATGTTCACAAAGCGAAACAAACAGTAATGATGATTTTAGATCAATTCCCAACATTGTTAAAAGCTCCATCTTCAGATGTAATGGTTGATAGCTTATGAGATAATGGAATACTGCTTAAAGCAAGATATTGGGTACCTGTAAAAGACGATTATATTGAAACAAAATCTAATATAACAGAAACAATTAATTTAGCATTAAGAAAACAAGGGATAGATATTGCATACCCACATTTAACGGTTACGCATACAAATTTTGAAAAAAACTCACTATAATAAGTGAGTTTTTTTATAATTAATAATGTGAAAAACTTAAATACTCTGAGTATAATGAGGAAAATCCAATATCATTCAGTATAATAATTAGAAATATATTTTAATTTTTATAGGAAAATATATTTGATTTTTATAGAAAAAACTATATATTTATTATAGTAAATATATATCTAATTTAAGCTAATATTTAATATGATCAATTTTGACAATATTGTAAAGAAAGTGTTAAAAAAGTGATGAAAAGTTTTATGGAAAGAAGATATTTATGAAATCATTGATCCAGAAAGAAAACCTGAGTTTCAAAAAAAAGTTGATATGGTTATCTATAGAATGAAAGCTCAAAAGGTTATACTTTCTATTAAATCAGGAGTGTACATAGTTCCAACAGAGGAAGATAAACTTCTAAATCAAGTAGATCTTATGGAAAAATATTACCTCTGACTTGTTAAAAAATATATTAGGTACTATGTATGAAATCAATACTTTCTTAGTGGAAAGAAGTCGTTAGAAATTCATATGAAAGATTTCTCTATTCCAGAAAAGTTAGTAATAATTACAAGAAACTTAGATAAGAAAATAAAAGTATGAAACTATGAAATAATATTTAAAACTATCTCAGGAAAATCAGAATGAAGAAAAATAAATCTTTTTTCAAAATTATACCCAATGTATATCATGAAAAATATTGAATGAATAGATTTAAAAATAGCGTGACTCGAACATGCATTATTAGAAACGGCACTCATGCAAGAAAATTATGAATGAGTATCACTGACTCTCCTAGTAAAAGCAATCAAAAAATACGGAACAATACTTGATTATGAAACACTCAGTGAAATCTGAAAATATAAATATATTATGAGTTTCAATCGTATCAAAGAAATATCAAAACCACTCGATTCAAAACTATCACAACTTTGCTTAGACGTTATCAAGCAAAATTGAGGATTGTTTATATGAGAATGATTGAGGGGAATCTAAAAAATTGACATTATTTATATTATACATATAAATATACTAACTGACTTCAATAGTAATAGATAATTATGATGTATATCTATTTGAGAATGGTAGGATATTATCTGTCCCAATGGTAGGTTTTGGAGGTACAGGTAATATCCATCAGTTGCTGAAATCAAAACCTACCAATTATTTATGACTTTGCAATATGATAGATATTATTAAATCTGATTGAATTCATTATTGTAAAGAAAAAACATGAAGAAGGCTGTGTCCTTCTTCTATTAAACATATATATTATAGTGTATCAATTACGAAAGTAGCAAATGTTTTAGGTTTTCATATACAAAAACCACATAATAGTATAATGTGTCCTTTTCATATAGAAAAAAATCCATCATGTAACGTTGTTGAGAGTAAAGATAGGTTTTTCTGTAAAGGATGTTGAGAAAAATGATATAATATAGATCTAGTAATGAAAGTATTAAATAAAAATTTAATTGATGCTACAAAGTGGTTACAAAGAAAATTTTTACCAAACTATAAATTAAAATTTGAAAATATGTACTGATATGAAGAATTTAATTGATGAGATATGAATGATTATGATGCATACTGCACAAATACTAATTTTGAATCTATGATTATTAATGAAGAAGACAGATTAATGACTCAAGAAATGGAAAATTATCAATCTTATATTCAAATGAAGAGTGATGAAATTATATCTAATTGAGAAGAGATATATACTTTTTCTCATGAAGAAGAATTAGCTATTTTAAGTACTCTTTCTGATAATAAATAAAAAAGCCAAGAATATTAATATTCTTGGCTTTTTTATTTTCTATAATCTAATTACGCTTTTTGTTTTTTCATGAATACTGCTCCTCATATAAGAAGTGATAGTAATAATAGGATAATCATTTCTGGACCTGTTTGTACTTTTGTCATTTCAGAAAGATCTGTTTCTATGATTTCACCACTGGCTGTTTTAGCAACAGCTTTTACTGCGAAATAATCATATTTCATTTCTTCTCCTGTGATTTCTAATTCAAATCTAGGTTTAGTAACTGTAGTTATTAATTCAGTTTTTTCACCTTCTAGTCTTTTATAGACTTCATATTCTTCTATATCTTCTACTGCACTCCAAGTGAGAACTGATTTAGATTTTAAGACCGTAACTTTTAGATCTTTTATACTATAATCTTTTATTTCAGGTTCAGCTGAATTAAGAGGTTCAATTGGATCTTTAGTTGGTTCTTTGATAGGTTCAACAATAACTTCTTTTGCAGTAACTGTTAGACTCCCTGCTCATAACTCTTTTGTTTCTAATCCTAGTTCATCTTTTAGTATAACATCGATTTTATAAGTTCCATCTTTTGCTGGAGCATAAAGACTTGCTGTATAAACTCACTCTTCCTTTTCTTTTAATGCTTGAACTACATCATCTATAATTACGCTTACATTTGTTAACTCTTTTGATGCAATAACTTCCACTTCATATTCTCATTCAGCTTCAACAGATGTTGGATTTACTTTTACATTTTTAAATGTAGGAGCAATTGATTCTACTTTGATATTAATCTCATTTGATGAACCCACTATTTCTTCATCAGCATTTAGTACGTGAGTAGTGATTGTGTTTTCTCAATTCTTTAAGTTTATTACTTCTTTTTCAAAATCACCATTATTATTACTGATTGTAGTTAATTTTGAATCTTGATCATCATTTAGTACAATAATTATTTTATGATTTTTTTGAGTTGTTCCAGAAATTTTAATACTTGAATCTCATATTGTTAATCCATTTTCAGGAGAAAGTATATCAATAGCTATATCTTCAATAACTTCTTTTTCTGAAACATTTACTTCTCCAAGACCAATGATTGTGTCATCATCTATATCATAGATATAAATATTTTGTAGACCTTTAGCTGAGAATGACACAGCGTTTTCAAATTTAACGACTCATTGATCAGACGTCATAAATGTGTATGTATTTTGATCGAGAGCACTTGGTAATTCTGCATTTCCATCTGATTCTGAGAAAATTAGAATAGTACCATTATAGTCTTTGACTGTAACATCATTTTTATCAGCTGCCTCAATCATAAGGTCAAGAGATTCTCCAGCACCTATTTGATCAGGAGTCATTGTAACATTGAAATGGTCAATTCCAGCTGCAAAAACAGTACTGAAAGAAAGAATTCATGTTGTTATAAATCCTGCAAGTATTCTTATAGTGTACTTCATAAGAGAGGAAGTTAGTGATTAATATAAAGCATAGTACTAATATTTTCGCTTATCAAAAGTAAAAGTAGGTTTTTTACCTTTACAAAACTTATGTTTTATAGCATAATATTGTTTCTTTCTTCTAATTGACTAATAGAACTAATAAAAGTTTGATAATATTTTATTTTTTTTGTTAACATCTCCTTATGTATTTCATCTAGTTCGCTCATTAAATCATCTATGAGTAAAATAGGCTTTTTGTCTGTTTTTTTCTCAATATAAACAGTTTCCAGCATTTTTAACCAGATAATTACACTTTTAGTTTCTCCACGTGAAGCAAAATCAACTAAATTCATTTCATCAATAACAATGTGGAAATCATCTACATGAGGTCAGATAGCAGTTTTTCATAGAATGATATCACGATCAAGATTCTTTTCTAAATATTCCTCTATATCTGTTTTAATAGTTTCTTTTTGTACTTTTGTATTATATATAAGAGAAATATTTTCAATTTTTCCATTAAAATATTCTTTTGATGTTTCTATATGAGATTGAAAATATTGAATGAGAGGGAAGCGATACGAATATATTTTAGAGGCTATATCTACAAACTGTGTATCCCAAAAATTAATATCTGTTTTTTGACTTTTTCATTCCGCAATACTTTTGAGTAGTTTGTTTCTACTTGTAACTATCTTTTTATAATGCTTCATTAACTCAGTATATTCTGGATATGAATTTATAAGAATCGTATCTAAAAAATCACGTCTCAGACTTGGTGATAAATAAAATAAATTCATTACTTGAGGAGAGAAAACAACACATTTATATGTAAGTTCTAGAAATTTTTTCTTAGGTATATTTTTCCCATTTACCATATAATTTTTTTTCTTTTTTTCTTTATCAAAAGAAATCCCGACAGATCAAATTTGATCATCGAGATATTCTATAAAGAAGTTGTTTTCATTTTTTTCAACTAAATTTTCTATAGCAATACCGTTAATAGAATTGTTTCCAAGAAGACTTAAAGCCTCTAATATATTGGTTTTACCTTTTCCATTTTGCCCTATTATAAAATTTTTTTCTTCTAGAGAGTCAATTTTTTTATAAGGAAAATTACGAAAATGTACGAGCTTTATTTCTGATATCAATGTGAATGAATGCTAGAAAATAAAAAAACAAGATTATTATTTCATGATATTTGTAACCGCAATTTGTCTTGCTACTATTTTTTGTTTTGAACAGGCAAGAAGATCTTGAGGAGTAGTTGTTTTTTCTGTTTCAATATCTTCTCTTAATATGTTTTCTTGGTGAACTACTGATACTGTAGGTTCGATTCAAGTAGTATCAACTTCATCTAATAAATCAATATATCCAATAATATTATTTACATCATCTGCTAATTTTGGATCATTATTTCTGATTTTTGCTAATTCTTCAGATAATTTTTTTATTTGTTCTTGAGTTAGGCTCATTTATTTGTATTATTACGTTATATAAGTTGGTTTTACTATATTTTTAAATTTAAAAAAATCAAGTATGACATGGAAAGAAGTTTTGAAAAAAAATATGAAAAACTCTGATAAAGTGACAAATTTTAGATATAAATCTTCAAAAATATTATTTATTTTAGGAGCGTTTTTATTTTTTATAAATTTTTTCTTTGTTGGAGCAAATTTTTACCCAAATATATTTACAATAATTTTACCATATACATATATATTATTTTGTATTTCAATCTGTGTGCTTATATTTTATTTTTTGAGAGAAAAAATATTAAAATCACGTAATGTATCATATTCAATTTGATTATGATTCTGTATTTTGATTTTGTGTACTATTATTGTACTTCCAGTATTTTTTAAATGAGGAATATTCTATTTTGTAACTTTATAATGATGTTAAAAAAAATATTAATTTTGAGTATATTAATGTTTACTCTATCTTCTTGTTGATCAGACGAGACTACAGCAGATCTAGAAACAAATGGACTGACTACATTTGAATGAACAGGATACTCAATATCAATTCCTGGAAACTGGGATGTAATGAATGATAAAAAAAATATATTACCAGAACCAAGCCAAGGAAAAATTGAATTATCGGTTCAATCTTCTCAACCTAAAGGAGGTTTTCTAAATAATTTACTCATTTTATCAGACACACTAAAAACATTCACAAATTCTGTTGAATATTCAATGGCAAACAATGTAGGTGCAAGAAGAGAATATATAGATTACTTAGAACTTGAAAATAAAGAATTCACATTTCTTGATGAAAATAAATCTCAATTATATGTATTTGAAGCTAAGTATAATCTAGAAACACCAAAATTAAAATTCTTACAAACTGCGTATGTTTGTAATCCAAATAAAGGGTACTTCCTTACAATAGCTATATCACCATCAATAAAAAAGATTGATAAATATGAAACTCTTTTATCAACTTTTTCATGTAATCCATGAGAAGATTTATCAGAATTATAAAAAAAGAAAATTTCATTTGAAATTTTCTTTTTTTTGGTTATAGTTCCTCTACATTCACCGGTGCCTTGGTAGAGTGGTTATACAGCAGTCTGCAACACTGTGTACAGCGGTTCGAACCCGCTAGGCACCTCCAAATTCACAAAAAACATTAAAGATAGCTAAAAATAGCTATCTTTTTTATCACATTTTTTAAAAATTCTAAAATCGTTGCCATACAATTCAGTAAGGTTTGACGAAGGTGTGATATTCAATAAATATTAGCATCAAATATATTTATTTGAACTGATCATGAAAAATTAGTGACAAACACTCTCATTTTTCACTTTTGTCATAATAAGAGAAGCTATATTTTATTTGACAAAAATACAAATTCTTATAACCTAAGGGGTAGGTAAATATATAAATATATTATATGAAAAAATTATTGAGTTTTATTATTTTATTAGCAACATTGAATGCTGGTTGTATGCATACAACTTTCGCAGATTTTTTTGCTGTAGAAGAAACTCAACAAATATCAATGCATCATGGGATGCAAATGTCAGATGAATCAAAAGAAGAAGACTGTTGTGAGATGGAAATGATTGACTGTATGGAAAGTTTTCATGAATGTTGTGGAAATTGAATTGATTATGCTATTTTTCAATCAGAAGATAATGAAGACTACTTAATTACAAGTATATCAGTTGATTATATAGATTTCCCAACGTATCACACACTTATAGAATCAAATTTAATCATTCAATTAAATGCTCCTCCGTATTGAAATAATAGAGAAGAGTCTAGAAATCAATACACTCAATTAATCGGAATTATAAAAAATAACGCGTAAAAACTTCCTTATTTTATCAAAAAATAATATTTTTTTTGATATTAAAAATTTAATGGAAGTTTTTTTAGTTATTAAAAATAAAAAATGAAAAGTAAAAAATGGCTTAATTTAGCTATATTTATCATAATATTAATTATTAGCTGAGTTGTTATATACTTATGAACAAATAAAAATCCATCATTAGTATCAGAAAAATGAATGGAATCTCATACAAATTCAACAAAAAAAGAATATCTTCATACAAATCCTACAAGAATTTCAAAGAATGATTATATTAAATGAGAATTTATTTCTAATGATATTGCTGCCATCTATCCGAGAAGAGAAGCATTAGTCAGAGATATATTAGTTGATATTTGAGATGAAGTCAGAGTATGAGATACTCTCGCAATTTTATTTAACCCTTGAGTACAAGGAGAATGACAGTCAAAAATTAATATTAAAAATACAGTTGTTAGCTCTAAAAATAATTTACTTATAGAAGTAAAAAATGTAAAAGAGGCTAAGATTGCTGAATTAGAACAAAAAGTAATAGAACGTGAAATCACTCTAGAAGAAGTTATTAAAAACTTTGATATAAAAATATCTCAAGTAGGAGATAATGAGACTTCATGATCTGAGTACCAAGTACAACTGAATACTCTTGAAAATTTAAAGAAAAATTTATCGAATGCACAAGCAACTCAAGAAGAATTGTTAATAGAAAGTAAAAATAATATTAAACAAAAAGAAGATTTATTAGATGCAAAAATAACAGAAGTTTATAATAAAATTATACCAATATTATATATAGGAAATGAAAAGGATACAGATTATACTAATATAAATAGTGGTGATTTTTCAGATTATTTATGAGCAAAAAACTCTCAGTGAATAAATGAATTTATTACTTTATTAAAAAAATATCAAAATAATAAAGAGATATTAAGTATTGATGATAATTACAGTTCACTAATCGAAATCAATAATAATTTGATTTCAGTATTATATAATACAATATCATCTATTGAAATTACAGAAGCTATAATAGCGAGTCATATAGCAAGCCTTAACTCACTTCAGTCTGTTTTAATATCTCAAAAAGAAATCTTAGATGATGCACAAACTACATATAATCTATTAATACTTACTCAAAATGAAAAAATAGAAAATATTGAAATTCAAATCATCACCAAAGAGAATGAATTAAAATTACTCGGAACAAAAAATATCGCTATTTGATCTGAAAAAAGTTTATTAGTATCAAAATTAAAAGCTGAAATTGATACACTTATCAAATCAAAAGAACTATTAATCGCAAGCGAAAATAGAAATATAGTGGGATTAGAAAATGAAATAAACATAGCCAGAGCTGATTTAAATAGTGAAGCTATTAAATCTTGAGATTATAAAATTATTTCTCCTTTTTCATGAATCATCTCAAAGAGAGGAATAGAAATATGAGAAATGATTAAACCGAGTATGGAAGCATTTAGACTGACAGATGTAGAAACGACACTTTCAAAAATTACAAAAAAAGAAGTGAAATTTTTAATCCCTGAATCTTTAAAAGAAAATATTACAATAGGGAAACCAATTACATTTTCACTTGGTGATAATGAGTCTAAAAGTTATACAGGTTCTATCTATCGTATATCTCCTGAAGTAGACGAACAAACTCTGAGCATTATTGTTCAAGCAAAAGTAAACGATACTATATCGCTCCCTAATAAATCTACTCTGAGAGTAAATATTGAAACACAAGAAGAAATATACAAGCTACCAAGCTCAACGATTTATAATAAAGAAGAAAGAAAAATTATTTATTATAAAAAAGAAAACTGAAAACTATGAGTGCGTGATATAAATATAGTTTCAGAAGATTGAGAATATTCACTGGTAACAGGAAATATAGATGAAAATTTACAAGTTGTTACGACACCGATATTTATTAAATAAAACATATGTTAAACAAATTAATTAAATATTTTATAGATAATGCTTTTATCACTGTCGTAATTTTTATTGTAATATCAATTATCTCAGTTATAGCAATTTATAAAACTCCAATAGATGCACTACCTGATTTATCAGAAAATCAAGTTGTAGTAATGACAAGTTGGCCAGGACAAACTCCAACAAATATAGAAGATCAGGTGACATACCCAATTACTATTGGTATGCAATGACTCGCATGAGTAAGAGATGTGAGAGCAATGAGTCAGCTAGGAATTTCAATGGTGACTGTTATATTTGATGATAATATAGATGAATATTTTGCTCGTGATAGAGTAAATGAAAGATTGAATCTTATTTCAACAGATCTCCCAAACTGAGTAAATCCAATTCTAGGTCCAGATGCAACTGGGCTTGGTCAAATATTTATGTATACATTAGAAAGTGAAAATCACGATCTCACGCAATTGAGAACTATTCAAGATTTTTATGTAAAGCTCGGTTTACAAAGTGTTCCATGAATTGCAGAAGTTGCAAGTATTTGATGATTTCAGAAAAATTTTCAAATCATAATCGATCCTTTAAAACTTTCCAATTATAATATTTCTCTCAAAGAAGTAGCGAGTATTATCTCTAACTGAAATAATAATGTTTCATGAAGAGTTATTGATATTGCATGAAGTGAAATAGCGATTGAATGAGTTTGATTTATTGAAGAGCTATCAGATCTAGAAAATACTTTCATAAAAAATATAGCAGGAAATAATATTAAACTTTGAGATATTGCTCATATAAAAGTATGAGCTGATTTCAGAAGATGAATCCTAGCTGATAATAGAGAAGAAAAAGTATGAGGAGTTGTTGTCATGAGATACAAACAAAATCCTCTAGAAGTTATAGAAAATATAAAAATAAAAATAATAGAAATAGAAAAATCATTACCAGATTGAGTAAAAATAGTTTCTTTTTATGATAGAACAACCTTGATTCAAGAATCTATTCAAACACTAAGTTCTATACTGACAGCAGAATTAATAATAACTGTAATAATATTATTCCTATTTTTATGGAATTTCTGAGCATCACTGATTACAGCTGTTTCATTAGTTGTAGGTATACTGATTACATTTTTATGTATGAAATTATTCCAAATACCTTCAAATATCATGTCACTTGGTTGAATTGCAATTGCTATATGAACTATGGTCGATGCAGCAATCGTAGTGACTGAGAATGCATATAACAGGTTATTATGAAAAGAAAACCTCACATTTAATAAAAGAGTAAAAATCATTACTGAGTCTACAAAAGAAGTAGCTGGTCCATTAATGTTTGCCATTTTAATTATCATTCTTTCATTTGTTCCAATATTTGCATTAGAATGACAAGAATGAAAATTATTTTCACCACTCGCTTTTACAAATATGTTTGCGATGATGTGAGCTTTATTCTCAAGTTTATTTCTTGCACCAGTTTTATGTGTGTTTTTCCTAAAATGAAAACTAAAAAAGGATCATGAAATCCCAGTGGTTAGAGTATTGCAAAAATTATATGAACCATTACTCATTTATGCTCTGAATAAAAGAAAAACTGTTTTAATTATCAGTGGAATATTATTAGTTATTTGATGAGGTTTATTTACAAAAATTGGTTCAGAATTTATGCCTCCACTAGATGAAGGTTCTATTATGTATATGCCAATGACTCTCCCTGATGTGAGTGATAAAAGAGCAAGAGAAATGCTTATAGAATCGCATAGAATCATATCTGAAGTACCAGAAGTAGAAAAGGTTGTATGAAAAGCGGGAAGAGCTCTCACAGCTACTGACCCAGCACCACTGGCTATGTTTGAATCTATTATTACATTAAAACCAAAATCTCAATGGAGAGAATGAATCACTAAAAGTGATATTATTAATGAAATGAATAGAAGTATAAAAATAAATAATCTTTGGAATGGATTTACCCAACCAATTATTTGAAGAATTGATATGTTATCTACTGGTATTAGAGCTCAAGTATGAGTGAAAATATTCTGAGGTGACCCAATGCAATTAGAAAAATTAGCTGTAAAAACAGAAGAACTTTTATGAAATGTTCCTGGATGATTTTGAACAACGGCTATTAGAACAACCGGTTTAAAATATCTATCTCTTGATTTAGATGAATCAAAATTATTACAATATTGAGTTCATAAAGCAGATGTACTCGAAGCTATAGCAGTAGGAATTTGATGAAAAAATATTAGTACAACAATTAATGGAAGAGAAAAATATAATATTGAATTGAGACTTCAAAATAATTTTAGAGATAGTCTGGATGATATCAAAAGTTTAACTCTTCCAAGTAGATCGTGAAATATAATATTATCTCAAGTTGCAAATATTTCATTAGAAGATGGACCTGCAACAATTAATAGTGAAAATGGTGTAATGAGATCTGCAGTACAAATGAATGTACAATGAATTGATCTGGTTACATTTGTAGATAATGCAAGAACATATATTGATGAAAACTTAGAATTACCTGCATGATATTATGTAGAATGGACAGGGCAATATGAAAACCAACTCAGAGCAAAAAATACTCTGAAAGTAGTTGTTCCTACGGTAATCCTTATCATATTATTTATCCTATTTTTAGCATATAAAGATCTATGACTAGTAGCTATTGTGGCTTCGAGTATTCCATTTAGTCTGATAGGTTGAGTAATCGCATTATTCATCTCAGGTTTTAATTTTTCTGTAGCAGTATCAGTATGATTTATATCATTATTCTGAAATGCTGTTGAAACATGAGTGGTTATGATTCTGTATCTGGAAAATGCTTTTAGAGAAAAATTTGGACTTCCACTTATGGATGAAAAAACTCTCAAAAAAGAAGATTTTGAAGATACAATTATTACAAAAGAGGGGATTCATACATCCGTAGTACATTGAGCAATGATCAGACTCAGACCAGTCCTTATGACAGCATTTACTTCTGTTATTTGATTACTCCCAATGATTTGGAGTACATGAACAGGTTCGGAATTACAAAAACCTCTAGCAATAGTAGTAGTAGGTTGATTAATAACTTCAATTGCATTAACACTCTTTGTATTACCCGTATTATTCTCATATTTAAGAGAAAAGAAAATAAACTTATAAGATATAACATTAAGAAAGAAAACTTATAAAAACTCACGTTATTTATATAATTTAATATTTGTCTATGAAAAAAACATTATTTATAAGTCTACTATTAGTAGTAACTTTAGGTTTAGCTTCTTGTAGTTCTTCTGATGCTCCATTAAATGAAAGCCAACAAGCTGAACAATTTAATATGTCAGTTTCTGAATATAAAGAAACAAAAGATGCTGCAGCGAGAATGAATATGACAATTGAGGAACATATGAAAATGACTGATACATCTGGAGAAATGAATCATGGTTCTATGGATATGTCAGATGATTCTGATATGATTGAAGATGATATGGAAATGGAAAGCACAGATGACTCAAAAGAACATATGGAAAAAATGCATAAAGATACTGATGTAGAAAATCATACTTCAGATGAACATATGTAAGAATAAAAAAGTACAATAAATAGAATTTTTATTCATTGTATATACTAAACATTACCTCCTAAAGCTAATATTCAACAATAATTTTAAACTTGCTGGAGTGTGTGGCACCTCCAATTAAAAATAAAGATAAAAACGGCTATTAATAGCCGTTTTTATTATGTAAAAGTTCGAGGATTTTTTAGTGAGAAATTTAGTTTTGTTTTATAGTAGGGAAGAATATGAGTTCGAACCCGCTAGGCATTAAATATCGAAGAAAAATCAGTTTTTTTACATAAAAAAGAAGCACTAAAAAGTACTTCCTTTAGCTTAAGGAAGAGTTTTAACATAAAACTCTTGCCCATCAGCAGTGCGCACAATCTGAATACATCCATGATCTTCAAGCTCACTAATGAGAGAAGAGGATAAACCGTGATCAAACAATAAGGATGAACCGATATGTAATTCAGAAGTAGTAACCAATTTGTAAGCATAAGTATCAACGATACCATATTTACTGATTGATTTTACTGAGTACGACTTTGACTGTTTAATCATTAACTGATCCTTGGTATAAGTGAATGGCTTAAATATTACTATTTTTAATCATCATTTATATATTTACTATTTTTACGTTTTTTCACTTTTTATTTACCACAGTCAAAATACATATTAAATAAATAATCTAGTATGTCAAATATAATTATCAATTACTTACAATAATTAAAAGTATTAACTAATTTATTAATATCTATCGATTTAAGCCTCTTAATTAGTTCGCTTACATCTATTTCAGGCACCTCCAATTAAAATTAAAGATAAAAACGGCTATTAATAGCCGTTTTTATTATGGTTAAAATTTGCAAATTTTGATTGATAAATGTAGTTTTGTTTTAGAGTAGGGAATAGAGTGAGTTCGAATCTCTTTGCTTATATAGTTGTAATAATTTAGCTATTATGTTACTGTTATACTATTATTAATAAAAATTATTTCATGAAAATGAGTAAATGTCCATTTCCACATAATCAATCAAATGTAGAAGGCAAAGGTATGAATTTTTCTGATATTAAATCTAAAGTTTGAAATTTATTAAAACATAAAAAAAACAAAATAAACATAGAAGATTGATTTTTAGAAGAATTACTTAATGATCAGGGAAGATTAAAAATATTACAATCAGTTCTGAAATTGAAAACACCGATAGAAAATATTATTGAAGATGAAAATACAACAGAGGAAGAATTATTTTTAATGGAAAAAAATAATTCTATGATGCGTTGATATAAAGATTTGGAATATTTTATTGAACTTTCATGGAAGGTAATAGAGGAGGTTATAAATGGATTAATAGATGATGTTAATAATGAAATAGAGAATTATTCTTTTGAAAAAGGTGATATCTATTTTGCAGTTAATCAGGCTTTAGATTACCTTTATAAATCACTAGGTTGAATATTAGATAAAGTACTTACAAATCCTAAGAACAATAAAATATATAATATATCACCTTGATCAGAGGGATATTTTACAAATATTTTATGTGAGCAATGATTAAATACAACTGCTGAAATAATGACAGGTTTTATTGATGAATTATTAAAAAAGTGAATTAAAGATAAACATGAAATAGAAGAAATAATACATAAAAATAAATTTTGAATTATTGACTTTGCTCGTTCACATATGTTAACATCTGTCATTAGAAAAATATCTTCTAATGATAAAGCATTTCTATTTGATGAAAATAATAATTTATTGTTTAATGTAAATGAATTTCAGTTAAATTCTATAGATATGAAAAAAATTGAATATCAATGATGTCCTATGTTGTATTCAAAATGAGGAAGATATGATAAAAATAATTTAATAGATTTTTCAACTATCATGACGAAATTAATTTTAAATTGAATCGATTTTGAAAAAATAAAGGAATCTAAAATTGTTTAAGAATTTGATATAAATTATTAATATTTAATTCTTTTAATTTATTTAAGAGTTCACTTGCATCGATATTAAGTAGCTCTAAATTCATAAAAAACATTAAAGATAGCTAAAAATAGCTATCTTTTTTATCTCATTTTCTCAATATATAAAAACGATACAATAGAATCCAATGAGGTTTAATTTTTATTTAAAAAGTAAAAAAGAAGAGTAATCTCTTCTTTTGAATTTGAAAAATTATCTTGTAAATTCTTCATTTGTTACCACTTTAAAGGCTTCTTTTTGAGATACTGTAGCACTTTTGATTCTTGCAAATTTCTCACTAGGATTATCTACGACTATCCATTTGTGAGCAGTACGTGCTCTCATGAGTGAATCATCTTTTCAAACTCCAAACCAATCAAATTCAACATTTACTTCATATTCATTGTCTCAAAGTGTTTGTACTGAAAAATTTTCTGGAAAATGACTTGATTGTTTTAATCATAGTGGAGCTCCATTTAACCATGTTTTTAATTGTTCAATACTTGTAATACTAGTAGCAGTAGAAAAATCTAATTGAAAATTTTCACTTAACATTTCTTCAAAAGGTTCTACGTTTCCATCGAGTTGTTCCATATTTAATAACCAATTATACATGAGAGATTTTGTTCTATTTACAGCATATGCATCTTCAAAATCTTTTTTTTCTCATTTTCATGTAGGGACTATTTCTATAGTTGTGAATTTAGGTAATAGATCACTCTCATTTTCGTAAGCAAGCCCCATTGTATAATCTATATTGTAAATATCTTCGCTCTGATCCGCTTTAATATTTTGATATACAATATTTGCTGTGAGAGTTAGTGTTCCGTTGTCATTTTTTATTACTTGAGAATCTTGTACTTGATGTGAATTTTTCCATCCTTTGTAGGCTACAAGTCTATCAGGATATGTGTTTTTACCTGTATGTGTTCCAGCAGATGTTTTAATACTTATATTGTCATCTAATATATCAAGTTGATTGTTTAGTCTATTAATATCAAATAAGTCTCTTTCGTAAAATTGATACCATCTATACAGTTGTACATTTGCAGCATGTGATGATTTAGTAGATTCAATCATATTTACAGTGGTGTTAGTTTTTACATTATTTTCTTCCAGTGTTGTAGAATCTAGTGGAGTACTTTTTCAGCAAGAAGTTAATAGTAACATTGCTAAAATTAGATAGCTGATTTTATTAAACATGTTTATAAAAATATTATTGAGTAAATTAAATACAAAAAAGAGTATAATGAATATTTATTCATTATACAAATTTAAATTATATTTTAATATAAATCGTTGAGTATAAAATACTATAAGTCTTAGTATGATTATATTTAAAATACCTCAATATAAGTTAAATAGAAAGTTAAGTTCCAATAAAAAATCCCGTGACTTTAGTCAGGGGATAGAAAAGGTTATTTTTTTATTGCTTGCCAGAAGAAATCAAAAGAATTATTTATAATATCTTTATTATTATTTTCACTATTATTATCTATTGTTAATGAATATTGACGTATAAATCATACTCACAAAGCTACTACCATTGCACTATCCATATCTCTTATTTTTTGTTCTTTTTTTAATTGTTCTATTAGATCTATTAAAAATAAATAATCAGATATCTTAATCTCAGCATTTTCACGAGAAATATATTTAGACTTTGGAAATGATTCTAAAAATAGAACTTTTTTTGGAGATATAATTCTGAAATTCATTGATTGTTCCCAAATCTTAAATAATTGATTATAAGCAGATAGAGAAGAATTATCTTGGATTTTAGACATACTATTATCTTTTTGTAGTTCTGTGAATAAAGAATTCAGTAATATGTTTTTATTTTTGAAATAAATATAAAGAGTTCATGTTGCTATACCAGATTGAGATGCAATACTAGACATAGTAATTCATGAAATTCATACTGAATAAATGAGGTCTAGAGAGGCTTTATATATAGCTTCAATTTTTTTATCATCTTTAGTTCTCATATTATGATTTTAATAACTAAGAAATATTAATTTAAATTATAATCTAAATTTAGAAATAATAAAATACAAAACATAAATATAGATTAAGACTTCTAAATAATTAAAAATATTTATACTAATCCTTTCAATAAATTTTCTTCTTCTTCTACAGAAAGATAATCCCATTTCCCACTTTCAATATTCAATTCTAGACTTCCGATACTGACTCTTGTTAGACTCATAACTTTTAGGGGAGTTCCAAATTTTGGATCTTTCATTGCTCCGAATAAACGACGGATATGTCTGTTTTTTCCTTCGTCTATTTGTACTCTGAGTTTTGTTTTTGCTCAGAAATTTCATATTTTATCTACAACCAGAGCTTTGAGAATACCATGTGGACTATCCACTCATGTAAGAGCTTGTTGGATATGTTCATCAGTTACGTGACCTCTGACTTGTATTTCATATATTTTTACACAACCACCAGGTTTTGTAAGATGATTCCCAATTTGACCATTTTGAGTGAAGAGTAAAAGTCCTTTAGATTCTAAGTCGAGCCTACCAATTGGCATCCAACCATTATCAAAAGCCCAATCTGGTAATAAATCATACACAGTTTTTCTTCCACGTTCATCTGATCTGGTTACTATGTAACCTTTTGGTTTATTGATTGCAATGAGATTTTTAGAATTATTTATTGTATTCATGAAATGAATGTTAATGTGTTAACTTTATCGTTATATATAGTTTAACTATAAGTATTTATAAACAAAAAGAAATAAGAATTATAGTTATTAATTTTTAGAATAAAAAGCTCCATTAAAGGAGCTTTTTTATTGTTTTAATAATTACATTTTTTGATAGAATCTCTGTTATAGATTTCTTCTCAACTTCTGGCAACTAAGTATTCCATGAGTCTAGTACTTCTTGTTTTTAGATTACTAGTATCTAATGAGAGGATCTTTTTATAAAGATTGATTAGTTTTTTATCACTTACTTTTGAAATAATTTTATCTATAATAATTTTATCCTTTTTTCATTGATTATTTTTTTCAATTATTTTTTTAGAAATAATTATTTTTTTTGTTATTTTATTTTTTGAAAATATTTCAATATCACAATTATTTTTTATATTACTAATTAATCTTTTCTCAGGAAATAAT
>Ga0233426_10000399_pt1 | contig 47337 bp, 39 predicted proteins | sample SI_118_April2016_6_FD_179875 | JGI IMG/M metagenome (GOLD analysis project Ga0233426, IMG submission 179875) | Seawater microbial communities from Saanich Inlet, British Columbia, Canada - SI_118_April2016_10_MG | ecosystem: Environmental > Aquatic > Marine > Inlet | place: Canada: British... | reverse complement strand
AGCATACGGGTAACGATCTAGCGCGCTGTGAGCGATTGCTGTCAGATCTTCTCGGCAAACGTGATCAGTGGTTGCCGCTAATCTTTAATGCTGCGGATAATCAGCAGTATTTCCAGCAAGTGATCGACCAAGTGATTGGTGAAAACCTGCTTTATCTTCACGATGCACTGATGCCTATTGCCGGTGAACTACTAGAATTGGCTGACTTTGCCGCACAGTATGTCAATACCGAAAAGAACCCCAAACTGACTGAGTTGACCGGTATTGTTGAATTGCCTGACAGCAGCCTCGATGGGATCAAGCAGTGGAAACTGCTAGTCAGCCTACTGGTCACTCAGAATCATGACATACGCAAAACGTTAACTAAAAACGAAGGCTTTCCGGCAGACCAAAAAGAAGCCAAGGCGCGCATGATGGTGTTACTCGACTGGTGTCGTGAGCGCCCCGCACTCAATGAGTTAATCGCTAACGCCCTGTGCCTTCCGGATGCCGAAATAAATGCAGCGCAGCAGTCACTGCTTGATGCCTTAGGCCATCTATTGCCTCGTCTGGCTGCAGAGCTAGAGATGATTTTTAAGCAGCAGGATCAATGTGACTATGCTGCGATTACACTGACCGCACTGGAAGCCATAGAGCCTTCGCCCGACGATGAGTCGATCTCCGATATTACATTGCGTTTGGATTACCAGCTACGGCATATTCTGGTAGATGAGTTTCAAGATACCTCAGGCTCACAGATAAAACTGCTCGAGCATTTAATTGCTGGCTGGCAGCCGGATGATGGTAGAACATTATTTCTAGTCGGCGATGCCATGCAGTCTCTATATGGATTTCGCAATGCCAATGTCGGCCTATTTATCAATGCTCAGCGCCACCCTATTGGCCCAGTGCAGTGCACGCCACTGACATTAACCGCTAACTTTCGCTCCCAGCAGGGCATTATTGAATGGGTTAACCATGCCTTTAGCCGCGCTTTCCCAGCGCAGGCTGATATCAGTCGCGGAGCTATACCCTACTCGCCCTCGGATGCCTTTAAAGGCCCGGGCAATGGCCCAGCAGTAAGCTTTCAAGGCTTTGCTGGCGATGATTGTGATCAGTCTGAAGCTAAGCATATTGCCAATATCTGCAGTCAGCTCTCAACCTCAGAGCCTGACCAATCTATCGCAATTTTGGTGCGTGGTCGCGGCCATTTAAAAACCATTGTGCCCGCTCTGCGTGCCGCTAATCTTAACTGGCAGGCTATTGATATCACCCCATTGGCCAGCAGGATGGCCGTGGTCGATATGCTCTCTTTGACCCGCGCCCTTCTATCACCCGCGGATAAAATCCCATGGCTGGCTGTGCTGAGAGCACCGTTCTGTGGTTTGAGTCTGGCCGACTTATTATTGATTTCAAATAGCACCAAAAATAACAACAAACAGGGTGATGCAATTCTTGAGCAGCTACAAAAACTCTCTGCCTCTGACTCTTTCGGCAGACTGTCTGCTGAGGGCCAGCAAATTTTGGCACGTGTTACCCCGCTGCTATTAGAGGCTTGGCAAAACCGTGGTCGTAAAAATCTACGCGATGCTCTGGAACAGCTATGGCTGGCACTGGGTGGCCCCAACACAGTGATGGCCAGTAGCGATCTCGATGACGTGCGCGCCTATTTAGATTTAGTAGAAGCCTGGCAAGTCGCTGGAACGGTCAAAGACTGGAGCGAATTCCAGCAGGCTGTAGACAAGCTCTATGCCGCACCTGCGCGACAGAAAGATACTCAGAACAGCAAGGTTATTCAGATAATGACCATTCATAAGTCCAAGGGACTCGAGTTTGATCATGTATTACTACCGGGCCTAACACGTGGCTCCGGCTCCGATAAAAAGCCACTCCTGCGCTGGCGTGAACATATTGATGAATATAATCAGATGTCGTTAATTATGGCGCCACTAGGCGCTCATGATGAAGAGGACGACAGCGTCTACCAATACCTCAAACATGAGGATGCAGTCGCGACGAAATTAGAAAATACCAGAGTACTCTATGTCGCTGCAACCCGAGCCATCCGCAATCTCTATCTCTTCGCCAGTCTCAAACCAGCTAAAAAGCAGGGCTGGCAGGCACCGGGGAAAACAACATTGCTGGCACCGATTTGGCAAACTATCGAAGCAGGTATCAGCGATGGCCTGTACAACATTGATCAAATAGACGTCGAAAAAGAAGCGCAGCCCAAGGTAAGTTTAACCAGTATGCGCCGGCTGCCAGCAGACTTTATGGCACCGGCAAACGATGCCAATGCCATGCTCCTGGGGACCGAACAAACGCAGTCTATCGCTGCCGGCGAGAATGATGCCGATCTCTCCATGCGTGCCCGCCTGTTGGGCACAGTGATGCATCGGACCCTTAAACAGATTGCCAATGAGGGGACAGATTGCTGGCCACACCAGCGTGTTCAACAGCTACCCTCAGCATGGGCGGCGCAGCTTAAAGAGCTCGGCATGCTGGCCACAGATAAAGAACTTAAAAGTCTCTCCCATGGGCTGACAGCTATGCTGGCAGATACTCAGGGCCAATGGATACTCCATCGCCATCCTCAGGCACAGTGCGAGCAGGCGCTGGGCTATCATCATCGCGAAAGCAATCATGCCGGCACCTCAGTGATTGATAGAACCTTTGTCGCTCAGGGTATTCGTTGGATTATTGATTATAAGTTTTCCAAGCCGGCTGCCAACGAATCTGAGCATCAATTTATTGCCAGACAGTCTAATATCTATCAGGCGCAGCTAAGACATTATGCCAACCTGTACCTGACACTTGAGAATAATCCTGTACGCTGCGCGCTGTATTTCCCGCAAATGCCCTTGTTTATTGAGGTTGAAGCCGAATAATCTTCAAAACTTATAATATTTAAGTACAATAGCGGGCCTTTATATCCCGTTATTAGTTAGGACATTCGACATGGACACCCATGCTGTAGAAAATATTAATATTGAAGTGCCTGAGATTCTTATTACTCCGGCCGAACTAAAGCGTTCAATTCCGCTGTCAGACAAAGCTCACGATACTATTTCAAAGGGCCGCAGGGACATCGAGAATATTCTTGAGCGCAAAGACCACCGCGTCGTCGTTGTGGTTGGCCCCTGTTCAATCCACGATTTAAAAGCCGCACACGAATATGCCGAGCGTTTAAAAGTATTGGCGGAAAAAGTCAGTGACACTCTCTTAGTCGTTATGCGTGTCTATTTCGAAAAGCCTCGCACAACTACTGGCTGGAAAGGTTTAATTAACGATCCATTTATGAACGACTCTTTTAAGATAACCGATGGTCTGCATATAGGTCGTCAGTTGCTCCATGATATTTTGGAAATTGGTTTGCCCACGGCCACCGAAGCCCTGGACCCTATCTCACCGCAATATATGCAGGACCTGATTGCCTGGTCTGCAATTGGTGCGCGCACTACAGAATCTCAGACACACCGTGAAATGGCCTCTGGCCTGTCATCATCTATCGGCTTTAAAAATGGTACTGATGGCAGCCTTACCGTCGCTATTAATGCGCTGCAGTCAGTGGCCAGTCCACATCGCTTTTTGGGTATTAATTCTGAAGGTAGCGTGTCGATTATTACCACGAAAGGCAATCCTTATGCCCATGTAGTTCTGCGCGGCGGTAATGGCAAACCTAACTATGACTCAGTCAGTGTTTCTATCTGTGAGCAAGAATTGGTTGCCGCAGGTATTGCCCCCAATATTATGGTTGATTGCAGCCATGCCAACTCCAATAAAGATCATAATTTACAGCCTCTAGTGCTGGATAATGTTGCCAATCAGATTGTTGAAGGCAATACATCTATTATTGGTGTCATGATGGAGAGTCACCTCAAAGGCGGCAATCAAAAGCTATCGAGCAACCTAGACGAAATGGAATATGGCGTGTCAGTCACCGATGCCTGTATTGATTGGGAGACCACTGAAGCCGCGTTAGTCTCTATGGCTGATAAGCTGCGAGATGTGCTTAAGACCCGCTAAAAAAGACCTTAGTTGACGTTAAAAAAAAGCCCCTGCTTATTACAGTCGGGGCTTTTTTTAAGCAACAGGCTCATCAATACAGAGATACAGCCGGCTAATATTAACTTTGAGTGCCTGTGTCAGAATAATCGCTTCGGTATCCTTAACACGCCTAAGTCGAACCTCGATTTTTGCCAATGTACTGCGGCTAATATCCCAGCCTAAAAGATTACAGCGCGCCGCCAATACCTCCTGAGTCAAACCTTTTTCTTCACGAATTTCTTTAACTGCCGGTCCAACTATATTCATCTGTTCTGCTCCATGCGAGGAGCTTGATTCTGCCAGTGAAAGCTGCTGTTAATGTTCTGCAAATAGAACCGCCAAGATTGGATAGTTAATACACCACAAGAGGCTGTGGGCAGGAGATTTTAGCGGTTTCAAGACCTGTTAGGCTCGCCCCAGTAGCAATAAAAAGGTATTGTTATACATTCTCTTAAAACACAGCGACGCCGCAATGCCAAGATTACTTCTCCTTATCGCCATCGTGTTCTCTATCTGGTACTGGTGGTCCGTTGTCAAACGGTTACCCGCAGAAAAACGACGCTCATTTTTCTGGCGCACCGCTTTCTGGGGGATTTTAGGCGCATCACTTATTTTGGTCGCCAGCGGCCGAATGCACTGGTTGGGCGCGGGGCTAGCAGCGCTGATACCTCTAGGTAAGGTAGTCCTTGGCTTAGGCATGCGCGCCCTACCTATACTGCAAATTCTCAGCCGCTTTAAAACCAGCCCATCGCAGTTTCGCACCAGTGCATTAATGGTAGAGATTAATTTCGCCAGTAAACATATGGATGGCGAAGTACTGCAAGGAGAGCACGTGGGTAAACGCCTCTCTGAATTAAGCGCGGAACAGCTACAGACATTGGCTGATGAGCTGCGAGGCACAGACCGCGAGTCGTTTGTACTTTTGCAGGCTTATATGCTGCGCAATAGCTCAGAGCAACAATCTGGTGAGAGCTATCAAGCGGGTAACTTCTCAGATATCTCCAATGACGAAGCCTATAAGATTTTAGGGCTTGAGACCGATGCAGCCGAAGAGGACATTATAAAGGCCCATAAACGTCTGATGCAGCGCCTTCATCCAGATCGCGGTGGCAGCGATTATTTAGCGGCAAAAATAAATGCTGCCAAAGATCAGCTAATCAGTTGATCATTAAAACGCTCACCCGCACCTCTTGAGCGAATAAACAGGCCAACCTATGAGACCCAGCGACTATGCTGTTGATGCCAACAGAAAAATAAACTGGAAAGTTTTTCTGACTATCTGGCCCTATTTGCTGGAGTACAGGGCTCGTATCGCGATTGCTTTAGCCTGCCTGGTGCTCTCTAAAGGTGCCAGTGTTGCAGGGCCTTTTCTGCTCAAAGATATCGTCGATGGCCTCAGTGGCGAAAGCGCCAGCAATTTTCTGATAGTGCCTGTCGCGCTGATTATTGCATATGGCTTCGCGCGCCTATCAATGATTCTACTCGGTGAGATTAGAGATACGGTATTCGGGCGAGTCACTGAGCGAGCGATGCGCCGTATTGGCCTAAAAGTATTTATGCATGTGCATGGGCTCGATCTGGATTTTCATCTCAATCGACGCACTGGTGGGCTATCGCGAGATATTGAACGCGGCACCAGTGGTATTAACTTTTTGATGCGCTTCTTTGTCTTTAATATTGCACCCACATTGATCGAGATTGCACTGGTAATCGGCCTGCTCTTTTATAATTACGGCATCACTTTTGCCGCTATCACCCTGATCTCCGTAGTTTTATATGTCGCTTTTTCCATGGTGACCACAGATTGGCGTACCCGGTTTGTTCGTGAAGCGGCCCAGGCTGACTCACAGGCCAGCACCATTTCAATTGACAGTCTGCTCAACTATGAAACCGTCAAGTACTTTACCAATGAAGACTACGAAGCTGAGCGTTACGACAAGTCATTACAAAAATGGGAACAGGCAAAGCGTAAAAACCGCCTTTCACTGCTGAGCTTAAACACTGGCCAAGCGTTAATTATCACTGTCGCAATGACCATTATGATGTGGCTAGCTGCGCAGCGAGTCACCGAGGGTAGCATGACCATCGGTGACTTTGTTCTGATCAATGCTTTTATGATGCAACTATTTATACCATTAAATTTTCTCGGCTTTGTGTATCGTGAAATTAAAGGCTCAATGGCTAATATAGAAAACATGTTTGCGCTGATGGATCTAAGCTCAGGCGTAGACGATGTCAACAATGCCAGCGAGCTGCGCATAACCCAGGGTGCCATTAGCTTTAGTAAGGTGTCATTTCACTACCGACCCGACCGCCCTATTGTTAAGAACCTCAGTTTTAACATCCAATCCGGTGAAAAAGTCGCTATTGTCGGCGCCAGCGGAGCAGGTAAGTCAACCTTAGTAAAACTGCTCTTTCGCTTTTATGACCCTACTCAGGGGAGTATTTTGATTGATGGTCAGGATATTAGTCAGGTTCGCCAGCACAGTCTGCGCAGAGTCATTGGCATAGTGCCGCAGGATACCGTGCTATTTAATCAGAGTATTTTTGAAAATATTCGCTATGGTAATCCCGAGGCTACTGATTCTGAGGTATTAGAGGCTATTAAACTGGCCCATCTAGAAAGCTTTATAGCCGAGTTACCGGATGGATCAGATACCGTGGTTGGCGAGCGCGGATTGAAATTATCCGGAGGGGAAAAGCAGCGCGTCGCAATTGCGCGAACAATATTAAAGCGTCCGCCTATTTTAGTATTTGATGAAGCCACCTCTTCCCTAGACAGCAAATCTGAGCGCTCAATACTCTCGGCGCTTCAAGAGATATCTCAGGGCCATACCAGCATGGTCATTGCCCATCGTCTGTCGACCATTGTCGATGCCGATCGGATCGTCGTTATGGACCATGGCGCTATTGTGGAGCAGGGCTCTCACGCTGAGTTACTGAGTCATAGAGGCCGCTATTTTGAACTCTGGACCGCACAGCTGCGTGAGCAGATCTGATAACCACAGCAGCAACACTCACCAACCTGCGTCAGTAAATTCAATAAGAAAAATAAAGATATACAAAATACAGCCAGATTGGCTGGTTATTTATAGGTCAACCTCTCTGACAGGATCGGCTCCAGCACCCAGCGCTAGACCGCCTCAATAAATCAAGCGGTTTGGGAAATAATGAGTAAAAAGATCAGGCTAAATTCAACGGCACAATATATCTATAACTATGCGTCCAGCGGTCGCTAGGATGACTACAACTGGAGCGATAGTGTGACTGTATACACTGCGGGTAAGTTTGAGTTTTTTGCGGCTGCAACGCCACCAATAGCAACACCTTTTCCCAGCGCCATACTCCTGTTTGGTTCAGTGATTATCGGTCTATTTGAGATTCTCCCACGCAAGCCTTCTCTGCAAGTCAGTGCTGGCTAAAAACAGTGGTTACAAACTAAGCAATACAAATGAAAAAAGGCTCAATCAGAGCCTTTTTTTGTACCTGCGATAAAGTGAATGTAACGCCCGAGCCACTTGTAGGGCTCCAACACTGAATGCTTGAGCTCCATCGCTATGACTGAAGCTGGGTCTTCATGACCACCGCGTAGGGTAGTGACATAATCATGAAACACTCTAACCCCCGAAGATGCCCTCAACCGTAACTGACTCTGCGCAAGCCATTGCCCGACCAGATCTGGCACCAGTGGTGTGCCTGGCGTTAGGCTTCCAGGATGTGCCCTAAAATCGCTATCCAGCAGTTTAAAATTACCCCTAATAAGGTTGCGATAAACCAAACCGTTGTGATTATAAAATGTCAGTGACAAAAGCCCAGTGTCACTTATATACGAGCTTAATCTGTCAATAAGCTTAGACGGTTCCGCCAGCCATTCCACTACCGCATGGCACAGTACCAAATCGAATTTACCCAGTTCGCCCAGTTTCTGATATGGACCCTGATGCCAGCTGATAAGATCCTCCACAGCCTGCTGTTTGGCCAAGCTTTGCGCGGCATCGAGCATTTCTGCAGATAAGTCATTGTAAACAACAGTATGACCTAGCTCTGCGAGACGCACAGTAAACTGTCCCAGGCCGCCACCTATATCAAGAATACGCAGAGGTTGCCCGGCTTCAAGTTCTGGTATGGCTGCTGTCAGATCGCGCCATATAACGGCAAGACGAATCTCACCTTTTAGGCCACCATAAACCTTGCGCGCAAATTTTTCGCTTAAGCCATCAAAATTCCTATCGTTGAGCTCATTGGACATTATTTATTAGGCTACTTTGAGATTATTTTTGCTATTAAAACAAAATCAGTTCAGTGCGCATATAGCCTGTTAAACAATTGATCACTACAATGACGGTTTTAATTTAAAGAGCGCAAACCATGCAATCTGCCACTCTCACATTAACCAAACAGCTGATCTCTCGCTCTTCTGTTACACCGGACGATAAGGGCTGTCAGCAATTAATGATCGAGCGCCTACAGGCGATTGGCTTTGTAGTTGAAAACCTGCGTTTTGATGATGTCGACAACTTCTGGGCAGTGCGTGGAGAATCAGGCCCTATCCTATGCTTTGCTGGCCATACCGATGTAGTACCCACAGGTCCTGAAGCCAATTGGACCTATCCGCCGTTCGTGCCCACCGAGCACAGTGGCCAACTCTATGGCCGCGGCGCTGCTGATATGAAAGGCTCCCTGGCCGCGATGGTTGTGGCAGTAGAGCAATTTGTAGCCACTTTTCCAAACCATACTGGGCGCATTGCTTTTTTGATCACCAGTGATGAAGAAGGTATTGCCACCAACGGTACCGTCAAAGTGGTGGAATGGCTGCAACAGCAGGGTATAACGCCCGATTACTGCTTGGTCGGCGAACCCTCCAGCACGGCAAAGTGCGGTGATGTGATTAAAAATGGTCGCCGGGGGTCTCTGGGCTGTACGATGCGCATTAAAGGCAAGCAGGGTCATGTGGCCTACCCGCACCTAGCCAGCAACCCTGTCCATAACGCAGCACCCGCATTAACAGAGCTAACCACAGAAGTCTGGGATCAGGGCAATCAATTCTTTCCTGCGACTAGCTTTCAGATCTCCAATATCAATGGTGGCACAGGTGTTACCAATGTTATCCCTGGAGAACTGCAGATTATGTTTAACTTCCGCTTCTCGACAGAGGTTACGGACCAGATACTGCGCCAGCGCACCGAGGCTATTTTAGATAAGCATGGACTGGAGTATGAGATGGATTGGGTACTCAGCGGTCAAGCATTTCTCACCGCTGAAGGTCAGCTAGTGGACGCTGCAGTAGCCAGTATTCTCGATGTAACCGGGATAGAGACCGAACTCTCCACTGCAGGCGGTACCTCAGATGGTCGCTTTATTGCGCCTATGGGTACACAGGTGGTCGAACTTGGACCGGTTAATGCCAGCATTCACCAGGTCGATGAAAACGTAAATATCGCTGACTTAGATACTCTGACTGCAATCTATCAGAGCCTTTTAGCTAAGCTGTTTATTACTTGAATCAAACTAGCGTTTTCCTCTACGCCTCTACCGTACTTATCTGGGGCTCCACCTGGATTGCAATTACCTTTCAGCTGGGTGAGGTAGATCCACTAGTCTCCGTAATCTATCGGATGGCGCTGGCGTCGGCCATACTCTTTATCTGGTGTAAATTACGTGGAATTCCACTGGCCTTAAAATCTGGCAATCACCGTTTTCTTATCGCTCAGGGTGTCTGTCTATTCGGTATCAATTACTGGATGATCTACTGGTCGGAGACCTATTTACCCAGCGGTATCATCGCGGTTCTTTTTTCTCTAATTGTGTTTTTTAATATTATTAACGCACGGATATTCTTACAGCGGCCCACCGACCTCAAAACAGTGATCGGCGGTATCATTGGCCTGTCTGGTATCTGCATGCTGTTCTACCCAGAGCTGACCAAATTGGACTCCAGTGCGGGCGCCATTAAAGGGGCGTTGTTTGCATTGGCGGCAGTATTTACCGCATCGCTGGGCAATATCCTGGCGACCAGAAACGGCAATGCCGGAATTTCTGTATGGGCCATCAATGCCTGGGGAACATTCTATGGAACCGCAGCGCTAATCATTATCGCGCTGCTGACGGGCGCCACCTTCGCTTACGACAACAGCTTCGAATACACTGCCTCGCTAGTATATTTATCTACCTTCGGTACCATTTTAGCTTTTGGCGCGTACATCAAATTACTGATCTTGATTGGCCCCGAAAAAGCCGGCTATAGCGGACTACTCATCCCTTTCGTAGCGATTATTCTGTCGACAATATTTGAAGACTACCAGTGGACAGGGCTAGCCGTGACAGGTTTCTTACTAGCCGCCTTTGGCAACTATCTGGCGATGCGCAAATAGATCTCAACTGGGTAACTTTTGCAGCGCAAACACATCAAAGCGTGTGGACTTGCCTTCAAGGCTATAGCTCGGCGCAGTATCGGCAAGGTATCCAGCACTGCTAGAACGCTTAACAACCACGCGATAACGCGCCCGTGCCAAGGCAAGCTCTAGTAATTCAGATGCATCTTCATCCGCGCCAACAATGCCATGAAAGGCCTGCATCTCTTTTTTTACCTTGGCGCTTTTCTTGCGTTCGGGAAACATGGGATCGAGATAAATAATATCCGCACAGGGCCCTGTAGGTAGCGCTTTTAGATAGGTTCCCGCATCCGTATCTAATAAGCTAATTCGAGCTGCGATTGCCGCTAACTCAGTATCTTCAAGACCTGCAATGGCAGCACGTTGAAGGCCATCATTAAGTAAACTATGGACCACAGGGTTACGCTCAAGTAGCAGCATTTCGCAGCCCAGGGTCGCCAGCACAAAGCCATCGCCGCCCATGCCTGCGGTTAAATCCAATACCTTCGGCGCGAACTTACCCGAAACGCCAACAGCTTTGGCGATAGCCTGACCATTGCCACCACCATATTTACGTCTATGAGTACTGGCGCCGCTATTAAAGTCACAGCGAATCGGCCCATGCTCATTACGTACCGCGGATTTTAGGCAGAGACCATCACTGGCATATTCAAGATAATAATCTGCCTGCCCATTCTGAGAGCTCTGCTGACTGATCTCTGCACTATCAACCAGAGGGAAGTTAAGCTTGCCCGCTAGTACCTCGGCATTTGGTTTATAGCTGGAATCGGAATAAGTTATTTTAATGGTAGGCATAGCCGTATTTTAACCCATATACTTCATCGACTGGCCCTTGAGCGACTCGCTTTATGAAACTCCTACTGTTTATTGTTACCACGCTGGCTCTCCTCTCTTGTGATCGCTATCAGGTAACCCTCAATGAACGCGAAATTTACACACCAGCGATCCTGTTTAGCGATTTTCAGATCCTTGATCCAGCATTGCGGATCTGCGTGACTCAGGCTATTAGTGACCAAAAAATTAGCAGGCCACAGGATCTCAAACTTCTCAATTGCACCTATGCTGCAATCACCCGACTTGATGGATTAGAGCGATTTACCAAGCTTGAAACAATTAATTTTGCCAATAATAAGCTGGTAAATATTAAACCACTGATGTTTTTTGGCGACTTAAAACGGCTAGACCTGCGCGGAAATAGCGGGCTCTCCTGTAAGGATTTACTCAGCCTAGAGATGTTATTGGCCGCAGAACTGCTTAAACCACAAAGCTGTCAGTAGTGATTGGGCTCAGCCTATGCCTGGCCTTAAACGGCCACATTTTGATGCATTAACATATCCACAGTTGCTGTGGATAACTTTGTGGATTACCCGTTGTGCAACCTGCCATAAGCCACAAAAAACGGGCATTCTTGTTAGATTGATCATTTTTTGTACAGATATAAAAAGATAATAAAATCAATGAGTTACGTATTTTAAGAGTTAATATCAATGACTTAGGGCTACTTCTTAAATTTGTTTATAGAAAGATGCGCTATCTGTGGAAAAAAAACTTCATTTAAGCGGAAATTAGTCGCCGATGGGGATTGCCACGCAGAATAAAAAGTGCTTAATAAATCATTAATGTCTAGAATCCAGACCTAAAAACCGGATCTAAACTAGCTCTAGCCAGTCGAAGCCTTCCTGCTGGCAGGCGTAGTGAAGGTTGCCCTTGCCGGTATACACTTGCTCCACCGCATCACGCACCTTATCCAGACTATTGTTCTTATCACTGATATGACCAATCACTAGCTGTTGAATGCGGCTTTGATCGACAGCCGCCAATAGACGCGCCGTTTGCTGATTATTAAGGTGTCCCCACTGGCCACTGACACGGTCTTTTAAAAACGCCGGATAAGGCCCCATAGCCAACATATCAAGGTCATGATTGGCCTCCACCAGCAATCCATCGCAACTGTCGTACTGGGCTTCCACATGAGGCGTTAGCGACCCTATATCTGTGAGCACACCAAGCTTATGATCAAGGCTGTTAAAAAGGTACTGAACGGGCTCTCTGGCATCATGGGGAACAGGCACCGGCGTAACCCTTAGGTCACCCAACTGAAACTCGGTATGGCTATCGATAATTTGAAAGTCTGTGACAGGATCTTTGAGGTCGCGACTTTTCAAACAGCCCGCGGTTAGATAAACCTTGATACCAAACTTATTAGCCAGAGGCATAACCCCTTTCCAGTGATCGCTATGCTCGTGAGTCACCAGAATGGCGCTGAGATCTTGCGGCTGCTTGCCCAACTTTGCCAAGCGCGACGTGGTCTCTTTAATCGAGAAGCCACAGTCAACCATAACACAGGTATTGCGCCACTCGATTAGAGTGGCATTCCCTTTACTGCCACTGCCCAAAGATGCAAATCGCATTGCGCGAACAACTTTAGGACATATTACCGCGTAACACTTTTAACAACCGCAGCGACTCAGCCTTATTCAACCCCTCACCATCTGGGCCAATAATACGGACTTCAACCGTGGCGCCGACCGGCTGCACCAATATGCGGTAATTAACCTCGAGAATCTCTTCGCCTGCACCGCCACCAAACCAGCGACTAAAGAAGCCCTCTTCATCGGTAGTTTCTTCGGTGTAGTTCACATACATAATTCCTTCAGAGCGATTCTTATCAATGGAGACAAAACCACCGCGGTCTGCGGAGTAACTGATAGAGGCCCAGGTACGATCAAAGCCCAGCTTGACCAAGATAAAGGGATCGGCAACTTCAGGCGTCTTTATTTCGACTTTGGCTTCGCCACCTATATCCTGTGCCAGCAGTGATACGGTCGCGTACTCTGAGGCAGAGGCAAGATCATTGGCCACCAGGCTTAACATATCTGATTCACGGGTTGGGCTCTGCGACGTCTGCGGCCAGGCCGCACCCTCTTCTTCACCTTTTGCAATTTGCTGGTGCAATACCGAAATCTCAGTACTGTCGATCTGCACGCCCGGTGCTATAGCAAACCGAAAGCGATGCCCATTTTCTTCATCTGAATTAAAGTTGACCCAGACTGTTTCAATAATACCTGCCGAACCCTCTGCCCTGGCCGAGGGTATACCGTTGCGATTGAGGATATTACGAATACGCGGCCAGACTTCACTGGGCGAGATATTGATAAGAATCCAGCGACGCCCATCAACGGTCTGTATCTTAACCAGCTGCTCAAAGGTATTGACTGAAGCAGGTTGCGGGCGCGGAACCTCGTAGGTAACCAACTCAACAGAATCTAACGGAATAGCTGGTATTGGATATATCTGCCCGAGCGTCACGCTGTCTAGGTCAGCAGGCACCACCGTCGGCTGAGTTTCTTCTGCTAACAGATAATCGTTGGAGCGATCACGTAAACCCAACCAGCCGCAGCCAGACAGGTTTAAAATAAGAACAACGGAGACGCAGGTAAGAATGTGTTTCATTGTTTTTGTAGCCCCTGTGTGCGCCTTCAGTCAGCGCTAAGTAAATACTAATAAGTCGGTTAAATTAACTGCGCATCACTAAGTGCTGCTGCAACCTGCTGATGGTGCTGATCTGAGAGTGCTGTCATAGGCAATCGCAGTGAGTTATCCATCAATCCCAGCTGACTAACAGCCCACTTTACTGGAATCGGATTTGCTTCGACAAACATCGCATCGTGCAGTCCCATCAATTGACCGTCCAGCTCTGTAGCCAACGCGCTATCGCCCGCCAGTGCCGCTGCGCACATCTCAGACATCAGTTTTGGGGCAACGTTTGCTGTTACCGAGATATCTCCGCTACCGCCCAATAGCATCAACTCGCGAGCAGTGTGATCATCGCCAGAATAGACCGCAAAATCGGCTGGGCACTGAGCAATTAATTGCTCCGCACGCTGCAGGTCGCCAGTGGCCTCTTTGATACCGACGATATTCTCTATCGCACTTAGGCGCAGCACTGTTTCAGTCTGCATGTCGCAGGCAGTTCGACCGGGAACATTGTAGAGAATCTGATCTATGGCCACGGCTTCTGCAATCGCCCTATGGTGCAGATACAGGCCCTCTTGGGTCGGCTTATTGTAGTAGGGTGTCACTAGCAGGCAGGCGTCGGCACCGGCCTCTTTGGCCGCCTTAGTCAGCTCAATAGCTTCACGGGTACTGTTGGCGCCAGTGCCGGCAATAACCGGAATACGACCAGCCACCTGCTCCACAACGGCACGAATAACAGCACTGTGCTCGGAGACATCCAGTGTGGCTGATTCGCCTGTGGTGCCCACAGCAACAATGCTGTTGGTACCCTGTTCAATATGCCATTCAACAAGTTTTTCCAACGCGCCCCAGTCTATGTCCAGTGAACCTAAATGCATGGGTGTAACCAGTGCGACAATACTTCCCCTGATCATGTTTTATCCTTAAGGTATAAATAAAGCCTAGCACCTACTTAGCCTGGGCCTTCGAAACTGCTGCTTGTACTGTGCCAGCCAAAGAGACGCCCAATGGTACTGATGGGCCTGTGGCTGCACAAGTGAAACCTCTAACTCAGATCGCTTTGCGGCGTCTTTTCTTTCTATCGGGCAGGTTGTATAAATCGGCCTCGCCCTCTGGGCGGTTTTTAAAGCGCCGGTGTACCCACAGATATTGCTCCGGCTGCAGCAGCACCATCTTTTCGACTAGCTGATTTATCCTGCTGGTATCAACAACATCGTCACCAACAGGAAAGTCTTCCAGCGCAGGGTAAACTGTAATTTTATAGCCTTTGGTGCCAGGTAATCGAACATGGCTAAAGGGTACCACTGCTGCACCGGTTTTCTGTGCAAAACGCGCCGTGGCGTAAACTGTAGCTGCCTGCATTCCAAAAAATGGTACAAATAGTCCCTGACCTAAACCATAGTCCTGATCTGGGCCGTACCAAAGCGAGCGGCCATTTTTTAGCGCCTTCATGGTGCCGCGCACATCACGTCGCTCAAATACCATACCGTCGCCAAGTCCCTGATTAAGGCGGCCACGGGCCTGCAAAAAATCATATACCGGATTGCCATGGGCTCGGTACATACCGTCCATTGGAAATACCGAGGAGATACCTGCCGTGCCTATTTCTAGGGTGGTGTAATGAATACCCAGCAGCATAACACCGCGATCTTTAATCGCACTGAGATTTTCAAGACCTTCAAATTGTAGCAGTTTGGCAAAGCGTTTTTTCGACCACCACCAGGCTATGCCGACTTCCATCAAAGCAATACCCATATTAATAAAGTTCACTCTAAGCATGGCTTTATTCTGGTCCGAGCTCTGGTCTGGAAAGCACAGCTCAATATTGCGCTTAGCGATAGTTTTGCGACGACTGGGAAACCGGTGAATGAATAACCCTATGCCCTTGCCCAACAACAGCAGCAACGGATATGGCAACGCAGTCACCGCGCGCCACAAACCAAAGGCCAACCAGATTGGCCAGTGGCGAGGATGCAGCAGACCAGTTTTAAATTGCGTGCCTTTAGAGCTCATCATTCACAACCCTAAATCAGATTGCCAATAGCAACATCTGGATTTACGTCAGCCTGATAGTCAACACCATCGACCTCGAAGCCAAACAGCTTGAGAAACTCTTGCTTATAGCCAACAAAGTCGGTTAGCTCATGGAGGTTTTCGGTACTGATATTGGCCCATGCGTCGGCAACCTTGGCTTGAATTTCTGCACGCATCTCGAGCTCATCAACACGCAGGCGCCCCTCTTCATCAGTGCGCGGGCTGTCGCTGTAAAGACATTCAGTAAACAGGCGATAGAGTTGCTCTATACAGCCTTCATGACTGCCATCGAGCTTCATCTCTTTAAACAGCATAGCCAAATAAAGCGGCATAATAGGGATCGCTGAACTGGCTTGAGTCACCACTGCCTTTAACACAGACACACGCGCATCACCGCCGGTAACAGCCAGCTTGTCGCGAATAGCCAGCACCTTGTTATCCAGATCTTTCTTGGCCTGACCAATGGTGCCATCCCAGTACAGATCCCAGGTTATCTTCTCACCAATATAGGTAAAGGCAGTGGTTTTAGCGCCTTCGGCCAGCACACCCGCCTGGTCCAATGCATCCATCCACATCTGCCAGTCTTCTCCACCCATGACAGCAACCGTGTCAGCGATTTCCTGATCATTGGCCTCATCCAGACTAAATTCCTGAATGCTCTCTTTGTCGGTATTAATACCGCGCATGGTGATATTTTTCCCCACTGGCTTCAGCGTGGAGTTAAATACCTCACCGGTTTTAGGGTGCTGACGGCGCGGCGCGGCAAGGCTGTAGATCACCAGATCCACCTGTCCTAAATCCGCTTTAATGGTGTCGATGGTGCGCTGCTTTACATCGTCGGAAAAAGCATCGCCATTCAGACTCTTGGCATACAGACCGTCCTGCTCGGCAAACTTGTGAAAAGCGGCGCTGTTATACCAGCCCGCGGTGCCAGGCTTGGTTTCAGTACCTGGCTTCTCAAAAAAGATGCCTAATGTTGAGGCGCCACCACCAAATGCTGCGGTAATTCGCGCCGCCAGACCATAGCCGGTAGAGGAGCCAATAACTAACACGCGCTTAGGGGCATCAATGGGACCCTGAGCTTTGATAAAATCGATTTGATTCTTAACATTGGCTTCACAGCCAGTCGGATGTGTGGTGATACACATAAAGCCGCGAACGCGGGGCTTAATAATCATGCAGATGTCTCCATACGTTATATTGGTGGCATGGGCCAAAAATTCAGCCGCAATGATACAGTAATGGCCTTAATCTAGTAAGCTTTGTTCAGGACTTAAAACCGCGCCAATGCTATGCTGTAGCAAATAACAGGCGACACATATAATAATCAGGCGTTTTAATGTCCCAACCCCAAAATCTTCCCTACCCGTTTATGCGACCAGAGTTTCTTCTGGCCCTGGAAAACAGCAAAAGTGCCTCGCAACAATCTGGCTGGCAGCCAATCCATCTCTCGCTTGCCGATGGGAAACAAACTGGATTTATGCCGCTGTATTTAAAAGAGCACTCCATGGGCGAATATGTTTTTGATCATGCCTGGGCCAATGCCTACCATGAAAATGGCCTCGAGTATTTCCCCAAGCTGCTGACAGCAATACCTTTTACACCCTCAACTGGCCCGCGTATTCGCGGCATAGAACAGGTCGATCAGGAGCATTGCAATCAGCTATTTGAAGAGGTACTAAGCGTTGCCGATGAGACAGATGCCTCGAGCTGGCATTTACTATTTCCTCAAGCCGATCAGTTAGAACTGTTTAATGACCCTCGCCTTTTGCAGCGAAGCGGTGTGCAATACCACTGGTATAACCACGACTACGCCAGCTTCGACGATTTTCTGGCCAGCATGAATTCGCGCAAACGAAAAATGGTACGCAAAGAAAGAGCTGAAATCGCACGACAAAATATAGATGTCGAGGTATTGGTGGGTGCAAATATAGGCGAAGATATCTGGGCGCTTTTTTACCAGCTTTATGAGCGCACCTATGCTAAGCGCAATGGTACCAGGGGCTATCTAACCCGAGCCTTTTTTACTCAAATAGCCGCATCTATGCCCGAGCAAATAGCGATGGCCGTGGCTAGCCAAGACGGCATTCCCATCGCCTGCGCACTGTATTTTTTTGATTCCGATACATTGTATGGGCGCTACTGGGGCAGTGTCGCTGAGTTTTCCTATCTGCATTTTGAACTCTGTTACTACCGTGGCATTGAGTTTGCCATCGAGCGAGGATTACAGCGCTATGATGCAGGCGCTCAGGGCGAGCACAAACTGATGCGCGGTTTTGAACCGATTAGAACCCATTCAGTACATTGGATAAGACACCCACAATTCAGGGACGCCATTGCGCGGTTCTTAGCCCAAGAAGAGCTATCTATAACCAGTCATATACAGCAAGCGGAAGAGTTACTGCCCTTTAAAAAACCGCAGTAGCTAGGTGAACTACCACTCACCCGTATTTTGCATCGAAGCCCAGGGCTCAATAACAGGGAGCGCATCGCCGCGCTGCAGTAATTCTATAGAGATATTGTCGGGTGAACGCACAAAGGCCATATGGCCATCACGTGGCGGGCGGTTAATGGTGACCCCAGCCTGAATAAGCTGCTCACAGGTTTCATAGATATTGTCGACGCGATAAGCCAGGTGCCCAAAATTACGGCCACCGCTGTATTCTTCAGGATCCCAGTTATAGGTCAGTTCAATCACTGGGGCACTGCGTTGCTCTACCGCTTCCATGTCTTCAGCCGCGGCCAAAAACACCAGTGTAAAACGTCCACGTTCGCTGTCTTTTCTAAATACCTCGGTAAGGCCCAGCCCGGCACAATAAAAGGCCAGCGACTGTTCAAGATCCGAAACACGAACCATGGTGTGTAGATATTGCAGGCCCATAATACTTTCCTAACCGGTAGATTGACTCAACGGCAGATACTATAGCGCGAGATAGCGTATATCGCTCAGTAGTTTTACTAGGTGAGTCATAAAGCGACCCGCTTCACCACCGTTAATCACTCTATGATCATAGGACAGACATAACGGCAACATTAGACGCGGCACAAATTCACTGCCATTCCAATGAGGTTTAATCTGCGATTTTGAAACCCCCAGAATACCCACCTCAGGCGAATTAACAATAGGCGTAAAGCCGGTACCACCAATGGCACCAAGGCTGGATAAAGTAAAACATCCTCCCTGCATATCAGAGGGCTTCAGCTTACCATCACGAGCCAGGCCAGCCAGCGACATAATATCTTCAGAAATTTCCCAGATACCTTTCTCATCAGCATTTTTAATCACTGGGACCACTAGACCGCGAGGCGTGTCCACAGCCATGCCAACATTGATGAAATGCTTCTGAATATAGTATTCACCATCGCCAGCCAATGAGCGATTAAATTCAGGGTTGGCCTGCAATGATGTAGCGATGGCTTTGATCAAAAAAGCTACCGGCGTAACGCGAATCCCGCGTTTCTCACCCTCAGCTTTAAGCGACTTACGAAAATCTTCGAGCTCAGTAATATCAGCATCATCAAACTGGGTAACATGGGGCACATTGAGCCAGTTACGCTGCATATTGTTGGCGGTTAATTTTTGTATTTTGCTTAGCTTTACAGATTCGATCTCACCGAACTGGCTAAAGTCGACTGCAGGAACCGCCGGAATACCAGAGCCGCTGGCTGCTAGCTGCGATGAATCGCCCGAAGAATTACTCAATGCATTCTTTACATAGCCATTGACATCATCTTTCTGAATACGGCCACGGGGGCCAGTGCCTGAGACCTTATCAAGACTTACGCCCAATTCTCGTGCCAACATTCTCACTGATGGGCCAGCGTAAACACTGCTTGCCTCGGTGTCTTCTGCAACGGACGCTGGTGTTGCTGTGACTTTTGCCCTCGCCGTATTTGTTGATGGCTGAGCAGCTGATGTCACAGCGGGTTTAGCCGCTGCAGTCTCTGCGATCTGAGGTGCAACTACTTTTGTAGCTACTTCTGCCGCAGCAACCGGCGCACCGGAAACTTGTAATATAGCGACCTGACCGCCGGTGCGTAATTTATCACCCTCAGTTGCGAGAATTTTAATGACTGTACCCGCATGGGAAGACGGCACATCCATAGTCGCCTTGTCAGACTCTAAAACGATTAATGTATCGCCCTCTTCAACCCGATCACCAACCGCAACGGCAATTTCGATCACATCAATTTCATCGTCACTACCAATATCTGGCACCACAATTAACTGCTCAGATGCAGCCGCTGGCGCTTCCTCAGCAACAGCTTCTTCGACCTCTGCCACAGGCTCAGCAACTTCCTCTTTCACAGTCTCTGGCTCAGATTCCGTTTCACCGGAGGCCTCAGCCGAGGTTTCTATCTCGGCAATTGGATCACCGATCTTGACCGTCGCGCCGTCCGCAACAAGATACTTCACTAGGGTACCAGTATGAGGGCTTGGCACGTCCATAGTGGCCTTGTCCGACTCTAGAACTAGCAGAGAATCTTCCAGCTCTACAGAATCACCTGGCGTCAAATTTAATTCAATTACATCGACGCTCTCTGCACCACCAAGATCCGGAACTGTTACGATTTCTATTGCCACTTTATAGCCCTTTTATTAATACTTTAACGTTACTTTTAATGCCAAATTTACAGATAGAGAGGGTTGGCTTTCTCTGGATCAATATCAAATACCTTGATTGCCTCGGCAACCACAGATGCCTTAATTGCGCCCTGGTCTGACAGCGCTTTTAGAGCCGACACGGCAATAAAGTAACGGTCAACTTCAAAGAAATGACGAAGCGCTGCACGGCTGTCACTGCGACCAAAACCATCTGTACCCAAAACGCTCATTGGGCTGCTGATATAGCTGCGCATCTGCTCGGCGTAGTTTTTCATATAATCGGTCGCGATAACCACGGGCGCGCTATTGTCACCTAGCTGCTCTGCGATATAAGATTTTTTGGCCTTCTCAGTGGGGTGCAACAGGTTCCAGCGGTCAACCGCCTGCCCTTCTCGCACCAGTTCATTGACGCTGGTCAGACTCCAAATATCAGCATCGATCTTATAGTCTTGCTTAAGAATCTCCGCCGCAGCAATCACTTCATTTAGGATAGTACCTGCACCCATCAATGTGACATTAAGTCCCTTGGCCGATGCTTTTTTAGCTGCAGCAGGTAGCTTATACATACCTTTGATGATGCCGGCTTCGGCACCTTCTGGCAGTTCAGGCTGAACATAGTTTTCATTCATGGTTGTCAGGTAGTAGAAGCAGTTTTCCTTATCTTCAAACATGCGCTTGATACCATCCTGAACAATAACTGCCAACTCATAGCTGAAAGCGGCGTCGTAACTCTTGCAGTTGGGGATGGTATTGGCGAGTATCAGGCTGTGACCATCCTGATGCTGCAAGCCTTCACCATTCAGCGTGGTTCTACCTGCCGTAGCACCAATCAAAAACCCGCGCGCCTGGCTATCGCCAGAGGCCCAAGCCAGATCACCAATACGTTGGAAGCCAAACATTGAGTAGAAGACATAGAATGGAATCATTGGGCAGGCACTGGTGCTATATGCAGTTGCCAGCGCTAACCAAGCCGACATAGCGCCTGCTTCATTAATACCCTCCTCGAGAATAACGCCCTTTTTATCTTCTTTGTAGTACATGATCTGCTGGTGATCATGGGGAACATATTGCTGCCCTGCTGAAGTGTAGATTCCCAGCTGACGAAACATGCCTTCCATGCCAAAGGTACGGGCTTCGTCCGGCACAATAGGCACCACAGACTGACCAATATTCTTATCTTTAACCAGTGTCGATAACACACGAACAAAGGCCATGGTGGTGGAAATTTCTCGCTTACCACTGCTCTCGAGCTGCTTTTTAAAGGCGCTTAATGGTGGTACTGACAAAGGCTCAAAGTGATGCTTACGCGCTGGTAGTGGCCCACCCAGTTCCGTACGGCGTCTGTTCATATAGGTAAGTTCCGGACTATCTTCGGCCGGACGGTAATAAGGCACCTCAGCAAGCTCGTCATCAGAGATGGGCAGACCAAAACGATCGCGGAATTTACGCAGGCTATCCATATCAAGTTTTTTAACCGAATGGGTATCATTGGCAGCCTGACCATCACCAAGGCCGTAGCCTTTGACCGTATGTGCAAGAATTACGGTAGGCTTACCACTGCTGGCAACCGCTTCAGAATAAGCAGCGTAAACCTTATAGGGGTCGTGACCACCCCGATTGAGCGCCATAATCTGGTCATCAGTCATATCTTTTACCAGCTCGAGCAACTCCGGATACTTGCCAAAGAAATGCTCGCGGGTGTAGGCGCCGCCGTTGTACTTGTAGTTTTGCAGCTCGCCATCACAGACTTCATTCATGCGCTTGATAAGCATGCCACTCTTATCTTTCTCTAACAGTGCATCCCAGTGACGGCCCCAGACCACCTTGATGACATTCCAGCCGGCACCACGGAAGACGCCTTCCAGCTCCTGCATAATTTTGCCATTACCACGTACCGGTCCATCGAGACGCTGCAGGTTACAGTTGATAACAAAGATCAGGTTTTCCAACCCTTCGCGGCCAGCCAGCGAGATTGCACCCAAGCTCTCCGGCTCATCACATTCACCGTCACCCAAGAAAGCCCATACCTTTCTATCGCCACGAGCAACTAGGCCGCGTGCTGAGAGGTAACGCATAACGTGCGCCTGATAAATAGCCTGAATTGGTCCAAGACCCATAGATACTGTTGGGAACTGCCAGTAGTCCGGCATTAGCCAAGGATGCGGGTATGATGACAGACCCGTGCCATCCACTTCGCGACGAAACTTATCCAGCTGCTCTTCACTCAAGCGGCCCTCAAGGAATGAGCGCGCATACATACCAGGTGCACTGTGGCCCTGAAAGAACACTAGATCGCCAAGATTATCGCCTTCATTGCCTCGGAAAAAGTAGTTAAAGCCAATATCATAAAGCGTTGCAGCCGATGAGAAGCTGGCGATATGACCGCCGATACCCTCACTTTGCTTATTAGCTCGCATAACCATGGCCAATGCATTCCATCGCACCAACGAGCGAATACGGCGTTCCATAAATAGGTCGCCGGGCATCGCTTTTTCGCGATTTGCGGGGATAGTGTTGCGAAAAGGCGTGGTCACCGACTGGGGTAATTGAATACCTGTCTCGGCAGCATGTTCTTGTAACTGAGTAAGAATATAGTTAGCTCTGTCATCACCTTGAGCGCGACAGATTGAATCAAAGGCATCTAGCCATTCTTGAGTTTCAGTGGGATCTAAATCCTGCGACATGCGGCACCAATTAAGTTAGTTGACTTTCAGGTTGCAAAGACACCGGAGCAGGCACCCAATCTACAACCAATTAAGGACGTCAATTTTAATGTAGCTGAGCTACAAAATCAACCAGAAACCCAACAGGTTTTAGACTAAAATATTCTATATTATACTTCAATACAATTCATTAAGTAATTGTTTTACATCATTTTATTAAAACTTATCAGGAAAAAATAACAAGTTAGTTTAACTACAAAATGGGTAATATTCAGAAATCATACTCATAGGCTTGCCCTGACTCTCTTAAATCTAGTGCAGTATTATCGGCGCTAGAATCAGCCGTTTGAATCCACAGTGCCCGGCGTCTGTCCAACAGGAGCCGCTGAAAAGCATCCTGCAACGAGGAAACTGTCACAGCTCTGACGGCAGAGGCCAGCTGCGCACGAAAATCAAACTGTCTGTACCCGAGCCCAACAGACTCCATAAAGCGACCATTCATCTCGGCCAGATTCTTGGGCTTCTCCTCAAGGCTGCTGAGTACCGATGCCTGATAGCGCTTAATATCTTGATTGGAAAGCGCACTAATATCAGCCCTATAATCTGCTATAAATTGGTTGAACTCACGCCTTAGCTCCGCTTCATCAGCCACTGGCGATTGCACCAGCATGACCAATCCAGGAACCCGACTGTGATTGTTGGCAGAGGCTGACACCACATAGCCGAGCTGCTTTTCGGTGCGCAGGCTATTATAAAACGGCGACGACAGCATCTCTCCCAGCAATAGCACCTCGGCCCGCTCTTCCAGACTATCACCTGCGCCCTGAAGATAGAGTGTAACTACCGAATCAGCATGATCCACAGGGATATGTGCATCCACCGCAGCCTGCTCTAGCCTGGCTATCCTAATCGGCGCCGCAATGTCTTTGAGCGTCAAAGACTGCGCAACTTGCTCAATAAGAGCCGCAGCTTCGGCCTGCCCATGGTTGCCGCTTACTAGCATCTCGACGGATATCTGCTGTAGAAGACCCGCAGTAAATTGTTGTAAATCGGTCATGCTTATCTGCTTGAGCACGGGCACCTGCTGCAATGGGGTCCAGGCGCCTTTAATCATTGCATAGAGACCTGAAATCACCTGACGGAATGGATATTCACGCTGGAAGTTTGATAGCTGACGCAGCCTTGTCTGCTTGAGTCGGTCAAAGCGACCTTGGTCCCATTCTGGATTGGCCAGAGCTCTGAGAATATTATCTAATAGCACCGACTGTTTGTCGGAATAGCCGCCAACCACGATTGAGATACCACGGCTATTAGCTCCGAGCGAAAAACTCAAACCCGCCTCTGTGGCCGGATATATCTGCGCGCCAAGCTGGTCTTTAACAAGATCTAGATATAGCTGTGTTGCTGTCAACCCCTCCATTGTTGAGGCCTTACCGGTCTTCAGTAATGTAATGATATGGGCCTTGGGCACACCAAAATCTGTATCTGTTAGATGCCAGGCACTGAGTCCCTCTTGCGCCATTAGTTGCTGCGGCACTTCACCGCCCGTATCTGCCTGCAACTCCAGGCTTGCCGGAATATAGGGGTTGCGCTCGGGCAATCGTAGCTCGGCAATCGCTGAGGGCCGCTGCCAGCGAGCCAGCAACTCAGGGTCAACGGGATTAACGGCATAATCGGCCTGATAGCGCAGACTAACCCTATCTGTCGTCACCTCTGGGGCTGTCAGCATCACAAACAGATTGTCTGTGGTTAACTGATCTGCCACCTGCCGGATCAACTCTGCATCGTAATCTGTCATCAGGTAGCCGGCACGCAGCACCTCTGTTACTGGGTAGTGCTGCATCTGCCCTGCCAGCCCTGACACATAACCCATGGGGTTTTGCTTTTCCTGAAATTTAAACGCGATATCCGCCATTCGTGAGCGCTCTTCATAGCGCCAGTTCTGAATCCCCTGCTCACGAATCAAATCAATCCAGGCAAATACCATTTCGATAATATCATCCTGGTGCTCTAAGCCCTGTGGCGTCAGTGCAATATCAATAGAAAACAGGCTAGAACTACGATCTTCAAGGCCGCTGCCGGCACTCAGCCCTTCAGCCCAGCCTTTATTTTTCAGTAACTGCAGCAGGCTTCCCTCGCCCTCATGGCCGACCAGACCGGCAATATAGCTGGCAGGTTTCTGCTTCCAATGGGGCAGCATTTTGGGTAGCTGAAAGCTCAAACTCAACTCGCGCAGGTCTTTGAGCGGCGCCATAGAAATCATCAGAGGCAATCGCTCGGCTTGAATAAAGCGATCAACATGAGCAGCAACCTGCGTATTATTATTATTGATCGGCGCGAAACGCGGCTTGATCATGGCTTCGAGCTGGTCGAGATTTTCCCGCCCCAGCACCACCAACTTCATCAGATTGGCCGAGTAGTATTGGTTGTAAAAATCAATCAAATCGCCACGCACCGGGCCACCCTCAGCACCTTCGCGATTAGCTAGAGTTTGCAGATTACCCACAGTGAACTTAGCCATTGGATGAGCGGGATCAAGCTGCTCCTGAAGAACATCCCACTGCCGGCGACCGTCGTCTTTAATTTTTAATCGGTACTCAGATTCGACCGCATTGCGCTCGCGGTCGACATATTTAGAATCGAAATTGGGACTGGAAAAAAATGGCGCGAATCGATCTAGAGCCTGTTCCAGATAACTGGCATCGATATCAAAAAAGTAGGTGGTATTTTCCAAGCCTGTACCCGCATTGTGGCTACCGCCATGTTCACTGATAAAGGTTTGGTAGTCACCGGGATTAGGATAACTTTTGGTACCCAGAAACAACATATGCTCCAGAAAGTGCGCCAAGCCCTCTCGGTCCGCTGAGTTTTGATAACTGCCAATATAAACATCTAGGGACGCGGCGGCCTTATCGGTACTGGGGTCCGAAATTAGCAGGACATCAAGCTGGTTATCCAGCTTAATATGCCGATACTGACGCTGGTCATTGGCACTTTTAATGACCTCCCCAGTGATTGTCGCGGTAACTGTCAGTTCTGGAGAAACTGCAGAACTGCAGCCTTGAAGTAGAACGACGACAGCTAGTAACCGCGCAAAAAATCGTGTGAAAATTACTGAGAATGAGCTGCACTGCTGACCTACGAACCTATCCCTGACCATTGTTAACTCTCCTCTTTTTTCCTGTTATAAACCTTGCAATCACTTACTCAGCATCCGTCAACAGCTCTACACCATCATTCGGGTCACTACTATTCCGCGGCCAGGCGTTGTAGACGGCCTTAACCAAGGTGGCTAGCGGAATGGCAAAAAACACCCCCCAGAAGCCCCAGATTCCACCGAAGAAAAGCACTGCGATAATAATGGCGACCGGATGCAGATTAACCACTTCAGAGAACAGTAATGGCACCAATAAATTGCCATCGACAAACTGGATAAACCCATAGACCATAAATAACCAGAAAAAGTCACCTGAGTAACCCCATTGAACATAGCCGACAAGCAGCACAGGTATGGTTACTACAGTGGCACCAATATAGGGGATTAGCACAGATAGCCCTACCAGCAGGGCTAAAAGCGCCGCATAGTTGAGATCTAACACTAAAAAAGCTACAAAGGACGCCGCCCCCACAATTAATATTTCAATCGCTTTACCGCGTATATAGTTGGCAAACTGCACATCCATTTCAGACCAGATAGTCGTCATTACGGTTCTCTCTTTGGGCAGCATATTAGATAAAAACCCAATAAGAATATCCTTATCTTTAAGCATAAATAGCACCAGCAAAGGCACTAAAAATAAGTAGATCATTATGCCCAGTAAACCGGGAAAGCTACTCAGCGACAGTGACAGAACTTGCTCTGCCAGATTGGCCATCTCTTGGGACACGCGGCCCCAAATCATCTGAAACTGATCTGGGGTTATATAGTCACTGTATTTTTCCGGCAGGGTAATCAGCAGCTCTCTAAGCTTGCCAACCATATTTGGCACTTCACTAAGCAGCAGCGATGTTTGACGCCCAACGATTGGAATAAGAATAATCAGTACGGCAATAAATCCAAGCACAAATAGCAAGTAAGTCGTGGTGATCGCCATGACCTGCGAAAACCCACGACGGCGCAATGTGTTAACCAGCCCCTGTAGTAAGAAGGCGAGAATTAGCGCGGTAAATACGGGCCCCAAAACAGTGCCCAGAGTCGCCATCACTATCAGAGAAATGACTAATATTACCGCCAGTAGAACAGCCTCTTCATTACCGAAGTACTGCTCAAGCCATCTATGAATTACCTGCTTCATGCCTATTCCTTTAATTGGTAGTGACGGGTCAACCATAATAGCGCTGGGCCCGATTTAAGTGGGTATCTGACCTGAAACTACTGCATATTTCAACTGTCGTACTAAACTCAGTTATCCGCTAAAGTAGTAGGAAGTTGATTAAAGGTATTTAAGTCCGATTTTGAAACTCACGATACGCCTAAAACGTTCTGGCCTGCGCCTATTTTCCACTCTGTTTATCACTGGACTGATGGGTCTATTGCCCAGCACCGCGTCCCTGTCCGCCGATATCAAGTTACCATTGCTTGGCGATAGTGCCTCAGGCGTTATATCCAAACAACAAGAATATGAGCTGGGCAGACTGTGGCTAAAAAGCTTTCGCAGCCGCGTGCGTGAGTACGACGACCCATTGATGCAGCAATACCTAGAGCAACTACTCTACAATTTAGCGACCTACAGTGATCTTGAAGACCCTCGGCTTGAGTTGATTGTGGTCAAAAACCCCTCAATGAATGCGTTTGCGGTGCCCGGTGGCGTGGTTGGATTTCATACCGGCGTGTTTGCCTTCGCCGAAAATGAAGATCAGATGGTATCCGTGCTAGCTCACGAACTGGCGCACCTCAGTCAGCGTCATTTTGCCCGTGGCGTAGAAGCCCAAAGAACATCGTCAATAATTAGTATGGCCGGGCTGTTGGCAAGTCTGGTGATAGCCGCGACAGCCGGAGGCGATGCTGGTTTGGCCGCCATTACTTCAACCCAGGCGATGACCATGCAGGGGCAGTTGCGCTACAGCAGATCTAATGAGAAGGAAGCCGACCGCATGGGCATGCAAACCATGGAGCGCGCCTCACGCGACCCCGCCGCAGTCGCCGGTATGTTTGAAACCATGCTCAGGGCCACACGCTTTAGTGGCAGCCGGCTGCCAGAATTCTTACTGTCTCACCCAGTAACCGAAAGGCGCATCTCGGATGCCCGCGGCCGTGCGATGAAGCATTCCATGCGGCACTATATGAGCAATCCTGAGTATTTTCTGATGCAGGCGCGCGCCATGGTCGCTATGGAGAAGTCTCCCATTGACTCAATTAAGCGCTTTCAAGCCAAGCTCGACAGCAATACGCAAAACTCGGACGCTGCCAATTATGGATTGGCACTGGCCTATATAAAATTGGGCGAACATGCCAACGCCGGTAAAATATTAGATGACCTTATTGAAGCCAACCCCTTTTTACTCACCTTCCGCCATACCGATATAGAGCTGGATATAGCGCGCCAGAATTACGCAGCCGCACTGGGCAAGCTCAACGAGTTACTGGCTAGAAACCCCAATAATTACCCCCTTACCAGACTCAAGTCAGAGGCTCTCTGGCAGGCTCATCGCTATGAGGATGCGGGTGCGGTGTTAACCGGCCTATCGAGAATACGCCCTGAGGATCCTATGGTCTGGTATCAGCTGGCGGAAGTCCGCGGGTTGGCGGGAAATATTTCCGGCGTCCATCAGGCCCGAGCAGAATATTTTATTTTGGTGGGTGCCTTTGGCAAAGCCAGAGACCAGCTGAGCCTTGCGGTGAAACTGGTTGCCCTAGACTTTAAGCGCTCGGCCATTATCCGCCAGCGCTTAAAAGATATCGCCGCAATGGAAGATCGACTAGAAAAGCTCTAGCTAGCACGCCAGTAAAATACGGTTTTTAGAGCGGAGATGTTGGCCTTTCGTGAACAGATCAAACCTCAGGCCGTCAAAGTAACATCGCGCAATAAAAGACCCAGCAATAATCAAATAGTCAGGCAGATTTAAAATTCATCATGCGGCCAAGTGAAACCATGGCCTGCTCACCGATTGTCTGATCGACAAATACTTCATTGCTGCCCAGCTCCAGACAAGCCAGCAGATTTTCTAAATCATTCATGCCCATCCAAGGACAGTTAGCACAGCTGCGACAGGTCGCACCGTTGCCACCAGTGGGCGCAATCAGTAACTCTTTATCGGGCACTGCCTGCTGCATCTTGTAAAAAATACCTTGATCTGTGGCCACAATCATCTGCTGCTGAGGCAGTTTGGCAGCCGCAGCAATCAACTGCGAGGTTGAACCCACCCAGTCGGCGATATCCACCACTGACTCGGGCGATTCCGGGTGGACTAGCACAGCGGCATCTGGATAAACCTTCTTCAGATCTAGGATACCCTTGGCCTTAAACTCTTCGTGAACAATACAACTGCCGTCCCACATCAACATATCGGCGCCAGTATTTTTCTGCACATAGGCACCCAGGTACTTATCTGGTGCCCAGAGAATTTTTTCGCCCTGGCTGTCGAGATAATCGACGACATCAAGAGCAATACTAGAGGTCACCACCCAATCAGCTCGCGCTTTAACCGCTGCAGAGGTATTGGCGTAAACCACCACAGTGCGGTCCGGATGCTGATCACAGAATACTGCAAACTCATCTGCTGGACAGCCCACATCCAGAGAGCAGGTTGCCTCGAGAGTCGGCATTAGCACGCGCTTATCAGGCGTAAGAATCTTGGCCGTCTCGCCCATAAACTTAACGCCGGCCACCACCAGGGTCTGTGCCGAATGATTATTGCCAAAGCGGGCCATCTCCAGACTGTCAGAGACAGTGCCGCCGGTCTCTTCGGCCAACGACTGGATCAGCGGGTCGGTATAATAATGGGCAATAATAACGGCATTCTTGGCGATTAACTGCGCCTTGATCTGTGCCTGTAACTCGGCAATGCGCTCGGCACTTATTTCAGAGTCAGCGGGAACCTGATTGAGATACTGCTCAACCACCTCACGCTGACTCGGGTTATCGACCACCTGAATGTGCTGTTGCGAATAAGACATAATGCAGAGCTCTCGAAAATACGATTAAAACGTCGACAGCCAATAAACTACCGCGGTCAAAACGACAGCCAAAATGGCGACTACTGCAATTGCATCAGCGGTTGCATCGCCATCGGTGTTCGGTTCTATTTGCTTGCCCATTATTACAGCCCTATATGTATTTGATGTGAGTATTTGAAAGGCGCGCATTCTATCAATCTATAACCGCGCTGTCTCGCTTTCAACGCCATTGGTTATTCCACTAATACAGAGTCTTATAGATAAATAGCCATTTAAAACACCTGCCACTGACGCTATGATAGGGACCTTCTATTAGCAGTACTCAAAACGGACCTTCATGTACCAATACGACCAGTACGATCAAAAAATAGTTGATGAGCGCGTTGAGCAATATCGCAACCAAACTAAACGCTACCTTGCCGGCAATATTAGCGAAGAGGAATTCTTGCCACTGCGCTTGCAGAATGGACTCTATGTCCAGCGTCTGGCTCCTATGTTACGTATCGCTGTTCCCTATGGACTGATGTCGAGCCACCAGGTTCGCAAGATTGCCGATATCAGCCGCCAGTACGACAAAGGCTATGTGCACTTTACCACCAGGCAAAATATCCAGTTAAACTGGCCTCGCCTGGAAGAGGTGCCAGATATATTGGCCGAGCTAGCCAGTGTTGAAATGCATGCTATTCAGACCAGCGGCAACTGCATTCGCAACACTACCACTGACCAGTTCGCTGGTGTGGCCACCGATGAAATTGAAGATCCCCGCCCCTGGTGCGAGATTATCCGCCAGTGGTCGACACTGCATCCAGAGTTTGCCTTTTTACCGCGTAAGTTCAAAATCGCCGTCTGTGGCTCCGAAGAAGATCGCGCCGCTTTCCTGCTGCACGATATCGGTATCCAGCTGGTTAAGAATGATCAAGGCGAGACAGGCTTTCATATCTATGTGGGTGGCGGACTGGGCAGAACACCAGTTATCGCCTCATCAATTAAAACGTTTCTGCCCAAGGAACATCTACTGACCTATTTGGATGCCATCCTGCGTGTCTACAACCGTTATGGCAATCGAAACAATAAATATAAGGCCAGGATCAAGATTTTGGTGAGAGCCTGGACGCCGGAGGTATTTGCCGAGCGCGTTGAAGCTGAGTGGCTGCACCTAAAAGATGGGCCAGCCACATTAAATGGCCATGAAATTGAGCGTGTTAAAGGATTCTTTAGCCAGCCAGATTATAAATCTGTCGACGGCGATGCGGTCAGTGCAGAGGTACAGGCGTTAGCCACAGAGCACAAAGGGTTCTCGCGCTGGTTAGACCGCAATGTTAAAACTCAGAAGCAAACTGGCTATTCCTGCGTAACGCTGTCGCTAAAACCCGCCGGTGTTGCACCGGGCGATGTTACCGATCGGCAGCTCGAGACTATTGCCGACCTCGCCGATCGTTTTTCCTTTGGTGAAATTCGCACCACCCACAATCAAAATATTGTGCTTGCAGATGTACTTCAGTCTGAGCTGTTCAATCTTTGGCAGTTGGCTAAGGCTGCAGGTCTGGCAACGCCCAATATTGGCACCATTAACGATATGATTTGCTGCCCCGGCGGAGACTACTGCTCACTGGCCAATGCTAAGTCAATTCCCGTAGCTGAAGCCATACAGCGCAAGTTTGACGATCTCGACTATGTCTATGATCTCGGCGATCTCGAGCTCAATATCTCTGGCTGTATGAATGCCTGCGGCCATCACCATATAGGCCATATTGGTATTCTTGGCGTGGATAAGAAAGGCGAGGAATGGTACCAAATACAGCTTGGTGGCAGCGCTGATAAAAATGCAGCCCTCGGCAAGGTACTGGGCCCCTCATTATCACGGGACGCAGTAGTCGACAGCATCGAAACACTGTTAGATGTCTATGTTGAAAACCGCCTAGAGCAAGAGACCTTTTTAAAAACCTATCAGCGAATCGGTTTAGAAAAATTCAAGGAGAGAGTCTATGCCCCAGCTTCTTAAAGATGGCAATGTTATCGACAACAGCTGGCAGCTGGTCGATGCTGATACTGATGCTCTGCCACAGGGCGATATCCTAGTTTCAACCAGCCAATGGCATGAACAGCAAGGTTTGCTGGCCAATCGTGCAGGCGCTGTCGGTGTGTGGATTGACAGCCATGAAGAGATTGAAGCCTTTGCCGATGGGATTCTAGATTTGCCTGTGATTGCCATTAACTTCCCCAAGTTTGCCGATGGCCGCGGTTTCTCACTTGCGCGCCTGCTTCGCGAGCGCTATGGCTACAGCGGCGAAATACGCGCTATAGGCGAGATTATTCGAGATCAGCTCTTTCTGATGCAGCGATGTGGTTTTAATGGCTTTGCCTTTGACACAGAACTGGATCTCGCCGAAGCCAGTAAGTCATTGCAGGATTTCTCTGATGCCTATCAGGTCGCTGTCGATCAGCCCGAGCCACTATTTAAAAGACGCGCCTAAAATCTGATAAGGTTAGGGCTATGGATCACCATCTAATACAGCTGTTCTTTTTGATTTTTACCGGCTCCGCCGTGGTTGCCTCGCTGGCGTTGTTTGGTCGTCAGCCTCTGTTAGTCGCCTATATTTTACTCGGCGCTGTTATGGGGCCCCATGGTCTGGCCTGGGTCACTGATGTCGAGCTCATTAGTGAAATTGCCAGCATAGGTATTATCTTCCTGCTGTTTCTGTTGGGTCTAGATATGCAGCCCCAGGCACTGGGCCGTGTATTGCGTCAGGTCACTCATATTACTCTGATTAGCTCCCTGTTGTTTGCCGCAGTTGGCTTTGGCGTCGCCTATCTATTTGACTACAGCCTGCTTGAGTGCATTATTGTTGGTACCTCCATGATGTTTTCCAGCACCATTATTGGTATCAAACTACTGCCCACAACCGTACTGCATCACAAGCATTCCGGCGAACTGATGATCGGCATGCTGTTGATGCAGGATTTTCTCGCTATCTTTGTACTGTTAATGCTGATTTCCGGCATTGATGGCGGCAATAGCCTGATTATCTTTGGCAAAAGCATCGTCGCCCTGCCAATGATTATTGCTGGCGCCATACTGATGGTGCGCTATATTTTGCAGCCTCTATTTGCGCGCTTTGATCGCATTGGTGAATATGTATTTTTATTGGCTATCGGCTGGTGCCTCGGAGTGGCTGAGCTTGCCGAATTTGCGGGTTTATCGCGTGAGATTGGCGCTTTTATCGCTGGTATCTCCATAGCCACCAGCCCTATCGCGCAATATATAGCGCTCAACCTAAAACCTCTGCGCGACTTCTTTTTAATTCTGTTTTTCTTCTCTCTTGGCGGCGGCTTTGACCTCTCTCTGATTCCGCAAATAGCCATACCTGCACTTATTTTGGCTACTGCGATGCTGGCGTTAAAGCCCACTGTCTACCAGGCACTGCTGCGCGGTCAAAGTGAGAGCCAGACACTGTCATGGGATATTGGCTTTAGGCTGGGACAAAACAGCGAGTTTTCACTGTTAATTGCCTATGTTGCCTTCAATACCCAACTTATTGGTAATAACGCCTCACATTTAATACAGGCCGCTGCCATTATCACTTTCCTGATCTCAAGCTATATAGTCGTATTCAATTTCCCCAACCCTATTGCTATCAGCGGAAAACTGCGAAGAGACTAGTTAGTGATAAGTATTGGTAGCAACAAAAAGACCGGCAAGGAAGCGGCAACAGCGTCACGGAGAGACGAATCTGGCACAGCTACACCCGCAAAGTCTATGGACATCAGATCGAATCCGGCATGACTACCCTGTCACCCGAGCCAAGGCTGGGGCCTGGAGAAACCAAATTTCGCTGCTATAACGGCAATCCAGACTTAAAACTGCTTATTGGAATCCTGAGTTAAACGAGCCCACCATTTCAGCAATAGACGATCCGCGCTCTCTTCAGCAGCGATACCCAGTCGCTGATGCAGTTTTTTCTTCTGCACAAACGACACTTCAAAGACATCGGCTTCGGCAATCCGCGATACCAGATACTCGTCGCTAGTCTGCACATCATCGACCAGTGCCAAATCCTTCGCCTGAGAGCCATACCAGATCTCTCCAGTGGCGATCTTTTCAATATCAACCTGTGGACGGCGCTCGGAGACATAAGTCTTAAATAGCTCATGGGTCTCTTCCAGCTCTGCGACAAATTTCTCTCGCCCTTCATCAGTGTTTTCACCAAACATAGTCAGAGTACGCTTGTACTTGCCGGCAGTGAGTATTTCAAAATCCACATCATGCTTTTTTAGCACCTTACTAAAATTAGGCATTTGTGCGACCACACCAATGGAGCCGACAATAGCAAAGGGAGCGGCTAAAATTTTATCTGCGACACAGGCCATCATATAGCCGCCACTGGCGGCAACCTTGTCTACACAGGCGGTCAATGGAATGCCCTTTTTGCGCAGGCGATCAAGCTGGCTACTGGCAAGCCCATAGCTATGAACCATGCCGCCTGGACTCTCTAGCTTAATTAGCACCTCATCATTACTAGTGGCCTGAGTTAATATGGCGGTCACTTCTTCGCGCAGATGGCTAACGGCCGATGCACTGATATTGCCATCAAAGTTAAGTACAAAGACACGGCTCTTTGTGGCCACAGCAGACTCATCTTGGTCAGTCTGTTTTGCCGCTTTCTTTTCTTCTTTCTTTAAAATAGCTGCCTGCTTTTTCTTGGCCTTATGCAGTTTTTTCTCTTCAGCTTTTTGCAGCGACTCATCCATGGTTGCCAGAAGCATGGACTCGCTCATATGCTCAAACTGTTCATTCAGCGGCGTGATTTCAAGATGGCCTTTTTCGCTGCCCTGGCTATTCTTTTGCCGAGCACCGACAACAATGCTCACCACAAGCCCGAAGGCAAATACAAAGGTAACAATCTTGGCCAGAAACAGGCCATATTCAAAAAGGAAATCCAAAACTCGCTCCAGTGTAATCAGTAAGGTGTAACTAACAAAAGAACAGTATAAACGCTCGCAAGCGCTAACCGTAGGTTAAAGTGGACTCGTCTATGTACTGCTGCAGCAGGCGTCCAGACATAATGGTTGGCGGCGCAATAATGCCGGGTAAATTGTCATAGCGAAACCAATCAGCCTCAGCAATTTCAATACCATCAATGGCAATGTCATCGGTCACTGCATCCGCAATAAAGCCCAGCATCAGCTGTCCCGGGTAAGGCCATGACTGACTGCCAAAATAGCGAATATTATTGATTTCTACACCCACTTCCTCAAATACTTCACGATGTAAGGCCTGCTCGGCAGTCTCACCCGCTTCCAAAAAACCGGCTAATGCACTAAAACGATTGGCCGGCCAACTCGGGTTGCGCGCCAACAGGCAGTGATCACCGCGAGTGACCAGCACAATAATACAGGGAGAAATACGCGGGTAATTATTAATCTTGCAGACTTTACATTCCAGCGCATGCTCACTGCCAGAGGCTATATTGAGTTCACCACAGCTGCCACAGAAGCGGTGTTTGTCCTGCCAATCGAGTAACTGAACCGCGCGGCAGGCAAGTGAAAACTCTTCATCACCGGCACTCATCAGTAAGGTGCGCAGCTCAATCATGGTAAAACCTTCAGTCGCAGCCGCTTCAGGTAATAGCTCCCATACTTCACAATCACGCCCCTGCCACTGGCCCAATGTAATGCGTCTTTCACAGAAGAACTTAATCAGATCTGTCGCATCGCTATCAATGACAGGGCCAATGGAACTGACGCCAGAGGCAACCAAAATATCACCGCCTATAACCGCGATAATCCACCTCTTGTCCGTATTGATTGCTACAGGGCTGGCGTAAAAACCATTTAGGCTTGGAGGGATGGTCACAGCAAGAATTACCTTTGATATAGACTGTTAAATCAGGTGAAAAATGTCTCGAAAGCTTGCAAATTAGAATAGCTACAGCTAAGGTTTCGTCCACTATTTTCAATAAGTTTAACACGAAAGTACCAGTGAATTGAGCAGCGTTTCAGTTGATTAGAAAACTGCTTACCAACAGGTTGATACAGTAACTAAGGATGCACAGATGACTCCAACATTACCCCAGGCATTTAAAAAGAATTTTCTCGGTAACTCTCCCGGTTGGTACGAGACTGCCATTATTGCCTTTTTGGTACTTAACCCACTGATCATGTACCAGTTTGGCCCCTTCGTTATGGGATGGGTTCTGATCGCTGAGTTTATCTTTACCCTAGCGATGGCCCTTAAATGCTACCCATTACAGCCCGGTGGACTGCTAGCAATTGAGGCGGTGCTGATGGGATTAACATCCCCCGAAGCTGTCTACAACGAGACCGTTGCCAACTTTCAGGTAGTGCTGCTGCTAATGTTTATGGTCGCCGGCATCTACTTTATGCGCGATATGCTGCTGTTTACGTTTACCAAGATACTTCTTGGCGTTAAATCAAAAACCATGCTGTCGTTTTTGTTCTGCTTCGCTGGCGCCTTTTTATCGGCCTTCCTCGACGCCCTGACCGTAACTGCTGTCTTGATTACCGTCTCTGTCGGCTTCTACTCGGTCTACCACAAGGTCGCCTCCGGCAAGGATATTGTCGACAAAGACCACGACCACAGTGATGACTCCAGTGTGCTTGTACTCGAGCTTGAGAAGCTTGAAGCGTTCCGCGCTTTCCTACGCAGCCTAATTATGCACGGTGCTGTGGGTACTGCTCTGGGTGGCGTAACCACCTTAGTAGGCGAGCCACAGAATCTATTAATTGCAGAAAAAGCTGGCTGGACATTTATCGAGTTCTTTATGGCCATGACGCCTGTCACTATGCCGGTTCTGGTCTGTGGTCTAGCGACCTGCATTCTCTTAGAGAAAATCAAAATATTTGGCTACGGTGCCGAACTTCCTCAGGAAGTGCGGCAGGTACTGCAAGACTCTAGTGATCATGATGAGTCTCATCGCACCCAGTATGACAAGGCATCACTGATTACTCAGGTTGTCGTTTCACTGATCCTCATTGCCGCTTTGGCTATGCACTGGGCACCTGTAGGCCTGATTGGTCTTATGGTTATTGTTCTTCTAACGGCTTTTAACGGTATTACCGAAGAGCATCGTATTGGTCATGCCTTTGAAGAAGCATTGCCCTTTACCGCACTACTGGTAGTGTTTTTTGCCATCGTCGCCGTTATTCATGAACAGCACCTATTCTCGCCAGTGATTGCCATGGTACTTGAGCAAGATGAAGCGATTCAGCCCGGCGTATTCTTCCTGGCCAATGGCTTACTCTCGGCCATCAGCGACAATGTATTTGTCGCCACCGTTTATATTAATGAGGTGAGAGCGGTTTATGATGCAGGCGAAATTAGTCGCGAGCACTTTGATAAGCTGGTCATTGCCATTAACACAGGTACTAACCTACCCAGTGTTGCCACACCTAATGGACAGGCTGCATTCTTATTCCTGCTGACATCGGCACTGGCGCCGCTGATTAGACTGTCTTATATGCGCATGGTACTCATGGCACTGCCGTACACCATCGTGCTGACTACAATTGGCTTCCTATGTGTGATGTACAGACTGTAATCCTCATACTGTAGTAACAAAAAAGGCGATCCATTGGATCGCCTTTTTTATGTCTATTGATCACAGCTTTATACTTTTTAACCTAGGACTTATTGCTCTGTTCAGCCTTGAGGTCTTTGCGCAATACTTTACCCACATTGGTCATTGGCAACTCATTGCGAAACTCAACAAATTTAGGCACCTTGTAACCAGCCATATTCTCTTTACAGAAATCAATAACCTTTGCCTCGGTAAGCTCACTGTCTGTACTGACCACAAACATCTTCACCACCTCACCGGCTTTGTTGTCGGCGACCCCGATAGCTGCACATTGAGATACCGCTGGATGCAGTGTTAAGGCCTGCTCTAGCTCATTGGGATAAACATTGAAGCCTGACACAATAATCATATCCTTCAGGCGATCAACGATCTTGATATAGCCTTCTTCATCGACGGTTACAATATCGCCAGTATGCAACCAGCCGTCAACAATCACCTCGGCCGTCTGCTCTTCACGCTGCCAGTACCCTGCCATAACCTGAGGCCCGCGCACACACAACTCACCAATACCACCCACTTCCTGCTCGACACCATTTTCATCAACAACTTTAATATCAGTGCCCGGAATAGGAATGCCTGCGGTACCAATTTTTTCAAATCCAGAGGGATTCATGGAGATGACCGGCGAGGATTCAGTCATGCCATAGCCTTCGCTGACAATACAGCCGGTCGCTGCTTGCCAGTCATTGGCAACAGATTCCATCAGCGCCATGCCACCAGACAGTGTCATTCTTAATTTAGAAAAATCGAGTTTTTTGAAGTCTTTATTCTCAAGCAAGGCAACAAATAAAGAATTGAGGCCAATAAAGATTTCAAATTTGAATTTTTTAATCGCCCGCACAAAGAGCGGAATATTTCGAGGATCCGGAATTAAAATAGTGTGCCCGCGAGTCGCTGGCATAAGCCCCATGCACAGTGAATAGGCGTAAATATGATAGATAGGCAATGGCGCCACAGCAATACTGTGCGTGATCGGCCTATCCAGAATCGAAATAACACTGAGTGACTGGGCAATATTGCTGACCAAGCAGGACTGAGTCAGCATAACGCCCTTAGAGGCACCAGTGGTACCGCCGGTATACTGTAGGGCACAGACATCATCTATAGTCGCCTTGTGGGCTATATAGTTACTGCCGCCGGTGAGCATCTCAGAGAATCTTATATACTGACCTCTAGGCAACGAGGGTCTTTTACCCATCACCTTCATCGCGCCACTGAGCAGCATATTTCGAGGCTGCGGCATTAAGTCTACTGGGCGCGTCACTATGACATGCTCGATACTGGTATCTGGCAACGCCTGACATAAAGTCTCGTAAAACTGATCGAGTACTACAACCGCTTTAACCCCAGAGTCATTAAACTGATGCACTAGCTCACGCACGGTGTACATTGGATTAGTGTTAACAATAACTAACCCAAGCTTCCATGCCGCGACCACCACCACAGGATATTGAATCAGATTGGGAAGCTGTACCGCGATACGATCACCGGCACTGAGCTTTAATTTCTTCTGAAAATAGCTGGCGACTCTTCTCGATAACTGGTCAACTTCACCGTAGGTCAGGGTTTGCCCTAGACAGGTATAGGCTGGATGAAGCGATGAATCGGCAACGGCCTGCTGCCAATTTTCAAGCAGAGACCTAGCGGTTAGATCGGGCTGCTTAGAGCCTATACCAGATTTTTTTTGCGCCTGTAAAACGGCTTCTTGCACCTGCATAGCAACATCTCTGTTTATTATTGTTAGGTAAACTACAGACGCCTAAACTCAGTCAGTTACCGAGGCATTCAGTTAACGAGGTACTCAGTTAACGAGAGAGCAGAGACATTCCCTTTTCAAGGCCGCCCAGCGTCAAAGGGAACATCTTACCGTCAATCAGGTCTCTTAACATCTGAATTGAGGGTGTGTACTCCCAATATTTTTCCTGCACTGGATTAATCCAGATCAGTTTTTCGTAGGTCTCGGCCATACGCTGCATCCATACCGCGCCCGACTCTTCGTTGTGATACTCAACACTGCCACCAGGACTGGTCACCTCGTAGGGAGCCATTGACGCATCGCCAACATAGATCACTTTATAGTCGGAAGAATATTTGTGCAGCAAATCATAGGTTGAGATCTGCTCTTCGCGACGGCGATTATTATCCTTCCACACATAGTCATACATGCAGTTGTGGAAGTAAAAATACTCGAGGTGCTTAAATTCTGTCTTAGCTGCAGAGAATAGCTCTTCACAAAGACGCACATAGGGATCCATGGAGCCACCGACATCAAAGAAAATCAGAACCTTTACCGCATTGTGTCGCTCGGGCACCATCTTGATATCGAGCAAACCGGCATTGCGCGCAGTGCTGCGAATCGTATCATCCAGATCCAGATGATCCGCTGAACCCTCGCGGGCAAACTTGCGCAATCGACGCAGCGCTACTTTAATGTTGCGCGTGCCAATCTCAACTGAGTCATCGAGGTCCTGATACTGACGCTCATCCCATACTTTGACCGCTGTGCCCTTGCCGCCAGGACCACCAATGCGGATACCCTCGGGATTAAAGCCACCATGGCCAAAGGGCGAAGTGCCATTGGTACCCACCCATTTATTGCCGCCCTCATGGCGCTCTTTTTGCTCCTCGAGACGCTTTTTGAACTCCTCAATCAGCTTTTCAAGACCACCGAGACTTTCAACCTTGGCTTTCTCTTCATCGGTAAAGTGCTTTTCAAACTCCTTACGCAGCCAGTCTTCCGGCAGCAGGGCTTCAACAATACCATCGAGATTTTCTAGGTTCTTAAAATAGGCACCAAAGGCACGGTCAAAGCGATCGTAATACTTCTCGTCTTTAACCATAACAGTGCGAGCCAACAGATAGAAATCATCCACCGAGCCAAAGGCCAGGTTTTGCTCCATCGCTGTCAGCAGGTCCAATAGTTCCTTGATAGAAACAGGAACGTTGGCTTTCTTTAGCGTATCAAAGAAGTTAATCAGCATAGAATAAACTCGTTTACCTCAGACCGATCTATCGGGCTTCACGGCGCGTCATAAATGCCAGGCGCTCGAGCAGATGAACATCTTGCTCATTCTTTAGCAAGGCACCATACAGCGGCGGAATCGCCTTGGTGGGGTCACGATTAGTAAGAATATCTTCAGGGATATCATCCGACATAATCAGCTTTAACCAGTCCACTAGCTCAGAGGTCGAGGGCTTCTTCTTAAGACCTGGAATCTTGCGCACATCAAAGAAGATGTCCATGGCGTCATCCACCAGCTGCTTTTTGATTTTCGGGAAATGGACATCGACAATACGCTGCATGGTCATGCGATCAGGGAAGTTGATAAAGTGGAAGAAACAGCGGCGCAAAAATGCATCCGGCAGTTCTTTTTCATTGTTACTGGTAATAATCACAATCGGGCGCTGCACTGCTTTAATAGTCTCGCCTGTCTCGTAGACATGGAATTCCATCTTATCCAGCTCAAGCAACAAATCATTGGGGAACTCAATATCCGCTTTATCAATCTCATCGATCAGCAGAACTACTTGCTGGTCAGCAGTAAATGCTTCCCACATCTTACCTTTCTTGATGTAGTTACTAATATCCTGGACCTTATCGCTACCCAACTGGGAATCGCGCAGACGAGATACCGCATCATATTCGTACAGGCCCTGCTGAGCCTTAGTTGTCGATTTGATGTGCCAGGAGAGCAATGGCATACCCAGTGAACTGGCCACCTGCTCTGCCAGCATGGTTTTACCAGTTCCCGGCTCACCTTTAATCAGTAATGGTCGTTGCAGGGTCACTGCGGCATTAACTGCCATTTGCAGCTCTTCCGTTGCTATATAGTCGTCTGTGCCTATAAATTTCATATCGTCTGGATCCACATTAAATAAAGTTAATCTTCTCGTTTAGCATCGTATAATAATCTAATCTGCACCTGTATTTACGTCTAAATGGCGCTAAAGGCCCCTAGATATAATGATTATTGGCACTATGTATGACTGAACAGTCAAACCCACAGCGCAATAACAGTGCGATAAACCAGACTTAAAGACTCACCCCTGCTTTGATTTTTTTCATTAGTACGCCAGCGCCTCTGACACCCACGACCGACATGGCGGTTACCATGCCAGCCATCAACGCCCCAACCACACCGCAGCTAATAACATCCTGGCCGGTTAAATACAGACCCGGCAGAGATGTCTTAGGCCTTAGCCAATCCTGCTGAAAGCGCGCTTTGTGATGTGCCAGACCATAGGCTTCACCCTGCTTGTAGCGGCAGAAATGACTGGTAGACAATGGCGTAGAGACTTCGGAATAATCGATCTTGCCTCTCAGCTGTGGCATCTGCTTGAACAGTGATTCCAGCATGCGCTCAGACAGGTCCTCTTTAAGTGCCTCATAGTCATCGCCGCGCTTACCCCAAGTTTTATCTGCCCATTGACGGTAAGATTCAAAGTCACAGGGACCTATAACAATTTCAATCGTAGAACGGCCCGGATAGCGGCGCTGAAAATCTGGGTCTTTAGCTGAGGGAAAGGACACATAGACCAATGGCAACGGTGCACTGGGATCCTTGCGCAGCGCGGCAACATTGTCATCATGGTGCTCATCGAGGTAAATCCAAAGATTGGTTTTTGGCAGCTGTAATTCTTCAGCGGTGCCTTTGAGCCCTAAATACATACCGCCATGGGACATAGATGTGGCCAGCGCATCCACCTTTTGTTTGTATCCGAGCTTCTCGCTGAGCGCTGCCGGCAGCAGATCTGAAAAGGTATTGACCACCCCAGCATTACTAATAACAGTCTTAGCATACACACTGTGGCCGTCGGCCATTTTCACCCCGACCGCGCGACCCTTATCGACTAAAATCTCTGTGACATCAGCATAGGTAAACACATCGCCACCAGAGACCTGTATCTGCGGAATAATAGTCGCCGCCATTTGTGAGGCGCCGCCTACCGGATAAAAACCTCCGTTAAAATAATGCCCGGCAATTAGGGCATGCATAAGAAAAACGGACTCTTTTGGCGGGCAGCCATGATCACCCCATTGGCCACAGAGCACGGCAATTAACTTTTCATTGTCTGTCAATCCCTTGAGTACATCGTAGGACGTTTCCAGAGCATAATCTGGAAATTTGTTTTTTGCTGACAGTGACATCAATTTAGAAATCGGTGCGGGCATTGCTTTAGCCTGACTTACCGCACCCATATATTTAGTTGTCGCCATTACTAGAGTAACATATTTATCAATGGCATCAGCTTCTTCTGGAAACTGTTTTTTTAATGAGTCCTTAAAGTTTTCTTTACCAGCAATAAAATCAAATTTTTCGTCACCGAGAATAATACGATCATAGACTGGATCCATTTCCGCCCATTTAAGATTGCCCGCGGAGATAAAATCGAATAGTGCACGACCCTGACTTTTACGGCCCATATCACCAATATAATGAACACCCACATCCCATTCGTAACCATTGCGCTCATAAGCATGGGTAAAGCCACCAGCGGTATAATGCTGTTCTAAGACGATAACCTTTTTGCCCAGCTGCGATAACAGTGCCGCACTACAGAGCCCACCTATACCTGAGCCAATCACTATGACATCGTAATCCGCATCGATCCGCTCAGCGCGATAGCGCTTGCCGATACGCAATGTACTAGGTGTGGTTTTTACTTCTTTGGACACAGTTTCCTCTGCCGATTGTTCGTTCATTACAGCCCTCTTTTTTATGCAATTATTATTTTTATATGCTTTTATTTTTTTTTCGCTGATCTTTTTTCTTATCTTCTTTTTTATTTTCTTTTCTATTTCTTTTAAAACGAGAGATCATCAACCTTATCAGCCCATAAAAAATAAAAGCAAAGAAACTCAAAGCCAAAATAGGTGCTAGCCCACGCTGAAAACCAACGTTCCCCCCTGAGGCAAGGAACCCTTCATAAAGGCTCACAAAAAATGCCGGCGCCAGATGGGGGTCATCGCGGTAGGCGGTCACCGGCGTCAGCAAAAATACGGTAACTAGCAGTAAAAATAAATGACGAATAGTCGTGAAGCGCAGTTTGCGCATCCAAAACCACAGTACAAATAAAAGACAGGCTACACCGACACCATAGGCCACCCAGCCCCATAAATAATTTTCAGCACTATACATAGTTAATCAACCCATTGAATAATATGGTCTTCAATATCGTCGTCATGAACATTTAACTCTGAGACGACTTTGCCCTGTAATGAGGCGCCATAACCATGTAATGTCTCGCGACTTCCCGTGAGCAGATGGTGCCATTCAGGTAGTGGCTTACCATCCGCAATCAATCGATAGGAACAGCTCTGTGGCAACCAGTCTAGGGAAATAATATTTTTCTGATCCAGCTGTATGCAGTCATCAACAACATTATGTCGCCCCTCATAATCACTGCAGCGACAGGATTCTGTATCCAGCAGTTCACAGGTCACATTGGTGTGAAATATCTCACCACTGTCATAGTCTTCCAACTTTACCAAACAGCATTTTGCACAGCCATCACAGAGCAGTTCCCACTCGTCGGTGGACATCTGCGCCAGTGTTTTTGTCTGCCAAAAATTTGTCATAGACGATCTTAGGTGCGGTACTCAGGCTGTATATTCGCCTGTGGGAATTTTGCCGGTGGCAGCTGTAAGTAAAAGCCCTTGTCGGCAATCTCTTGCAGCACCTTATTAATATCTGCACGCGCCAGTTTGCGCGATGGCGTCAGCACTAGTGTGGTGACCAGTTTAAGCTCACCAAAGCTCGCTAGCAGAGTTTCGGGCACGTTGGATAAGGCACCGTCTTTGGGCACATAGAGATACATTTCCTCTTTTTTATCGCCCTTGTAAACATCACAGAGTATTTTCATTGCAAAGTATCCGTACTTTCAAGCACTGCTTGAATTGCTGGTTTAACACTGGCTTCACGCCATCCTTGGTTTAATCTTGCCGGCCATTCATATTGTCCCCTAACATCTCCATCTAGGGCACTGCGCAAAATGACTTCGAGTTCTTTTTTGTTAGATAGAAATTCTTGCGGAATCTGCTGTGCCTCGGCCACCGCTTTCAGGGCACTGCGCATCGCCTTCATCACCGTATTGGCTGCCTTCGTCAGAGGCTCTGGAATCGCTTCGGTTAGCGCATCATCAGCAGAGTATTGGATCTGTTGCAACACCATAGAGCCATACCGCTTAACTGACCGCGAGTACCAGTCTTCAATCCCGTGCAGCTGTTCCTCGGCCGTTGGCAGGCGCCGCGCTATCTCTAGCAAAATGGCATCTTTAATAATATGTGAGCGTGGTTTATCCATTGTTCGGGCAGTCTCTTCACGCCAGTCACAGAGTCGTCGCAATGCACTTAATGACTTGCCCTGTAAGCGCCATGCGCCTTTTACACGCAGATAATAGTCGCTGTTGTCTTTGCGACCTGCAGCCATATCAAACATGGCGACAGTCTCTTCCGCAAACCATTCCTGACGCTGCTGTTCCTTAAGCGCCTCACTCAAGATCTCGTGAATGCGATGTAGGTACAGCACATCGACAGCCGCATAGTCGAGCTGACGATCAGTTAATGGCCGCTTTAGCCAATCAGAGCGAGTCTCTTGCTTATCCAGCTCCACATCAAACATTTTGTGGACCAGCCGCGCATAGCCCATGCAGTAACCAACATTAGTAATGCCAGCCGCAATCTGGGTATCGAATATATTGACCGGACGAATATCCAGTGCATGATCTAGCACTTCCAAGTCCTCGGCACAGGCATGGAAAATTAATGTGCGACTGGGGTCCTCTAACAGCGTTTTTAAGTTCTCAAACTGATCGATTGCGAGTACATCAATAAGCCAGCACTGGTCACCATTGGATATCTGTATCAGCGCTATCTTGGGGAAAAAAGTATCGGTGCGAATAAACTCTGTATCTATGGCAATGGTTGCCACCTCAGCCAGCTGATCGCACATCTTTTGCAGCTTGTTATTACTGTCAATCCAAAGATTCATCTACAGGGCCTTTCTACTTTGTAATGCCATATTTAGCGTTCCACCATCAACATATTCAAGCTCTCCGCCCATAGGCACGCCGTAGGCAATTCGTGAAACCGAGACGCCCAGAGCCTTGGCCTTGTCGGCAATAAAGTGGGCTGTGGCCTCACCTTCAACGGTTAAATTAGTGGCCAGTATTAACTCGCTGACATCGCTATGTTGTAAACGCTCGACTAACTGATCTATACCCAGCTGCTCCGGACCTATACCATCGATTGGCGATAAATGGCCCAGTAGCACAAAGTATTTTCCCTGAAAGCTGCCAGCCTGTTCGATGGCATAGAGATCAGCGGGGTTCTCGACCACACATATCTGCGTTGCTAGGCGTCGTGAATTACTACAGATACCACAGACCTTATTTTCGGTGAGCGTGCGGCATTCAGCACAGCGGCCCACTTTCTCAATGGCTTCAACAATCGCTTCCGCCAGACGCGAAGCACCGACTTTGTCGCGCTCTAATAGCTGTAAGGCCATGCGCTGAGCAGACTTTGCACCGACACCGGGCAAGCAGCGCAACGCGTCTATCAGCTGATCAATTACATTTCCGTACAAGGAGTAGCCTCGATAAAAGGGGGAATTATAGAAACGCCCTAAAAAGGCATTTTAAAGCCAGCGGGAAGATCCATACCACCAGCCATATTCTTCATTGCGTCTTGGCTCTGAGCTTCGACTTTGCGCACCGCATCGTTTACCGCAGCTGCAAGTAGGTCTTCGAGGAAAGTTTTGTCCTCAGTCATCAACGATGGGTCTAATGTGACTTTGCGCACATCATGACGCCCAGTCATTATCACCTGCACCATACCGGCGCCGGACTCACCGGTGACTTCAGCAGTGGCAGCCTGCTCCTGCATTGCAGCCATTTTTTCCTGCATCTGCTGGGCCTGCTTCATCAAATTATCTATATCCATTTTTTCCTCAATCTATGGGGCGCACAGACTGTTCGTCCAATGTGCCATCAAATACTGTTTTAAATTTAATTACGTCAGCGTCATTATTGAGCACCTCTACCGCCTCGGCAAGACGCTCTGACTTCTCGCGAATATTGGCCGCCCGCGGGGTCTCTTGCTCAGCCACACCAAAGGTAATATCAACGGTTACCGGCTGCTCAAAGTATTCGCTTAACGCCTCAGCCAGACTCTGCTGGTGGGCCGTATCGTAGAGGCTGGTCTTATCACTGTCGATAAGAAAGTTAAGCCGATTGCCCTCTCTGCCCCTGTATAAACAGTGGCTGGCGATTTCTCCAAGGGATGCACCAATACTGAGTTGCTTGCGGATTTCGATCCAGTTATTGGGGTTAAACTTATGCAGGGGCACTTTATTAGTAGACGCTGAAGGCTCGTTTACTAAGGGCTCCTCTCTTGCTAAGGGCTCCTCTCTTGCTAAGGGCTTTT
>Ga0233426_10000397_pt1 | contig 47448 bp, 45 predicted proteins | sample SI_118_April2016_6_FD_179875 | JGI IMG/M metagenome (GOLD analysis project Ga0233426, IMG submission 179875) | Seawater microbial communities from Saanich Inlet, British Columbia, Canada - SI_118_April2016_10_MG | ecosystem: Environmental > Aquatic > Marine > Inlet | place: Canada: British... | reverse complement strand
GCAGGAATGGACTTAAAAGCAAATATTGACGAACCTATTGTTCTGAAACCACTAGGAAGAGCCATCATAAAAACAGGTCTTTTTATTGCCTTACCAGTTGGTACTGAAGCTCAAGTAAGACCAAGAAGCGGATTGGCTGCTAAAAAAGGAATCACGGTTCTAAATAGCCCAGGAACTGTGGATGCCGATTACAGAGGAGAAATTGGGGTCATCTTAGTAAATTTATCCAATGACGATTTTACTATTAAAGATGGAGAGCGCATTGCACAATTGGTTATTGCCAAACACGAGAGAGCTGAATGGATTTCTGTAAATGAACTTGATGAAACAGAACGTGGTTCTGGTGGCTTCGGCAGCACAGGAGTGTAATAATCCTATCTATAAAAATAATTTATCTAAATTAGAGTTCACAAAGCCCTATCTATGAAAATTTTTAAAATCCTGAGTCTTCTTCTTACAATTGTTGTTATAATTATTGCGTACATGCAGTACCCTAAATTAAATATAATTGCAGGTTATGCTTCTAAAAACATGAGCTCAAATGTATTTCATGCCCAAAGAAGCTTGGAACATGTTCATGCTACGGATAACAATGTACCCTCTATCAAGATTGCCAAAACAACAGTCGACAAAGATTCAAAAATCACCACTTCCACTGTTTTAGGAATACTCTCTAGAAAAACCCTTTTTAGAGAAGGGCAAGGTGCCGTCCTTATCGATAGCGATTTTGATATTAACCAAAATTTTTTAATCCCAAGAAGAACTCCGAACCAAAGCAAACTTCCTTACCCATATGGGGCGGGAGTGGCTGTTGATTCCATATTTTCAAATATCGATTATAAAAAATTAGACCTCGCCATTGATAGTGCCTTTAACGAAGATAACGAAGAAATTTTAAAAAACACCCGATCAGTTCTTGTCCTATACAAAGATCAGATCATTGCAGAACGATACGCAGCCCCATTTGACAAAAACACAAAGTTTTTAGGTTGGTCTATGGCCAAAAGTCTACTGGCTACCGTTATAGGAACTCTTGAATTAAAACAAGGCTTTAACATACAGCAACCTCTTGTAGAATTTATGAATCTAAAGGGTTGGGAAAAAGACAATAGAAAAGAAATAACCACGGCTCATTTATTAAAAATGACAAGTGGACTGGCATGGGAAGAAGATTATTCAAAAATTTCTGACGTGACAAAAATGCTCTTTTTAGAAAGAGACATGACCAAAACACAAGTCTTAAAGGAACTGGAATACAAACCAGGAACCCACTTCAATTACTCTTCAGGAACTACAAATCTTATCTCAGGAGTTCTAAGAAGTCAGTTTAAGACCCAGCAAGAATATCTTGATTTCCCATACACACAATTGATTGACAAAATAGGCATGAATTCCATGCTTTTTGAAACAGATATGGAAGGAAATTATGTTGGTTCCTCTTATGCTTGGGCAACTACAAGAGACTGGGCAAAATTAGGCTTGCTATACCTGCACAAAGGAAATTGGAACGGCACGCAAATATTTAAAGATTCTTGGGAGGATTATACAGCTTTACCTACAAAAGAATCTAAAAACGAATATGGCGCTCAATTTTGGACCAATACGGATGGTTATATAACGGATGCACCGAAAGACATGTACTATGCTGATGGATACCATGGTCAAAGAATATTTATCATACCTTCTAGAGACCTCGTAATTGTAAGAACTGGATTAACCCAAAAGAAACGAACGGAATCTTACAAAACCATGAATTCTTTGATAAAAGATATTTTAGGCACGATAAACTGATCAAAGAGGAGAACCAAACAACTTAATTATATTGATAACGAACATATTCTATGACAAAAAAAGCCGACTATAGCTAGTCGGCTTTCTATTAAATACATCAAAAAATAATTACAAATCGAAACCTAATTTCACATCAAGCTTCTTTGCAATAATTTCATTTATTTTTGTTTTTAATTCTGGAATTTTCACGTCCTTTAATGCCTCAGCAGAAAAAGCATACATTAACAACGCCTTTGCTTCTTTTTTAGGAATACCACGTTGCTGCATATAGAACAATGCACTTTCATCCAATTGGCCTATTGTACAGCCATGAGAACACTTTACATCATCTGCAAAGATTTCTAACTGAGGTTTTGAATTTACAGAGGCTTTATCTCCAACAATCACATTGTTATTTTGCTGGTATGCATTTATTTTTTGAGCGGCCTGCTCTACAATTACCTTGCCATTAAAAACTCCTGTAGAACTCTCATTGTATATCCCTTTGTACATTTCATGTGATTCGCAATTAGGAGATTTGTGTTCCACCAAAGTATGATTATCTACATGTTGTTTTCCGTTTAATATAGAGATACCATTCATATGAGACACACAGTGTTCTCCATTTTGAGAAAATTCTAAATTATTACGAGTTAACTTACCTCCAAAAGAAAAAGTATGCACTGAAGCAACACTGTCTTTTTGTTGAGAAACAAAAGTTCCATCAACCAAAGAAGCTGTTTCCAAGTCATTTTGCATTTTATAAAAGTCAACAATCCCTCTTTTGTTAACAAAAATCTCAGTTACAGAATTTGTCAAAGTAGTATTCGAAGTCAAACTTTGATGACGCTCAATAATTTGAACATGGGCATTTTCACCAACAATTACTAAATTTCTAGGCTGAATAAGAATCTCTTTTTCTGTTCCTGTAGAAAAGTTAATTATTTGAATTGGCTTTGGTACCACTTTGTTTTTCGGTATGTTTATATAAGCTCCTTCATGAGAAAAAGCTGTATTTAAATCCGAAAGACTATTTTTTTCTCCTGCTAATTTGTTAAAGTAAGCATCTACTACCATTTTATACTTAGGTCTTGTCAATGCCGATGACATCACACAAATATCCAAACCGTCGTGAGTAGTATTTGATAAAAATGAACTAAACTTCCCATCAATAAAAACAAGGTTATAACAATCTGTTTCATTGATGAAATATTTTTTAACATCCTTATATGCTAATGACTCCTCACTCTTTGGAAACACATTATAGTCGTGCTTTAAGACAGAGTTCAAGCTTGTATATTTCCACTCCTCGTCTTTCTTAGTAGGAAACCCTTTGTTCTCAAAATCGCTGAATGCTTTCGAACGAATATCATGAACATTTGAATCTATATCTACATCAACCTTATTTTCAAAGGCTAAAAAAGAGGATACTAATTTTTCTTTTAATTCCATTCTATTTGAAATTACGCGTTCAATTCTTCTTTGATCCAGTCGTATCCTTTTTCTTCTAATTCTAAAGCTAATTCTTTAGTACCAGATTTTACAATTTTTCCATCATGCAATACATGAACAAAATCAGGAACGATATAATCTAACAAACGTTGGTAATGTGTAATAACAATTACCGCATTCTCTTTAGATTTTAATTTATTTACTCCGTTCGCTACAATACGCAATGCATCGATATCCAAACCAGAATCTGTTTCATCTAAGATGGCCAATTTAGGTTCTAACATCGCCATTTGAAAAATCTCATTTCTTTTCTTCTCTCCTCCAGAAAATCCTTCATTCAATGAACGAGATAAAAATTTTCTGTCAATCTCAAGTAATTCAGACTTCTCGCGGATTTTTTTCAATAAATCTTTCGCGGGCATTTCCTCTAACCCTTGTGCTTTTCTCGACTCATTGATAGAAGATTTGATAAAGTTAGTAACGGTTACCCCAGGAATCTCCACTGGATATTGAAAAGATAAAAACACACCTGCATGTGCTCTTTCTTCAGGAGCCATCTCACTGATATCTTCACCATTTAACTCTATTGAACCTCCTGTTACTTCATATTCTTCTTTACCTGCAATTACAGAAGCCATTGTACTTTTACCAGCACCATTTGGCCCCATAATAGCATGTACTTCTCCTGCTTTTACTTCGATATTTAATCCTTTAAGGATATCTTTATCGTCTATTTTAGCTTGTAGATTTTCTATTTTTAACATGGTAATATTTTTTTATCCTACGGATCCTTCTAAACTAATTTCTAATAATTTTTGTGCTTCAACGGCAAATTCCATTGGCAGCTTATTCAATACATCTTTACTAAAACCATTTACAATTAAAGCAATTGCTTTCTCGGTATCAATTCCTCTTTGATTGCAATAAAACAATTGATCTTCGCCAATTTTACTTGTCGTCGCTTCATGCTCAACTTGGGCCGACGTATTTTTAGCTTCTATATAAGGAAATGTATGCGCTCCACATTGGTCTCCCATCAACAAAGAATCGCACTGAGAAAAGTTACGTGCATTTTCTGCACGTGCATTAATTTGTACGAGTCCTCTATAACTATTTTGTGACTTTCCAGCTGAAATTCCTTTCGATATAATGGTACTCTTCGTGTTTTTTCCTAGGTGAATCATTTTTGTTCCTGTATCTGCTTGTTGGAAATTATTTGTTACTGCGATTGAGTAGAACTCACCCACTGAATTATTTCCTTTTAATATACATGAAGGATATTTCCAAGTAACTGCAGAACCTGTTTCAACTTGTGTCCAAGAAATTTTTGCATTTCTTTCGCAAATACCTCTTTTTGTAACAAAATTGTAAACTCCACCTGTTCCTTCTTTATCTCCTGGAAACCAATTTTGTACTGTTGAATATTTGATCTCAGCATCATCCATAGCAATCAATTCAACTACAGCTGCATGCAATTGATTTTCATCTCTTGCTGGAGCAGTACAACCTTCTAGGTAACTTACATAACTACTTTCATCAGCAATCAACAAAGTACGCTCAAATTGACCCGTACCTCCTTCATTAATTCTGAAATAAGTAGACAATTCCATCGGACATTTTACTCCTTTAGGGATATAACAAAAAGACCCATCAGTAAACACTGCTGAGTTTAATGCCGCATAAAAATTATCCGTTTTTGGTACTACCGTACCCATGTATTTTTGCACCAATTCAGGATGCTCCTGAATGGCTTCAGATATAGGCATAAAAATAATACCTTTTTCTGCTAAAGTCTTTTTAAAAGTAGTTGCTACGGAAACAGAATCAACAACGATATCTACTGCTACACCTTGTAATTTCTTTTGCTCATCAATAGAAATCCCTAACTTCTTGTACATCTCTAACAAGTCAGGATCAACATCATCCAAAGATTTGTTAGGATCTGCTTTTTTAGGAGCAGAATAATAACTTATCTCATGAAAATTTGGCTTTTCGTAATTTACATTTGCCCATTCAGGCTCTTCCATCTGCGTCCAAATTCTAAAAGCATCCAATCGCCATTCTGTCATCCATTCTGGTTCATTTTTCTTTTTAGAGATTGCGCGAACAACATCTTCATTCAGTCCTTTAGGAAAGGTATCCGACTCTATTTCAGTGTAAAAACCGTACTCGTACTCTTGAGTCTCTAGTTCTTTTTTTAAATCGTCTTCAGTATATTTTGACATAATTAATTTAAAATTAAAAGCATTAATAAATTAAAGAGAAAACGACTCTCCACACCCACAAGTTCTACTTGCATTTGGATTGTTAAAAACAAAACCGGTTCCATTCAAACCTCCAGAATATTCTAAAGTAGTCCCTACCAAATAAAGAAAACTCTTTTTGTCAACAATAATTTTCACCCCATTGTCTTCAAAAACTTTATCTTCTTCAGAAGAGTTTTTGTCAAAATCAAGATCGTACGATAACCCCGAACAACCTCCACTTTTAACACCTACACGAACATAATCTGTAGCAGAATCATACCCATCATCCGTCATCAACTCGACAACCTTCTTTTTTGCTATGTCTGAAACTTTTATCATAATTAAACTCCTTACTAAATTAAGTATTTGCAAAGATACAACTTGTAGTCTGTATTTAGAACAAATCTAACTTATATTTATTTATAGACTAATAGAAGTATCTTATAACTTAATTCAGAAACAACACAATTATAAAAAGCTTTCTCGTATAGAAAAGACAGAGCTCTAATACATATTTTCTATTTCCTAACTCTGAGGGGAAGTTTTATCCTACATTTATATCAATTATCTACATTAAACTCATTTCTGCTATAAAATTGGGTAAACTCAGAAAAAAGCAAGATTTTTGCATTATTGCAAACAGACAAAGATGATAGAAGACAAAACTCCGAACAAAACAAGCTTGAGTGAATTAGGGGAATTTGGTTTGATAAACCACCTAACAGAGCATTTTAAGATTTCTCAAAAATCCACAAAAAAAGGAGTTGGTGACGATGCAGCAGTCATTGATCATGGTGGACTAAAAACCTTGGTAACCACTGATTTACTTGTAGAAGGGATACATTTCAACCTAACGTATATGCCCCTAAAACACTTAGGATACAAGGCAGTAATGGTTAATTTATCTGATGTTTACGCTATGAACGGTAATGCAACACAGATAACTGTTTCTATTGCAGTTTCTAATCGATTTCCTTTGGAAGCTTTAGAGGAACTTTATGCGGGAATTCAATTGGCCTGTAACACTTACAATGTTGATTTAATTGGAGGAGATACAACATCTTCTCAAACCGGTTTACTTATAAGTATTACCGCTATTGGAACTGCCAATAAAGGAGACATTGTCTATCGAAACGGTGCAAAAGAAAATGACTTGCTAGTTGTTACAGGAGATTTAGGAGCTGCATATTTAGGACTGCAAGTTTTAGAAAGAGAGCGCAAAGTCTTCGAAGTAAATCAAAATGCACAACCTGATTTAGATCAATACGCATATCTCGTAGAAAGACAATTAAAACCAGAAGCTCGAAAAGACATATCCAAACTTTTAAGAGATTTAGAGGTATTACCAACGAGTATGATTGATATTTCTGATGGACTCTCTTCTGAGGTCATTCATCTTTGTAAAAACTCTAAAGTTGGATGTAATGTTTATGAAGACAAATTACCTCTTGACCCACAAGTAATTTCTACTGCTGAAGAATTTAATATGGATAGTACCGTGATTGCTTTAAGTGGTGGTGAAGATTATGAACTCCTTTTTACAATCGCACAAGATGATTTTGAAAAAATAAAAGGAAACCCGAATTTTTCTATCATTGGTCATATGACAAATAAAAACGAAGGAATTCATCTGGTTACTAGAGCCAACCAAAAAATGGAACTAACCGCACAAGGGTGGGATGCCATGTTGAAAAAGGAAAAATAATTTCAAAAAAAACCAGAATTTTAGTCTGGTTTTTTTTATTTGATTCAACAAACAATTACTACTTCAACCTTTCATATTCTGTTTTAAAAGCATCATATGCATATTGAGCATCTGAGCTGAGTGTATTGCTTAACAAATTGTTCGTTTCTTCATAATCAGAATTCATATCATACAGATACTCTATATTATCTTCAACTGTCATTTTAAAATGATCATTTCTAAGAGTATAGCCTGAGCCCGAGGCAGAAAAACTAATCTTACGGATTGAACCTACATCATTTATCAACAAGTCTTTAAAACTTTTACTAAATGCTGTATCATGATCCTCAACCCCACATATATCTGCAATGGTCGCATATAAATCTGTACCCTCTATTATTGCTGTCTCAGAAACCCCTTTTCTATCAACTTCATACCCACTAACCACAAAAGGTGTGTTTACACCTCCACTATGCAAAGAACCTTTAGAATTTCCATTTTTAAAAGGATTTTGTGCGACTTTACCAGGTGTTCCATTATCTCCGATAAATATAATGACAGTGTTTGCTATTGTTTCTGCATCCAAACTATTTAACAAATTACCTATCTCATAATCCATCGCTTCTAACATTTGCATATACATTCTTATATTTTTTGTACCCGTTGTGGTATACATGTTTGCATCCTTTGGAGTATGAAACTCATCACTTGCAGTATGTGCCGCATTATAAGCAACCCAACAAAACCATGGTTTTTTTCTTTCCTGAATCCAATCTATAGCATAATCGGTATACGCGGTAGTTGTATAATAATCAGAGATGGTAGTAGTAATACCATCTTCACTAAGAGGCCAACTATAATAATCAGAGACACCACCTCCCACAGTACCTTTATAGGTAGTAATTCCCATTGGTTCTATTACTGAAGAATTCGCTGATAAATGCCACTTCCCAAAAACTCCTGTATCATAAGTATCGTTAGTGTTTTCATTGATAAAAGCTTGCAATATTTTTTCAGTACCTGATAAATGATCTCCAGGCTTATAAATCCCTGTTTGGGTTGCAGGTTTTCCCGTGATAATTGCAGCCCTAGTGGGTGAACAAGTAGGATATACCCATGCATTCTCAAAACGAACCCCATTCTCATATAACTTCTGAACATTTGGCATTATAGGCTTTAACCCTCTTGCCCCATTAGAAGACGTGTCATAAGGAGAGGCATCCATGCCCATATCATCTGCAATGATTAACAATACATTTGGGTTTTCCGCTGAATATCCATTAGTAGGTTCTTCCGTTTTAACATCCTCCATAAAATCGTCGTCGGAACTCTCAATTATAGATTTTGAACAAGACACAACAATTAATATCATTCCCAAAAACAAAGGAGTAGTGATTTTTTTCATCAGTATAATAATTTAACAGGATATTTATAAAACAAGTAAACCTCTAAAAACCCCACCTTGAGACACAAACTTCAAAGCCATAGTCATAAAGTTACATAAAAAAAGAAAATAATATTTTATCATTATGGAGCAAAACAGCAATAATCTATGGCGGGAAACAATTCCGTTTACAAACAAATTTATGTTTCACAAAACAAAACACTTAACGATTTATTAAGACCATCACTCCATGTTCACTTATTTCATAGAAAACTCCAATAGCCATTTTTGGACACCGAATCAGTACCTCTAAGTTGACACAATACAGCTATATAAATCAACATTTATTATTAATTTTACGGCTTGAAATCCCAGAAAACAAATCATAATTTTCTAGCCTTCTAGTTTTGCTGACAACTCAAACCAACGTTCTTCTTTCTGCTTAATGTCATCAATAATTTTTTGCAACTGAATAGAAATTTCATTTACATCAGCGGAGTCTACTTCACCATTAGCGAACTGAGCTTCAATTTTTTCTTTTTTCTTTTCTAAGCTAGCGATATCAGACTCTAAAGTTCCGAACTCTCTTTTCTCATTGTAACTGAGCTTTCCTTTTGACTTAGGAGTTTCTTTTACAATAGTTTTTTCTACTACAACTTTTTCTTTATCCGTTTTTAATTCTTTTGGTTTTGAATCTTCATAAACTCTATAATCTGAATAGTTGCCAGGGAAATTTTCTACAATTCCCTCTCCTCTAAACACAAACAAAGAATCAACGATTTTATCCATAAAATATCTATCGTGAGAAACTACCAATAAATTCCCAGGGAAATCGAGTAAAAATGCTTCTAATACATTTAAAGTTACAATGTCTAAATCATTGGTGGGTTCGTCCAAAATTAAAAAATTAGGATTCTGAATCAAAACCGCACATAAAAACAAACGCTTGCGTTCTCCACCACTTAATTTTTCAACAAAATCATATTGACGTTTTCTGTCAAACAAAAAGCGTTCTAAAAGCTGACTTGCAGAAATTTTATTTCCTTTAGCCAAAGGAATATATTCTCCAAACTCTTTGATTACTTCTATCACTTTCTGTCCTTCCTTGACAGTGATTCCACTTTGAGTATAATACCCATACTTTACAGTTTCTCCCAAGATAATTTTACCTTGATCCACTGGTTCTTTGTGAGTAATTAAATTTAAAAAACTAGATTTTCCCGTTCCGTTTTTACCGATAATTCCGATACGTTCTCCTCTTTTGAAAACATATTCAAAACCATCCATAATTTTTAAGTCACCATAAGATTTATAGACTTTATGCATCTCAAGAATTTTACTTCCCAAGCGCTCCATATTAATCTCCAACTGGACTTTATGTTCAATTCTTCTGTTATGTGCTTTTTTCTTAATTTCAAAAAAGTCATCTATTCTAGATTTCGACTTTGTAGTCCTTGCCTTCGGCTGTCTACGCATCCAATCCAATTCCTTTTTAAATAAATTTTTTGCTTTTTCTTGAACTACCTGTTCTAAGGCTATACGTTCTTCTTTCTTTTGTAAGTAATAAGAGTAATTCCCTTTGTAACTATACAACTCACCACCATCCAACTCAATGATTTCATTACAAACGCGTTCTAAAAAGTAACGATCATGCGTTACCATAAACAAGGTGATTTTTTCTTTCGCAAAAAATGACTCCAACCACTCTATCATTTCTAAATCCAAGTGGTTGGTAGGCTCATCTAAAATCAATAAATCAGGTTTATTGATCAAAACTGTTGCCAAACCTAAACGCTTTTTTTGACCTCCAGAAAGTCCTCCTATTTTTTGATGGATATCATCAAATTTCAATTTGGACAATATCTGTTTGTATTGCGTTTCAAAATCCCATGCGTTGTATTGGTCCATCAAATCAAATGCTTTTTGATAAGCGTCAATATCTTCTGGGTTCTCAATGGCAGCTTCATATTGCTGAATTACTTTTAATACCGGATTTTCTGAAGCAAAAATCACTTCTTCAATGGTCAACTTAGGATCAAGCTTGTCATCCTGAGCCAAATAAGCCACCTGAATATCCTTTCTAATAACCACTTGGCCCGAGTCAGAAGTATCTCTTCCGGCAATGATATTTAAAATGGATGTTTTTCCTGTACCGTTTTTAGCCACAAATGCAATCTTTTGATCTTTATTAATCCCAAAAGATAATTTATCAAACAATACGCGTTCTCCATATGCTTTGGAGATATTTTCTACAGATAAGTAATTCATGAGGTCTTTGCAATTAAGATGACAAAGATACAGAGTCTCTTTACAATATTTATACTATCACTGAAAAAGATGCTGCTTCAAAATTTTAGCTAAAAAAACTAAATTTAGATTCGCTTTTTTTAGGTATTTTTATCTCTCCCATTAGAAGCAAAATTCTTAATCTAAACTTGTCTATTTGGAAACAAAAAGAAACTATCATGCCTAAAAAAAAATTACTTTCCATCAAAAACCTTAGGATATCTTTTCCTTCAAAAAACGAAAGGAATGAAATGGTTCATGGAATTAATTTTGACATTCAAGAAAATGAAATTGTTGGAATTGTTGGGGAATCAGGAAGTGGAAAATCTATTTCTTCCTTAGCGATTTTAGGTCTGTTAGATAAAAAAACGACGGAACTTAAAGGAAGTATTTCTTTTGAAGGAAATAATATAATAGAACTAAAAGAAAAAGAATTAAGAAAATTTAGAGGTTGTGAAATTTCGATGATTTTTCAAGAACCAATGAGCTCTCTAAATCCAAGCATTACCTGTGGGGCTCAGGTCATAGAAATTTTGCAACAGCATCAAAAAATTTCTAAAAAAGAAGGATGCTCAGAAGTCATTCGTTTGTTTGAAAAGGTAAAACTTCCGAGAGTAACGGAAATGTTTGACTTGTATCCACATCAAATTTCAGGCGGACAAATGCAACGTGTAATGATTGCCATGGCAATTGCCTGCAAACCGAAACTTTTGATTGCTGATGAGCCCACCACTGCATTGGATGTTACGGTTCAAAAAAACATTATTTCACTGCTGAAAGAAATTCAGCAAGAAACAGGAATGAGCATTTTATTTATTTCTCATGATCTATCCTTAGTTTCAGAAATCTGCAATAGAGTTGTGGTAATGTACCAGGGTAATATTGTTGAACAAGGCGTGGCGCGTACCATATTTGAAAATCCTCAAAACAACTACACAAAAGCCCTCATTCAATCCAAACCAAGTATTGCTGTACGATTAAAAAAACTTCCATCGGTAAAAGATTTTATTGAAGACTCGGTAGAAACGGAAATATACTCCTCTGAAGAACGAGCGGCATTTCATACAAAAACCTATGCTCAAAAGCCGTTTTTAGAAATTATCAACCTTAAAAAGTATTATTCAAACAACAAAAAATGGTGGTTTCAAAAAGATACCTATGTCAAAGCCGTCGACAATGTTTCTTTTAAGTTGTATTCTGGAGAAACCCTTGGATTGGTTGGAGAATCAGGTTGTGGAAAATCAACATTAGGTAGAACTTTAATGCATTTGGAAAAAGCTACTTCAGGAAGTATCATATACCAAGGAAAAGATTTGACAAAACTTTCTAATTCTGAAATAAAGAACCTGAGGAAAGACATTCAGATTATCTTTCAAGATCCTTTTTCTTCATTAAATCCTAGAATTACTGTAGGAGAAGCGATTCTAGAACCCATGAAAGTGCACAAACTCTACAAAAACTATAAAGAACGGAAAAAACAGGTTTTATCAATTTTACAAAAAGTAGGATTGTTACCAGAACATTATAATAGATATCCACATGAGTTTTCTGGTGGACAACGTCAAAGAATTGGAATTGCCAGAACCATTGCATTGCAACCTAAATTAATTATTTGTGATGAATCTGTTTCTGCCTTGGATGTTTCTGTACAAGCCCAAGTATTGAATCTATTAAATACTTTAAAAAAAGATTACGGTTTTACTTATATATTTATATCTCACGATTTATCGGTAGTAAAATATATGTCTGATCAACTGATTGTTATGAATAAAGGAAAAATTGAGGAAGTTGGTGATGCGGATAGTATTTATAAAAACCCAAAATCAGTCTACACTCAAAAATTAATTTCTTCGATTCCTCAGGGAAAATAAAAATCTAAAAAAACAATTAATAATTTAAAAATCGTAATTTGTGTTTTCGAATTTTTTCATAAAATCGGCACGGTTATTGAAGAAATAATTACTAAATAAAAAAACCTAACAAAAATGAAAAACATTGCAAAGACATGCGTATTATTGATCTTAACAATCCAATTAACTTCATGTAAATCCAAACAACAACTAACAGCATCTAGTCCTGATGAGATAGAAATCAGTATCCCTTGTTCTGGAGGAGATTATCGTTCAGATAATGAATACATTCGAGCCAGTTCCATGGGAGAAAGTCAAGATATTACCATTGCCAAGAAAAAGGCAAAAAACAATACGCTTCAAGAATTAGCAAGTAAAGTGAAGACTACTGTACAATCCGTAGTCGATAATTACCAAAACTCAACAGGAACACAAGACGGAGAAAACATCTCTAAACGTTTTGAAGCACTGACTAGAGAAGTTGTAGATATTGAACTTAGTAATTACAAAACTGTTTGTGAAAAACTAACAAAAACTAAAGATGGAAAATACCGGTCTTATTTAGCCTATGAAATTGAGGTAGAGGCTCTATTAAAACCATTGAGTGAAAAAATATCTCAAGATGAAGTTCTAAAAATTGACTACAATTACGAAAAGTTCAAGAAAAACTTTGAAGATGCGATAAACAAAAACAAATAATATGTAAGTTTCAAAATCACAATAAGATCTTTTATTGTGATTTTGTCTACCTAGCAATCGGTTATGAAAAACTTTTTATGTCTTTTTATAGTAGGATTACTTCTTATTTCTTGCAAAGCGAAAAAACTCAGGAAACAAGCCTACCAGTTTGAGCAGCTTGGAGCTTTTGAACAAGCTTCCCAATACTATTTTAAATCATTAGAAATTGACAACGACAATGTCGATGCTATCGTTGGGTACAAAAAAAATACGCAGATTGTTTTAGATCAAATTCATGAAGGTTTTTATGAAGCCTATAAAAATGGAGATTATAAATCTGCTATTTATTTATACGAAGAGGCCGAAAAACTTACCCAAAAAGCATCTAGATTTCGTATAAAACTGCAAAAACTAAACGACTATAATGTTTATTATAACGAGGCTTTATCGGGATATTTAGAACAACAATACAAAAAAGGAAAACAATACTTATCACTTCATAACTACAACAGCGCGAAAACTATTTTTAGTGAAATTATTCATTTTAACGAAATTTTCAAAGACTCCAAAAAGCAGTTGGAAATTGCAACTTTCGAACCAATATACTTGAATGGAATTAAATACCTAGAGAATAATTCTAATAGAAAGGCCTATTACGAGTTTGAGGCTATTCTTAATAAAACGGACTATAAAGATGCTTTAGAACTGCAAAGAGAAGCTCTTGAAAAAGCTATAATTAAAATAGCTGTTAGCCCTAGCAGTTTGAGCAGAGGATACAACATACAAAAGCAAGAATTCAAACAGTTTTTTGTCGCCAAATTAAACGACATTCCCTCTCCGTTTTTTAAAGTAATAGAAATTACCGATTTAAAACCGCATCAACCTTTAGATACTCAACTTGAACTTGCAAAGAGAAGAGGAGCTAAAGCTCTCTTTGCGATAACTATTAATGATATTTCCTTCCGAAAAGGACCTCTAAAGAAAGAAACCTACAAAGCTTACAAAAAAAAGGAAACTCCTTATAAAGATCAAGAAGGAAAAACGAGGATAAAAACTGAATATTTTAAAACCACGGCAACTCTTTTCAGTAATGCTGAGCAAGCGAGTATAAAACTTGAGTACAAACTTATTTCTACCTTAGACAAAAGTATCCTTGTAAGCAAAGTAGTAAACGATCGAATTACAGACCAAATAAAATACATGTATTACAAAGGGGATCAAAAACAATTGATTCCTGGCTACTGGAAATACCAGACCAAAGAAGATAGTTCAGATAAAATTAGGGACAATTCCTACGAAAACAGAAAACTTCAAGCCTTACTTAACGCAAGAAGAAATCTAGCGCCACCATCTGTTCTCTATGACAAACTGCTAAATATTATGAGTAATCGCATTAATCAACCTATTGCAAATTATGACGCAAACTAGATTATATTATTATATCATTTTACTTTTTTTGTTTCTTATTAGTAGTTGTGGTAGTGCTAAAAAAACCATCCGAGAATTCGAAGAATTACCTCAATGGATTAAACAAAAGCCACAGAATGACCTAACCTATTTTGGTGTTGGAAAATCTGTAAAAACAGGTTTTCCTGACAGCTATATTAAAGCTGCAGAAAAAGAAGCATTATCGGATCTAGCAGAGCATATCTCTGTAAAGATAAACACGAACTCACTTCTTTATCAATTTGATATTGACAACCAAAAAAGTGACTTCTATATGAACAAACAAAAGATACAAAGCTCCAACTTCCTTGAAGGATATACGGTATCAAAAATATATGAAAACGAACAGTATTATTGGAATCTCATTGAAATTTCAAAAAACAAATACGAAGAAATAAGAAAAAGAAGAAAAAGAAAAACGTTAGAAAAATCCCACGAATATTATATCGCTGCTCAAGAAAAAAAAGAAGAAAAAGACTTTTATAATGCTACTTTGTATTTCGTAAAATCCATTGAAACTCTAAAACCATATTGGGGTGACAATACCCTTTTTTCCTCAAATAATGGTGAGACTATAGATTTAACAATTGAAAATATAAACGAAATTCACCTATTGTTTAAAAATATTCGAATAGAAAAAAACAAAAATAGCATCAACACTAAAAGGGGCGACTTACTAGACAAAAACACCTGCATTGCTATTTTAAACCATAGCATTTATGGGTATCTTGAACATTTTCCATACGCTGTGACGGCATCTTTTACTTTAGGAACATCCAAGAACGTATTTTCTCAAAAAGGAGGGAAGCTTATGATTCCTGAACTTGAGGTGACAAGTAACTACAAAAAAGAGTCTCTGGATATTATTGTCGATGGACAAGAAATACTTAAACGAATGACCTCCGATTTAATTTTAAGAAAAATACTTAACAACTCTATACCAAAACCAATTGTCTCAAGTTTTCAAATTGATATTAGCCAACCTTTAATTGATATACGCTTTACAAAAAATGAAAAATCATTATCAATACAAAAACAAAAAGTTATCAATTATTTTTCGCAAAAGGGCATTGAACTCCCATCAAAGAAATCCGACCCTTGTTACAAACTCGAAATCACGGTCACCCAATCCGGCCTCAACTCATACTTTCTAGAAACCAAACTATTAGCACCTACAAAACAACAGCTCTACAGCAAAGCTAGAACTGTAACCATAGACCCGTTTGTATACAACACAGAAGAAAAAATTATTCAGAGTCTTTATAATACTATAAAACGAAAAGAATTGATGTCTGTCATAGAAATTTTAGAATGACCATGATATGCCCATTTTCAGTCAACAACTATGCCTTCAAAAGTCAATAGCCTAGAGACGCTTAATATCAATCCCTTTTTTATAAAACCATTGTATTACAGAACTTTTTTGAAATAAAAAGAAAGCCAAACTTCATAAAATTGTATCTTGCCGCGCATAGCGAAAAAACAACAATTATCTTTTGTTTTATTATGAAACTACAACATCTTCTATTTATTATTTCTTTTAGTTTGTTTTCATGTGGAGGTAGTAACACGATTACTAACAGAGCAGATATCAAAATAGAATCTCCGAAAAAAATCATAAAAAACCATTCTAAAAGTAAATTTAATAAAGACTATTTGAGTGCAGATTTAAAGTTGAATTTCACTCAACAAGGCAAATCTCAAAACGTAAACGTAAAGTTAAAAATCCAAAATAACAAAAAGATTTGGCTAAGCGCAACTATTTTTGGATTTCCAATAGCGAAAGTATTGATTACACCTGAACGCGTGAGCTATTATATCAAAATAAACAAAACCTGTTTTGATGGAGATTATTCAGAAATTAATCGTTTACTTGGGGCAAATTTAGATTTCACTATGCTACAAAATCTACTTCTAGGAGATGCTTTATTTGAAATGAAAGCAAAAAATTACGAAGCAAAAATTGACCAACAAGCTCATTTATTAACTCCTATTCAGAACCACACATTGACAGAATTATTGTTTTGGATACATCCTATAAATTATAAAATAGAAAAGCAAGAAATTCGTACTTTTGAAAACAACCGATTTTTATCAATAAATTATGCTAACTATAGAGAAATTGAAAATGTATCAATACCAGGAAGTGTAGAAATTATCGCGAAGGACAATCATAACAATGCAACTATTCGCTTTGATTTTAAATCTGTAAAACTCGATGAAGAATTATCTTTTCCATATAAAATACCTAGTGGTTATAAAAGAATTATAAAATAATGTTGCGTACAACCTCTATTGCTATCAAAACTAAAACCGCTAAGAAATACTTCAATCTGTATCTTTTTATTTTTTGTTTTTCTCTATTTACTAGTTCCATAAGTGCACAAACTCCTACTCAAAAATCTTTAGAAGCGAAAAGAGCGAGACTGCAACTAGAAATTAAAAAAATGAATTCATTGCTATTTCAATCCAAAGCTGAAGAAAAAAACATCTTGGACGATATTTCCAATCTTAACAGAAAAATTACTATTCGGACAAGGTTGATAAGAACCATAAATGAAGAGACCACTGTTTTAAATTCGAAAATTAGACAGAATCAGAAAAAAATCAACTCTCTAGAAAAGCAACTCAAGGTTTTGAAAGATGATTACTCGAATATGATATACAAGTCTTATAAAAGTAAGTCAATGCAAAGCAGGTTGCTATTTATTCTCTCTTCGGATACATTTCATCAAGCATATAAGAGGTTCCAATACATGACTCAGTACACTGAGTTTAGAAAACAACAAGGAGAAGAAATTATTTTACAAAAGAAGAAAATTTCCGTTTTAAATGACGAATTAAAAATACAAAAAATACAAAAACAAAACTTGATTTCCGAACAGAAAGAGGAACAATCAAAGATTGAAATCGAGAAACAAGAACAAGAACTACTGGCAAAAGAAATTGCCTCTGAAAAGAAAAAATATACCGCTCAGATAAAAAAGAAACAAGACGAAGAGCGCAAAATCGACAAACAGATTGAAAAAATAATTAGAGATGCTATTGCTGCGGAAAATAAAAAAAACTCAGCTAGAAAATCGGCGAACTTTATCCTAACTCCCGAGGCAAAATTATTGGCTTCTAAGTTTAATAAAAATAAGGGGAAACTACCTTGGCCTGTAACAAATGCCTTAGTAACTCGAAAGTACGGGAAAATCCCTCACGAAACACTTAGGGGTATCACTATTCAAAGTAATGGAATACACATTGCAACAAATAAAAAAGCTAGCGCAAAAGCTGTTTTTGAAGGAACTGTCTTGGCTATCCAAGTAAGCTCTAATGGGATAAAAACCGTCTATATTCAACACGGTAACTACATATCACTTTATAGCAACTTAGAGACCGTATCTTTACAAAAAGGAGATAAGATAAAGCTACAGCAACGTATTGGAGAAATTCACACGGATAAAGTAACGGGAAAAACAATATTGAAATTTCAAATTTGGAAAGATACAAATACAGAAAACCCTAGTTACTGGTTGCTTCGATTATAAAAAAAGTATTGAAAGACTTATAAGAACAAAGCCTTCAATTCTGTTGCATCTTCAGGTTTCATTTTCCCAGACATCAACAAACTTAATTGCCGTCTGTGCAAAGCAGCATTGAAACGCTCAATTTCCAATTTAGTTTCTGGCATTAATTCAGGTACTTTCAACTTATTTCCTTTTTCATCAACGGCTACAAACGTATAGATGCATTCATTTACCTTTGTCCGTTTTCTAGAAACCATATCTTCTAACCAAACATCAGCAAAAATTTCCATGGAAGAACCAAAAGCTCTGGAGACCTTAGACTCAATAGTAACGGTACTTCCAATTGGAACTGGTTTTGTAAACACCACATGATTTACCGAGACGGTAACCGCTATTGCATTGGAATGACGTTGTGCCGATATACAACAAATGCGGTCTACTCGTGATAACAATTCTCCTCCAAACATACCATTCAAAGCGTTAGTATCACTTGGTAATACCAAATCCGTTGTAATTGCTAAAGATTCTTTTGCTGTTTTTTTTACCATAATCTGTTACCTTAATTCCATTGAAAGTTACAAAATAGAAATGCTATTCTATAATGGAACCATTACTATTCCTCCTCTTTTATATCTTTTAACATCAATTGCAAAGAAGTCACCCCATTCCAATGGTTCTCTCCAACGGTAAAAGCCGCTTTAAAGGAATTCCCAGATTTTGCCAATGGAAATTTGTCTCCAAGACCGAACCCAATAGCATTGTATGTCTTAGCATCCGCTCCAGAAAGAATATTCAATTTCAAATGTGACTTATCACTTCCTACTGGCTTTCCATAGCCATTATCTCTCAATCCATTTGCCATGAAAACAGGATGCATATTTTGAGGTCCAAAAGGCGCCATCTGGCTTAAAATTCTATAAAACTGTGGTGTGATGTCTGACAAGAAAACCTCATTATCAATTTGCACTTCTGGCGTTCTTAATTCTTCTGGAATACTCTTTTTTACCACCTCTTCAAATTTTGCTTTGAACTTTTCATAATTCTCAGGTTTTAATGTCAAACCAGCAGCATATTTATGACCCCCAAACTGCTCTATAAACTCGCTACATTCATGCAAGGCATCATAGACATCAAAACCTTTTACGGACCGAGCAGAAGCCGCCAATTTCTCACCTGATTTAGTAAACACCAAGGTAGGACGATAATAGGTTTCAATAACTCGTGAAGCAACAATCCCAATAACTCCCTTATGCCAATCTTCTTTATACACAACACTTGAAAAATTTTCTTCTTCTTGATTTTCACGAATCTGAGCCAGTGCCTCTTCTGTTATTTTTTTATCTAAATCTTTTCTATCAACATTGTTTTTTTCTATGGCTACAGCAAATTCTTCGGCTTTACCTAATTCCTTTTCAGATAACAATTCCACTGCATACAAACCATGTTTCATTCTACCAGCGGCATTGATACGAGGTGCAATCACAAATACTACATCTGTAATAGTCAACTCCTTTTTATCCAACTGTTGAATAATTGCCTGAATACCCGGTCTTGGATTCGAATTAATTACTTTCAATCCTTGATAGGCTAAAATCCTATTCTCACCCGTCATAGGTACAATATCCGCTGCAATTGCAGTTGCCACCAAGTCCAAATATGGTAACAACTCTTCAAAAGCCTGTTGTTTTCTTTCAGCCAATGCTTGTATCAACTTAAACCCTACTCCACAACCACACAATTCATCATACGGATAATAGCAATCCTTTCTTTTTGGATCCAAAACAGCGACTGCCTTAGGAATTTCATCACCTGGTCTATGGTGATCACAAATTATAAAATCTACTCCCTTTTCCTTTGCATAGGCAACTTTATCAATGGCCTTGATACCACAATCTAGCGCAATAATTAAAGAAATACCATTATCTGAGGCATAATCAATTCCCATATAAGAAACACCATAGCCTTCTTTATACCGATCTGGAATATATGTAGTCACCTGCTCATAATACGACAAAAGGTAAGAAGACATTAAGGCCACTGAAGTGGTACCATCCACATCGTAATCTCCGTACACCATAATATTCTCTCCGTCCGCAATTGCCTTTTCTATCCTTTCTACCGCAAGATCCATATCCTTCATTGAAAAGGGGTCATGCAAATCTTTTAAACTAGGTCTAAAAAAACATTTCGCCTCATCAAAGGTTTCAATTCCTCTTTGCACTAATAATTTTGCAATAGGATTGGAAACACTTAAAGCTTTTGCTAAAGAAGTTACTTTATCAGAATTTGGAGCTGTTTTCAATTTCCAACGCATATATATTATCGTTTAAAACCCGAGTTACTTCAAGTTACAAATTCACTTAGATATAAAAAAACCAATCCTAATAAGAATTGGTTTTAACTGTATTTTTACTCGTTCTACCTTAAAACGAGTATTATATTTATTCCTCAATATATTCCGTCGAAACAGTAACCTCCGCAAACTGACGAAACATTTCCATAACCCCGCAATATTTTTCAACAGATAACTTTACTGCTTTTTCAATTTTAGCGGTCGCAAAATCAGTTCCATAAAATTTAAAAGTAACATGAACTTTTTTGTAGAACTTAGGATCAACATCTGTCAACTCCCCAGCAACATCAATAGAAAAATCAGCAACTTCAACACGCATTTTTTTCAAGAGTGAAGATATGTCCATCCCTGCACATCCTGCCAATGCAGACAACATCATTGCTTTTGGACGAACTCCTTTTCCTTCTCCTCCAAATTCTTCAGCACCATCAATCAAAACTTTTCCGCCAGGTCCTACTGACTCAAAGTGCATTTTCCCTTTCCAACTTAACTCTACATTATGTGTCATCTTAAATCTTTTTAATTTTATAAAACAGTCTACAACTGCACTTTTATATTCTTATTCTATCACAAAATTCTCTAAAACATCCGCTACCTTACGATTGTCAGATAATTGTGGTATTTTATTTTGTCCACCAAATTTTCCGATAGATTTCATATACTCATGAAAACCACCTTTTTTAACCTTACTTATTTCCAATGGCCGCAATACTTTTCCTTCAATCAGGTCAAAATAATAGATGTTTTGAGACTGCATGGACGCATCTATTTTGTCAGCAAAAACATTCATATCTATCGGCGCATTTTCAAACTCAATAAACCACTGGTGGTAAGGAAGTCCAGTTTCAGGATTCACTTGAGGCGCGACAGTGAATTCACTAATATTCACTTCTGTTCCTTCCATCGCATCTCTTAACGCTTGCTCAACCTCTTTACCGATAACATGCTCTCCAAAGGCAGAAATAAAATGCTTGATGCGACCTGTTACTCGAATTCTATATGGATTTAAGGTTGTAAACTCAATCGTGTCACCTATATTATACCCCCACAAACCGGCAGAAGTATTCAAAATAATCACATAATTAACACCTAATTCTACATCTTTAATAGAAAGACGAGTTGGGTTTTCATTAAAAAACTCATCTGCCGGAATAAATTCATAAAAGATTCCACTGTCTAACTGCAACAACATTCCTTTATGGACCTGACTATCTTGATATGCAATAAAACCTTCAGATGCTGGGTATAATTCTATGTAATCAATCTTTTTCCCAATCAAGGCTTCAAACTTATTTTTATAAGGCTCAAAGTTTACACCTCCGTAAATGAAAAAATTAAAATTTGGAAACAATTCAGAAACTGTTTTACCTGACCTTTCTTTTAGTTTTTCGAAATACATTTGTACCCAAGAAGGAATCCCACTGATGACAGTCATATCCTCATTAATTGTTTCATCAACTACAGCCTCAACTTTCGTATCCCAATCATCGATGCAATTTGTTTCCCAACTTGGCATTCTATTTCTTTGCAAATATTTTGGCACATAATGAGCAACTATGCCACTCAACCTTCCCAAACTAACACCATTCTTATCCTCTAAAATTGGGCTTCCTTGCAGAAACATCATTTTTCCATCTACAAACGAAGCATCATTTGTTTGAGCAATATAATGCAACAAAGCATTTCTAGCCGACTTGATATGAGTTGGCATGGATTCCTTGGTAAGAGGAATATATTTAGCTCCAGAGGTAGTCCCCGAGGTTTTTGCAAAATACAATGGCTTTCCTTTCCATAATACATCGCTTTCTCCCTCAACTACACGATTTACGTAAGAACGCAATCCTTCATAATCTACCACAGGAACATTCGCCTTAAAGTCTTCATATGTTTTGATAGTATCAAAATTATGATCCTTTCCAAATGCGGTATGTTTTGCTACTGCAATTAAATTCTGAAGAACTTTTTCCTGCGTCTCAATGGGTTTTTTCGCCCATTTATACACTCTTTTCTCTATGAATTTTGCAAACGGAATTGCAAATGCTGCTTTTATACTCATTTATTCAAATTCAATAAAATTTACTGGATTTACGGAATACCCTTGATACCACATTTCAAAATGCAAATGATGTCCAGTACTATATTCCCCGCTAGAACCTGCCATAGAAATCACCTCTCCAGATTTCACTAAATCTCCTTGATCTCTATACAATACTTCATTATGCTTGTAAACAGATATATATTTATTAGCATGCTCAATAATTAAGACATACCCTGTTCCAGCAGTCCATTCTGCAAAAACGATAGTTCCATCAGCTATAGCCTTTACCCCTGTACCCTTCGTAACTGCAATATCTACCGCAAAGTGCTTGTCTTTGACGTTGTAACTGTCCGTAACAATACCTTTTACAGGAGCGAAAAAGACTATCTTATCATTGTGAATGGTTTCAAAATCAAATAAGCTGAAACGGTCTTGTCTTTCTACGTCTTCCCTAAAAATGGAATCCTTTAAAGACCTCATTAATAATTTCTCAGAAGATGCATCAACCTCTTTAAAAGGTATTTCATTTGCTAATTCTCCTATTTTCTTTTTTTGAGAAGCTGTAATTTCAACCATCAAACTAGCTATAATTGAATCCTTATTGAACAATGAATCATTTAGTGCATTAAGCTCAATTTCGTATGCTGCTCTTATTTTTTTCTCATTCGATTTAAGTTCTAAACGATACAACTCACTGACTTCTTTCCGAATTTTTTCTGTGTTCTTATTTTGAAAAGCTACAAAATCTTGATTTTCTTTCGATAACGACTTTAGATTTCTTTTAGATTCTAGCTCTTTTAACGCAAGTTTTTTTTCTAATCCCGATAATTTTTCCTTTTGAGTAAGGAAGTCTACATTTAAAGTCCGAATAGAATCTTTTTGTTTTTCAATCTTAGAGACATACGTTTCCTTCAGACCCTCAATATTTTTATTATGTAAGTCTTGTGAGGACACTTGAAACTCTTGATGCTTTATCTGCATCAAATCTGTTTCTCTTTTATAAAATGCTTTATATGTGCTATCAATCTCGACCCTAACTTTGGCTATTAGTTTAGAAATAGAGTCATTCCTTACAGGAAAATCAAGCGAATTACTATAATCTACCTGAACATTTTTGTAAGGTAGTGAGACATCAAATACTGTGTCACTGCCAACTAAGATTGGCCTAATAGCTTCTGTAAATTTTGCAAGAACATTTAATTTTGCTTGCAAAGAGTCTACTCTGTAAAACAGATTAGAAGCCTGTCTTTTTAATTTTGTAGAGGAATATCCAGGTATGTACTCTTTGATTGGAGTAAATGCTATAATGAAAACTGTAATTCCAACAAGTAAAACACTAAAAACACCTCCAAAAACAAATACATTCAGACGCGTAAGCTTTAACGAAAACCTCTCTTCAAAAGAAGATTCATTTAAAACAACAAGCCTAAACTTCTTGGTTAATTTTTTCTTTAAATTATTCTTTGACTTCTTCATTTTACTTCGCAAATATAATAAGTATGCAGGTGAAAATTTATTTTTTATAAAAATTCATTCGCTCTACATACTCCCATACTTTCGTTGGTAATAATGGCTTTACATTTTTACCTAATTTTATTGATTTTCTTATATGGGTTGATGAAATCTCTACAATAGGAGCTTCTATTTTATATACCCTTCCATTTGTAAATGAAACTTCTTTCTTTTGTTCGTGCACTCTAGGGTAGACGTATATATTATGATTATTTACAATCTCTTCATGGTTTTTCCATTTGTGAAGATTCTGTAAGTTATCCTCTCCCATAATCAAACTAAATTGATATTTAGGATATTTCTCTTGAATATGAACTAAAGTATTGATCGTATAAGAAGGCTGTGGAAGCTGAAATTCAATATCCGTTGGCTTTATTTTAGGATACTCCTCAGCTGCTTGGTACACCATCTCATATCTTTGATAATTATCTAACAAAGTAGCTTTCTTCTTAAAAGGGTTATGGGGTGTCACCACCATCCAAACCTCATCTAATTCAGAATTTTCAACCATATGATTCGCTATAATTAAATGCCCTACATGGATAGGGTTAAACGTTCCAAAATACAAACCGATATTCATGGCTCTTATTTTTGAATAAAATTATTCACAAGATTGAAAGCGTCGTTTTTAGCAACCTCTAAATCGTCATTAATTAAAATCACATCAAAATCTTTCGCATAGCTAATTTCTTTCTCTGCTTTTGCAACGCGCTCCAATATTTTTTCTTCACTATCTGTTTGACGCAAACGCAAACGCTTTTCCATTTCTTCTACAGAAGGTGGTTTTACAAAAACTGCCAACGTTTCTTTAGGAAATTGTCTTTTGATATTCAAACCTCCAATAACATCTATATCAAAAACCACATGTTTTCCCATACTCCAAATTCTATCCAATTCAGATTTTAAGGTACCATAACAATTATCGGTATACACCTCTTCCCATTCCAAAAAGGCATCCGCTTCGGCTTGCTTTTTAAATTCCTCTGGACTTAAAAAATAATAATCTTTACCGTGCTCTTCTTGTCCTCTGGCTTGTCTTGAAGTAGCAGAAATAGAAAAATCTAAACCTAATGCTTTCTCGGTTAACAAATGTCTTACGATAGTAGTTTTACCAGACCCCGAAGGAGCTGAAAAAACAATCAATTTCCCTTTTGCCATTATTCTTTACTTATCCGTTTGAATTATAAAATATTCAATACCTGTTCTTTAATTTTCTCCAATTCATTCTTCATCTGAACCACTACTTGTTGCATGGTTGCATAATTAGATTTAGAACCTGTTGTGTTGATTTCTCTTCCAATTTCTTGAACTATAAATCCTAATTTTTTACCGTCAGATTTTTCATTGTTCAATTCTTCTAGAAAATATTCCAAGTGATTTGCCAAACGAACTTTCTCTTCATTAATATCTAATTTTTCTAGATAATAAATCAGTTCTTGCTCAAATCTATTTTCATCTATCGTTACACTCAGTTCATCAATCGCTTTTCTCAAACGCTGTTTTACATAATCCAATCTTTCCTTATCTAATCTTTCGATTTCCTCTAAAGCAACTTGAATATTTTTGATACGTTCTCTAAAATCTTCTTCTAAAGAAAATGCCTCATCTTTTCTATACTTTACAATTTCTTCAATTGCAGTACTTATTCCAACACTAATTTGTTCCCATTCATCTTCATTAATTTCCTCTCGTACCGTTTGTAGCGCATCTGGCAAACGCATTGCTATTTCTAAAAACTGAATATCACTTCCCTCGGAAAGGTTCTTTAGTTCTTTAATATAACTTCCTACTACCTGTTTATTAATTACAGTTTGGGTTTCTTCTCCTGTCATTTCAACATAAATAGAAAAATCTACCTTTCCTCGAACCAAACTAGAAGCGAGCTGTTTACGGATACCCAATTCTTTTTCTCTATAATAAGAAGGCATCCTAGTATTTAAGTCTAAATTCTTACTGTTTAGAGATTTTACCTCAATTGTTATTTTTTTGGTTGGTAATTGTAAAACCGCTTTACCATACCCAGTCATGGATTGTATCATCTATTGAATCTAAAAATTATGCAAATTTACTGATTTTAAACTAGACTACCCCTTACGATTTTCTAAGAAATCAACCAATGGCACATTTAAACAAACCGTACATTATTTCCGTAAAGAAGCTTTTTCTACTGGTTTTGTAACCAAATAAACCCCTAAGCAAATAAGCAAAGTGGTAGACACCTTTACAACAGACAAAGAATCACTACCAACATACAAGGCATACATGGAAGCAAATACAGGATGTAAATAAACGAACACACTTACCGTAGTGGGTTTCAGCTTTGTCAATGCGAATAAATTGAATAGATAATTAAAAAACGTTGTAAAAACAATAATAAAAAACAACTCAAAATAAATATGTCCTGGCATTGACACCCAGTTTATGATTACCAATTCACTATACGCAAAAGGTAAAACTATTGGAATACTTATGGTATACATCCATTTGATGATATGAATTGGATTGTATTTTTCCAATAATTTTTTAACCACCACCAAATACAAACCATAAAAAGCGGCATTTAAAAATACATAAAAATTCCCAATGACCGAACCAGCTCCTCCCTCTAAATCTTGCTTATAGGTAATTAAAATAAAAGCACCTAGCAAACCGATTATCAATCCTATAATTCTAGACTTGACTAATTTTTCTTTTAATAAAATAACGGAAAAAACAAACACCATCAAAGGCGTTCCCACCGCTATAGCAGAGGCCACTATCGGCAACGCAGTATTTAGACCCTTATAAAAAAACAACATATTGACACTAGTCCCCAACAAGGCACAAAGAACCATTCTAGGATAATCTTGTCTTTCAATTTTTTTTGATTTAACAAACAATCCAAACAACCAAAACAACATAGTAGAACCAATAACCCTAAAAAATATCAAAGCATAAGGCAACACAAAATCTGGCATTACATCTTTCGCAACAGTATAAGACACACCATAAATAACAGCAGTTGAAAAAGCGGCAAGTAACGCTATATTCCTTAAATTCATCAGACGTGTTTTGAACTGCAAAGATGCGGTATATTTTTTTCTCACAAAGACAGAATCTATTATTCTTTAATTCAAATAATGTACATTTACCCAAGAAAATTTTCCGTATGAAAAATCAAAAACACATCTTAGTCATTCGTCTATCAGCCATGGGAGATGTGGCCATGACAGCTGTTGTTGTCAAAGTCTTTGTGGCACAAAATCCAAATATAAAAATCACCATGCTTTCTAGAGCATTTTTAAAACCTATTTTTAAAGACATTCCAAATGTAAATTTTTATGCTGCAGATACCAAAGGAAAACACAAAGGAATTCTAGGCATCTATAGACTTTATAAGGAATTAAAAAACCTGAATATTGATGCTGTAGCAGACCTACATAATGTAATGAGATCCAAACTTTTGAATTTCTTCTTCAGTAAAACATCTTCTGCAACTTTAGACAAAGCCAGGGCAGAAAAAAAAGCATTGGTAGCCATCGAAAACAAAGTATTCAAGCAACTTAAAACTACCCATGAACGTTATGCCGATGTTTTTCGTGAATTAGGATACACTATTGACTTGTCAAAACTTAGGTTTGCCCCAGCAAAACCACTCAACAAAAACTTAACGGAAATCGTTGGTAGCACTGAAAACAAACTAATTGGAATTGCTCCTTTTGCTCAACATAAAAGCAAATGGTACCCGATTGATTTAATGGAGAAAATTATTGAGGCATTATCAAAAAACAAAAACACAACGATTCTTTTATTCGGAGGAGGTGAAGAAGAAGTTTCTCAGCTCAATACCATTGCATCCAAGTACAATAATACAATTAACATTGCGGGAAAAATCAAACTAAAAGAAGAATTATTACTCATATCCAATTTAGATTGTATGCTAAGTATGGATTCAGGTAATGGTCATTTCTCAGCCATGTATGGAATTCCAACAATAACACTTTGGGGAGGAACACACCCATATGCTGGATTTGCTCCCTTAAACCAACCAAAAGGAAATTCATTTACCCCTGACTTAAAAAAGTATCCTCATATCCCTTATTCTATTTATGGAAACAAAATACTTAAGGGATATGAGCATGCAATGAGAACTATTGAACCAGATATTGTTGTTAAAAAAATTATTAAGATTTGTAATTTTTAACGTATCCTTCTTTCATTTTAAGAAAATGTTATATCTCAGAGAATTCATGAAACCTTACATAGTTTGGCAAACTAACTTTTCAACATCACTCTCATAAACACCTTAAAATTAAATATTGTGCTCTTTCATGATAAATCCGATTAGATTTATTTGTAATTTGAGTATTACTCTAGAAGAATATCGCTACCTAAAAGAAGTAAACGATAAAATACCTGACGGATTACCTATTGCTTTCAGCACACCATATTCGAACAAAAACCTCTCAGCATCTTCCATACAAGAATTTGTAAATAAAATAATCCTAAACCAATAAATTCAGTAAAACCGTTCAAGGCAAGCTCTAATATTACAATCTTTTTGACACTTTTTTAAGATGAAAAAAGCTTATTGCGTGAGACGATTTTAATCAAGAGAAAACAACCCCTTATAAAAGATGAAACTTATCTAAGCTTCCCTAGGAAAGATTTTATTTCCAAAAACAATCAACATCACAACACCTATAGTAATCGCAGAATCCGCAATATTAAAAATCGCATTAAAAAAAGTGAAATTTTGCCCACCGATTTGTGGAATCCAATTAGGCAAAACACCTTGCCACATTGGAAAATACAGCATGTCGACTACCTTACCATGGAAAACAGTTCCATAAGGCTCTGGTGAAAACAAGGTGGCTATTTGGTAATTAGAGTGATCAAAAATAACACCATAAAACACAGAATCCAGTATATTTCCTAAAGCTCCAGAAAAAATCAAGGCAATGGAAACTAAGAGCAATTGATGTTCCTTTTTTTGAATAGATGAATATAACCAATAACCAATCCCGACAATCGCACACAAACGAAATAAGGTTAATATTAATTTCCCTGTTTTACCACCTATTTCGGCTCCCCAGGCAGCTCCATTATTTTCTATAAAATGAATTCTAAACCAATCAAAAATATAAATTTCGTCGCCTAACATAAAATTTGTTTTGATCCAAATTTTACTAATTTGATCCACTGCTAGAACTGCGATAATAATTAAAATTGCTTTTTTCAAACTGATGTTTTTGTGAATACAAAAACAACTTCTCTATTTTAAAATAGGGAAGTTGTGTTCATAAACCATTTACAATAAATTAAGATTGTTGTTTTTTCGCTTCGATACTTAAAGTTGCATGAGGAACTAATTTTAAACGTTCTTTTTGAATTAACTTTCCGGTAATTCTACAAACACCATAAGTCTTATTTTCAATACGCAGCAAGGCGTTTTTCAAGTCACGAATAAATTTCTCTTGGCGAATCGCTAATTGCACATTTGCCTCCTTGGCCATTGTAGCGGCACCTTCCTCAAAAGCCTTAAAATTCGCAGAAGTATCGTCAGTTCCATTTGAACTATCATTTTTGTAAGATTCATTTAAGATTTCCAAATCCTCTTGAGCTCTTTGAATCTTTTTTAAAATAATTTCCTTGAATTCATTCAAATCATTTTCTCCATATTGTGGTCTGATAATATCTTCCATAGTTCTTAATTTTTACTTATTAAAAGCTTACTTTTTATACCATCAAATTCCACTTCTACACCGCTGGAAATTGATGCCGTAAACTCTAATGAGTGAGTTAGTGTTTCTGTTTTAATATAAGCTTCGTTTTCTAATACTGCCTCTTTTAAAACAGCATTGTCTTCAATTGTCAATTGTATCTTATCAGTAACTTCAAATCCTGAATCTTTACGAATATTTTGAATACGATTAATCAACTCTCTAGCGACCCCCTCTTTTCTAAGTTGCTCATTTATAGTAACATCCAATGCAACTGTTAAACCTGCTTGATTTGCTACCAACCAACCTTCGATATCTTGAGAAGAAATCTCCACTTCTTCAAGTGTTAAATCTACAAATTTTCCATTTATTTCTAAAGATATTCTTCCATCTTTTTCAAGAATTGCTATGTCATCCTGATTGAATTTTTGAACAGCTTTGCCTACAAATCGCATCTCTTTACCATACTTTGGCCCTAATACTTTAAAGTTTGGTTTGATGTTTTTTACCAAGATGCCAGAAGCATCGTCTATCAATTGAATTTCTTTTACATTCACCTCTGAGATAATAAGATCTTGGATCGCCAAGATATCTTCACGTTCTCTTTCATCCAAAACAGGAATCATTACTCGTTGCAATGGCTGTCTTACCTTAATCATTTCTTTTTTTCGCAATGACAATACCATTGATGATATTTGCTGTGCCTTTTGCATTTTACGCTCCAAAGAAGCATCAATACAATTTACACTAGCTACAGGAAACTCCTCTAAATGAATGGATTCTTGTGCATCACCCTCTACCGCATTTGTTAAATCTTTATACAAATTATCCATAAAGAAAGGTGCTATTGGAGCCCCTAACTTAGCTACGGTCACCATACAAGTATATAATGTTTGGTAGGCTGAAATCTTATCATGCTCGTATTCCCCTTTCCAAAAACGTCTTCTACACAAACGAACATACCAGTTACTCAAGTTCTCGGTAACAAACTCTTGAATTGCTCTAGCCGCTTTGGTGGGTTCGTATTCTTCATAGAATTTATCAACTTTATTAATCAAAGTATTCAGTTCGGAAAGCACCCATCGATCAATCTCTGGTCTTTCAGAAATTTCAATCTCGGCTTCCGCATAACTAAAGTTATCCAGATTCGCATATAAAGAAAAGAACGAATACGTGTTATATAAAGTTCCGAAGAATTTTCTTCTCACCTCATCAACACCATCTAAATCAAATTTTAAATTATCCCAAGGGTTGGCATTTGCAATCATGTACCAACGTGTAGCATCCGGTCCATATGTATCCATGGTAGCAAAAGGATCAATTCCATTCCCTAAACGTTTTGACATTTTTTTACCGTGTTTGTCTAAAACTAATCCGTTAGACACCACATTTTTATAGGCTACCGAATCAAACACCATAGAACTAATGGCATGCAACGTATAGAACCACCCACGTGTTTGATCTACTCCTTCCGCAATAAAATCAGCAGGATAAAATTTATTATCATCGATCAATTCTTTATTCTCAAAAGGATAATGCCATTGCGCATAAGGCATCGATCCAGAATCAAACCAGACATCAATCAAATCAGACTCACGTTTCATTGGTTTTCCGGAAGCAGAAACCAACGTAATTTGATCTACAATATTTTTATGTAAATCGATATTGTCATAGTTCTTATCAGACATATCCCCTACTACGAAATCAGCAAAGATATCTTTCGATTCTACTCCTGCGTCAATGGCTTTCGCAATCTCAGCTTTCAATTCCTCTACAGAACCAATTAAAATTTCTTCCGTACCATCATCTGTTCTCCAAATAGGTAATGGAATTCCCCAATAACGAGAACGAGATAAATTCCAGTCATTGGCATTTTTCAACCAATTCCCGAAACGTCCTTCCCCTGTGGATTTTGGTTTCCAGTTAATCGTCTCGTTTAAGTCGAACATTGTATCTCTTTTCTCAGTCACTTTTACAAACCAAGAATCTAATGGATAATATAAAATTGGCTTATCTGTTCTCCAACAATGTGGATAACTGTGCTTATATTTCTCTACGTTAAATGCTTTATTTTCTTCTTTTAACTGAATTGCAATTTCAACATCTACCGATCTTTCTGGCGCTTCACCGTCATTGTAATATTCATTTTTCACATATTTACCAGCATACGGTCCTACATGTGATGTGAATTTACCTTGTAAATCTACCAATGGAATTGGATTCTCATTTTCATCCAACACCAACATTGGTGGTACCTCTGGTGTAGCTTGTTTTGCTACCAACGCATCATCCGCTCCAAAAGTAGGTGCCGTATGTACAATACCTGTACCATCTTCAGTAGTAACAAAGTCACCAGAAATTACTCTAAAGGCATTTTCTGGATTTTCATATGGCAACGCATAAGGCAACAACTGTTCAAATCGAGAACCTATAAGTTCCGCTCCTTTATACTCGCTTATAATGATGAAAGGTATTTTCTTATCTCCTCTGGTGTAATTTGCAAGGTCTGATTCAGTCTCAACTGCCACAAACTTTTTCCCAAATTGTTTTCCAACCAAGTTTTTTGCCAACACAACTGTAATTGGCTCAAAAGTATATTGATTAAAAGACTTTACAGCTACATAATCAATCTTTGGTCCCACTGTTAAAGCTGTATTTGATGGCAATGTCCATGGTGTTGTTGTCCATGCCAAGAAATGTATATCTGCGGCTAACGCTCGTAATTTTTCTGGTAACGTGTCTTTTACTGCTTTGAACTGAGCCACAATTGTAGTATCCGTAACATCTTGATAAGCTCCTGGTTGATTGATTTCGTGGGAACTCAATCCTGTACCGGCTTTTGGAGAATAAGGCTGTATGGTATATCCTTTGTACAACAAATCTTTTTTGTACATCTGAGACAACAACCACCAAACACTCTCCATGTATTTAGGTTTGTAGGTTACATATGGATCTTCCATATCTACCCAATACCCAATTCTTTCGGTTAGGTTATTCCAAACATCCGTATATTTCATTACCGCTTTTCTACAAGCATCGTTGTATTCTTCGATAGATATTTTTGTACCAATATCTTCTTTGGTAATTCCTAATTCTTTTTCAACTCCCAATTCAACTGGCAAACCATGAGTGTCCCATCCGGCCTTACGCTGAACTTTAAACCCCTTCATGGTTTTATATCTTGGAAAAATATCTTTTATAGTACGTCCAATAACATGGTGAATACCCGGCAAGCCGTTTGCAGATGGAGGTCCTTCAAAAAACACATAAGGTTCTTTTCCTTCCCTGCTGCTAATACTCTTTTGGAAAATATCATTTTCTTTCCAAAATTTTAGCGTCTCATCAGCGACATTTGTTAAACTTAACCCGTTGTATTCTCTAAATTTAGCACTCATTTTTCCTTGAATTCAATTGAGTTGCGAAAATACATATTTTCTATGAGATTTTACAAGCATTTTCGTGATAAGAAAACAAGCGCTAAAAAGCTAAAAATGAACACTTACTGAAGGTTCCTATCAAATTTTATCTTGAATCTGGTCTTTCACTTTTTTAACAAGTGAATTGTATTTTAATACTGAATATAAGGTTGTTTATCCTTAGTTTTTCAAATGATTTCTTCCAGATTGCAACTTGGCTAGTGCTTCTTTAAACCCATTTAAAGAAGCAATTAAATAGGTGACTGAAAAATTAAAAACAACCTCATCTTCAAAAGAATTTAGAACCATATTATGATAAAATTTATTCCGTACAATATTATTTTGATCATCTATTTCTTTAAAGCTTTTTTCTCTCCCGCCCAACACAATACAAAAGGCGCTCTAAACACTAAATGAATAAGATTTAATTTTTTAAGATAGTGTAGAAGAAAATAAAACACACCATTTAGAGTTAACGGAATACTATGCGATTTCTTTTCTAATTTCTCAACAAGATCCTACATGGTATTTCAAATAAAAAAACCATCCCTTTACTATTATTTAATTAGTTTTTATAGTGACGTTAGACAATTAATTGACATAACCAACCCAACCACTTTTTCACGTTGTCATCTAGGAAAGAAAATATTTTCATATTTGTTAATTGGCTAATTTACCAAATAAGAATCCATTTATTGATTCTTTCAGAATTCTTTATGAATTTGTGTGCCCGAAGCTTGCGCATTTGGCAAAATCAATATATCCGAGATATTGACATGATACGGACGGGTTACAACAAAATGAATCAAATCTGCAATATCTTCTGCTTTTAATGCCTCAAACCCATGGTATACACTATCTGCTCTTTCTCGATCTCCTTTGAATCGAACCGTAGAGAACTCAGTATCTACTAAACCTGGATGAACTGCAGAGACGCGAATTCCATATTTACTCAAATCCATACGCATCCCTTTATTTAAGGCGTCAACAGCGTGTTTTGTTGCGCAATACACATTCCCACCTTCATAAACTTCTTTTGCTGAAATTGAACCTATATTTATAATATGTCCTTTTTTTCTATACACCATACGTGGACTGATAGCCTTCGTGACATATAATAACCCTTTTACATTAATATCAATCATAGATTCCCAGTCATCAGTATCTCCGTCTTGAACTGGACTTAAACCATGCGCATTTCCTGCATTGTTTATAAGCACATCTATTGTTTTAAATTCTTCAGGTAAAGATTCAATAGCATTAAAAACAGCTTGCTTGTCACTCACATCAAAATTTAAAATATGAACATCTGTAAAAGTCTGAAGTTCTTTTTGCAAATAGAGTAACCTTTCCAAACGTCTTCCACACAATATTAGTCGAATATTCTGTTTTGCAAAAATTTCCGCAGTGGCTTTTCCTATTCCAGAGGTAGCTCCTGTAATAAAGGCTGTTTTTTTCAATTTTAAATATTTCAACCAAAGATATAAAAAAACCGTCCCCAATCGGAGACGATTTTTTATTTCTGATTGGTTAACCACAACCAATCAAAACCAACTAACCAAACTTAAAATGAATTAATACTTATTTTTTGTGTTTTTATTTTTGAATGTTTTAGAGCAAATTTATGTCTCTTCCAATTTAACTGCTTTCTTTCATGCCAATAGAGTATTTCCGATTTGCCATAAAACACTCCTACAATTTTATCACTTCTCATAGTCAACTCAAAAATTTCTATGTTAAGACTATCATAAGCCACTGTTAAAATTTTAAAATGCTCCTTGAAACTCCATAACACTTAATCAACATCTGTGCCAAAAATTTTATTTTTTGAAATAAAACTTAGTACGTTTAATGTCAAATTCATTGATTTCTATCAGAATACTTGTCTCAAATTTCTCCCAAGATTAAAAAACATAGGGAATCCAATCCAAGAAATATTCTTATTTACTTGGCGTAGGTTATACAGAGAATGGATTTAAAGGCTCCATTTACTTTCAAAAAGAAAACCAAAACTACGAATTAAAACATATGTCATTCAACAAAGACTACAATGTTAAAATTAATAGAAATATTGCATTACAGAAAAAGAAAAATCGATTTTTATTTGATAAAACTTTATAAGAACTGAGAATAAAACTGAAGCTAAATTTACAAATTAGAGAATCTATAGAATACTTTTCCGATATCTCAGAAGAGATAACAGAAGATACCTTTAACAAATTCAATGAAAAAGAAATCTTTGAAATAATTAACGTTGAACAGTTCAATAAAAAACTATGGAAAGAATACAAAATCACAGAACCGACTCTGAAAATTGAAGAATATAAAAAACTGCAGTAAAAGAAACACACTACAATGAGCCATATTTAGTATCTTAGAGAAATGTATTAAACAAAAAAAATGAAGAAAAAATGTTTAGAATGTACAGAAGAGTTTACAGGACGATCCGACAAGAAATTTTGTTCAGATTATTGTCGAAATTCGCATAACAATAAAGCTGACTCTGAAACAAAAAAGTTAATTAGAAACATCAACAATCGTCTCAAAAAAAACCATAAAATCCTTTCGAAACTAAACGGAACTGGTAAAACAAAAATCACAAAATCAAGGTTAATAGATGAAGGCTTTTACTTCCAATATTTTACAAATATCTACACCACTAGGAACGGAAACACTTATTATTATATTTACAACCAAGGATATCTAGAATTAGATAACGACATGTATCTACTCATTAAAAACAAATCTTAGAGATCTTTTAAAGCTAACGCCGCCCTCAATACATCTCTTCTACTAATTTGACCAATAAGCAATCCTTTCTCCAAAACTGGAAATCGCTTTCTTTTGGAATTATAAAACAAACTTGCGACTTCAAAAATTGACATTATAGGCGTAATGGTATCGACATCTTTCACCATATAATCTTCAACCTTTAAATTATTCATAGGCACATTATAGTAGCCACTTTCTGCTATTTGTTTCATACAATCTCCTTCAGAAATAATACCAAGCAATTGATTTTGTTCATCAACCACGGGCCCACCAGAAATACTATTTTTAAGCAACAACTCCATAACCTCAAGAACAGATTGGTCTGCCCTGAATGTTATTAAGTTTGTTGTCATAAATTTTGACACAAGAATCTTATCTGCATAATCTTTTTCTTGTACGATGGTAGGAGCTTTAAAGTTTTTTATTGCCATAATCTTAAATTTAGAGAGACTTAAAGATACTTATTTTTTTTAATTTCATCTCGATAAAATAATTTGGACAAAAAAAACACCTGCATAGTACTATACAAGTGTTTTTTTAAACAATCTATCTCGTCAAAAGACTACTCAATCTTTGTTACACGCAAATTATTTACCATTCCTTTATTTTTAACTGGAGTAGAATTTAGATTAATTACATAATCTCCAGACTCCAAAACACCTTTATCAACCACCATTTGATTTACTTGAGAAATAGTTTTTGTCGTAGAAGCATCGCTCTTATAATACTTGGCTTTAACCCCCCAATAAAGATTCAACATAGCCAAAACTCTTTTATTTGGTGAAAATACTTGAATATGAGAATTGGGTCTTAACGCTGAAATTTGAAATGCCGTGTAACCTGAATAAGTTAAAGTAACAATTGCTTTAGCATTAATTTGATCTGCCATTGAAACTGCTTGGAAACAAACGGCTTCTGACAAATAGCGCTCAGTACTACTAAATACGGGTGCCTCTCTCGGAACCTCAATCAACGGAGAATGTTCCACACTCATAATGATTTCGCGCATTTTACGAATAACTTCATTTGGAAACTCACCAACAGAAGTCTCACCGGACAACATTACAGCATCTGCACCATCCATTATTGAATTCGCAACATCATTCACCTCTGCTCTTGTTGGGACCTGATTTTCAATCATAGTTTCCATCATTTGCGTTGCAATAATAACAGGTATTTTAGCCTCTTTAGCTTTTCTAACCAACATTTTTTGAACTAAAGGAACTTCAGCCATAGGGATTTCAACACCTAAATCCCCACGAGCCACCATTAAGGCATCGGTATTGGCGATAATAGCATCAATATTTTCCAAAGCTTCTGGTTTTTCAATTTTAGAAATCACTCTCGTTCTAAACTTAGACGTATCAGAATTCTCTTCAATTAGTTTGTGAATATCATCCAAGTCGGCAGGGTTTCTAACAAAAGATAAAGCCATCCAATCCACTTCTAGAGACAACGCAAAGATTGCATCTTTAACATCTTTCTCAGTCAAAGCCGGTAACGAAATTGCCGTATTTGGTAAATTCACACCTTTTTTAGATTTCAACGGACCTCCGCGTAAAACTTTCGTTGTTACATTTTCTTTTCCATCCGTTGCTGTAACTTCAAAAAGCAATTTACCATCGTCAACTAATATTTGCTCTCCTACTTTTACATCTACAGGAAAGTTTTTATAAGTCATAAAAGCTTTCTCTTTATTCCCAATAGGTAAATCCGCAGTTGTAAAAGTAAAAATATCTTCTTTTTCTAAAACAACACCATCTTCCATAACTCCAACACGAAGTTTAGGACCTTGCAAGTCAGCCAAACAAGCTACATGATAGCCCATCTCCTCATTTAATTCTCGTATAATCTTAACTATTTTTGTCACTTCATCATAATCTGCGTGAGAAAAGTTAATTCTAAAAACATTGACACCAGAGATCATTAATTCTTTTAAATTTTCTCTTGTATTGATTGCAGGACCAAGGGTTGCAACAATTTTAGTTTTTTTAGTATTCGGCATATTTATAAAATTAGAAAGTCTTTCGATCTTAGTGTTGTTATGTCAATGATATAGGAGGTCATAACTTGCTCCATTTTATTAATTTCTTGTATGATTTGGTAAACTAAATATTCTTCAAGGTTCCCTTCAATTTTGACTAAAAAATCCGTATTCTTTTTTTCCGGAATTAAATAGCTTGTTCTGTTTACTGTTTCATCAATTGTTCCAAACAACCCGTTTTCAATAGGTGTATTAGATACACCATGATATTTATTTTCAATCAAAAACCAATTAGCATCAAGCGTTTCATCCAAATAATTAAACACAGAAAAACAAGCATGTTCACTTTGCTTTTCAACTTTATGGATGTCATTTGTTCTCTTAAAAGATACTCTCAAATTCCTATTCAAAAGAAACGCCAACTTATAATCTGGCAAACTTGTGTGCACACCTATTAGGGTAAAATCTGAGTCTTCAAAATCATCTATTTCCAAGGAGTATACTTGCATAAACAAATTCTATTAATTAGACGTATATCTCCATAAGAAAGTGCCAAACGTTGTTTTTTTTAAAACAAAACTTCGGTAAAGTTACTTATATTTTAGATTTCTCTAAAATAAAGATACGAAAACGTTGTAGGTATTTAGAGTAAATTTTTAATTTCATTTTGATAAACAAAATATATTCTTCTTGATGCAATCTCCTCTGCTTTCTTTTTTGAAGTCGCTCTTCCTTTGGAAACTATTTTATTCTCAATCAATAGCTTGACGCTATAATGCCTTATATTTTCATTTCCAGAATCCTCATAGGACTGAAATTCTAAATGTTTCTTTGTTTTCTGACACCATTCTATGATGATTCCTTTATAACTGGTAATTTTATTTTCTAAAGAAGGAATATCTACAAAGGTGTTGATCACTCTTTTGTCAATAAATTTCTCACAGTATCGATAGCCTTTATCTAAGTAAATAGCTCCAATGAGTGCTTCAAAAATATTTCCATAAATATTTTCACCCATTCTATTTTTGGATATCGTACTTTTAACGAATTGGATAAGACCTAATTCTTTACCTAAAGAATTCAATTGATTTCTACTAACTATCTTAGAGCGCATCTGTGTTAAATACCCCTCATTCCCATCAGGAACCATTTTAAACAAAAAAGCTGCTATAACAGAACCTAACATAGCATCTCCTAAGAATTCCATCCTCTCATAATTGATAGGATTTCCATTCTCGTCCAATACTTTCTTAGACCTGTGTATAAAAGCCGTTTTGTAATAGTTAATGTTCTTAGGACGAAAACCTAAGAGTTTTTTAATCGAGACATAGAAATCCTCATCTTCTTTGACCTGAGGTTTTACTATTTTCCGAATAAACTTCAAAAGTTAATTAGTCTATTTTTTTTATCAAGACACACGCATTATGCCCACCAAAACCAAAAGTATTGCTCATGGCGACTTTAATATCCCTTTTTTGAGCTTTGTTTAAAGTTAGGTTCAACTTCTTATCAATACGTTCATCATTAGTAACATGATTGATTGTCGGAGGAACAACACCATGTTTCAAAGCTAGAATTGAAGCGATTGCTTCAATAGCACCAGCAGCACCTAAAAGGTGTCCTGTCATAGATTTTGTTGAATTGATATTAATATTGTAGGCTTTTTCACCAAACACATCTTTGATCGCTTTTGTTTCAGCAATATCTCCGAGTGGAGTTGATGTTCCATGGACATTAATTGCATCGATATCATCGATAGTGAGCCCCGCATCTTTGATGCAATTAAGCATTACATTTTTAGCCCCTAAACCTTCAGGGTGTGGCGCTGTCAAGTGATGCGCATCAGCCGAAAGACCTGCTCCAGCAACCTCAGCATAAATTTTTGCACCACGTGCTTTCGCATGTTCATATTCTTCCAAAATCAATGCTCCTGCTCCCTCTCCCATAACAAAACCTTCACGATCTTTATCAAATGGTCTTGAAGCCGATTGTGGATCATCATTTCTTGTGGAAAGAGCATGTAGGGCATTAAATCCTCCCATACCTGCTTGAGTGATTGCTGCTTCAGAACCTCCTGAGACAATAACATCAGCATACCCTAAACGAATGTAGTTTAATGCATCTATAATAGCATTTGCCGAAGAAGCACATGCAGACACAGTTGTAAAGTTAGGTCCTCTATAACCATTTTTGATAGAGATCATTCCTGGTGCTATATCAGCAATCATCTTAGGAATAAAAAAAGGATTGAACTTTGGTACTCCATCACCCGTGGCATACTCCATTACCTGCTGTTCAAATGTATCAATACCACCAATTCCAGCTCCCCAAATCACACCTACTCTATCGACGTCAATATTCTCAGACGTTAAACCAGCATCAGCGATAGCCTCATCAGATGCAACTATTGCAAACTGAGTAAACTTATCCATCTTTCTGGCTTCCTTTCTGTGAATGAATTTATTAACATCAAAGTCTTTTAATTCACATGCAAAACGAGTCTTGAACTTGGCAGCATCAAAATTAGTGATAGGTCCAGCACCGCTGACGCCATTCACTAGCCCGTTCCAATATTCTTCAATATTATTTCCAATTGGCGTTAATGCACCAAGTCCAGTTACTACTACTCGCTTTAATTCCATAAAAGTCTTACTTTTTTGCTTCTTCTATATAGCTTACTGCTTGTCCAACAGTACCAATGTTTTCTGCTTGATCATCCGGGATTTGAATTGAAAATTCTTTTTCAAATTCCATGATTAGTTCTACCGTATCCAATGAATCAGCTCCTAAATCATTTGTGAAGCTTGCTTCGTTAGTTACTTCGTTCTCGTCAACGCCTAATTTATCAACGATGATCGCTTTTACTCTTGATGCAATGTCTGACATAATTTTTTATTTTAAATTTTAAATCTTGGCAAAAATAACAAACTTTCATTTAAAAAAGCATTTTACTGAAAAAATGTGACTTACAATTTAAAAAAAAAAATTATTAAATTGAAGAACATAGTATAATCTTAAAAATTATTATTTCTTTTGTAATACAAAACCTTTTATAAACACTATGAAAAGATTAGTAATTTTAGCCTCAGGATCAGGAAGTAACGCTGAAAACATCATTCGATACTTTAAAGATCATGATAAAATTAAAGTAACTTCAGTTGTCACAAACAGAAAACAAGCAAAGGTCCTTGACAGGGCAAAAAACTTGAATATTTCAACAAAATATTTTCCTAAAACTGCCTTTTTTGAAGAAAATACTGTTTTAAATTATTTGTCAGAAAACGCAGATTACGTAATATTAGCTGGATTTTTGTTAAAAATACCTCAAAACATAGTTGAGGCATACCCCAATAAAATTATAAACATACACCCTGCATTATTACCTAAGTTTGGCGGAAAAGGAATGTATGGAATGCATGTTCATAGAGCAGTAAAAGAACAAGGAGAACAAGAGACAGGAATTACAATTCATTATGTCAACGAGAATTACGATGAAGGCGCCATTATTTTTCAAGCAACTACCCCTGTAGCACCTACTGATTCTGCAGATGACATAGCCGCTAGTATACATATTTTGGAGCAAGTAAACTTCCCAAGAGTTTTGGAGAACACTATTTTATAAAAGCATACACCTATATATATTGAAAGACCAAATCTAGCCTTTAAGAAAAAAAAGTAACGCAATGGCAAAAAAACATTATGTAGTTTGGGAAGGGAAACAGAGAGGTGTTTTCAGTTCTTGGAACATTTGCAAAAAAAATATTGATGGTTACCCTGGTGCAAAATACAAGTCTTTTGCAGACAAAGACCTAGCTGAGAAGGCCTTTAAGGGCACCTATGAAGAATATAAAAGTGTTAACACAAAGAAAAAAGAACTTTCTTACAAGGAAAAAGAAGCCTATGGTAAACCCTTATTAAACACAATTGCTGTAGATGCTGCCTGTAGTGGAAATCCGGGATTCATGGAGTACAGAGGTGTTGCTACAAGTACTTCTACCCAGCTTTTTATTCAAGGCCCATATAAATCTGGAACTAATAATATAGGGGAATTTCTTGCGCTTGTTCATGGACTAGCTTGGTTGCAACAGAAAAAACAACCCACCATGCCTATCTATTCTGATTCTAGAATTGCTATTTCATGGGTAAAGCAACGTAAGTGCAAAACAAAACTACCTGTTAATAAAGACACTGAAATTTTATTCGACTTGATAAAAAGAGCCGAATCGTGGTTGAAAAACAACTCCTTCCAAAACCCTATTCTAAAATGGGAAACCAAAGCATGGGGTGAAATTCCTGCTGATTTCGGCCGAAAATAGTGGCATCCCCATCTCTAGACACCTCTCTCAGACAATAGAAGGCAAGTTTTTATTAAACTTAAATATTTTGAGTTATTCCCACCTGCTAAGAAAGCATTATTTTTGCCTTTTTAACCGCGTCAATAAACACATCAATCTCTTTTTTGGTATTGTAAAAAGCAAAAGAAGCCCTCACTGTCCCTGGAATTTCAAAATAATTCATAATCGGTTGTGCACAATGATGTCCTGTTCTTACCGCTACTCCAAGTTTATCTAAAATACTTCCTACGTCAAAAGGATGTACTCCTTGCAAATTAAATGAAATTACAGCGGCCTTTTTCTCTGAAGTCCCGTATATTTTAACTCCCTCGATTTCAAGGAGTTTTTCTGTACCATACTGTAATAATTCATCTTCGTAGGCAGCAATGTTTTCGAAACCAACACCATTCATATAATCCAAAGCGACACCAAAAGCGATTCCTCCAGCGATATTGGGAGTTCCTGCTTCAAATTTATGAGGCAAACCAGCATAGGTAGTTTTTTCAAAAGTAACTGTTTCAATCATTTCACCACCTCCTTGATAAGGTGGTAATTTATTCAACCATTCCTCTTTACCATACAAAACTCCAACCCCTGTTGGCCCGCACAATTTATGAGCAGACACTACATAAAAATCTACATCCATCGCCTGAACATCAGGTTTTATATGAGGACAGGCTTGTGCTCCATCAATTAGCACTGCTGCTCCAACTGCATGAGCTTTATCGATAATTTCTTGTATTGGATTGATCGTTCCTAAAGCATTTGAAATATGATTGGCAAACACCAATTTTGTTTTGTCTGACAACAAAGAATCGTAAACATCCATCTGCAATTCTCCCGTTTCATTAAAAGGAATTACCTTTAAAACAGCTCCTGTTCGCTCACATAACATCTGCCAAGGCACAATATTTGAATGATGCTCTAAAGCAGAAACTATTATTTCATCTTCCGCATGTAACAAATCTGTAAAACCCGTTGCTACTATATTGATACTATGTGTGGTTCCAGCTGTAAGAATAACCTCAAACGATTTTTTTGCATTGAAATGTTTCTGAACGGTTGACCTTGCCTGTTCATATGCATCCGTAGCTACTTGGCTAAGTGTATGTACTCCACGATGGATATTTGCATTGATTCTAGTATAATAGTCTACGATAGAATCAATAACAACTTGTGGCTTTTGACTTGTTGCTGCATTGTCAAAATACACTAAAGATTTGCCATTTACCTTTTCGTTTAAAATGGGAAAATCTGCTCTTATTTTTTCAATATCAATCATAGTACTATTAATTAGGATTGCAAAAATACGACAGGAAATAGTCTTTACCTATTATAATGAAAAAATAATTCTTTTATTTAGACTTAATAAAGATAATGTTTATGTTTGTAGAAAATTTTATACTATGACTTCAGACATTACAATCTTAAACATGACTGCCAATGGTATTGTATCCAAAAAGCAATATTTTGATGAGTACCACATTGTTTATAAAAACTTAAATTTCACATTTTCCTTAAAGGGCTACGAATCATTTACCAACTATATCCTTGATTTAAAAGACATCGTTGACGAGCATAAATTTAATAAAGACTGCGGTTCTCATGAAATAGCAATACCTACAGGAAATGAAAATTTTACATTGACCTTAACAGATCATGAACTTAACGAGCTAAAAGATCTTTTTTGTTTGAAACGTTTGAAAGTTAATATAATAAAAAGAATGGAATATGGTTTTTCTTTGAATTAGATAGTTTTGAAATATCTTTCTTTCATTATATTTAACGGATGTATTGGGTGACTAAAAATCACAAAACCGAATACTAAAACAGAAACCTTCCTAAAACTCATACCTACTTTTAAAAGCATCTCGTTTGAAAAACTTTTAAAAAGAGAAATGGTGGCTTTTCTAAGCTCAACAATCTGTAGTAGCACACCATCAACGGTTCTTTTGGATGCTTCTGCATTTGCGGTATAAATATTTTCACACATTACGGACAATTTATTTTGATCTCCATTTACAGAAGCCAATTCTCTGCAGGATTGCACTCTTTTGGTATCTATGCAATGTTCTAGAAAACCCTTTGGAGACTATTTACCGATTCGTACTGACAGTCTAGTAAAACAGTATCAAAACATCCTTGTTATTCTTAAAGACTAAACCCCGTACTGATTCATTTTCTTCTACTCTTTTCTTTTTTAATAAGATATCTATTTGACCAAACATCTAAAAACAAAAAACCTAACAACTCTTAATGAGCTGTTAGGTTTACAAATCTATTCATATTTCTGTCTAGCTCACTTGAGCTCCGTTTGCAATATTATCTGAAGACGGTTGAACAAATGCCAATTTACCCTCTTTAGTATCCGTCATTAAAATCATTCCTTCACTCTCAACACCTCTCAACTTCCTTGGGGCTAGATTTACCAAAACCGATACTTGTTGCCCGATAACATCTTCTGGCTTGAAACTTTCTGCAATTCCAGAGACAATCGTTCTTACATCAATTCCTGTATCTACCTTTAAAACCAACAATTTTTTAGTTTTTGGCATTTTTTCAGCTTCCACAATGGTTCCAATACGAATATCCATTTTTGTAAAATCGTCGAAAGTAGCGATTTCCTTTTGAGCTTCAATCACTTTACAGTCTGCTTCATTTGCTAATTTTGTAGCTTCTAATTTATCTAACTGTTTTTGTACCTCTGCATCTTCAATTTTAGCAAATAACAATTCTGCTTTCCCAATAGTAAGTCCACTTGGAAGCAGTACATCTTTCTCTGAAACCTCATTCCAAGTAAGGGCTCTATTTTCAAGCTCTAACATACCTGTGAGTTTTTTAGACGTAAAAGGCAAGAAAGGCTCAGAAAGAACAGACAAACCTGCAGCAATTTGTAAAGCCACGTACATAATCGTTTGCACTCTCTCCGAATCAGTTTTCACTTGCTTCCAAGGCTCTTCATCTGCCAAATATTTGTTCCCTAATCGCGCAAAATTCATCAATTCACTCAATGCTTCTCTAAAACGGTAACGCTCTATGGACTTAGAAATAATTTGTGGATATGCCTTTAATTGTTCCAAGGTCTGTTCATCTACTTCTGTAAATTCATTTGGGTTAGGAACAACTCCATCATAATATTTATTTGTCAATACAACTACCCTATTGATAAAGTTCCCGAAGATTGCAACCAATTCATTGTTGTTACGCGCCTGAAAATCTTTCCAAGTAAAGTCATTGTCTTTAGTCTCGGGGGCACTTGCTGTTAAGGTATAACGCAAGACATCTTGCTTGTCCGGAAACTCTTCTAAATATTCATGCAACCAAACTGCCCAGTTTTTAGAAGTTGATAATTTATTTCCTTCCAAATTTAAAAACTCATTGGCAGGAACATTCTCCGGTAAAATATAATCTCCTTGTGCTTTTAACATTGCAGGGAAAATAATACAGTGGAATACAATATTATCCTTGCCTATAAAATGCACCAATTTGGTATCGTTATCTTTCCAGTATGGTTCCCAATTTTTCCCTTCTCTAGCGGCCCATTCTTTGGTAGATGAGATATAACCTATCGGAGCATCAAACCACACATAAAGAACTTTTCCTTCTCCTCCTTCAGCAGGTACAGGAATTCCCCAGTCCAAATCACGAGTTACAGCTCTGGGTCTTAAACCGTCATCAATCCAAGATTTAACTTGTCCGTATACATTAGATTTCCAATCATTTTTATGCCCTTCTAAAATCCATTCTTTTAAAAAGGCTTCATGTTTGTCTAATGGTAAAAACCAGTGTTTTGTTTCTTTTAATGCAGGAACATTTCCTGTAATTGCAGACTTTGGATTGATTAAATCTGTTGCATTATGGGAAGTACCACATTTTTCACATTGATCCCCATAACTCTCTTCGTTGCCACATTTAGGACAGGTTCCAATTACAAATCGATCTGCTAAAAACTGTTTCGCCTCAGCGTCGTATAATTGTTCTTCGACTTTTTCAACAAACGCACCTTTTGCATCTAAATCTTTAAAAAATTCAGAAGCCGTTTCATGATGAATCGGTGCAGAAGTACGAGAATAATTATCAAAGGTTATTCCGAAATCTTGGAACGATTTTTTTATGATTCCATTGTACTTATCAACAACATCCTGAGGAGAAACTCCTTCTTTCTTTGCTGTAATGGTGATTGGCACACCGTGCTCATCAGAACCACAAACAAAAGCAACATCTTTTCCTTTCCCTCGTAAATAGCGTGCATAGATATCAGCAGGCACATATACTCCTGCCAAATGCCCGATATGGACAGGTCCGTTTGTATAAGGTAATGCTGCTGTAATGGTAATTCTCTTTGGATCGTTCATCGTAATAATTTAATGAGCGCAAAGTTACATATTAATGTTGATTATTGCTAAGCAGAAAACCCACCATCTTTTTGATTCATTACGTATTCTATTTTTTCTCAAACCGTAGAAAAAATTACCTCCTTTATAAATTTTCACTTATTTGTAGTTAACAAAAAAAAGCTATGAACAGCTTTAGGTAAATCTGTGCATTTTTAATCTATTATGGTCTTATTGCAAATTCTTTTAGCTCGAATTCGCAATGGAAGACAGAAAAGGCAAATGACATAGAAAATGAAATTACCATTTCCTATAAGGTCACTTATGAAAAAGAGCTAACTGAAAAATAAAAGAAAGATCCTTCTCTCATTAAAGACATCTCTGTTACTTTTAACAAAGACAAATTAATTCACAGAAAATTTTATAATGATTTGAAATTGGATTAATTCTTTCTATTTGATTATGAAAAACTCAAAACAGCTCGTTGTACAAGTTCAGGAAAACACAAAAATGCAATTACCTCAGATTTTGAAACCCCAAGAAGAAATGTAAATCCAACATAGGCAACAAAAAACAATTTAGGTTTTACTAGTGATAAAAACATTTCATATATCAAAGGAAGTTTCGTTGAAGTATATACTACATCCCAAAATGGTTTAAAATATGTTGAGTGATTTCATGCAGATGGAAGG
>Ga0233426_10000396_pt1 | contig 47464 bp, 45 predicted proteins | sample SI_118_April2016_6_FD_179875 | JGI IMG/M metagenome (GOLD analysis project Ga0233426, IMG submission 179875) | Seawater microbial communities from Saanich Inlet, British Columbia, Canada - SI_118_April2016_10_MG | ecosystem: Environmental > Aquatic > Marine > Inlet | place: Canada: British... | reverse complement strand
TGTTACGATGCTTCATGTCCGAATCCCCTGAGGTAAATTTGCTGTCTCGAAAGCTGCTATTTTACCGCACACCAAGGGGGTCGGACTTCTTTAACCCGCTTTAATTTTTAAACCGGACAGCAGTGACTTCAAATCGATTCCAGTGCACGCATGAAAGACTCTTTGTCACGAAAAGTCACACAATATATCGCTGTAGTAGCTCAGACTTAATCTGACAGTTACCCGTTTCTGTCAGTTTAGATTTGAGCTAAATTCTTTTCTGCCCAAACCGTTTTGCCATCCAGTAGCGTTTCCATCGGCGTCCTTCCGCAACACATTTTTCCCTGATGTGTTCGTTCATTGTTGTAGTATTTTATCCATTCGTCCAGATCTTTTTGTAGCTCATCAATATCACCGTATAATTTCTTCCTAAAGGTGATCTGATAAAACTCGTTGAGAATGGTTTTGTGAAACCGTTCACAGATGCCATTGGTCTGAGGCGACATGGCTTTTGTCTTCGTGTGATCAATATTATTAATGGTTAAATAGAGCTGATAATCATGTTGATCAACACGACCGCAATACTCTGTACCACGGTCAGTAAGAATACGTAGCATAGGCAGCTCTTGACCCTCAAAGAAGGGTATACCTTATTATTCAACACATCAGCGGGAGTAATCGGTGTCTTGGTGGTATAGAGCTTACAGAATGCCACTTTGCTGTAAGTATCAACGAAGGTTTGCTGATAAATGCGCCCCACACCTTTGAGATTACCGACATAGAATGTGTCCTGAGACCCCAGGTAACCTGGGTGTGCGGCCTCTATCTCTCCGCAGGCTTCATCGTCATGCTTTTTCTTTTCTAGTGCAGCGACTTGTGCATCGGTCAAGATAAAACCATCGTTTGCCGCTTTTTCTTCTAATGCTTTCAGGCGCTTTTTGAAGTTTTCTAGGTTGTTACGAAGCCAGATAGAGCGAACACCACTGCCAGAGATAAAGACGCCTTGTTTGCGTAATTCGTTGCTCGTACGATGCTGACCATGAGCCGGCTGATCGACTGCATAAGCAACAACCGCTTGTTCTGTTGCTACATCAACTCGATTCTTGAGGTTAGGTGAGCGACGCGTTTTGTTAATCAGGGAGTCAATGCCTCCCGTCTCAACCAGCTCTTGATAACGATAGAATGTATCTCGCGATACCCCCATCACTTTACAGGCTTTGGATACATTACCGAGCTCTTCGGCTAAATTCAGTAAACCCGCTTTGTGTTTGATAATAGGATTGGTAGTATGGATCATGAGAGTTACCTTTGTTTTGAGTTAAGATTTCAGAACCTTTATCAAAACGGGTAACTCTCTCTTTTTCAAGAGGAATGTCAGATCTAGTCGAGACTAATACACCTCTGCATGTCTATAAATTGGCGTCTTTGTGAGAGTAAATTACTCATCAAACGCATCTGCTATCCGAGTTTAGTGCTTGAGCCTCACTTTACCCCGACCTGTTTTAAATATTACCAATTTATGGGCTTATTATCCATACAGGAGGTTGTGATTAAACCTAAACTAAAAATAATTGTTTGATTCTTTCTTTGAATGAGGCGTATGTGTATATTATTTCATTAGCGTCACCTGGTGTTATAGGTGTTCTGCATCTTCTAGTTTTTTAGCCTATAACACATTGATTTCTACCGTTCTCTTTTGCTTCGTACAATGCTTTGTCTGCTCGCTCAAACACATCATCTGCTGTATCGCCGTCTGCGAATTGTGCTATGCCGATAGAAAATGTGACGGTAAATTTTGTTTCTTCTCCGTCTGCACTTTTACTTTTCATTTGTGTTTTTGCTAGGCGTTCACGTGTTCTGTTGAGCATGTGCAGCGCATCTTCGGCGCTTGTTTCTGGTAGAAGTAATACAAACTCTTCACCTCCAAAGCGGGCGATAAAATCGACTTCGCGTAAACGGTTGGCAACTGATGATGATACTGCTTTTAATACTTTGTCGCCCATTTGATGGCCGTATTGATCGTTTACTTTTTTGAAAAAATCAATGTCGAGTACGGCTAAGGATAAGGGATGCTGGTAGCGCTGCCAGCGTAACATTTCGTCGTGTACTCTTTCACTATAGGCTTCTCTATTAGGTAGGCCGGTGAGCTTATCGGTTACTGCTCGAATTTTTTCTTGCTCTAGTTGTTCCCTTATATCAGCGTCTTGTTTTTCCATTTTTTGTACGCGCTCAACTAAACTCGTGAGCTGATTGGAGAGTGATTCTTGGTCGTTATTTTTCGAAGGTAATGAGTCTTTTAATGCGCTTTGGATGTTATGTACTTGTGCTTCTACGGCGGTTTTCAGGCGGTCGATATCGTTATGTTCGCTTAGTGCTTGGTTGATGGTTTGGATGCCGTCGTCGACGCTGTTGTGTAGTTTGTCGCTGGCTAAGCGTTGCTGCTCTTCTTCTTGTATGGCTAAGCCAAGGCTGTGGGTAATATGACTTAATTCTTGGTAGACGTTATTGAGGTATAGGCGATAATTATCGTCCGCGCCAATAGACGATTGAATGACAAAATCGCGAATATCTTCTAGTGTTGGCGCGAGCTCGTACCAGTTCAGGCCTCGGTTAATATTCTGTCTCACTTTTAAGGCTTTTTGTTCGACACACTCTACTGAGGGAAAGTGATCTAGTAATTCAGTCAGAATAATGGTGACCCGATCTGATATTTTTGAAAATGCCGGTTCATGAGAAGGGCGTTGGTGTATTGCTTCGGGGATAGTGCGCTCTCGGTAGCGAGTTTCGTGTTCATCCGAATTGTGGATTATCTCACCTTCTATTTCTTCCGCTGGCGTATTATTGTCTTGAGTATTTTGTGCGATAACGTTAGTAGATTCTTCTACTTCTTCCCATTTTTCGTTATCTCTGTTTTTGGTATCGTCAGAATTTTTCTCTTTGTTGAATAATCGACTCATTAAGCCGCTTTTTGAATCGTTGTTTTCCGCGCCTATCTTGACTTGACTCTGTATGTGACTGAATTCCTCTAATAGGCGTTTGAGTGTTGAAGGCAGTAGTTCGCCTTTGGGGATACGTTTTTTGTAGTCCTTGACGGCTGATTTGGTATTGGAGGATGAGCTTAGTTTTTGTAGCTGATTGGCGATAGATAGGAAGTGTTTGTGTACATCTTCCCACTGTCGGTGTCTTTTTTTATCGGCATCGATAATGACTTTTTCCAAAGACTTTATCATTCGGTCAAAACCGCCGACGTCATTACTTTTGAGACTGCTTCTAATAGCGGATAGTCGTTTATCTACTTCTGAGTCCTGTCCTTCTGCAGCGCTACAAAGGGCAACAACCGTGCGATGTAATAGCGCTTGTTGTGCTGTTAGCGTTTTTTCTAGCTGTTCTTGCTGGCTAAGTGAGTGACGGTATTTGTCGCGCCAGCGGGTATCTTCTTGAGCCACAGTCTGTATCCGTTGTCATTGTTGCGTTGATGGATGGTTGAGTTAATGCATCTCTGACTAAGTATAGACGGATATAGATAGCTTGGTAGTAGAACATATCCTTAATTATTGTATGTTTAATGGAATGGGGTTGATAGTAGATGGCGTGGTGGATTGGAGATGTTAGAGGGGATAAATAAGGTAGAGAGGGGGGGGAATCCCCGTTTAACGGCTTGTTTGTTAAGCGGGGATCTTATTAGCTTTGTGGCTTACAGTGACTTACAGCTTGTTTTCTTGGCGCTCTTTTTCAATTAAGTAGCTCGCTACTTTTAACATTTCGCCTTGCGAACCAGTCATACGACCAGAAACACGGTATTTACCGTTCACAATAACTTCTGGCGTTCCGGTAATGCCATAGCCTCTAGCGCGTGCGCTGGCTTGTTGTACTTGTGATTTAATGCCGAATGAATCAAATGTTTTGTTAAAGTCTTCTTCCGAAATACCGTGTTTTTCAAATAGAGTATAAATTTCTTCTTTAGTAACTAGGCGCTTTTTATCAAGGTGCATCGCATCAAAGATTTCTTTATGCATTTTGTCTTGTAATCGAAAGGCTTTTGCAGTGTAGAATAAATGAGCATGAAGTATCATCGGTTTATTCCAGATGGCCGGAGAGTGATCAGTTGCTACATCGTCACTTTGTTGCTTCGCCCATGACTCGAAAATAGGGCTGAACTGGTTACAGTGAGGGCAGCCATACCAAAACACTTCCATTACTTCGATCTTGTCATCTTTGCGCGTTTTTATCGGAGTAGGTATGCGTTGGTAGTGTGTTCCTTCAACATATTTACTGGGAATTTGCGCTTGTACTGGGCTAACAAGGACAGCGATAACGGCAATAATAGCGCCAATAAGTACTAATCCTAATGCGGGGATCGCTCGCATGGTGTTTCTCCTACTAATAAGTAATGTGTGTTGGGTTGTTTGTTATAGTCGGTCTTAGTGAGGACTATGGTTTTGTCATCTTGATGATCAAAAATACTTAACGTAAAAAGGCGACTCAATGTCGCCTTCTTTTATACGCATGCTTAGCTGAACATATGCTTAATCGTTTTTAATATAGCGATTACAATGATTATATTTATAAGAGTAAGCTATGAAATCAGTTTGCCTAATATTAATTGAGACCGCTAATATAATTGGCAACGGCATCGATTTCTGCATCGCTCATGTGCTCTGCTACTGAACGCATGATTTTTGAGTCGCCATCATTGGTACGTTCGCCTGCGCGGAAATTACGCAATTGTAGAGCGATATATTCAGCATATTGGCCACTTAAACGAGGGTAACCTGCAGGTGCGTTGCCTAAGCCGCGTGGTGAATGACAGCCCATGCATGATGGTACGCCTACTTCTGAGTTGCCTGCGCGATAAACTCGTTCACCGAGTGCCAGTGCATCGACTTCGATGCCTGAGTTTACTTTGACTTTCATTTCTTTTGCACCAGACAGCTGCATCGCTTGGCTGTCGAAGTATGCAGCAAGGTCTTTTAGGTCTTGTTCGCTTTTATTGTCTAGTTGGCCTGTCATCGCAACGATAGCGCGTGCGCCAGACTGGATGTCTTGTAGCTGCTTATATAGGTATTTTTCGCCTAGGCCTGCAATTTTTGGGAACGAAGGCGCTGGGCTGTTGCCGTCGTTACCGTGGCAAGCAGCACAGCTAGCAGAGAGCGCTTTGCCTGATTCTGCATCACCTACGGTTGGTGCGTCTCCACTGGCGATAGCGGTACCGGAAACTGAGAATACAATCGCGGCAATACTGAATAATGTGCTTCTTTTTATCATGTTATTAATCCGTCTTTTTCAATTTCTGTTCGCTTAATATACGCACAGAAGGATACAATAGTAAAGTTATAGTAAGGCTGGCCTGATAAGCCTATTAGTATAAGCCAAGATTATATACTAACCCTTTATCTCACACCATTTTTGAGGCCGTATGTCACGTTTAAATGTATATCACAACGCCGTATTTTTACAAAGTGCGTCAAAACTAAGCCAATGTCCTACTGCTATTACTGCTGAAGTGGCTTTTGCAGGACGATCTAATGCCGGTAAGTCTAGTGCAATTAATACACTTACGGACAATAAAAAACTAGCTAGGACGAGTAAAACTCCCGGTCGAACCCAGCTAATTAATTACTTTAGCATAAATGCAGAAAAGAGCTTGGTTGACCTACCGGGGTATGGCTATGCAAAAGTGCCCATTTCGATGAAGCGTGAATGGGATAAAAACCTAACGGAATACTTGCAGAGTCGTGATGTGCTGAAAGGCTTGGTGTTGTTGATGGATATTCGCCATCCAATGCAGGAGTTCGATACGATGATGTTGAATCAAGCGATTGATAATGAAATGCCTGTACGTATTTTGCTCACCAAATGCGATAAGTTGAAAAAAGGCCCCGCTAAAAGCACGCTATTGGCTGTTGAAAAGCATCTTCGCGAATCAGAAGTGGATGATTTGGTGAGTGTGCAATTGTTTTCTTCATTGAAAAATGAAGGTGTAAAAGAATTGGTGTCAGTGTTGGATAGTTGGTTTTTGACGTCGGAGGACGAGGTTGTTTAGTGGCAAGTGGGGGGGGTAGTCGGTAAATAGTTGCTACTGTTTCCCTGTTTGCAATCCATCAACATTAATTTTCTCTTCAGCGCTCAATTTTTCTAAAACCACATTGAGAAAACGCTGCCCTAGCGGTGTGGTTTTAATGTGCGTTGATGCCTCTGCTAATAATTGTTGTTGTTGAAGTTCTGTTAGCGAGTCCTGAATTTCCGCCAATGCTAGCCCTGTTCTTTTTTCGAAAAAGTCAGATGGAACCCCCTCGATCAATCGGAGTGCGTTCATCATAAACTCTATGTTGAGTTCATGAGTGGCAACGGTATGTTGCTTGGTTTTGGGGGCCTTGGCGTTTTTCAAGTAATGGTCGGGCAGGCGAGTTTTTTGTCGGCGAATGATACGACCATTGTTTATATCTGTTATTTTTCCATGCGCACCTGCTCCAACACCTAAGTAATCCCCAAACTGCCAATAGTTTAGGTTGTGTAAAGAACGCTGATTATTTTTACTGAATGCCGAAATCTCGTATTGTGCAAAGCCGTTGTCTGTTAGCAATAAGCTGCCACGTTCTTGTATGTCGGCGAGTATATCGTCATTGGGCAATGTAGGCGGTTGTCGATAAAATGCAGTGTTGGCTTCAATGGTGAGCTGATACCACGAGATATGTTGTGGCGAGCAATCAATCGCTTGCTGTAAATCTTTCATGGCATCGTCAACGGATTGCTGAGGCAAGCCATGCATGATGTCGATATTAATATTATTAAAGCCCGCTTTTTTAGCGATGCTGATAGCGCGTTTGGCCTCATCACTGTTGTGAATTCTGCCTAGTGTTTGCAAATGCTTTTCATTAAAACTTTGTACGCCAATAGAAAGACGGTTAACGCCGGCTGCGTAGAAGCCAGCAAATTTTTCTTGTTCGAATGTGCCAGGGTTTGCTTCTAAGGTGATTTCTATATCGTTTTCAAAACCGATAATTTTTTTCGCGTGATTCAGTATGGCTGCAATGCTATGCGCTGAAAAAATACTCGGCGTGCCACCACCAAAAAAAATACTGCTGAGCTTTCTTCCGTAGGTAAATTGACTTTCTAGCTGTAAATCATTCTTTAAAGCGTCGACATAATCTAATTCATTGAGCGTATTGTTTTTTTGCTCGGCTTGGTGAGAATTGAAGTCGCAGTATGGGCATTTTTGTACGCACCACGGAATATGGATGTACAGGGATAGTGGTGGCAGCGTAAGTAGCGCCATGTTAGAGGGCATTCTTATTAAGTAGTTTATTGAGTAATCCGTCTTTTTGTAAGGCAGATAATAATAGTTGAAGTGCTTTTGCGCGATGACTGACGCTGTTTTTCACTTCTTTTGTTAGTTCGGCAGAACAGCAGTTGTATTCTGAAAGAAAAAATAATGGGTCGTAGCCAAAACCATTTTCACCGCTTTCTTTTTCCGTGATTGTCCCTTCCCAGCTAGCTTGGCAGACGATAGGTGTAGGATCGTTTGCATGTCGCATAAATGCTAGCGCACAAATAAACCGCGCTCCGCGTTGTGCGGTAGGTACCTTGTTAAGGGCTTGAAGCACTTTCTGATTGTTTGCTTTGTCGTTACCGTGAGTGCCTGCATAGCGAGCCGAGTATATGCCGGGTGCACCTTGTAAGTAATCAATAGATAAGCCAGAGTCATCGGCTATGGACGCTAGCCCGGTTTTTTCACAGGCATGGCGTGCTTTGATGATCGCGTTTTCAATAAAGCTTAAGCCAGTTTCGTCCGCGTCATCCACGTTATAGTCTTGTTGCGAAACGATGTGTAAGTCGCTGTTAGCAAACAAGTGATGAAATTCTTTTAACTTACCTTGATTGTTGCTAGCTAAAATAATGGTCTGTTGATTTTTCATGGCTGGTGCGGTCTATAAATCTTTATACAATTTTTTTGTGATGGTGAATGTTTCATCCGTCGATTGGTAATCGGCTTGTACGGTAATGTCGATATGTAAAATTTCTTCGTTATTAAAGCGGATGGAGGCTAAGTAATAGGTGGCGGTAGCTTCTTTTATTTCTATAAATGTTAGTGGGAAAGATTGCTGTAATAGATTACGATAAGCGCCGTTGAGTTTACGAGGCGCTACGCCATAGCCACCGGATTTTTTAACAACTGCGACATTTAGGTAAGCACGATCTTTAGCACGAACCAAATTGTATTGTTTAGCGACATCCGCAGGAATTAGTGAGCTGTTGAATACATTGTAGTAGACAATATGTTCTTCGAGCTCATAAGAAATATTTTCTTGTGCATAGAGTGGAGAGCTAACAAAAATAAACAGTCCGAATATGCACTGCCATAAAAATACGGCAGTGTTATTTGATTGGTTGATGCCGAGGTGCGAAATATTTTTATCGTGTGACATGTTTAGGAATGACTCTTTGTTAAGTGGTATATAGCAGTTTCACCAAATAAATTGGGGTGTAGTTCTGCAAGTTTTTGACTTGATCCCTTTTCGCTAACAACCGTGTTGTTAAGAATGGTAATGTTCTTTTCTTTACAGAGTATTTCAAAGTCTTTAATGGTGCAAAAATGAATATTAGGTGTGTTGTACCATTCGTAGGGCATCAGATCAGATACGGGCATACGGCCATGTATTAATAAATGCCAGCGAGCTTTCCAATGAGCAAAATTAGGGAAGGTGATAATGCACTCTTTGCCTATGCGTAACATCTCTTCTAGCACGACATCCGGCTTTTGCATCGCTTGTAGCGCCAATGTCATGACCACGGTATCGTAGGTCTTGTCGTTGATGTGACGTAAGCCTTTGTTGAGGTCGTGCTCAATGACACTCACGCCACTTTTTATACAGGCGCTAATATAATCTGGATCATTTTCTAGTCCAACACCGATAATATTTTTATTTTTTTGTAAGTCGAGTAATAAGTTGCCGTCGCCGCAAGCTAAATCCAATACGTAACTATCGGTGTTGATATAAGACTGTATGGTATCGAGGTCTATACGCATGTGGCTTCCTCGATCGTTTTTTGACTTATGTTCTCATTGTTGAGGCTAATGTTTTTCATATAAGAAGAAAATATTTCGGTATAGCGATCATTTTTAATGAGAAATGCATCGTGACCGAATTCAGATTCAATTTCTGCATAAGTCACCCGTTTTTTTGCATGAATTAAGGCGTTAGTGATTTCCTGTGAGCGCTCCGGCGAAAACCGCCAATCACTAGTAAACGAGACGACTAGAAACTGACATTGTGCATGGCTAAATGCAGCGACAGGATCATCATTATATTCTCTGGCTAGATCGAAATAGTCTAGTGCGCGTGTCATTAGGATGTAGGTGTTTGCATCAAAACTAGTTGAGAATGCATTACCTTGATAACGTAGGTAACTTTCGATTTCAAACTCTAGTGGTTCGTCAACGCCTTTTTCGAATGTGCCGCTACGCAGGTCTCGTCCAAATTTTTGTTTCATCCCATCCCCAGAAAGATAGGTAATGTGTCCGATCATTCGGGCAATTGATAAGCCTTGGGCGGGTAAGGTGTTGTTAGCGAGATAATGACCATTCGAAAACTCTGGATCGGCTGTGATGGCTTGTCGAGCAGTTTCATTAAACGCGATATTTTGAGCGGTTAATTTCATCGCCGAGGCAATGGTTACGCAATGGCGTACGCGTTCGGGGTATTCTAGCGACCAACGCATTGCTTGCATGCCGCCTAAACTGCCGCCCACGACCGCTGCCCATTGTTGAATATCTAGTGCGTCGGCTAAGCGTTTTTGACTTTCGACCCAGTCTCTTACCCGCAAAGTAGGGAAGTCGCTTCCCCATGCTTTTTGAGTCGCGGGGTTAATACTGGTGGGGCCTGTAGAGCCATGGCAGCCACCTAGATTATTAACGGAGACCACAAAAAAGCGGTTGGTATCAATCGCCTTTGTAGGCCCGATATAGTTATCCCACCAGCCAGGACGTTTGTCATCTAGTGAGTGAAACCCTGCTGCATGGTGGTGGCCAGATAATGCGTGACAAATCAGTACGGCGTTATCTTTCGCGGCATTTAGCTTGCCATAGGTTTCGTAAACAATATCGTAGCTGTCTAAGGTTCGCCCATTTGCCAAGGTCAGTGCTTGATCAAAGTGGTGTGTAGTGGGTGAAACGATACCTACACTATCGGGTGGGGTCATTAATGGCATGATATTTTGTTCGTTAGGTGTCTCAGGTATGTGTGTAATCTAAGAGCCGTAGTCTACGTATGCCTTGGCTTAGCTGCAAGCATTGCCTTATGGGAGCGAGGTTTATATAAATGATGTCTTTTATATGGCGTGCGGTTTTGAGCTGCTGATAGAAATTGGGTGTAGTAATTGATTATATGAGGTGGGGATATGAAGTGCTGTGTATTTATCGGGTTGTTATGAAGGTAGTACTATAAAAAATAAGGGGAACCAAAGCAGTACTCTGATCCCCCTTGTCTTATATGCTGTTCTATAGCGTGCTAATTAAGCAGGCACTACATTGTTAGCGCATGGGCCTTTTTGACCTTGGCCAACTTCGAATTCAACCGCTTGGCCATCATTCAATGTAGCGTAACCGCCGCCACTTTTGATTTCTGAATGGTGAACGAAAAGATCTTTGCCACCGTCTTCAGGAGTAATAAAGCCAAAACCTTTGTCTGCGTTGAACCACTTAACTGTACCTTTACTCATAAAATTTCTCTAAATTAATGATGGAATTTGAAAAAAACAATGTCGAGTCCATCTTCTCGTCACTGTGGTCGAACGTAAAAACATTAATAACTTAGACCTTTAGCGCTCATTAAGCAATCAATATTTTTAAAATGTAAATAATTAATAATGCCACCATGACCGAAAAATCTAATCCACCGGTAGAAGGTAGGGTGTTTCGTATCGGTCTTAATAAGGGTTCGGTGATACTGCTAAGTAGTGCAACCGCTGGGTTGTGTCCTCCCGGGGCGATCCAACTAACGATAACAATGACGATGAGTGAGAAAAGGTAAATGTTCAGCACTAGAGAAACCAATTCGTATGCCGAATAAGCTAATAACGGCAGTATCGGCGGGAGTCCGTTGCCTTTTACTAGCATAAGTAGTGTCATTGTTGCCATTTGTAGCAGTAGAGCAAGAATAATACTGGCAATGTCGATACCAAAAAAGCCAGGGACGACTTTTCTTAGTGGCATGAGTAGTGGGTTGGTAGCACTAACAATAAATTGAGAAAGTGGATTATAAAAGTCAGCACGAACCAGCTGTAATATAAATCGAACAATGACAATCGTAATATAAATCGATGACGCAAATGTAATAAGTAACTCTGCGATTTGAACCAGTTTATCCATTGTTAGTGCCCTCTAATACTCTTTTAGTCGTTCTTTTAATTGCTCTTTTCTATGCGGTTCTGCTGACTATTTAAGTCAATTCGTTTAGCTGAATTCTTTTGCCATTTCGACGGATCTGTCGGCGCAGCGCTGCATGGCTTCTTCTACTATCGTGCGTAAACCGGCATTTTCATAAGATAAAATGGCTTGTTCTGTTGTTCCGCCCGGTGAAGTAATGCGACGACGCAGTTCAGCAACATCCACATCGCTGCCCTTAGCAAGTGTAGCAGCGCCCATGGCGGTTTGTAAGGTGAGTTTGGTTGCGCTTTCTTTATCAAGTCCTTGTTTGATGCCCGAATCAATCATTGCTTCCATGAGTAAAAAGAAATAAGCCGGTGCGCTACCAGAAATAGCGGTAACGGCATCGATCAAGTGCTCTTCTGCGACCCAAGTAGCGTAACCGACAGCGCTCATTAATTGTTCCGCGATGACTTTTTGTGATTCGCTGGTGTATGGGTTGGCATACAGGCCGCTCGCGCCTTCTCCTACTAAAGATGGAGTGTTGGGCATGCAGCGTACAACAGCAATATCGGTTTCTAGCCATTGTTGTATGTGTTCACAACTAATGCCTGCTGCGATAGAGATGATCATGGGCGCTTGTTGTCGGGAATGAATAACATCGCGCAGTGCCAGCGTGACTATTTTTAGTATTTGTGGCTTTACGGCTAGGACGATAACATCACATGTTGCGCTCGGGATGCTGTTGTCAGTGGCAGTATGAATACCGAATTTTTCTTGGATAGCGTTGAGGCCATCGCTATTGGGGTCGCATGCGGTAATGTGATCTGGCTGGTAACCCTGCTCAATAAGGCCGCCGATAATGCTGGTTGACATGTTGCCAGCGCCGATAAAAGTCAATGTGGTCATGTGGTTCTCTCGTGTAGTGATCTTGTGTAGTGATCTTGTGTAGTGATCTTGTGTAGTAATCTTGAGTAGTAATCTTATGTAGTATCTTGTACTTTTGTCTTGCGTTAATAACGCTACTGGCTCTTTCTCGCACCAAAGATCGCACTGCCCACGCGTACTATCGTCGCACCTTCTGCAATAGCGGCTTCCATGTCATTCGACATACCCATCGATAGCGTATCCAATAGTGCAATCGATGACAGTTGTTTGAGTGAGCGTGCGAGTGTAGCAAATGCAGCCCGCTGCTGGGTGATGTCGGTAGCTTTTTTGGGAATGGCCATTAAACCACGTAGTTTCAAATTGGGCAGCTGGGTTGTAGCAATCGCCAGTTGTTCTAACTCCCTCAGTGCTACTCCAGATTTACTCGTTTCATCATCAATATTGACTTGCAAGCAAATGTTTAGAGGCGGTAAGTGTACTGGGCGCTGCTGGCTTAATCGAGTGACTATTTTTAATCGGTCGACACTATGTACCCACGAAAAATGCTCGGCAATCTCTCGTGTTTTATTGGATTGTATGGGGCCGATAAAATGCCACTCAATGGGTAGATGGGCCAATGCCTCTTGCTTTTCTCTCGCCTCTTGCAAATAGTTTTCTCCAAAAGCAGTTTGACCTAGTGCAAAAGCAGCGGCTATGGTCTCGGCTGGCTGTGTTTTGCTAACGGCGAGTAGGTGTATATCCTCCTCGGGTCGGCCATGCTTTTTCGCAGCGATATGGATCTGTTGTTGAACATGGATAAGTGCGTCATTGAGCGAAGGCATAGTGTGTGATGGCCTATGAAAAATACGAAAAATGTCAGCGAGTCTGCAAATAAATAATGAGCTAATGTTGGCAGGATAGCGTGAAATGCCTAAGATACCAACATAATCTATTGTTAGTGATAGCTTGCCTTCACTATTGTTTGTGAGCTAAGTCGTTATATATCTCATCTGTTGCATGGCGCAATAAATCTATTAGCGTTATGCTAGTTATATAACAAGACCTATAACCATTTAAGCGTATCAAAGGGGACACATGGATATTACTGAATTACTGGCTTTTAGTGCGAAACAAAAAGCATCAGATTTACATATTTCTGCAGGCTTGCCGCCAATGATACGTATTGATGGCGATATTCGGCGCATTAATTTACCGTCGATGGATCATGAGCAAGTGCATCATTTGATCTACGATATTATGAATGATCAGCAGCGTAAAGATTATGAGAGGCAGTTTGAAACCGATTTTTCATTTGAAATCCCGGGTGTTGCGCGATTCCGTGTGAATGCATTTAATCATAACCGAGGTGCGGGCGCAGTATTCCGAACCATTCCATCCAAAGTATTGTCGATGGAAGAGCTGAGAATGGGGCAAGTGTTTCGTGATATCTCTAGTGTGCCAAGAGGTTTAGTATTGGTGACTGGCCCCACTGGTTCGGGTAAATCCACGACGCTGGCGGCGATGATTGATTATGTGAACCAGCAGAGATATGACCATATTCTTACCATTGAAGACCCTATTGAATTTGTTCATGAAAGTAAAAAGTGCCTCGTTAATCAGCGAGAAGTCCATCGTGATACCCATGGTTTTACCGAAGCACTACGTTCCGCTTTACGTGAAGATCCAGATATTATCTTAGTGGGTGAAATGCGAGATCTAGAGACGATTCGTTTAGCACTTACGGCAGCAGAAACGGGGCATTTGGTGATGGGAACACTGCATACCACATCAGCTGCAAAAACAATCGACCGTATTGTTGATGTGTTTCCGGCGGATGAGAAAGCGATGGTGCGCTCTATGTTGGCAGGCTCATTGGAGGCTGTTATTTCACAAACATTGCTTAAGCGTAAAGGTGGTGGCCGTGTGGCGGCTCATGAAATTATGCGTGGCACATCGGCTATTCGTAATCTCATTAGAGAAGATAAAGTCGCTCAAATGTATTCGTCTATTCAAACGGGTTCGAATGTGGGTATGCAGACCTTAGATCAGGCGTTACTTGATCTTGTTACTCAAGGGGTTGTTGATCGAAATGAGGCGAAGAAAAAGGCGCTTAACCCCGAGATTATTCCTTAGTCCATCGCTCTTTCTCATTGTTTTCTGATTAGATGTAAATGGCTGCTGCTGTATAAAATTTGCTGTATAAAAAGTTACTAGGTGTTGTTATGGATATTCATAAATTATTGACCGCAATGGCGGATAAATTGGCTTCAGATTTGTTTATTACTGCCGATTTGCCTCCGTCTATGAAAATACATGGCGAACTCATTTCAATCTCATCTACGCCATTATCGGCAGAAACAGCAGCAAAAGTGGTGTTGGGGGTGATGAACGAGTCGCAGCGCCGAGAGTTTAAGCAGAAAAAAGAGTTGAACTTTGCGATACAGCTAAAAGAGGTTGGGCGTTTTCGCTGTAGTGCTTTCTATCAGCGTAACTTAATGGGGATGGTGATACGCCGTATTGAATCAAGCATTCCTGATATGGATCAATTAGGCTTGCCCCACACCTTAAAAGAGTTGGTGATGGCTAAGCGCGGGCTGCTTATTTTTGTAGGAGCAACAGGTAGCGGTAAATCTACCTCGCTGGCTGCCATGATTGGCCATCGGAATCGTCACAGTAAAGGGCATATCGTGTCCATTGAAGATCCGATTGAGTTTATTCATGAGCATGAATCTTCTATCGTGACTCAGCGCGAAGTCGGTATTGATACTGAGTCGTTCGAAGTAGCGTTAAAAAATACACTTCGCCAAGCGCCAGATGTGATTATGATTGGTGAGGTGAGAAGTCGTGAAACGATGTCGCATGCGATTTCTTTTGCTGAAACAGGGCACTTATGTTTGTGTACCTTACATGCTAATAATGCGAATCAAGCGCTGGATCGCATATTGCACTTTTTTCCTGCGGATCGGCATAGTCAGTTGTTAATGGATTTATCACTTAATTTATCGGGTATTGTTGCTCAACAGCTTATTCCCAGCGTAGATGATGATCGTCGGCTTGCTTGTTTAGAGGTGCTTTTAGGTACACCATTGGTGTCGGACTTAATTCGTAAGGGGCAGGTAGATAAGTTGAAAGATCTGATGCGTAAATCTACCGAACTGGGTATGCAAACCTTTGATCACGCTTTATACGATCTATATATTAAAGGAAAGATTAGCTATGAAAATGCTTTAGCGTATGCGGATTCTGAGAATGATTTACGGTTGCTGATCAAGTTGCAGTCAGAATCAAACCCAAGAGCGCTTGATTATGCGGCCGACGAGCTGGTGCTTGAATGATATGTTATTTTTTGTAGGGAGCAGCCCCGAGCTTATTTAATTGTTTAGCTGCTGCGACCAGAAAACCAGCTTTCCAATATTAATCGAGCGGCAATTGAATCGATAGGGTTTTGTTTGTAGTTCCCTTTGTGACCCCGTGCTTTGGCTTCTTGCTTGGCGTCGAAGGTGGATAGGCGTTCATCCATAAATTCCACATCTACCGAAAATCGCCCGTGAAGACGGCGGCCAAATTTTCTGGCTCTCACGCAAAGCTCGCTCTCACTATCGTCCATGTTTAGCGGTAGGCCAACAACTACCGTAGTCGGTTTCCATTCCTGTAGTAGGGCGGCAATGTCTTCCCAGCGAGGAATGCCATCTTTTGCATTTATTGGCGCCAATTCGGTCGCTTGCCCTGTTAGTGACTGCCCATAGGCAACACCGATATTTTGTAAGCCATAATCAAATGCTAAAGCAGTAATCGTCATAGGTTTATGCGTGGCCTGCTTGAGTGGATAGTAAATGCAAATCAATGCCTAGCTGCTTTGCCGATGAAGCCCAGCGCTCTTCTATTGGTGTATCGAAAATGATTTGTTTGTTACCGGGAACCGTTAGCCAGCTGTTCTCTGCGATTTCTTGCTCTAATTGATTGGTGCTCCAACCTGCGTAGCCTAGTGCAATGAGTGCGCTCTTTGGGCCTTGATTATTGGCTATAGCTTCTAAGATATCTTTTGACCCGGTAATAGAAATATCATCAGATACTGGCATGGTCGATGCCCAGCTCTGTTCTCCTGAGTGCAAAACAAACCCCCGTTCTTTTTTAACCGGGCCGCCAAGTAATAGAGGCTCGTCGGTCGCTATATTTTCTCCGAGTTTTAGCTGGCTGAATAGCTCACTGTAAGAAATGGAGGCGGGCTGGTTGATAACGATGCCCATTGCGCCGCCTTCATTGTGCTCGCAAATATAGGTCACGGTTTTTGAGAAGCGAGAGTCAGTTAGCCCCGGCATGGCGATCAAGAAGTGATTTTTGAGCGAATATGTCGTCATTTTATTTCGTGTTACTTATTGTTATGTGGATGGTTGCGTTATGGATAGCTGTGGTATGGATTGCGGTTGTGCGTAAATTGATCAAGTGTAACGTAAGTAATGCGCTAGGATCTACGCTTATTAAATGTTTATTGGATGTTTGCTCGAGTTTATTCGCTCTCAACAGAATGTGCTTATTGTGAAGTATGTAAGCCACTTATGTTGAAATGCCAGGTGCGAATAATGACTAGGTGCTCGTAGTCTTGGCGAATATCTGCAGGAAATGGGGCGAACGGTGATGCTTGCCGGACAATTTGCTGCGCGCTGTCATCAAATATTTTTTGCCCTGACGATTGCTTTAAATTGATTTCGTAAATAGTGCCGTCATGTTTTATGACGACTTCTAAGCGCAACTGACCGGTCAATTTGTTTTTCAACGCTTCTTGTGGAAAGTTTTGGTTGCCAATGGCTTCAATTCTCTGTGTCCATTCATTTAAATATCCAGCCTCTGCACTTGCTAATGTAGAAACCGAGGTTAGTACGCGTTCTCTGGGTTTGTTAGCGAGTGTCTGACGCTGTAGTGCCAGCTTGGCTTTCAAGCTGGCAATTTGGGTGCTGAGAGCCTCAATATCTAGCGTATCTATACCGCTAGCGGGCTGTAATTCTTCGTCTCGGAGCTGTTCGCTTTTGGCTGTGGTATCAGATAATTGGGTGGTGACGATAGATGTGTTGTCTGGTTCTGTTATTGCTTTTTTATGCTGTTCATTAATAAGAGTATCGTTAATACGCTCACTTTCAAACGGGGGGGGGATAACGTCGGTAGTAATTTCTTTGATGTCGCTTTCAGTACCGCTACCTAGCTGATTAGATTGCGCCATAAAGTCTGCTTGCTCGGGCTTTTCACTGCTTATTCTGGTAGCCAAAGTTACCGTTACGCTGGGAGCACTTTCCGTTGGTTTGCTGGACTCAAAGCCCAGGCCAAAAATGAGTAAGCCGTGAATAGCTAAAGCAAGAAAAATGGTAAAGCTAAGTCTGTCACTACTGGCAGCAGTGGACGTTAGGCTTTCCGTTGCTTTATCAGCCGTCGTGTGGGTTATCGTCTCGGTCACTTTTTTGGGGTTGGTTTTGGTGTGGGTGGTATCAGCCATTGGGCGTATTTGCTTTTAGACGTTTGCTAATGGCTTCCATGAGTAAGCCTCCGATGTCTGTGTGGTAGGCGCGATCAATTTCTTGTGCGCAGGTGGGGCTGGTGACATTAATTTCGGTCAAATAATCACCTATCACATCTAGGCCGACAAATAACAGTCCTTTTTCTCGTAGTGTCGGGGCAACTTGGTCGACAATCCAGCGATCACGTTCGGACAAAGGTTGCGGATGCCCTGTGCCACCCGCAGCAAGGTTTCCTCGTGTTTCCCCCTCTGCGGGTACTCGTGCCAAGCAGTAAGGCACCGCTTCACCATCAATGACTAAGATGCGTTTATCCCCATTTTTAATATCAGGGATAAACTGTTGTGCCATTACCATCTCTCCTTGAGCGGTCAGGGTTTCTAAAATAACCCCTACGTTAGGATCATCTTTTTTGCAGCGAAAAATACCACTACCACCCATTCCATCTAAAGGTTTGAAAATAACGTCGTGATGGCGTGTATGAAATTGACGCAAATGCAAAGGGTCTTGACTAACCGTCAGCGGGGGGCAGCACTGTGGAAACTGTGTCGCAAACAGTTTTTCGTTGCAATCACGTAAGCTGCGAGGATCATTGACGACAAGAGCGCCTTGTTTTTGGGCTGTTTCTAATATAAATGTTGTTTGCAAGAATGGAATATCGAAAGGTGGGTCTGTGCGCATGAGTAGTACATCAAGATCACCTAAAATATATTCTTTTGATTCACCTAAGTCATGCCAGTGTTTGGTGTTGTTATGGACGATGAGTGATTTACCATAGCCTTTTGCAATATTATTGTCGTAAAACAGATGTTTTTGCTCAAAATAAACAATATTCCAGTCCTTTTTGATAGCGGCAAGCAGTAGCAATAGGGTAGTGTCTTTATTTGGGTTAATGTGAGTAATGGGATCCATTACTACGCCTAGTTGCACTGGCATAATGGTATTTTCTCCGCTTGTGGATCATTGTGTTGTATTATCTGCGAAGTCTACAACAGATTAGCCCTTTTTATCAGTGCCAAGAGTGACATACGTTGTATTCTTAACGAGAAATATACATTTTGTTTTCTGCTTTGTAGATATATAGTGACTTCTGTGTTAAAAAAGATAGCAGTCATGGTAATGATGAATACGTATTTTTAGACTAGTTTGATTGAGCGCTTCATTGAGAGTAGTTAAGTGAGCTAGTTTTACAGAGGAATAGGTTTGTATGAGTGTAGCGCTAAGTAGCCTTAAGGTTATGGTGATAGACGATAGTAAAACGATACGGCGCACGGCTGAAACCCTGCTAACGAAAGCGGGGTGTGAAGTGGTGACCGCGACAGATGGTTTTGATGCGTTGGCAAAAATTGCTGACACTAGACCAAATATCATTTTTGTTGACATCATGATGCCCCGTTTAGATGGCTATCAAACATGTGCGTTAATCAAAAATAACAGTGAGTTTAAGTCGACACCGGTCATTATGTTGTCGAGTAAAGATGGCTTGTTTGATAAAGCCAAAGGGCGGATTGTGGGGTCTGATCAATACCTTACTAAGCCGTTTAGTAAAACTGAATTGTTAGGTGCTATAGAGGCCTACGCTAAATAATTTACCATTTGTTTTATGATGTAGAGGAACGTATGTTGCGTGTACTAATTATTGATGACTCCCCGACAGAAGTATATAAATTAACCACTATTCTCGAGAAAAACGGTTATTCTGTTGAAGTGGCAGATACCGGCGAGAAAGGTCTGGAAATGGCTAAGATGAACCCTCCTAGCTTGATCTTGATGGATGTGGTGATGCCTGGTTTAAATGGCTTTCAGGCCACTCGACAATTGAATCGAGCGCCAGAAACTGCGGATGTTCCCGTTATTATCGTTTCAACCAAAGACCAAGCGACTGATAAAATTTGGGGTATGCGTCAAGGCGCTAGCGCCTATCTTGTTAAGCCTATCGTTGAAGCTGAGCTTCTAAAGGCGATTAAAGAGGCAACTGCGGCTTAGTTGCCTCTTATTAGTTGCCCCTTAACTTAAATAGCGTGGTGCAATTGTGGCTAATGATAATAAAGACCACATTCACCTCTATTCAAATAGCGTCAATCAAGTATCCAATATGGCAAAAATAAGAGGCATATTGTAATTAACGGCGATAGTGGAATGTTTTTATTCTTCGCCAATATTTTTTGATAAGAAGCCTTATTGAAAATAACTTGATAGAAAAGTATATAACCGTTGCGGCCTTACAATTATGACAGAGACTATTACAGCGTTTAATGTATTGAAGTCCTTGGCGGTGAAAAGCTTAGGCTCTGCACAGCAATTGCCTGCGCAAACGGGCGCTGTAGAACAGTGGCGTGGGATTGGCTTTTCTTTATTGGGCTTTCATTTTGTTGTTCCTATGGAAGAGTTAGTCGAAATGCTAGAGGTCCCTGCTTACACTCGACTGCCAGGTGTGCATTCGTGGGTTAAAGGTGTTGCGAATATACGTGGGCGCTTGCTCCCGATATTCGATTTGGCTGAATTTTTTTCTCGCGCGTTAGTGGGTAATAAAAAAATGCAACGGCTATTAGTCATAGATAGGCAAAACGTATATGCAGGTTTATGGGTCGATGCAGTTTACGGTATGCAGTATTTTCCGGTTTATACTCGATCTGATGTCGTCCCATCTCATCTTCCTGAGCAATTAGTCAATTTTACTGAAGGTTGCTTTGATGTTGATGATCGCCAGTGGATTGTTTTTCATCCGCTTAAGCTTTGCCAAGAGCCTCAATTCCTAGATGTGGCAGTGAACTAATCGACCCATGGTTATTGAAGTGGAGCATATGTTTATGCCGTATCTATATTGTATATCATTGTACATCGCTCGATGACTTGCTTAACAAAAAACATAATAAATTAGTAGCGCGTCAGCGCTAGATCTCTAACTTAGGGGAAATATATGAAAGAGTCGAGAGTATCTATTCTCACGCAAATTAAATCGAACAAAAAAGTGATTTTTCTCGTTTTTGTTATCGTTGTTGCGTTAGCAGTCATGTTGTATAGCAGCTACAAGCTATTGAACAATACCGACGAAGCCCCTGGTGCGAGAGAGCAGGCGTTAATTACAGATCTGCAGGCTCAATTCACCACGTTACCTTCCTTTGTGGTGGCGCTCGCATCTGAAGGTGACGCTGCAGGCAATCGTATTCGGAATGTGCAGCGAGATATCTCTACTAAGTGGAAAGAGCTAGAAGGCTTCGCGTACTTGTCTCGAGAAGTGATTGGTAATGTAGATGATGCTATCCAAGAGTCATTTAATTATCTGGACTTAGCCTTAGAGGGAAGTGAAGTTACAGAGCAAAATATTTCAAAGTTAACTATTCCGTTCTTCCGGCTTCAGGCGGTGCGTGATGAAGTAAATGTCAAAGCAAAACAGCCCAGAAACAATAGCCGTATTCAGGCCATTGTTGGAGCGGTAGGTGTTATCGCTTTGACGCTTATTATTATGGCGACTGTACTATGGGTTGATGCGTCTAAAGTATTGAAGGTTTCTGACGAAGAAAACATGATGCACCAATCGGCTATTTTACGCTTACTCGATGAGTTGGCAGGCCTAGCAGATGGCGACTTAACGGTCACGACGACTGTATCGGAAGATTTTACCGGGGCAATTGCCGACTCTGTTAACTATACCATTGACCAATTACGTCAATTGGTTTCCCGTATTAATACCACCGCTGTACAAGTATCTGGTGCGGCGCAAGACTCACAGCAAACAGCGTTACATTTAGCCGAAGCATCGGATCACCAAGCGCAAGAAATTGCAGGCGCATCTGCAGCGATTAATGAAATGGCGGTCACTATCGATCAGGTATCGGCGAACGCCGCCGAATCAGCACTCGTTGCAAGTAAGTCGGTATCTATTGCCCACAATGGCTCTAAGATGGTGCAAAACACTATTCATGGAATGGATACCATTCGTGAGCAAATTCAAGATACGTCTAAACGTATTAAGCGACTGGGTGAATCTACACAGGAAATTGGCGACATCGTAAGCTTGATTAACGATATTGCCGATCAAACTAACATTCTTGCACTAAATGCCGCCATTCAGGCATCGATGGCGGGTGATGCTGGCCGTGGTTTCGCCGTGGTAGCGGATGAGGTTCAGCGACTCGCGGAACGTTCAGCCGGTGCAACTAAGCAAATTGGTTCTTTGGTAAAAACCATTCAAACAGATACCAACGAAGCAGTAAAATCAATGGAGCAAACCACAACAGAAGTGGTGAGCGGTGCACGCCTAGCGCAAGATGCGGGTGTGGCACTAGAGGAAATTGAAGGGGTATCGGCAAATCTCGCAGAGCTCATTCAAAATATTTCGAACGCTGCTCGTCAGCAAGCATCATCTGCGGGCCACATTTCCAATACGATGAATGTTATTCAAGAAATTACATCGCAAACATCAGCAGGTACAGGAGCAACAGCACACGCTATTGGCGATCTGGCTGATATGGCGCTTGAGCTACGAGAGTTCGTTGCAGGCTTTAAACTACCAGACGAAATGAATACAGCAATTCCATTCAATGAGGAAAAAGCCGCACGTGATCAAGCAGCACAGCCGCCGATGGTTAGTAATAACGCTTCAACCTTAAGTGCTACGGGTACAGCTGCGTTAGCATCCGCACCGCTGGCAGCAGCGTCGATGCCTGAAGAAACGCAAGCAGATAATGTCGAGAATGATTTTACTCACCTCTTTGAAGATGGTCATCTAGAAGAAAATGATTACAATGCTGGTAATGCAGACGCGGATGATTTCGATAATGATAGTTTTGCCAATGAAGTCTTTACTAGCGATACCGCAACTGATCTTTCTGAGGTGAACCCTGAACACGATCAGCATTCATTAATGGATGAACCGCCGACACTAGAGTTGACTGATGAGTTATCAGTAGCTGACAGCCACTTCGATGTGTCTGATGAAGTTATTAACTTAGTGGATAACGAAGATATTGATGGTTTAGAAGAAGAGTTTGACCTTGATGACTTAGATTTTATCGATTCAAAACCAACAGAGAAAAGCTAAATCACCATGACTTGGTCCTTTAAAAAGTTTGATGTTCTACCCGAAAGTAAGTTTTTACTATGGGAGAAACTTTTAGAAGCTCGCACGGGTATTCAGCTGGCCTCACAGCAAAAAGTGTTGTTGCAAACGCAAATAGCTATTCGCATGAGAGAGCTAGATATTGCCAGTTACGATGACTATTTCGATCAAGTTAAGCAAGATAATAAGTCTGGCTTAGTTGAGTGGCAAATACTTGTCGATCGTTTAGTAGTAAAAGAAACTACTTTTTTTCGACATCGACCTTCCTTAGACTTTGTTCGTCAGTTTTTAAAAAATAAAATTAGCCGAGAGCAGCTCGATGGCAGTATCGATATATGGAGCGTAGGTTGTTCTACCGGAGAAGAGCCTTACGGTTTGGCGATGCTTGCTCATGAATGTCTGAGCGAGTCAGAGCAGCATTTATATTTTGGTGTGACGGCTGTTGATGTGAGCCTGCCCGCATTATCGATCGCTCGTAGAGGAGTATATGGCCAGCGTAGCATGTCGTTTTTAACCGACAGAGAGCGACAGCATTTTTTTCGACCCTACGAAGATAAGCATTATGAAGTCCTGCCGCGACTTAAAAAGCGAGTTTGTTTTTCTCAAGCCAATATCAATAACTTAGATGACTTTCCTGTCCAGTTAATGGATGTTGTTTTTTGCCAAAATGTGTTGATTTATTTTCGTCGCTGGCGCCGCAGAGAAATACTTAACCAGCTAGTGTCTCGTTTGAAGCCGGGTGGTCTGTTGGTGATTGGCCTGGGCGAAACCACCGACTGGCAGCACGCTGAAATGCAGCGAATTGATAGTAACGAAGTACAAGCTTATATTAAAACATCATAAAACAAATCAGCAATGTAAATGGTATGAAGCCTTTGTATTCAACCGAACCGCTGGTTTATATAAAAAACGATGTGTTTATATATCATGAAAATAATAAAGTGAGAGAATGGTATGGCTGATAATCGCCAATACATGGCCCTTGAATGGGTTATAAGAGATATTAAAGACACTCTCGCACAAGCACAGCGGGCATTAGATACTTATGCTCGTGAACCGGATGATGTTATCCAATTAAAGTTTTGTTTGACATATATCCATCAGGTTTATGGCAGCTTACATATGTCAGGGTTTCATGGCGGCGCTATGATTGCGTCTGAAATTGAAGCGTTGGCACAGGGGCTGTTAAACAAGACAGTTTCGCATAAAAAAGAGGCTGTCGAGGTTCTCCAGAAAGCGATCGTAGAACTTCCTGTCTATTTAGAATCCGCGTTAAAAACAAAAAGTGATCAGCCAAGTTTAGTCTTTTCCTTGTTAAATGATTTGCGAGCGACTCGTGATGCCAGTTTAATGAGCGAATGTACGGTCTTTTCTCCCAATTTAGATTATGCCCATCAAGTCAGGGGCGAAAAACATCCGATTACTAATAATCCACAGCAGCTGTCGTTGATGATTGCCAAATTGAGACAGATGTATCAAGTTGCTGCAGCAAGTGTTATTCACAAAAAAAATCTAGAAGAAAATTTTTCTTATTTGTCTAAAGTGAGTCAGCGATTAGAGAAGTTATTGCAAGGAACTGCGCGCGCGGCATTATGGGAAATCGTATCGGCGTTTATTATCGGCTTACAAAAAAACCTAATAGATGACACCGCATCGGTTAAAAAATTATTGCGTGAATTGGATGGAGAGTTAAAAGAATTAATTAATGGTGGAGCGGCAGCGTTAAAAAAGAATACTTCTGACGAGCTAATTAAAAATTTTCTTTATTACTTATCTTCACTGACTGAAACCACCTCTGAGATAGACGCTTTAAGTGAACGCTATGCTCTACATAAAGCCTCTCCTGTTAGAGTGGAATTGCAAAGTTATGGCGCTGATTCTGTGGAATCCTATGCCGCTATTACTACTTCGTTGCTTGATAGTTTCGACGATATACAAGGGAAAATAGAGATATGTTTGCAAGAGAATGATGTCTTCGATCATCTCGATTGGCTGAAAATGAAGTTGAGTCAAGTGGCTGATACTCTAGCGATGTTAAATGTCACGCAACTACGACAAGAGATTACTGACAGTATTGCTGTTGTCATTGATTTGCAGCAAGATCAAAGTCTGTTTTCAGAAAAAATGTCTAGCGTTCACATTCGTGTCTCGACTGTTGCGAAAGAGTTGGAAGAAACATTAGTTAACAAGCAGTTGCCTTCAGAAGTTACTGCTAGGCAGTTTAGCCAGGAAGATGATTTAACTTTACAGGAAAGCCGTAATGGCTTGGAAGAGGCAAAAGACGCCGTTGTAAATTACATTGCAACTCAGTGGAACATTAAAAACTTACAGCCAGTTCCCTCTATATTGCGAGAGGTTGGTGAAAAATTACTACAGCTGTCGTTGGCAGCACCAGCAGAAATTTTGTCTGCGAGCGCTAATTACATTGAGATGACTATGATACATCAGTCATCTCAGCCAGAATGGAAGCAGCTAGATAGCTTGGCTGACGTCATTACGAGTATTGATTACTTTTTAGAGGTTTTATCATTAACGAAAGAAGAAGACTTCTCTGTTCTTGCAGGGGCTGAAAATGGCTTGCTTAGCTTAGGTCTCCCCCAACATCGTGTGCAAAATATTATGCAAGGTGTGGCCAGTGCAGCCGCTTCACAGAATACTGCGCAAGGCGACCCAGTTGAAAAAGTTACCGATAATGCATTAGAGCTTGATGAGGATACGGAAGCAGAAATCATTGCGATTTTTGTTGAAGAAGCAGAAGAGGTTCAGGAGACCATCGCTGAGTTCCTACCTTCTTGGGAGTCAGAATTTGAAGATCGCGATGCACTCACTGAAGTAAGACGAGCATTCCATACGCTGAAAGGTAGTGGACGTATTGTTAAAGCGATGGATATTGGTGAGTTGTCTTGGTCAATCGAAAATATGCTGAATCGCGTAATGGACAACACTCTAGAACCCAATAAATTACAAATCGGCTTGATTTATAAAGTGTTATCTATCCTACCTGGTATGGTTAACGCGTTTTCACAACGGAAAACGATCACGAATAAAGCAACCTGCGAGCAATATCAATTGTGGGCTCAAGCGCTCTCTAAAAATGAGGTACCAGAAGATTTACGTATTTATTTAGACGCTAACGATGAACACAATTCTCTCGAAGATACTTCGCAACCGTTGTTAACAAGCAATGTGTCCGATGCGGATGTGCCAGAAATTGATGCGCCAGAAACTGGTGTGCCGGAAGAAGATGAAATTGATGTGCAGCTATGGGAGATTTTTGGCTCTGAAGCAGAAACACATCTTATTGTTATCAGGGAATATATTATAGAAATGGAATCAGCTCGGCCTTTCTTTGAAGTGCCAAGCGACGCGATGCAGCGTGCAATGCATACTTTAAAAGGTAGCGCACACATGGCAGAAATAACGCCTATTGCCGAGCTAATGACCCCTATGGAATTGTTTGTCAAAGACTTGAGAGCTTATCAAGTCGTCATTGATGAAGATATTTTGCAGCTAATTATGGACAGCGTTGCCTATACCGAAAGTGCCTTAGAGCAAATCGCCAGACTTATTTATCCCACAATAGAAAAGCTCGAATTATTTCTAGCGCGTGTTGCTGAACTGCGAGAGCGGTCTGTTGGCCACCTTATTAAACACGAAGAAGAAGATGGTCCTAAAGTTGATCCGGCTTTTTTAGAGCGGCTGATGAACGAGGGAATGAATCAACTGTTAGATATAGATGGTGTGATAGGTTTGTGGAAAAAAACGCCTGCTACCGATCAAGAATGGCGAGCCGTAGCCAATGAAGTTGCTAATGTCCAGCACGGTGCTGAACGCGCTAATTTAGATTCAATGGCTCATTTAAGCGCAGAAATACATAAGCAATACGAAAATCTAATCGCCAAGAAAATATTGCCCTACGATGAGCTTTACGATGTGCTATTAGACAGCCATTATGCGCTTTTAGATATTATTGATGCAATTGCGGGCGGGCAAGATTTGCCGCCAGAAAATGAAGAGATATTGCAACAGCTAGATGACTTGTCAGTTAGTCATTCAGCGCTGAACGAAACCTTAAATCAAGACGAAGCTGTCTTAATAGAAAAAGTTAAAAACGTAGAGAGCAATGAATATCTTGAGGCTGAGGAAAGCTCAGAACCATTAACGGTCGATGCAGAGCCTATTCAGAGTGCAGATGAAACTGACATCGTGGCAACGAAAACCGATAGTGTTACAGCGGAAGCTGATATTTCTCTGAATAGTTCGCTCGATGATGTCAATACTAACAACGACGACATAGCAACTCATACGAGTGCGGATCACTCTCTTACCGAAGCGCCAAACGCCCACGAATATACCTCTCCAGCTGTCATCGATAACGAACCAGTGGATGTTCTGTCAGATGAGTTAGATGATGAAATTATTGAGATTTTCATGGAAGAGGCTGCTGAGCTTATAGAAGATTTAGATGCCACTATTGATGATTGGGAAGGCGGTGAAGACTCCGTTGTTTGTAACGAAAATATACAGCGTTTATTGCATACCCTTAAAGGGGGCGCGCGATTAGCGGGTCTTATGAAATTAGGCGAACTAGCACACGACTTTGAATCGTATTTAGTGAGCCAAATAAAGTCTGAATCGTCAGACGATGTAATGAATACCGTTCACCAATTTCAGGATCAGTTAATTCAAGGGGTAAATACCTTTGGAGAGTCGATAGAGTTACAGAGATCACCTCAGCAAGAATCTAGCCTTTCTGATGAAGTTGTTAGTGAACAAACCCATGATATAAATGAACAAAACGAAAGCCCACAAGAACAAACAGCCGAAACAGGTGAGTCAAGTAATGATGCCCTGTTCACGCAAGTAACAGAAAAGGAAATAATTGAAACGGAAGACTTGCCTCATAGCGCAAAAACGGAATATGTAACTGAAAAGTATGAAGCCGATAAAGATAATCACCAATCTTCAAGTGAAGGCAGTGGAGACAGTGGTGAGAGTGATGTAAACCACACTGATGTAGCAGACCATATAACAGATGAAAGCAACACAGAATCCCATCCGGTTAGTCAGAATATTCTAAGCTCGATAAATAGCGAAGACAGTGAGCCTGTAACGGGCGTTGATGATTCGCTAGGCGATAAGACTGAAATACAGGTAGTTGATAAGGCAGAATCTGAGGGGTTAGATGACGAAAGAGTAGGGGCTGAGTCACTAGAAGCGGAATTACAAAAAAGTGTTTCTGAGCAAAGCGAGCAGGATGCTAGCAATGACAAAGTATTAGAAAAATCGGATGAGTTAGCCCCAGACATGCCTGAGTCAGAGGCCTTAATCTCTCACGAATTATCCGCTCAAGAAAAAGATAATAAAGATAATATAGTCTCTTTCCCATCCGCTAATCTCGTTCCAGGTAGTGCGGTAGATAGTGCGGCAGACAGTGATGCAGATGTCACTAAAGACACCACTGCAAAAGCACCGACCCCTCTTCCCCAAACGCCAGCCTCTTCCGTTGTTCCGCAGCCATCTACTGCTCGTATGGCAAGTAATGGTGGCGCCGCGGCTTCACGTCGCCCTGCGCCTCAAGAAACGGTTAAAGTCTCAGCAGATTTAATGGAAGAGTTAGTTAACTTGGCGGGTGAAACATCAATTAGCCGTGGCCGTATGGAAGAGCAGATGAGTGACCTTGGTTACTCGTTAGAAGAAATGGATCAAACAGTTGGGCGATTGCAAGAGCAGCTGCGCCGCCTCGACATTGAAACCGAAGCGCAAGTGGTTTTCCGACAAGAACAGTTGAGTGAGCAGGAAGAGTTTGACCCCTTGGAAATGGACCGCTATTCGCAGCTCCAGCAACTTTCTCGCTCTCTCATTGAATCAGCATCTGATTTAAAAGATCTAAAGCAAACACTCACCAATAAAGCTCGCGATGCAGAAACCGTTTTATTGCAGCAGTCACGGATTAATACCGAGCTTCAAGAAGGTCTTATGCGTTCGAGGATGGTACCGTTTTCTCGTATCGTGCCGCGCTTGCGTCGTATCGTTAGACAAATATCTTCTGAGCTGAATAAAGAAGTGACCATTGAGTTTGATCAGACTGAAGGTGAGTTAGATCGAAATATGATGGAGCGTATGGTCGCGCCTTTAGAGCATATGTTACGTAATGCTGTCGATCACGGTATCGAGAGCGCAGAACAACGACAACAAATAGGTAAGCCCAAAGCTGGGTGCATTACTTTATCATTATCGCGAGAAGGCAGTAATGTTTTACTACTATTAACCGATGATGGTGCGGGAATGAGTGTGCAGCGCATCAAAGAAAAAGCCATTCAGCAAGAATTAATGAATCCAGATGCCCAGTTAAACGATCAAGAAATATTACAGTTTATTTTTCAGGCGGGCTTCTCCACTGCTGAGTCAGTCACTCAAATATCAGGTCGCGGAGTCGGCATGGATGTTGTGAGCAGTGAAATAAAACAATTAGGTGGCAGTGTGGATATCTCTTCCACCGAAGGGCAGGGTACGCAATTTCATATTCGTTTGCCCTTTACCGTATCAGTTAACCGAGCATTAATGATTAGTATGGGCGACGACCGCTACGCTATTCCGCTAAACTCTATTGAGGGTATCGCTCGTATAGCACCAGACCAATTAGCAGACTATTACTCGAATACAGAAAGTCGTTTCCACTATGCGGGTACGGATTATCAGTTGCAATATATGGGTACGTTACTAAACAAAGAGGTCGCGCCAAAAATAAAAGGGCATCAATTACCTGTGCCAGTATTACTCGTACGCAGTGCAGATCACTCCGTTGCGATACAAGTTGACTCATTGCATGGCAGCCAAGAGATTGTGGTAAAAACCTTGGGTGTACAATTTAGTACAGTGCAAGGGTTGTCAGGTGCAACGATTATGGGCGATGGTAATGTGGTTGTTATTTTAGACGCTAACGCCATGATTCGACAGCAATACGCATTAGCAGCAACGTACCAACTGTCTGAGCCTAAAGAAGAGCAGTCTGTGCAGGCTATCGTTGATCGCAATCCTTTAGTGATGGTCGTAGATGATTCCGTTACCGTACGTAAAGTCACTACACGATTTTTAGAACGTCAAGGATTCGATGTCATTACGGCAAAAGATGGCGTTCATGCGATTGAAGTGTTGAGAGATCAATTACCTGATCTTATGCTGCTAGATATTGAAATGCCAAGAATGGATGGTTTTGAAGTGGCGAGACGAGTGCGTGCTACATCAACAACAACGCATTTGCCCATTATTATGATTACCTCGCGAACAGGCGAGAAGCATCGCGAAACAGGTTTAGCTGCTGGTGCCAATGAGTATATGGGGAAGCCTTTCCAGGAGGATATACTCTTAGAGAATATTCATCACTTACTGCAGATCAAGCATTAATTTAGGGTGTGGATTGATGAGTAGCAAATGAGTGTTTTATCTATAGGTATCGTTAGCGAAACGCTCGTTCAACAACATTATCTACAGCATGCGATTGACGAAATCGGTTACTCCGTTAGCTGTAGCTTGCTTGTGGCCAATTTAACCGTGGCTAAAACCATTGAAAAAATAAATGCAGCAACAATCGATGCGTGGATTATCGATGTTGATGTTGAACGCTTGGATCAGGAGGATGATTTTCAGCAATGGTTATATGATTTAGATGCGCCTATTATTTTTAGTGAAGGTCATACATATAACGCTGCTGGAACAGATTTTATTTCCTGGACAAGGCAACTTAAAGTTAAGTTGTTGAGTTTGGAAGGCCAAAGCCTGCTCAATAAGAGTAATATAATTAAAGCAAAAAATATCTGGGTATTAGCGGCGTCTACTGGTGGCCCAGAAGCGGTGAAGCAGTTTTTAGATGTGATGCCCGCTGATGCTGATGTTGCTTTTATCTATGTCCAGCATATCGGAGAGGGGCATAGCCATGTATTGAGTACCTCCATTGCTCGTAATAATCAATTTGAGTGCAGTGTGGCCGTTCATGGAGATGTAGTCAGCCGTGGCCGAGTCATTATAGTGCCGCCAGAGCATCAAATTACCATACAGGCGAACGGTTCAGTCATTGCCTACCCACAAAAGTCGTGGCGAGGAGCTTATAAGCCATCGATTGATCAGGTGGTCGCTAACGTAGCAAGTAATTATGGCGAGTTTTCCGGTGTTATCTTTTTTACGGGAATGGGTGATGATGGTGCAAAAGCCAGTCGGTTAATGTCTTTACACAAAGGACAGGTGTGGTCACAAAATGTTTCAGGTTGTGTGGCACCTTCTATGCCGCAAGAAGTGATTAACACTGGCTGTAATAGTAAGATTGATACGCCGGAAAATTTAGCTAGACATCTCAAAGCTTATCTAATGAATAAATAAACTGGGTAAGTGTTGAGCGGTTTACAGTTCTCCAGCTAAAACGAATAAAACGGTACATGACATGAGTAATACAACAGAAGTAGCGGCAATATCAAAAAATAATGCAATAGCCGAACCTGATATTCCAAGCTTAATTATTCCCATCGCTCATCGACAATTATTGTTGCCGACGGTATCTGTCGCAGAAATGCTACCTTTTGTTAAACCTCAGTTGAGGCAGGTCGATTCTGCCCCTTGGTTTTTAGGTAATGTGACATGGCGTGGCGTTGCCGTACCTATGATCTCTTATGAGTTGATCAATGGCGAACAAGCATTGCCTATTAAAGCGACCAGCCAAATGGCAATTATCAATTCTACCGGCGTCAGCACGGCGTTACCTTTTCTTTGTTTTCCTTCTCAAGGCATTCCACGCCTAAGTCGCGTTTCACCAGAAACAATTAAGGAGGATACAACAGTCGCTCTTCAACCATTCGATCAAATGAATGTTACTGTGAATGAAGATATTGTCGCTATCCCAGATATTAGTCGGCTGGAGCAAGAAGTAGTTCGTTTACTCGGCTTATAGCGCAATATTATTCTACAAAAAATAAATTTAGTTTTTTTGCATCCAAACACGTATCGCCGTGCGTCTTTATTAGTAGTGAAGCCAATGTATAACACATGGGTGACGATCACTAATAAAACGACTTACGGAGAATATCATGAAAACAGTACTCGCAGCCCTTACTCTACTTGCGGCAATGACAGCATCAGCTGCTCATCACGGAGATATCTTAACGAATAAACAAGGTATGACCTTATACACTTTCGATAAAGATGTGAATGGGAATTCAGCATGTTATGACGGATGTGCAGCGAAATGGCCACCCCATTTAGCTAAAGCAGGTGCTTCAGCGGAAGGGGCTTGGGGCTTAACTCAGCGCACAGATGGTACGATGCAATGGACCTATAATAATCAACCGCTTTACACATGGGTGGGTGATAGTCAAAAAGGTGATACCAATGGTAATGGTGTAGGTGGTGTTTGGCATACTGCAGAGAAAGCACACAAAAAAGCAGAAAAAAAAGCTAAAGCATCTAATTCGGGATACGGTGGTTACTAAGTATCGAATTGTTGACTGCACGTACTATCGCTGCCGAGGTGAACCGTTTCTCATCGGCAGCTTTTTTGATCTGATAGGTGGGATACAATCGTTGAATGGTAGGAATATAGTGAATTTTGATAGTTTTTCTTGATGCTAGACAAGCATTGGGTGACAGAGACTAATGTTCTACTTTACCGTGTTCAACAGCGGGACCAGTTAGCGCTTAAAATTCTTTACGACCTAACATCGACTAAGTTATTGCATTTAATTACGTCCATCGTGCATGACAGCCATGAGTCGGAAGACGTTTTACAGGATGTCTTTGTTAATTTATGGCAGCAGGCAGACAAATATTCAGGTAACGGTAGTGCATGGGGTTGGATGTGTGTGATGGCTCGTCACCGTTCGATTGATAAGCTGCGTAGACTCGCTGTGCGACATCATGAATCTACGGATGCTTCTCCGGAATTATTGGAACAGCTTAATATTGCTACTGATAACATCGATAACCATTGGATAGGGCAATGTTTGAAACAATTACCCCTTAAGACACAGCATGTGATTCTACTGAGTTATATCAAAGGTTATAGCCATTCCGATTTAACTCATTTACTAGATACCCCATTGGGAACAGTAAAGGCATGGATCCGCCGAGGTCTACAGGAATTAAAATTATGTCTAAGTGCATAAGATACCAGGATCCTACCGTATGTGATTATTTGGCGAGTCAATATGTGGCTGGTGATATGACTACGAGAGTCCGAGCCAGAACAGAGTCGCTAGCTCGGTCTATTCCAGAACTATCAAATGCGATTAGTCAATGGGCCGATAATTTTACGCCGCTACAACAGGCCTTATATGAAGCGTCTCCCCAGTATCATACTCAAACGAACTGCGCTCATATGTGGTCTTTCATTGAGCAGCGGCTTGCACAATTAACGATCTCCAAGAACAGTTCTATAACTAATAAATCAAAACCAACCCATCAAAATATCTTTTATCAATTGTGGAATACATTGCTGTTATGGCGTGTGATGGCGGGAGTGACCACCTTAGCTTCTGCTTTCATGGTAGGTGTTTTGTTGTTGGCTGTGCCGGATCCATTGCCTACAGGCCCTAGTTATTTAGCGGCAATGTCACCGCACGGCTCGACAGATCAGTCCGCCGATTTTGTGATTAGTGTCTATGCAAAGAACGCGACATCGTCTTCTAAGCTACATATTCAATGGGCAAAAGAGCAGCAGATAACATCACAAGCGCCGTTACACCTATGGGCAGAAAACAAAGAAACGGGTGCAATAGAATACATCGGTATACAAGACCTCAGCGTAGGTTCTGTGCCCTTAACTAAATCGTCCTGGATGGCTATTGCTAGTAGCAGTCGCTTGTTTATGACAGATAAAAAATCGCTGCCTAATGAAGATAATATTATTTTTTCTGGTGTTTGTTTACAACTACAGCAATGGCAAAGTTAATCGTTAAGTGATGGGTGTAATGCACGTCAGGACTCTTGGATAGTTTGTTTGTCTGCTTTACAATGATTATTATCTTAATCCATCACTCTTAGTTCATCATTTTACTGACATCACATGAATACAGCATTGTCTAAAGCTTTAAAAAAAGTACAAGATAGTTATCGCTCGGATAATACAATGTCCACGGTGCAGCAGTGCCGAAAATTGATTAAACGTTTTTCTAAAAATGTAGAACCCTATCTACTTTTAGCCAGCATTTATCAGTCAGAAGGCAATGTGGCCTTAGCGCTTGATGTTTTGTCATCTGCCTACCAAAAAATGCCTAAAAACTTATCGCTCAAGCTTCGTTATGGTGATATGTGTATGCAGGCGGGGCAGTGTGTTCGCGCATCTAAAGTGTATCGTGAAGGTGTGACAGCACAGCCTGATCAGTTGGCTTGGCGCATACGTTTGGCTGCTGCGTTACAAGAATCGCAAAAAACTACCGACGAAGCTATTGAAATATATCAAAACATTATCGCTCAGCAGCCAAGTAATGCTGTCCTCCACTATAACTTAGGTACGGCATTAAAACGCCAGCATAAATTTAATGAAACAGTAGCAGCCTATCGAAAAGCCGTTTTCTATGCTCCAGAAGAGATAGAATATCGTATGAGTTTGTGTAATTTGCTTTTTGAAATGACGAAGTTTGATGAGGCTGTGGTTGAAGGAGAAGAGTTACTTAAACGTAAAAAAAATATGCCAGAAGTGTTGGATATGCTCTACTATTGCCATAAGAAGTTAGCTAATTTTCCAGAAAGTTTACGGTTTGCAGAACGCTTAACGGATATAGATAAGAATAGTCCTGGCAGCATGAGTGCTTTAGCTTCTGCGCAAATTGCAGTAAAACAATATTCTAATGCAGTTGAAACGTGCAGACTTGCATTAGAAAAAACGCCGACGAACCGGAGGTTGTTAGCTGATCAAAGTATTGCCCTATCATTCGACAAAAAAATAAAAGAAGCGCGACATATTTTTGACGTAGATAAACTGCTGAATATAACAACGATCGATATACCAAGCGATTATGAAAGTATAGAATTTTTTAATAAGGCGATTATCGATCATGTAGAAGGACACCCAACCATCCGTTTTGATGGCCTAAATCATACTTGTTTGGGTGGTACGACTAGCGATGAAATTTTTGTTAGTCCACTAGGGCCTGCTGAACATTTAAAGAATAAAATCTTAGAAGCGGTGACTCAATATCGACATTCATTATTGTTTGATGAGTCACACCCTTGGCTAGCAAATTTACCTGAACAAGATACACTTAACCTCAGTGGTTGGGTGACACGTTTGCGAACTCAGGGTTATCAACAGGGGCATATACACCCTACAGCTTGGATCAGTGGTGTATATTACGTCCATCTACCTCCTATATCTAAAGAGGCTCCAACAGCCGGAGGTATTGAGTTTGGTCGTGCGCCGTCTTATTATCCAGATGGAAATCAGGGCGCTACTAAATTAGTGCGACCTGTAGGTGGTACATTAGTTTTATTTCCTTCCTATTTTTATCATAGAACTATTCCTTTTGATGCGAATGCAGAACGTTTTACATTGGCGTTTGATTTTCGTAAAAGTGATTTAACGTAATGATGAGTGGGTAGTGATTATAGCGGTGTTTTAAATGGTGCTAACTCAATATGTGCTAATAATTTTCCGTGCATGACTATGCTGCCTTTGTAGCGATAATCTCCTACCGATGAAAACTCAAATGCGTAACTACGTTTTATCGCAAATAAAGAGCGATGTGATTTCGTGATGCCGATGCGTTTTAATATCACATTTTGATCTAATAATTGAACGCCTTCTTTTGCACAATGGCGCTTTGCCGCCGCTCTTGCGAGTAAGCTAATATTATTGTGTTGCCATATACCATAGGCGGAAAAAGCAATAATGCTGAAAAAAATTAAATCATAAATCGTTAAAAACAACTAGGTATCTTCCTGCGCTAATTTTATTAAGCGTGCTTTGAGCCGTGGTGGAATATCTTTAATGGTAAGACTGTCAGTACTTGGGTCATACACGATACTGTCGCCTAAACAGCTTGATGCAAAGCTCATGCTGAGTTGATTGTTGCGGCCACTTAAGCGAACAAATTGCCGCAGCTTACTTGTGTCGGTGATGATTTCAGGTTTTGCCTCTGGCTGCGCCGAAGAGACGAAATTAGAAAATTCTGGCAAATCAACCGGTGCTTCATTGGGTGTAGGCTCCCCGCTACTGTTAATTTTTTCTGCTCTCACAGGCGGGTTTTCTTTTAGTTGAGCAGATAGCTCACTAATTACTACGGGTTTGCCTATTTTGTTTTGTTCTAGGCAGTAATCTACCACTTGCTTGTTGGTTTGGTGTGCGATGTCATCAGGCAATGCTTTGGTGTAATCTGTCACCACACCTAAAAACTTATCGGTTTCTGCAGCCACATCTACTTTTTCAATGAAACCGATAAACGCGATGAAAATATCGGATAGTTCTTTTTCACCTCTCCAGCGTAATAGCGTGATAGCGGCAGAAGTACGATGCGGATCTTCGCTATACAAATCATCAAGATCAATTTTGACTGCCAAACGAATACCGCTAGTATCTAAATAAAATGATTCATTGATAGTTAGATCTCCATCGATAAACTGCCCGGTTTGATGTTGTACGAAAAAAATATGTAATAACTCAGATGTCGCCAGTCGCTCATGAGCTAATACCATAAAGCCATCAAGTGGCTCTTCGGTTTTGTCTATTTCGAGCGCTAAGTGCTTCATGGCTTTTTGGCTAAAGCTTTCAAAACTCATTTTTTCTTGATGATACTCGTCAAGCCATGGACTTAAGGGGTGTGCAGCACGATCTTCAGAAAAACACCCATAATCCTTGCCTAAACGCTTCATCATAGTGTGTTTTAATTCGCGAAAGCACTCCTCTATACGGCCATCCACTAGCCATTCAGCATCTCTCGTACTGATGACAGCTTCTTTTGTTGGGTCTAGCCGTTGAACACGATGAGCGATAATATGAGAAAGAGCCATGAAGTAACCTTATGGATGTGTGATAAGCATATATGATGAGTGGCGATGGATGATAAGCGATTATCCAAGTGTTATTGTTAGTTATATCCCTAAGGAAAAACAAGTGGTTTTTTCTTTTCTTTACAATTCTTCCCGGTGGTTGGGAAGTGGAGGGTCGATGACAGTACGTTCCCCGCATCTATCTTGATTATGCTTGATTTATGCGACCTTATCCGCATTCCTGCTTGTATAAACTTGCATTATAAGGGAGTTTATCAAATACTGTTTGGCGATTTTTGTGCCATCATACAGCTCGCAATAAGAGCGATTCAAATTATATAACGACAATGACAAATAGGGAGACAATAATAATGAAACAGCTAACATTCGAAGGGAATGGTTCCGAATACTTTAAGATTTGGATCGTCAATATCTTACTTATCACCATTACGCTGGGCTTATATTACCCATGGGCTAAAGTGCGTAATCATCGCTATTTTTATGGTAACAGTACATTAGAAGGTAGAAATTTTGATTATCATGCGACAGGGAAACAGCTGTTTGTAGGCTATCTTATCGCGATGGCTTTGTTTCTTGTCTATGTGATAGTAGGGGAAATATTTCCCCTGGGCGCCCCCATCTTACTCGTCGTGTTATTTTTGGCTATCCCCTGGATTATCTGGCGTAGCGTAATGTTTAACATGCGGATGACCAGTTTTAGTAACGTACGATTTGGCTTCTCAGGCAAGCTGGGTTTGGCGTATATCAACTTTCTTTTATTGCCATTGTTATTTTTTGTTTCTATCTATGCTTTACCCATTGCCGCAGCCATTATTGTACCGATGTACAAAGGTAGTATGCCTGCATATGCTGGTGTTTTGATTGCTATTGCGGTGATTGTGAGTATGGCGCTGGCTGTTTACTTTTTCGCACTAATGCAAAAAAGAAATACCAGTTATTTAATTAATGGTTATCGTTACGGTCAGGGTGAGTTTTCCACCGAGCTTCGTACAGGCGCATTTGCTAAAATCACCCTTAAAACTTTTGGCTTGAGCTTATTGACCTTTACTGTGGTGATGATGTTGGTAGGTACTGCTGTAGCATTGATGGGTTTGGGTGGAGGTTTTGCAGATCTTGCGCAAATGGGCAATGTTGAAAATCCAGAAGAATTGATAGGTGAGCTCCTTGCTGGTGGGGCAGTCGTGGCTGTTGTCATTGGGTATATATCAATGATTTTTGTAGGCTTTTTCTTGATGGCGTATATGCAAACAAGACAGCGCACTTACATTTTAGAAAATACTTTGTTAGATGACAAAATTGCGTTTATCTCTTCGTTGAAAGCAAGATCGTTGGCTTGGATAATGGGGAGTAATTTCTTATTAATCATACTGACATTAGGTTTAGCGACTCCTTGGGCGAAAGTTCGCGTGGCACGATTGATGCTGGAAAATACTTACGTCGATGTAGGGGATGGTTTTGATCAGTACGTGACTCAAAAGCAAAAAGAGCAGTCTTCTCTTGGCGAGCAAATCGGAGATGCGTTTGATGTTGATATTGGCGTAGGCATTTAATGCAGTCTATGCCTTATGCGTGTTTAATAAGTGTTTAAAGGAATAGTAACGTGATTATCTCTGGCCATTGGTATGCATCAGGTAGTGCCGCACAAGTAGCTGCGGCGCTTCACATTGACAACGACGTAGTTGAGGTTAAAACAGGTGGCGATGTTGTACTTAGCTGCCATCTTCGAGATGTTGGCGTCAGTGATCGATTGGGTAATATTGAGCGTAAACTGACCTTTGTCGACATCGGTATTTTTAGTACGCAGGATAATGCCGCGATTGATAGTACTTTTGGCTCACTGCAAAAATCCAATCGTTGCATACATTTTTTAGAAACTCATATGGCCGCTGTGCTGGTGGCCTTAATCTTTACTATTGTGGTGGGTTTTTCTTTCTTTAGATGGGGCATTCCATGGGTGAGCGAAACTGTCGCACATGCTTTGCCTCATAAAACCAATGAATTGATTGCGGCAGAAAGTCTCGATTTCTTAGATGAATATTGGTTTGGTGAAAGTGAAATTGACGAGCAGCGCCAAGCGAAAATTCGTGATCACTTTCGTACGCAACTGTTGCCCCTTGATGATACTAATAAAGGTATTAATTACCGTCTACATTTTCGTAGCTGGGATCATAACGATAAAAAAATCCCCAATGCTTTTGCGCTACCTTCCGGCGACATAATATTAACGGATCAATTTGTTCTTCTGACGAAAAACCAAGATGAAATGGATTCCGTGTTGCTTCACGAAATAGGACATGTAGTACATCGCCATAATTTAGAAATGGTGGTGCAAAGTACTTTGGTCACAACGATAGTGATGCTAGTGACAGGTGACAGCAGCGGTATTGCCGATGTTGGCTTAGGGCTAGGTGCATTATTGGTCAGTAGCCATTATTCCAGAAACCACGAATCAGAAGCGGATGTTTATGCATTTGAAAAAATGCTGATAGCAGGTATAGACCCACAGACTTTTTCAACCATTATGGGGCGTATGGATGAATATATGGAAGAGTCATTTCATACAGCCGAAGTAGATAGCGGTATCGAAGTAAATGTAGACAAGCATGTTGGCACTGACGATGACACTGGCATCGATACAGAGTCTACTGCAAAGGCTGATCTAGAGGCTAATACGGAAAATGCTCAAGAAGATAACGTTAACGTGATTGAAAAAACAGATAATGCATCAGATTATAACGACCTGATGAATTACCTCTCTACCCATCCCGAGACAGAAAAACGACAGAAAAAAGCGCAGCAATATAGTGAATGTTTTAAACAAGGCCTGACAGTTTGTGATGTTCAGTAACCGTAATACGAGCATCACCAACTTTCATGCAGATTAACACTTTTTGCGTGTCTATTTTTTACGTGAACTTTTAATTAAGTCATAAGCCGCTTGCACTTCTTGCGCTCGCTCGGTAGCCACCTTAACCATATCATCGGGTACACCTTGGCCGATTAATTTGTCAGGGTGGTATTCGCTCATTAATTTGCGATAGGCTTTTTTCGCTTCGGCATCACTGGCTGTTTCGCTAATACCCAATGCATCGTATGCGTTAGCTAAATCAGCCTTATGGTTTGTCTGCGAGTGCTGTTGGTGACCACCGCCAAACGCGCCTTGCCCTCGAATCATGCGTATAAGTTGGTCGAACGCCGCGTGAGAAAAGCGTAAGCCTTCAGCCACTTTACGCAAAGCGACTTCTTCTTTCGCATCAAAATCGCCATCGGCTAAAGCGGTATTAACTAAGTAGACCATGAGCATTTGTGTTAATTGTGTACGATGACCGCAGACCTGTTGAAAATCACGCAGTACCTCTTCAGGGCTAAACTCTTCTGCTGCACCAGTCTTGAATAAGCGAATGGCCTCGCGCTTATGATCTGCGGTTAATCCCATCTTCTCCATCAATTGCTGAGTGCTATCAATTTCTTCTTCAGACACTCGACCATCGGCTTTAGCTAGGTAACCGATAAGCGTAAATGTGGTGCGAAAAAAAGTGGTTTGTATGGCTTGTAGAGCTTCTGGTGTTTCGCGTTGTTGAAGTTGTATTTTCGCTTTGTCAAAAATGTGTCCAAAAAAGATACCCACAATAGCGCCGATAAATCCACCAACTATTAGCCCTAAAATACCACCAATAACCTTACCTGTACCCATGTCACCCTCATTCAATATGTGTAGTTTTTATCATCATTACTGTCGATAAGTATCATAAGGTAATATCACTCATGAAATAAGGGTGAAAACTGTTTATTGCGCTATTTAAGTTTCGTATCGTTGTTTTTCTCTCTAAAGTACTTAAATTATCAGCTACCCTCAAAGGGAGTGATGAGCGAGATATCGCGGAATAACAACGGTTTCCCTAGTTGAATGGTAGAAATAGGTAGGCATGTGAGGCGTGTGAAGAGAAAAATACTCCGTATCAGCGATGTTATGACGAGTACGGTTGTGACTATCGAAATAGATGACACGCTACAAACGGCGAAAGACATTTTTGATAATACGTATTTTCATCATTTGCCAGTAGTGGGTGATAGCGCGGTGGATTATAGGAGGACGAGTGATGGTAAATTGTTGGGCGTGGTTTCCGACCGTGATTTATTAAAAGTGTTAAGCCCTAATATAGGCACGGCAGCGGAGACCTTGAAAGATTTGTCCTGTCTGAATAAGAAAGTGCATCAGGTCATGACACGCCAACTGATCACTCTAGAATCAACGGCAGATATTTATGACGCTATCGCCATATTTAATCGCCATCGTGTGTCATGTATCCCCATTGTAGATGATTCATCAGTTATACAGGGGATTTTGAGCTGGCGATATATATTGAAAGCGTTAGAAAGGATGCGTAAGTAAATACTGGGCTATTGTCATCATACCTACTTTATACGACTGTAAGAGCGAAATCACGTTATTTACCTTATGTAATCCGGATCTAGATTGTGTCACAAGGGTAATACCGATAACATGCAGCACTCTTTCTTCGCGTCTTTGGGATCCTTATCACATGCCTAAACTTGATCAAGTAAATCGTTTAACGATCGCTAGCGTTAGCCCTAAAGGTGTCTTGGTTGATGCAAAAGAACTAGGTCCTGTATTTCTGCGTGAAGCCCCTAAAGACAGCAAGGTAGGCGATAGTCTTAACGTCTTTCTTTATAACGATGTTTCCGAGCAAATAACGGCGACGGCGGCCAAACCGTTAGTGGCACTGGGTGAGTGTGCGTATTTAAAAGTTGTGTCGATCAATGAAATCGGTGCTTTTCTGGATTGGGGATTGCCCAAAGATTTATTATTGCCTTATGTCGAGCAAGCATATCCTGTGCGTGAAGGCGCTTCTTATGTGGTATATACCTATTTAGATAATAGTGGGCGTATGGTTGCGACCACCATGCTTCACTATCATTTAGAAGAAACGAATGATGCGTTAAAAGTGGGAGACCGCACAGAGTTATTAATCGCAGGAAAGTCGGATCTAGGATTTAAAGCGGTGATTAATGGCGAGTATCTTGGATTAATTTATCACGACGAACTATCCCAACCGCTACGTTTTGGTAGCCGTATGAAAGGTTGGGTAAAAAATATTCGAGAAGATGGAAAAATCGATTTGAGTATTAATACGCTCGATACTCAAACCCGAGATCAATTAGAACTTCGCATATTAAAAGAATTGCACCAAGCCGGTGGGCGAATGGAGTTGTCGGATAAAAGCTCACCAGAAGTCATTTTTTCGGTGTTTAAAGTCAGTAAGAAAAATTTCAAACGTGCGTTAGGAAAATTGTATAAGCAGCATGATATTGTTATCCATAGTAGTTATATTGAATTAGCAGAAAAATAAACTTACTGTATTAAATATCATACTCAATGGCTAGCGGCGCATGGTCTGAAAAACGTTCTTCTTTGTAAATAAGATCAGACCCAGTCACGACTTTATCTCTTAAGCCTTTGCTCACTATGTGGTAATCAATACGCCAGCCGGTATTGTTGGCCCATGCCTGCCCACGGTTAGACCACCATGTGTATTGGTGGTCTTCCTGATTGATTATTCTGAAAGCATCAACAAATTGTAAGTTGTCGTTACGCAGGCTATCTTCTTCGTTTAACAGCCAATCCATCCACGAACGTTCTTCCGGTAAGAAGCCAGAATTTTTTTGGTTGCCACGCCAGTTTTTAATATCGGCTTTTTTATGCGCAATATTCCAGTCGCCGCAAATAATAAATTCACGTTTTTTACGTTGCATCGAGCGAAGCACTGCTTCAAGTTTTTCCATCATGACGTACTTAAATTCTTGTCTCTCTTCTTTTGCAGAGCCTGACGGCATATACAGAGAAACAACACTAACGTCTTTAAAATCCACTTGAATATAACGACCTTCGCGATCGACATCTTCCCAGTCGGCATCATCAATCGCACCTAATCCCATATGAATAGCTTTGGGTTTTTCTTTGCAGTAAATCCCCACACCGCTATAACCTTTTTTCTCGGCAGAATGGAAGTAACTATAGTAGCCTTCAGGGTGATAGAGTGAATCTTCAATTTGATCAGGTTGAGCTTTTAATTCTTGTAAGCAAATAACATCAGCATCTACTTTTCGTAACCAGTCAAACATGCCTTTGCGTGCAGCGGCTCGAATACCGTTTACATTAATCGAAATAACTTTCATAGTGTCTCTCCTCGTATAATTTTTTATCAAGCGATCGGCGGCTTGTCGCCTAATTCAACGCTGCGGCACAATTTTTCTTTTTTGTGAAGTAACTCGCTAAATGTTTGATGAGTATTCTCCATTGCTGTGATACCTTTTCGCCCGGTTTAAAGGGGCTATCAACTAAAAATTATAAAACCCTGTAGTTAATACCAAGTAACCTAATTGTCTTTTTTGGTGGTTATTCTCTTTTTAGCTAAAAAAATAATATGGCTATTAAAAAATATTCAGTATGGAAAATTATTATGCCTGTTTGGTTTTATGTTTTTTTAGGGGTTGTGGTTAACTGTTTATGGGGCACCGCTTTTCTGGTTCCTTATTATTTTACCGATATAAATCCTGTGGCTATTGCTATTGGTCGTTATCTTATTTATGGCTTGGTTTCTCTTTTTTTAGCTTTCTTCATGATCAAAAAGTTGCGTTTATTAACCTATGAGCAATGGCGATATGCTTTTCTTTTTGCTTTTCTTGGTAATGTAGGTTACTACCTTTGTATTGCTTTGAGTGTACATTATGGTGGTATTACAACTACAGCATTAATTGAAAGTATACTGCCTATTACTATGATGATTGCAGGCTATTTTTTCGGTCAAGACGGCGATGGTGAATTCGACTTTCAAGTACTACTGCTTCCTATTGCTATGGTGTTAATAGGTGTTGTTATGCTTAATCAATCTCACAATACTAGTGTTGAGTTTACAGAAGTAAATTATTCTTGGTGTTTAGGGCTTTTCTTTTCTATATCTGCACTATTGTTATGGACGTGGTATGGTTTTTCTAATGCTAAGTTTTTGAAAAAGAATCCTTCCGTCTCTTCGAGTACTTGGTCAGTAGCTATCGGTGTCGGTTGTTTTTTTCAGGCTATTCTAGGGTTAGGTGTGTTTTTAATGACAGCTGAAAATGTATTTCTTAGCACTGATAATATAAGTGTATCAATAATGCGTTTGGTCATTGGTTGTTTGTTTTTGGGGGTGATTGTTTCATGGTTAGTTACTGTATGGTGGAACCAAGTATCTCGATATATTCCTATGATGATAATTGGTCCGCTGTTTGTTTTTGAAACGTTATCAAGTTTAGTTTATGGTTATATTGTGGATCAGAGGTTGCCGGAATCAAGCGAGGTGATGGCTGTATTGCTGATCATTGGAGGTGTTGCGCTGAGTATGGTGATGACATCGAAAGGCTTAAGAAAAGCTACACCGGCACTTCAGGGGAGTTGAGTGTTTGGATTGTTTTATCTGTTGCCCATTACCGCTTCGAAAATATCAAAGCGGCAATAGGTATTAGTGCTAAGTTGTATGGTGTAAGCGTAAATCGACCATGCTATTAACAATACTGTTTCTATTTGATCTTCCAATGCTTTTTGCGCTAGCCAATACAGCAAGGTCAACTAAAGGTTCAAGTAAAACCACTAGCATGTACGCTGCACCAAAAGAGCCTACAGCCACTAAATTTTCTACGCCAAAACCTTGTCCATATAATGCCCAAAAGACGACCCAAGAAACAATCCCGCCTTGAAATACCAAAGAGAGTTTTAGTACTTGTGAGTAGGCTAAATCTTTGTAAGCGACGTTACTAGGAATTATTCTTTTCGCTATTATTGCCATAGCAAATAATGGCGCTAATAGTGTGGTGACATTCACTGTGTAATTAAGCAAGTCGAATGGTGCAAAAAATAACCCTTGGACTAATAAGCCTGTGGCAAGACCGATGGCGGTAGGTACTGCACCAAATAATAAAAATAATGTAGAGCCAAGAATGAAGTGCACTTCAGAGACGCCAACCGGTTTGTGCGGTAACACTTCAAAAAAGATTAATACAGCAAGGCTTGCAATGAATATTCTTGCGATCAAGGAGAATAGCCCTTGCTCTTTCAGTGCGGTAAATATTTGTGAGCCGGTATAGGCTAATGCTGCGATAGCTGTACCATAACTCAATACCATCTTTGCGCTTTCAACGACGCCAACTTCAATATGCATAGTGTATCCCCTAATAAATTACACCCACCGTGTAATTGGAAAAAATAATAATGTTAGGCCGGTCTCCAGACTTACTACGCCGTATGGCTTTGTAGCATTACTGTTGCGGGGGCAGTAACAGGTTTTCACTGTTTTCCCGTTTCACTTGCAAAGCAAGCACCTAGCACATCAGTCGTGGATTGTAGCACGGGTAATCGGTGTTAGGCAGTCAGAATATTCATACATAATATATCGTTATTTGTCGTTATCGGTCTGTCTGTTTTTTTTCGGTAAAGGTGACGCAGTGTTAACGATAAAGTGTTGTTTCTATGAATTGTTCCATTACATAAGTCCCCGCCATGTTAGGCCGTGAGTATGCCGTGCTGAGGTAGGAGATGTCAGTGTATTTTATCACTATTGTGGTCAGTGCAAATCTTTCAGCAACTGGATGCTACCTAAATGTTTGGTTTTTTCGTAATGCCGACGATCAGCGGTAATAAATAAAGCCTCTTCTTGAACCGCAATAGCGTGGTACAGGCTGTCACTAAAGGTGGGGTAACCACTTTTTTTATGGCCTTCTTTTGTGAGTGCTATGGTCTTGTCGAGTAATTCGGGTGTGATATTGACAAAGCGCATCCTAAAGTCAATCAGAGCCTTAAAGAAGTCACGCGCAGGCTGAATATCTTGTTTAGCGACTTCGCAGGTGCTTATTGTTTCGTTAACAACGACAGAAGACTCTATAATCTCGACACTATTTTTAACGAGAGTATTCACCAGCTCTATGGCAATTTTTGAGTCATGTTCATCTTTTTTAAAGAGCTCCACATAAATATTGGCATCTAAAACGACTTTATTCATCATTATTCTTAGCGTTAGAAAGTATGTTTCCTGCTCTAGCAGTCCGCGTTTCTTGTACTAGCTCTACCGCATCCTTTTTGGTGTTCCAGCTTTGAGGATTCAGTAGTGAGATAACATCCAGAGCTTTCTGCCTAGCCTTTTCTTTTTCTTGATTTAAGATCGCTTGAGCGACATAGCTCGACTTTTCTGTTTTGGGCAGCGAGTCAATAATGTTCGCCACCTCGGATGGTAGTGAAAATGTGTATTGCTTATTCATAGTAATGAACTCAGTAAATAAAAGTCACACGACATGGTTTATGTAAATGCTTATGTAAGTCAATATTTAATTGGTTTAATGTTGGCCAAGACATAAATTTCAGTATATTCAAGACCTCTTCACGTATCTATCCTCGAACCCAATATTCTGCTCTTCAATGAAAATTAATTGAATGGTAGAACCTTTGGTTCACCTGTTATCAGGTGTTTTTCAAGTCAGAACGGTGCTGGCTTGATGCCAGTATCGTTCTCTTAAACGAGGATTATTAATGGATAACCACCAAAAAGCGGAATTTATTCGCTTGTTTAAAGCGATAAAGCCCGAACGCCATCGGCATGAGGTGTGGAGCGATTTTGTCACGACCTCTGCCATAGCATTACACAATGCAACGGCGAAAAATGACTCGCTCGAAAACGAGTATTTGAAAATCATTAGTGCCTACAGCACCTGTGGTATTCAACGGCTCTGTGAAATGCTAAGTATTGTCGTGGCACTATTAGAATCCGAACCCACCGACATACTCGGCCAGCTCTATATGGAGCTGGAATTATCGAGTAAAGAAAATGGGCAGTATTTCACACCACCCTATATCTCAGGGTTAATGGCTGAAATGCTTCACGGTGAATCGCTGGATAAAAAACTACAACAACCATATGTTACGCTTCACGAACCCGCTTGTGGTGCAGGAGGCATGGTCTTAGCGTTTGTCAAGGTAGTAATCCAAAAAAAGCACAACCCAGCAGAAAAGCTATGGGTCTCTGCGATAGATATTAATCGTATCGCCGCATTGATGGCCTATATTCAGTTCTCGCTATGGAACGTGCCTGCTGAAGTGATTGTGGATAATGCGCTCACAATGGAGTTTCGAGAACGCTGGCTCACCCCTGCCCATCATCTCTATGATTGGGACACGCGGTTGCGTTGGCAAAAAATGGTAGATGGCATGCGCCAGTTAGTGACAATGGAGGTCGAGGAAGATAAAGAAGTAGAGGTGGAAACACCTCAAAAAGAGAAAATACTTGAAGAGCCAGCCCGTACCGTGGAAAGTAAAGCTGACTCCCAAGCATCATTCGATTTTGATCTCTCGATCAAGTAATCACTATACCATAACAAAACCCCTGCTCGAAATAGTGGGGGTTTTAGCTTGTAGGCACTTCAATTACATGTACATGCGCAATATGTGTGTCTGCAGCGCCATGAATTCATAAGTTGACGGGTCGTTACCTGCTGTTTTGCTATGAGTTGTTAACTATATGGGATCACTACTGTCCGGTTAAGCATAACTAACCTCTAATTCTAGCTGAGGAGAGGGTTCTTTGCTGCCCTTATCTCTACCGGGGTCTGGATGAAGTAGGTCTTCAATTGTCCTTCGAGTTGTTAGGTTTA
>Ga0233426_10000395_pt1 | contig 47659 bp, 43 predicted proteins | sample SI_118_April2016_6_FD_179875 | JGI IMG/M metagenome (GOLD analysis project Ga0233426, IMG submission 179875) | Seawater microbial communities from Saanich Inlet, British Columbia, Canada - SI_118_April2016_10_MG | ecosystem: Environmental > Aquatic > Marine > Inlet | place: Canada: British... | reverse complement strand
ACTCTGTAGCCCAGCACAAAGAATTTGGAGTGTTTAATTCAGCCGAATTAGTTGTAGGGATTGCCATTCCAGGAGGAGCTTCATATACTAGAAAGGAAATCGATAAATTAGTAGATTGGGTTCGCCGTCCGCAAGTTGGAGCCTTAGGAATGGTGTATGTAAAATGCAATCAAGATGGAAGTTATAAGTCTTCTGTAGATAAATTTTACGATCAAAATGATCTAGAAAATTGGGCGGAAGTCACTGGAGCTAAACCAGGAGATTTAATTTGCGTTTTATCTGGAGACACAAACAAAGTAAGAGCACAGTTGAGTGCACTTCGTATGGAAATGGCAGAACGTTTAGGGCTTCGAAATCCAAATGAATTTGCACCACTATGGGTAGTAGATTTCCCTCTGTTAGAATTAGACGAAGAAACGGGTCATTATCATGCCATGCATCACCCATTTACCTCACCAAAACCTGGCCAACTAGAATTATTAGATTCCAAGCCTGGAGAAGTAAAAGCCAATGCCTACGATTTGGTATTAAATGGAAATGAAATAGGAGGAGGTTCTATTAGAATACATGACAAAGAAATTCAGGCAATTATGCTAAAGAAACTTGGTTTTTCTGATGAAGAGGCAAAAGCACAGTTTGGATTTTTAATGGATGCTTTTGAATATGGTGCTCCACCTCATGGAGGTATTGCTTTTGGATTGGATCGATTAGTGTCTATTTTAGGAGGTCAAGAAACCATTAGAGATTTTATTGCTTTTCCAAAAAACAATTCAGGAAGAGATGTGATGATAGATTCACCAGCGACTATAGACGATGAGCAATTAAAAGAATTGAATATTAAATTAGATATTCAAGAATAAAAATTTAATCCCGCAACTGCGGGATTTTTTATACATTAAAAAATGAAAAAAAGTATTTTCCTCTTATTTGTTATTTTTTCAACTAGTCAATTTTTTGGGCAAGACATGACAGGTTCTCAACTTTTAGAAAAAGCTATTGAATATCACGATCCTCATAAAAATTGGGCAACATTCTCAGGAACTTTCAATGTAACAATGAAAACTCCTACTAAATCAGATAGAAATTCAATAATTAGTCTTGATTTGCCAAATGAATATTTTAATTTATTTGCAGCTCAAGATAAAACTTCATACCAATACACCTTACAAGACCAAAAGTGCAATATTAATTTCAATGGTCGCATTGCTACAGAGAAAGAAAAAACAGCCAATAAGTTAAGTTGTGAACGCGCAAAGATGTATCAAGATTACTATACCTATTTGTATGGATTACCAATGAAATTGAAAGATGCCGGAACAATCATTCATGAAAAAGTAGCACTAAAAAAGTTTAAAGGAAAGGATTATCTCGTATTAAAAGTTAGCTATGAAAAAGAAGTAGGTGAAGATACTTGGTATTTTTATTTTGATCCGTTAACCTATGCCATGGAAGTTTATCAGTTTTATCATGAAGAAGAAAAAAATGATGGAGAATTTATTTTATTGTCAGGTTTAGAAACAGTAAATGGAATTAAAATGCCAAAAAAGCGTGCCTGGTATTATAATAAAGGAGAAAAATATTTAGGAACAGATTTCTTAAGTGTTGGCCAACGTTATGATTAATAATGCTTATAAAAATTTATTATTTCGATTCTAATGCTTCCCTCATTCTGTCTGGAAAATCTGTAAAGCCACCATCAGCTCCTGCTTTATGTATAATAACATCAATCATTTGTTGAAAGGACTCAAATTCATCTAAACTATCTTCTCTAAAAGTGTAAGGATGAACAACCAACCCTAGTTTGTGAGCATCTTCAACTATAGAAGTTAAAGAAAACCCTGTGGTTGTTTTTGAGGAGATTAGGTGTTTGTACCAAGGCCCAATACCATCTGCATAACCTGCATAAAATGCTAAAAGATTTTTTTGTTCAGGAAATTCCATTAATTGAACTAAAAATAATTTTGACTTTAATTCATTTCTTATCCGTTCTAATTCTTGTGCATCAAAACATTGTAAAATACATTGATCATCTTTAGAAGAATAACCATACCTAGTTAATATCTCCAACACTATTTTTGAAAAATCCTTTCCGTTTTCGTGATGAAATTTTGGGTTTTTGATTTCAGGATATATTCCAATATTTTTACCAGTACTTTTATTGAGACCTTGAATCAGTTCTATTTCATCTTGAAAAGAATGTAATCGAAAAGAACTAACCCCTTTAGGAAATCTATTAGGATAAATTTGAAGTCCTGTCTTTGAATCAAACCGTTCAGTAACCTCCAATTTTTTAAGTTCCTCAAAAGTAAAATCAATCACATAGTATTTGCCGTCTTCTCTTTTTCTGTTGGGGTACTTTTCTGAAACATTGGTGACATCATCTAGTAATATATCGTGAATTACAATAGGGATGTCATCTTTGCTTAATACTAAATCTTGTTCAATATAATCAGCATTCATAGCATGTGCCATTACCTTAGATGGTAATGTATGCTCAGGCAAATATCCAGAAGCTCCTCTGTGCGCCACAATAGTAATTTTTTTTGCTGATTTTCCCTCTTTTTCTAGATTGGATTGACACGAGACACTTAATAAAATTATGATGATGAATGGTAGGTTTTTCATATTGAAAAAAGGTTTATTTAAAGGTAGAACTTTTTGTAGTTTTGTCTTTATGAAATTAGCATTAAAAATTCTTTTTATTATTTTTATCGTTTGGATGCTTTTAGGAGGGTATTTAGAATCCATTGAACACTCAAAAGGGCCCATAGTTATGGGATTAGGAGTTCTATATCTTTCATTTATTTTTATGCCTATTTTTATTTATTGGAGATATAAAGATGGGAAGTATAAAAAATACATTATAGATGATAAGACTCTTCTAGGTGAAATGAAAAAAAAAGAATGATTTCAATTCCTCCAATCTCACCTTTTTTAAGACTATTCAATTAGTTTTCTTAGTACCTTTGTAACCTATGATTGACCAAAGAGAAGCCATTTCAGAAAAAGCCGTATTAATTGGTGTAATTACTCAGTTACAGAATGAAACTAAATCCAAGGAGTACCTTGACGAGTTGGAGTTTTTAACGAATACAGCAGGTGGGATAGCTGTAAAACGTTTTGTGCAAAAGTTAGAAAAACCACATCCAAAAACATTTTTAGGCGTTGGAAAACTTGAAGAAGTTAGATCTTATATTGATAGGGAAAGGATTGGGACTGCAATCTTTGATGATGAATTATCTCCAGCTCAGTTAAGAAATATTGAAAAAATACTCGATTGTAAAATTTTAGATAGAACCAATCTTATTCTAGACATTTTTGCGCAACGCGCTCAAACAAGTTCTGCAAAGACTCAGGTAGAGTTGGCTCAACATCAGTATTTATTGCCTCGTTTAACGAAACTTTGGACTCACCTCGATAAACAAAAGGGAGGTATAGGGATGCGTGGCCCTGGGGAAACTGAAATAGAAACAGATCGACGAATTATTCGTGATAAAATTTCTCTGTTAAAGAAAAAGCTTGTTACTATAGATAAGCAAATGGCTGTTCAGCGGAAAAATCGAGGGAAAATGGTTCGTGTTGCTCTTGTAGGCTATACCAATGTTGGTAAATCTACCTTAATGAATGTGATTAGTAAAAGTGATGTTTTTGCTGAAAATAAATTATTTGCAACTCTAGATACAACAGTACGGAAAGTGGTGATAAAAAACATTCCTTTTTTGATGACAGATACTGTTGGTTTTATAAGAAAATTACCTACGCAATTAGTGGAGTCTTTTAAATCCACACTAGATGAGGTGCGTGAAGCAGATTTGTTACTTCATGTAGTGGATATCTCACATCCTAATTTTGAAGACCATATAGCTTCTGTTCACACTATTTTAGATGAAATTCATTGTGCCAATAAACCGACAATAATGGTTTTTAATAAAATAGATGCTTATACACACGATACAATTGAGGAAGATGATTTAGTTACAGAAAAAACATCTGCACATTACTCTTTAGAAGATTGGCAAAAAACTTGGATGGGAGGAGATAAGAATACTTCAATATTTATATCAGCATTAAATAAAGAAAATTTAGATGTTTTTAAAGAAACCACATACAACGAGGTCAAAGAGATTCATATACAAAGGTTTCCCTATAATGATTTTTTATATTACGAGTATAAGGAAGAATAAATTATTCCTCATTTGATAAATCTTCAATAATCCCTAAACGTTTTGCTCGGCGCTCCCAACTTTTTCTGGCCAATAGTTGAAGGTCCTCAATGGTGTCGCTTTCATCCATAATTTCTAGACCAAGTAGTGTTTCAATCATGTCTTCCTGAGTTACAAGACCACTCACAGACCCATACTCATCTACAACTAAAGCAATATGTTCTCTTTCATCAATTAATTTATCAAACAAACTTGGAATTGGCAGATTTCTTTCTGTGATTAAAATAGACCGCTTAATATTTTTTAATGATTGTTCTCCATGTCCTTTAATAATAGCTTCTAGTAATTGATCTTTAAGAAAATATCCTGTGATATTATCTGGGTTTTCTGAATACATAGGAATTCTAGAGAAACGCAATTGTGGATGTTCATTATAAAACTCTTGAATGGATTGTTCTTCATTGGCAGATTTTAAAACTGTTCGAGGTGTCATAATATCTCGAACTCTTACTTCTTTGAAGTTCAATAGATTTTTGATAACTGTACTTTCTGATGCTTGAAAAACGCCTTCCTTTTCTGCGATCTCGGTCATTGCTGTAAAATCTTCTCTACTTAAAACGCTACCGTGTCCTTTACCTCCTATTAAGCTAGTGGTTAGTTGTAGAAGCCACAAAATACCAGTATATTTCAATGGAAATATTAAAACTAATAATGCTTTAGCTGTAAAATTACTTAGTTGCTGCCAATATGATGCACCAATAGTTTTTGGTATAATTTCAGACAGAACTAATATTAATAATGTCATAATAGCTGATACTATACCTACAATATTTATCCCTAAAAATTCAATTTTATAAGGAAGTTGCTCAGCTTGTACACCAACTAAAATCGCTCCAACTGTATGAGCTATAGTATTGAGTGTTAAAATAGCAATTAAAGGTTTATCTACATCCTTTTTTAACTCTTCTAAAATTAAAGCATATCTATAGCCTTCTTTCTTTTTAAGATTGATGTGAGTTGAAGTAACACTTAATAATACAGCCTCTAAAATGGAACAAAGAAATGAGAAAAATATAGAAACTGTTGCGTAAACAAGTAATAATGTCATTAATCAATTTTTATTAGTAAAGATATCAAAAAAGAAAACTCGAAACGATTTGATTTTTTAGAATTGATTTTATTTAAAAAACCACTATCCAAATACTTTTAATAGTGAAATTATTTGTGGAGGCTACTCTTATGAATTAAATAAAAAAGTATTCCAAAAATGGATTTTATAGTTTCGATGTGAGATTTTAAATGTTAGTTAAATTTTATGAAAAGTATAATTTACACCTAGACCAAAAAGTTGCCTAAATTGAATTTTAGATGAAGCATTAGTGTCAGATTTTAAATGTAACGTTAGATTTACAGATAAATATTTATTTACATCAACCTCAAAGTTTACTTGATGGTTTACATCTATATTTTGAGGATTATCTGTATAATCTGAATATAGAGCAATAATATTTTCTACAGAAACATTTTCTATCAGGTTAAATTTTAAATAGGCAGACATATTTAAACCAATACCATAAATAGATCTTTTCCCTTCAGGTACTCCATACATTCCTGAAAAAGGTTTTGAAACAAAAATAAATCTGGAAGTTGCAGGAGCTATATTAATTCGGATATTTTCACTCTTTCGCCATAAAACTCCTGGTCCAAAACTAAAATATGCAGGAGATAAAATTGAGGAAACTTCTAGTCTTGGGTCTTTAGAGTAATCAAAACCTCTAGAAAACTGAGTAATAAAGTTTGAGAAAAAAGAGATATACCATTTCTCAATGGATTCCAATGCTAAAATTGAATTGTATTCAAAACGATCATCTGTTTTTCTAAAACCTTGGTTATTTGCATGAGTGATTCCATAAGTGGATATAATTTTGTTATCCCATTTTAATTTTTTGTTTATATAATTAAAATCGTAATTAACACCAATGTTACCAGCAGTGTTATTTTCTCCCCCAGCAAGCCAGTTTGAAAAAGAGGTTTGGTTAAACACAAAGTTTACTTTGCCTTTTACGGACCAAGTTTTTTCTACCTCTTCCTTTTTCTCATCTTTTACAATAGCGTCAAGTTTAGTTTGTAACAATTTTATTTTTTTCTTTAATTCTATCTTTGTTAATGAATCAATTGAAGAAATTGAATCTTTTTTTACTTGAGCACACAAGTTTATTGAAGTCAAAAAGAAAATAATGAATAGTCTTTTCATTAGTTTGTTTTTAAGAATTGAGTTTTTATTTTTTTTTCTTGAAAAGAGGAACTGTAGAACAAGCTTCGCCATACATAATTGTTTTAGCAATGGGCTGTATTTTATGAATTAGCATTGAAAAAGCAGATGGAGGTATTGGTTTTTTTGTACAACCTTTAATAATAATTAATCCTCCTTTAAACGAGTCAATATTTAAATTTTGAATTATATCTTGAAACAAGCTTGTTTCAAGAAGCTCTAAATTACCTACTACGATTTTTTTTGCGTAGGGAGCCAATTCTGATGATAATAATAAGTATGCCCATGAAGGAATAATGGCATCTACAGAGCAACCGAGTGCAACACAAGTGTTTTTGTAGCGAGACCAATTGTGGTTTTTTACAGCTGCTCTAAAATCTTTTTCTTTTAAAATTAGTTCATCAAATAACCAGTCTTTGATGTCAAAAGTTAGACGTTCTCCTTCAGGATATAACTCCTCTAAATCAATGGTTATTAGTTTACTTTTTGAAACTTTATTTATAATTTTATCTGACATTTTAAAAATCTTAAAATTACCTTATAGCATTCCTAGCTCTAATTTTGCCTCATCACTCATCATTTCTTGTGTCCAAGTAGGATCAAAAGTAATTTCAACTTCAGCATTATTTATTTCTTTCAAAGATTTCACTTTATCCTCAATTTCTACTGGAAGACTCTCTGCAACTGGGCAGTTAGGTGATGTTAATGTCATTAATATTTTCGCATTATTTTCATCATTTACAAATACATCATAAATTAATCCTAATTCATAGATATCTACTGGTATTTCAGGATCATAAATGGTTTTTAGAACCCCTACAATTTTGTCACCTATTTCTTGAACTTCTTGCTCTGTCATTTTAAAAAATTTACTTAACTAAGGTTATCATTAATTGGATGTATTTGCTTGTTGAGCTATTGCATATAGTTTTATTTGTTTGAGCATTGAAACCAATCCATTTGCTCTGGTTGGAGACAAATGTTCTTTGAGTCCAATTTCGTCAATAAAGAGAGTATCTGCTTTTAAGATATCCTCAGGTGTTTGGTTTGAGAAGACACGTAACAATAGTGCTACTAAACCTTTAGTTAAAATAGCATCACTATCTGCTGTAAAATCAATTTTAGTATGATTCATTTCAGAGTACAACCAAACTTTTGATTGACACCCTTTAATAATATTCTCATCAAGTTTGTATTGTTGGTCAATGATTGGAAGTGATCTTCCTAATTCTATGAGATATTCATAACGCTCCATCCAATCATCAAATAGATTGAACTCGTCAATTATTTCTTCTTGTATTTCTTTGATTGTCATTTTTAAAACTTATTTTTGATCTCTTACAAATCACTGTATAGCGTAAAACAAAATTACGGTAAAAAAATAAGAAATGAGTAAATTATTAGCAGTTGGAACTGTTGCATTTGATGCCATAGAAACTCCGTTTGGCAAAACAGATAAAATTCTAGGAGGTTCAGGAACTTTTGTTGGTTTAGCTGCAGCCCAGTTTGGTATTGAAACGGGTGTTGTTTCTGTAGTTGGTGGAGATTTTCCTCAAGCATATCTTGATATGATGAATCAAAGAGGAATTAATACAGAGGGTGTTGAAATCGTAGAAGATGGGAAAACATTTTTTTGGAGTGGGAAATACCATAATGATATGAACTCAAGAGATACCTTAGTTACTGAGTTAAACGTATTAGCAGATTTTACTCCAATAGTACCAGTATCATTTAAAGATGCAGCCATTGTTATGTTAGGGAATTTACATCCCTTAACTCAAAATTCCGTATTGGATCAATTGGATAAAAAACCCAAATTAGTGATTTTAGATACGATGAACTTTTGGATGGATGTAGCCCTAGAGGATTTACACTCAGTGTTAAAAAGAGTTGATGTAATTACAATTAATGATGAAGAAGCTCGTCAATTAAGTGGAGAATATTCTTTAGTAAATGCGGCAAATAAAATTCATAAAATGGGGCCTAAATTTGTAATTATTAAAAAAGGAGAACACGGAGCATTATTATTTAATGAAGGAAAAATGTTTTTTGCTCCAGCATTACCTTTAGCTGAAGTTTTTGATCCAACAGGAGCCGGTGATACATTTGCAGGTGGCTTTTCTGGGTATTTAGCAAAAACAGAAGACATTTCTTTTGAGAATATGAAAAATGCTGTTATTTATGGATCAAATTTAGCCTCTTTCTGCGTAGAGAAATTTGGTACAGAACGAATGGAAAGTTTGCAAGCGAATGAAGTACAGAATAGATTAAAGATTTTTAAAGAGTTAACACAATTTGAAATTAAATTAGCATAAAATTATTTCCGCGCTTGCGCGGATTTTTTATTTCTAAAAATAAATGACCAAACTATGAGCGACGCTATTAAACACGAATGTGGAATTGCTTTAGTAAGATTAAAGAAACCATTACAGTTTTACAAAGATAAATATGGTTCTGCATTTTACGGAATCAATAAAATGTATTTATTGATGGAGAAACAGCATAATAGAGGTCAAGATGGTGCTGGTTTTGCTAGTGTAAAATTTAATGTTGCTCCAGGAACAAGGTATATTAGTAGGGTAAGGTCTAATAAATCTCAACCCATTCAAGATATATTTGCTCAAATTAATGAGCGCCTGAATGGTGTATTAGAAAAAAATCAAAATAAATTAAATGATGTTACATGGCAAGAAGAAAATTTACCCTACTTAGGTAACCTATTTCTTGGGCATGTTCGTTATGGCACCTTTGGTAAAAATAGTATTGAAAGCGTTCACCCATTTCTTCGTCAGAGTAATTGGAAGCATCAAAATTTAATCGTTGCAGGAAATTTCAATATGACTAATTCTAGGAAATTATTGGAAGAACTAGTTGAATTAGGGCAGCATCCAAAAGAGTTTACAGACACGGTAACAGTTTTAGAAAAAATAGGTCATTTTTTAGAGGAGGAAGTTTCCAAATTATACATTGAAGCAAAAGAAAAAGGGTTTAATAAAAAAGATGCCTCGCCATTTATTGAAGAAAACTTGGATTTACAAAATGTCTTAAAAAGGTCTTCAAAAAACTGGGATGGTGGATATGCTATGGCAGGATTAGTAGGTCATGGTGATGCTTTTGTATTAAGAGATCCAAACGGGATCAGACCGACCTATTTTTATGAAGATGATGAGGTTGTTGTTGTTGCTTCAGAAAGACCTGTAATTCAGACAGTATTTAATGTAGCTATTGAAGATGTTCAAGAATTAGAAAGAGGTCATGCACTTATCATAAAAAAGAGTGGAGTTACCGCTACTAAAAAAGTATTGGAGCCTAGAGAAAAAAAATCATGTTCATTTGAGCGTATTTACTTTTCTAGAGGTAGTGATGCTTCTATTTATCAGGAACGTAAAAATTTGGGAAAATTTGTTTTTCCTCAAATATTAAAATCTATAGATAATGACATTTCTAACAGTGTTTTTTCATTCATACCAAATACTGCAGAAACCTCTTTTTATGGAATGACTGAAGCTGCAGAAGATATTTTAAACGAACAAAAAACTTCAAAAATATTATCAGGAGGGAAATCGTTGTCAGCTCAGAAAGTAACTGAAATTTTATCGGAAAGACCGCGCATTGAAAAGATAGCAATTAAAGATGCTAAACTTAGAACTTTTATTGCAGATGATAGTAGTAGAGATGATTTAGTAGCTCACGTATATGATGTTACTTACGGAGTTGTTAAACCTACTGATAACCTTGTTATTATTGATGATAGTATTGTTAGAGGAACCACCTTAAAGAAAAGTATCATTAAGATTTTAGACAGATTAAGTCCTAAGAAAATTGTGGTGGTGTCATCAGCTCCACAGATTCGTTATCCAGATTGTTATGGAATTGATATGGCTAGAATAGAGGATTTCATTGCATTTAAAGCAGCTTTAGCATTGTTAAAAGAAACAAATCAATATCATATAGTAGATACAGTGTATAAAAAAGCAATTGATCAAAGAGAAAAAGAGGATGCTGACATTATTAACTATGTAAAAGAGATCTACAGCCCATTTACCACAGAGCAAGTGTCTGAGAAAATTGCTCAAATGCTAAAAACAAAAGATATCAATGCAGAAGTTGAGGTAATTTATCAGTCAGTTGATAATTTACATAAAGCATGTCCAGATAATCTTGGCGATTGGTATTTCACAGGAGATTATCCTACAGATGGCGGTCACAGGGTAGTAAACGAAGCATTTATTAATTTTTTTGAGGGGAATAAAAAAAGAGCTTATTAAAAGTGTATTGATTTATATCAAATAATCGATTATATTTGAGAAAATCAAAACAAAATTGTTATGTTATTATCCACAATTACATTTATAGCGGTCATAGTACTTGTGCTACTGATGCTTATTTCATTCTACAATAGACTTGTAAAACTTCGCAACAATAGAGAAAATGCTTTCGCAGATATTGATGTGCAATTAAAACAACGTCATGATTTAATTCCACAATTGGTGGATACCGTAAAAGGCTATATGAATCATGAAGAAAAAGTATTAACCAATATTACTGCTGCTAGAGCCGGAGCTTTAAATGCATCTACCATTAATGAGAAAATAGCTGCTGAAAATCAACTCTCTACAGCATTAAGTGGTTTAAATATTGCTGTTGAAGCTTATCCTGATTTGAAAGCAAGTAGTAACTTCACTCAACTTCAAGAGGAAATTTCTGATGTAGAAAATAAGTTATCTGCAGTAAGAAGATTCTTCAATTCTGCAACTAAAGAGTACAATAATGCTGTTGAAACTTTTCCTTCAAATATAATTGCTGGAATGTTCTCTTTTAAGAAAGAATCAATGTTTGATGTTGGTGCTTTAGAAAGAGAAGCACTAGACAAAGCACCCAAGGTTAGTTTTTAATCTATGAAATATATTGGGTTACAATCTCAGATAAGTAGTAATAATAGAAAGTCTATTCTTCTTCTTATCGCTTTTCCCTTACTATTACTTGGGTTGTTGTGGCTCTTCTTTTTTGCAATAAACATCTATTTGAATGATGAAATAGTTTCATTCAATATAGATACTGTTCATAGTGGTTTTCTTTATTCAGTTCCTTATGTAACCATTGGAGTTGTCATATGGTTTTTAATTGCTTGGTTTTCACATTCTTCAATTATTCAAAGAGCAACAGGTTCTAAACCATTGGAAAGAAAAGAAAATAAAAGAGTTTATAATCTGACAGAAAATCTTTGTATTTCTAGAGGGATGAAAATGCCAAAAATATATATTATTGAAGATGATTCTTTAAATGCTTTTGCAAGCGGATTAAGTGATAAAACATTTGCGGTATCATTATCTAGAGGAATTATTAATAAGCTAGAAGATGATGAGTTAGAAGCTGTAATCGCTCATGAATTAACTCATATTATCAATCGTGACGTTCGTTTACTAATTGTCTCTATTATATTTGTAGGAATTTTTACTTTTATTACCGAAATGGCTTTCCGAAGTCTTCGGTTTGCAGGCAGAGGAAGAGGAAAGAAAGAGGGCGGTGCAATCGTAATTGTTTTAATAGTTGTGGTGTTAGGAATTATTGGAATGATTTTATCTTCTTTTTTTCGATTTACTTTATCTAGAAAGAGAGAGTATTTAGCAGATGCAGGAGCTGCAGAAATGACAAAGAACCCTTTAGCTTTGGCAAGTGCGTTGAAGAAAATATCTAAAGATCCTTGGATAGAAGCAGTAAAAAGAGATGATGTGGCTCAGATGTTTATAGACCACCCTACTAAAAAGAAAGATAGAAAATCATTGAGTACTTTTTTTAACGGAATTTTTGCAACACATCCACCGATTAAAGAACGTATTCAGGTTTTAGAACAATTCTAAAAAAAAGCATCCAATAAATAGGATGCTTTTTTAGTTTATTAAAGTGAATGAATAACCTGTAAGAAGGTCATGTCATTTATTTATTGGCAGTATATCTGCTAGCAACTTCGTTCCAGTTAATTACATTAAAGAAAGCTTCAATATAATCTGGACGCCTGTTTTGATAGTTTAAATAGTATGCATGTTCCCAAACATCAATTCCTAAAATTGGTGTTCCAGTACAAGAAACACCAGGCATTAATGGATTGTCTTGATTTGGTGTAGAACACACCTCTACTTTTCCTCCTGGTAGTACACATAACCAAGCCCAGCCAGAACCAAATTGAGTTGCCGCTGCTTTTGAGAAAGCATCCTTAAAAGCTTCAAAAGAACCAAATTCAGCCATGATAGCATTTTTTAAGTCTCCTGACAGCTCTCCAGTATTGTTAGGATTCATTACAGACCAAAATAAAGAATGATTGTAAAACCCTCCTCCATTATTTCTTACTCCTCCATTGCTCATATCTAAATTTCCTAGGATTTCTTCAATAGAGTTTCCTTCTAAATCTGTACCTGCAATAGCTGCATTTAATTTTGTTGTATAACCGTTGTGATGTTTACTATGGTGTATTTCCATAGTTCTTGCATCTATGTTAGGTTCTAGTGCATCATATGCATAACCTAATTCTGGTAATTCAAAAGCCATATTTTTTAATTTTAAATTGTTGCTAATTAATAATTAGCACAAAAATAACTATTAATACTGATGCAAACAAGAACTTCACTTTTTGATAATTGATAACGTTATAAGAAAATATTATTTTGCAGCAAACATAAATTCTTCAGCTTTAATAACCATATTTTTACTTCCACAGATGAAAGGCACTCTTTGATGAAGTTCAGTGGGTGCTATATCCATAATTCTTGTAAAACCGTCACTAGCTTTTCCATTTGCTTGTTCAGCTAAAAATGCCATAGGATTACATTCATATAACAATCGAAGTTTACCATTTGAGTTTTTAGAACTTTTAGGATACATGTAAATTCCTCCTTTAATCATATTTCTGTGAAAATCTGAAACTAAAGATCCTATATATCTACTTGTGTAAGGTCTATTATCCTCTTCTTTTTGGCAATATTTTATATAGTTTTTTATTCCCTGCGGAAAGTGAATGTAATTTCCCTCATTAACAGAATAGATACTGCCATTTTCAGGGAATTTAATATTGGGATGTGATAAATAATAGCTTCCAATTGCTGGATTCAGGGTAAAGCCATTCACCCCATCTCCAGTGGTGTACACAAGCATTGTGGAGGTTCCATAGACTATATAGCCAGCAGCAACCTGTTGACTTCCTTTTTGTAAAAAATCTTTTAATTGTACAGGAGTGCCCACGGGGGTAATACGTCTGTAAACAGAAAAAATTGTTCCCACAGAAACATTTACATCGATGTTTGATGAACCATCTAAGGGGTCAATTAATACAATATATTTATTTTGATGATTTTCATCTTGACTGTTAATGGTAATAAAATCATCCTCTTCTTCACTAGCTATTCCACAAACAATATTTCGATTAGTTAGAGTGTGTATAAATTTTTCATTTGCATATACGTCAAGTTTTTGTTGATTCTCACCTTGAATGTTAGTGTCTCCTGCAGCACCAATAATATCAACCAGTCCAGCTTTATTCACCTCATGATTTACCACCTTAGCAGCTAAACGTATTGAGTTAATTAGTCTGGATAATTCTCCAGAAGAATATTTAAAGGAGGATTGATTTTCAATAATAAATTCACCTAGGGTTTGATTCTTACTAGCCATGAAAACGGTTTAAATTTTATGCAAAGATGCTAAATTTTTAATCAACTACAACGATTTCGTAACTCATCTTACTAAGGAGTTTAAAAATATTTTTCCAATTTTAAATTAATAGGATTAAAAGGTATTAAATAGTCATTTTTTTTGAGCTGATTTCAAAAAAACTATCTTTGAAAAAAAAATACATAAAATGAATTTTACACTAAGATTGGCTGAAAAGACGGACATGGAGTCGGTGCTTAATTTAATTACAGAACTCGCTGTTTTTGAAAATGAGCCAGATGCGGTTGAAATTACTGTTGATGATTTAATTCGGGATGGTTTTTCTAGTCCCCCAAAGTTTAGGGTTTATGTTGCTGAGCAAGAAAATACAATCATTGGTATTGCATTATTTTATGAACGATTCTCAACTTGGAAAGGAAGAACCTTACATCTAGAAGATTTAATTGTTACAAAAAGTAAACAAAAGATCGGAGCTGGAAAGGCATTATATACTGCAGTTTTAAAATATGCACATGATCATAATTTTAATAGAGTAGCATGGGAGGTAATTGATTGGAATTCAAATGCTATTGATTTTTATAAAAGTACAGGAGCAACCTATTTAAATAACTGGTCTGTGGTTCAAATGAATAAAGAAAATCTAGAAAAATTTATTCAAGACAATTAACATGAAGATTTTTAAATTTGGAGGGGCCTCTATCAAAGACGCCTTTGGTGTTAAAAATGTTGCTCATATTTTACAACAAGAAGAAGTGAGTGATTGCTTATTGGTTATTTCTGCTATGGGTAAAATGACTAATGCCTTCGAGAATATCGTAATTTTTTATGTTAATAATGATCAAGAAAAGTTAACAGAATCTATAGATTTTACAATTAATTATCACATAAAAATAATTAGCGACCTTTTTCAAGATAAACATGAGATACATCAAAAAGTAACTTTACTATTTGATGAAATGATTCACTTCTTGACAAGAAATATAGCAAAAGAATATGATTATTTATATGATCAAATTGTTTGTTATGGAGAACTATTATCTACAACAATAGTTAGTGAGTATCTTAATGATGTTGGGATAACTAATAACTGGAGAGATGCGAGAGAGCTCGTAATAACAGATGCTATTTTTAGAGATGCTTCAGTTAATTGGGGAGAAACAGAAAAACGTATTAAAACTGAGATAGATACTTCAAAAATAACTTTAGTTCAAGGATTTATTGCAGGAGATTTAAATGGAAATACAACCACTTTAGGGCGAGAAGGGTCTGATTTTACAGCAGGAATTTTTGCCTATTGTTTAGATGCTGAAAGTCTCACAATTTGGAAAGATGTTTTAGGAGTTTTGAATGCAGATCCAAGAGAATTTAAAGACACACAACTTCTGGAGCAAATATCTTACGAGGAAACAATCGAAATGGCTTTTTATGGAGCTTCAGTAATTCATCCAAAAACTATAAAACCAATTCAAAATAAAAAAATTCCTTTAATTGTTAGATCATTTAAAAACCTCAATTCTCAGGGAACTAAAGTTACTAATGAAGCTGATATGTACCCTCATATCGCTTGTTACATAGTTAAAAAAAATCAAGTATTAGTTTCAATTTCCTCATTAGACTTTTCATTTATTGTAGAGGAAAATATCAGTGATATTTTTAAGCTTTTCCACAAATATCAACTAAAAGTAAATTTAATACAAAATTCCGCTATTAGTTTCTCAGTGTGTGTTGATAACAATCTTAATCACTTTGATCTATTTTACAATGAAATAAAAAACATGTACAAAGTATCTTTTATTAAAAATGTTGATTTATTCACTGTCAGACATTTTACAGAAAATTCGCTTGAAGGAATTTATAAACTAGGAACTTCTTTAGTATCTCAAATCAATAAAAATACTGCTCAGATTATAATTCAAAAAAAATAATTGAGTTGATTTTTATTTTTTTGGTTATGTTTGTGTTTAGTTGAAGTTTTATCTATGGAGTTAGTAACATCAAAAGAAATTGCCAAAGTAATAGGGACTGATAAATTTGGTTTTATAGGTACTTTTGTGGGATGGATTTTACTGAGATTACTTAGAATATCTGAAGTTAATAAAATATATAATAAGCACAAAGACAAAAAAGATCTCCTTTTTTTGAATGGAATTTTAGATGAATTTCAAATAGAGTTTGAGATTCCTGAAGAGGATTTAAAAAGAATACCCAAAAACGGCCCCTTTATTACAGTTTCAAATCATCCTTTAGGAGGAATTGATGGAATCCTTTTATTGAAATTATTACTTGAACACAGGCCAGACTATAAAATAATTGCGAATTTTCTCCTACATAGAATAGAACCTTTAAAGCCTTATGTAATGCCAGTAAATCCTTTTGAGAATCATAAGGATGTCAAATCAAGTTTACTAGGGTTAAAAAGTTCACTTCATCACTTAAAGAACGGTTGTCCTTTAGGGATTTTTCCAGCAGGAGAAGTATCTACATACAGGGATGGAAAGTTAATGGTTGATAAACCCTGGGAGACGGGAGCTGTTAAGCTAATAAAGAAAGCAGAGGTACCCGTAATACCCATTTATTTTCATGCTAAAAACAGCAGGCTTTTTTATATTTTATCAAAAATTAATGATACGTTTAGAACAGCCAAATTACCTTCAGAGTTATTATCTCAAAAAAATAGAGTCATCAAGGTCAGAATTGGTAAACCTATACCGGTTAAAGATCAATTAGAATACAAAGACATCAATTCTTTTTACGAATACTTGAGAAAGAAAACATATATGTTGGCAAATCCTTTTGTTAAAAATCCACAAAACATCCTTTCCTCTCAAAATTTAAAAATTACAATACCTCCCAAAAAAATAACTTCTCAAAAAAGTACTCAAGGCTTTATCAAAGAAGTTACTTTATTAAGAAAAAAGGATAAGAGACTTCTAGAAAGTAAAAACTATGAAGTGTTTTTTGCATCAGCCAAGGAAATACCAAATCTATTACATGAAATAGGGAGACTTAGAGAAATTACTTTCAGAGATATTGGAGAGGGAACAAACAAGTCCATTGATCTAGACAAATTTGATAAATATTACCATCATTTATTCCTCTGGGATAGACAATCGAAGGCTTTAGTTGGAGCTTATAGAATGGGTCTTGGAAAAGATATTTATAAAAAACATGGAATTTCTGGTTTTTACATTCAAACTTTATTTCGTTTAGAGCCAGAGTTACACGGTATGATGGAACGAACAATTGAAATGGGTAGGGCTTTTATTATAAAAGAGTATCAACAAAAGCCAATGCCACTTTTTCTTCTTTGGAAAGGTATTGTTCATATAACTTTAAGATATCCCGAGTATAAATATTTAATGGGTGGTGTAAGTATTAGTAATCAATTTTCTGATTTTTCAAAATCATTAATGATAGAGTTTATGAAATCACATTATTACGATCCATACATAGCTCAGTATATTCAGCCCAAAAAAGAATTTAAAGTTAAATTAAAAGATGCAGACAAAGATTTTGTTTTTGATGCCGCAAAAGCTGATATGCAAAAATTTGATAAAGTAATAGATGAAATAGAGCCTGGGGCTTTAAGAATCCCTGTGCTGATAAAAAAATACGTAAAGCAGAATGCCAGATTAGTTGCTTTTAATGTAGATCCAAAATTTAATAATGCCGTTGATGGTCTAATGTATATTAAGGTTTCAGACATTCCAGAAAGTACAGTTAATCCTGTTATGGAAGAATTTCAGGCAGAATTGGAAAGAAAATCAACTGAGGAAAATGAAAAATAGCTTACTATAATCTATCTCAATAAGAGTAAGCTGAAATTCAAGTATTTAAACATTGTAAGAATTAAGAAAAAGATGTAGTTTTGCACTCAATTTTTTAAGAATTATACACGGAAATGGATATTACAAGAGAGAATATTGACGCATTAAATGCAGTTGTGAAAGTAGACATAATCGCAGACGATTATCAGCCTAAGGTTGATAAGATTTTAGTTGATTATAGAAAAAAAGCAGATATTCCTGGTTTTAGAAAAGGTCATGTACCTATGGGGATGATAAAAAAGCAGTACGAAAAATCAGTTATGATTGATGAAGTAAATAAGCTTTTACAAGATTCTTTAAACAAATATCTTACTGAAGAAAAAATAGAAATTTTAGGAAATCCAATTCCTAGAAGCCAAGAAAACTTTACTTGGGATACCAAGAATTTTTCTTTTGAGTTTGAACTAGGTTTAGTTCCTCAGTTCGAAGTTAATTTAACTTCAAAAAAGAAAATAACTCAATATGTCATTAATGCAGATGACTCTCTAATAGATAAAGAAGTTGAAAATCTACAATCTCGTTATGGAAAAATGTCTGCAGTAGATACTATTAATGAAAATACAAATGTTACGGGTACTTTTGTTAACGAAGAAAAAGAGATTGAAAATAAATCTACCATTAATCTATCTGATGTAAAAGGAAAAACAAACTTAAAAAAGTTTGTGGGTTGTAAAGTGGGTGATGTTATTGAATTAAAGACAAAAGGTTTGTTTTCTGAGGATTCAAAACTAACAGGAGCTCTTGGTCTATCAAATGACGAAATAGAAGACTTAAACATAAAGGTTTCGTTTACCATAGAAGAGACTACTGAAATTGAATTAGCTGATTTGGATCAAGAGTTATTTGATAAATTATTTACTGATGGAAGTGTAAAGTCAGTCACCGAGTTGAGAAATAAGATTAAAGAAGATGCAGAAAAACAATTTTTACAACAAGCTGATCAACAATTATTAAATTCAGTTACAGAATTTTTAATTGATAATACAAGTTTTGATTTACCTTCAGAATTTTTACAAAAGTGGCTAGCTACAGCAGGAGAAAAACAATTAACTTCAGAACAAGCGGCTGAGGAGTATAATAAATCAGAAAAAGGGTTACGTTATCAATTAATTCAAGAGAAAATATTAAAAGAAAATGATATTAAATTGGATTATGAAGAGTTAAAAGACTACGCGAAAGGGTTTATAAGAACTCAGATGGCACAGTTTGGAAATATGAATCCAGAAGACGCAGAGTTAGAGGATATTGCAAATAGGATTCTTGGAAATCAAGAAGAAGCAAAAAAACTACAAGATCAATTATTAAGTCAAAAATTAATGACTTTTTACAAAGAGAAAATGACGTTTAAAACAAAAAAAGTAAATTATGAAGGCTTTGTAAAAGAAGTTTATAAGTAATTTTAACTTTCAAAAAAGTAAAAAAACTTCTCATTTGAGAAGTTTTTTTTGCTTTGTAGAGTTTTAAAATTATTCACTAATAGTTACTATCTTTACAAGTATAATTTTTTAAAAAAATAAATCAATGGATTACGGAAGAGAATTCGAGAAATTTGCAACTAAACACCAAGGAATTAGTAGCACATATTACAATCAGTTAATTACAAATATGACTCCTAATATTATAGAAGAGCGCCAATTAAATGCTGTTGCAATGGATGTTTTTTCTCGTTTAATGATGGATAGAATTATTTTTTTAGGAACAGGTATTAATGACCAGGTGGCAAATATTATCCAAGCTCAGTTATTGTTTTTAGAAAGTGTAGATTCTTCAAAAGATATTTCTATATATATTAATTCACCTGGTGGTGGAGTATATGCAGGATTAGGAATTTATGATACTATGCAATTTATAAAGCCAGATGTAGCAACAATTTGTACAGGAATGGCAGCATCTATGGGAGCAGTTTTGATGTGTGCAGGAGAAAAAGGAAAACGTTCAGCGCTTCCACATTCTAGAGTAATGATTCATCAACCACTAGGTGGGGCTCAAGGACAGGCGTCAGACATCGAGATCACTGCACGTGAGATTATGAAATTGAAAGATGAATTGTATCAAATAATTGCAAAGCATTCAGGACAGACAGTAAAAAAAGTACATGATGATTCTGATAGAGATTATTGGATGAAGGCAGAAGAGGCCAAAGCTTATGGTATGATTGACGAAGTTTTGGTAAGAAAGTAACTACTATAAATTTAATAGTAAAGTAGTAATGGCAAAAGAAGAAAATTTAGAATGTTCATTTTGTGGGCGAAAAAAATCTGAAACAGATTTATTAATTGCAGGTATGGATGCTCATATTTGTGATAAATGTATTGAACAAGCACATGGTATCGTTGAAGAAGAAATTTCAGACGCCTCTTCAGGAGTTTTAGCAAAGGAAATTATTCTCAAGAAACCTTTGGAAATTAAATCTTTTCTAGATCAATATGTAATTGGGCAAGATGAAACAAAAAAAGCAATGTCTGTTGCGGTATACAACCATTACAAAAGACTTACTCAGGTAAATGATGAAAATGAGGTGGAAATTGAAAAAAGTAATATTGTTTTAGTTGGTGAAACTGGAACAGGAAAAACATTAATAGCTCGTAGTATTGCTAAAATGTTAAATGTTCCTTTTTCCATTGTAGATGCTACTGTACTAACCCAAGCAGGTTATGTAGGTGAAGATGTAGAGAGTATCTTAAGCAGATTGTTACAAGCAGCAGATTATGATGTGGATAAAGCCCAAAAAGGAATTGTTTTTATTGATGAAATTGATAAAATTGCTCGTAAAGGAGATAATCCTTCAATCACAAGAGATGTTTCTGGAGAAGGAGTTCAACAAGCATTATTAAAGCTGCTAGAAGGCTCTGTTGTTAATGTAGCCCCTAAAGGAGGCAGAAAGCATCCTGAACAAAAGTTCATAGAAATTAATACAAAAGATATTTTATTTATTGCTGGTGGAGCATTTTCTGGAATCGATAAAATGATTAGTAAAAGATTAAATATGCAGGCTGTTGGTTTTAGTGCATCAATAGAAGAAGATAAAATTGATGAGGAAAATTTACTTCAGTATATCATTCCATCAGATCTTAAATCATTTGGATTAATACCTGAAATCATTGGTCGATTGCCAGTTTTAAGTTACATGAATCCTCTAGATGCAGAAATCTTAAGATCAATTTTAACAGAACCTAAGAACTCAATTATTAAACAATATGAAAAACTTTTCTCAATGGATGACGTAGATTTTACTATTGAAGAAGGTGCTTTAAATTATATTGTAGGAAAAGCAGTTGAATATAAATTGGGAGCAAGAGGGTTGCGTTCACTTTGTGAGGCGATTCTTACAGATGCGATGTTTGAATTACCCAGTTCAGATGAGAAACAACTAATTGTTACGAAAGATTATGCAGAAGAAAAAATGACAAAAACTACCCTTAAAAAATTAAGAGCAGCCTCTTAATCTTTAGATGTTAAATAACATATTTACCTCATTAATTAAATTAGTGAGGTTTTTTAATTTTCAAATCATTCAAAATTTCTAATTACTATATTTGTTTTAACTTTTCCAAGTCTATTTTAAATGATATCAAGAAGTACCATCGATCGAGTTTTTGAAACTGCCCGTGTAGAGGAGGTAATTGGTGAGTTTGTTCAATTAAAAAAAGCAGGAAGTAACTTCAAAGGATTAAGTCCTTTTACTGATGAAAAGTCGCCATCTTTCATGGTTTCACCAGTAAAACAAATATGGAAAGATTTTAGTACAGGTAAGGGGGGTAATGCAGTTTCTTTCCTGATGGAACACGAACATTATTCTTATCCTGAAGCCATTAAGTTTCTTGCTAAAAAATACAATATAGAAATTGAAGAAACAGTTCAGTCTGATCAAGAAAAGGAGCAGATGAATGAACGGGAAAGTATGTTCTTGGTCTCAAATTTTGCTAAAGAATATTTTCATGATATTTTATTAAATTCTACTCAAGGAAAAGCAATAGGTCTCTCCTATTTTAAGGAAAGAGGTTTTAGTGACGATAGTATTAAAAAGTTTGATTTAGGATATTGTTTGGATACTTGGGATTCTTTTACAAATGAAGCATTAAAAAAAGGGTATGATATAAAATACTTGGCAAGTACAGGGGTTACTATTGTAAGAGAAAACAAACAATTTGATCGTTTTAAAGGGCGTGTGATGTTTCCCATTCACAGTATGTCTGGGCGAATTTTAGGTTTTGGAGGAAGAACCCTATCAAGTGATAAAAAAACTGCTAAATATGTAAATTCTCCTGAAAGTGATATCTATCATAAAAGTAAAATTTTATATGGAATTTATCAAGCAAAAAAAGAGATTGCCAAACAAGATAATTGCTATTTGGTAGAAGGGTATACAGATGTTATTTCTTTCTATCAGTCAGGTATTGAGAATGTTGTTGCGTCATCAGGTACTGCATTAACCTCTGATCAGATTAGATTAGTTCACAGGCTCACAAAAAACATTACTGTTTTATTTGATGGGGATGCTGCTGGAATTAGAGCATCTTTAAGAGGAATAGATTTGATACTTGAGCAAGGAATGAATGTAAAAGTTGTTACTTTTCCTGATGGAGATGATCCAGATAGTTTTGCAAAAAAACATTCCGAAGCTTCTTTGAGAGAATATCTAGAAGAATCTTCGCAAGACTTCATCAATTTTAAAGTTTCACTTTTAATGAAAGACGCGAATAATGATCCTGTGAAAAAGGCAGGTTTAATTCGCGATATTGTAACTAGTATTTCTAAAATTCCAGATAGTATTCAACGTGAAGTTTATGTGCAAGAATGTTCACGAATTATGGAAATCTCAGAACGTGTTTTATTTAGTGAATTAGCACAATTAATTTCAAAAAACACTCAAGATTTTAAAAAAAATCAGCAAAAAGAAAAACAATCATTTGAGGTTGTTAAAAAGCAAACTGAACAATTAAAAGAAGTAAATTCTTTGTTTATTTTGGAAAGAGAAATTATAAGAATTTTATTACTATTTGGAAATCAAGAAACAGATTTTGTAGATTTTATAGAAGTTGAAGATGAGGATGGAGTGATACATTTAGAAAAAGAAAAATACACAAATCAGGTTTCTAAAGAGTTGTATTTGAATCTTCAAGACGATGAAATAGAGTTTTCAAATGAAATTTTCAAAAATATTTATTATGAAATGATTCATCAATTAAATCAAGTGGATAAGATTGAAATGGAATCCTTTATAAACCATTCAAATCCTGATATATCTTCAATTGTAACCTCAATTTTAATGGATGATGAAAAATATACGTTAAGTGATTGGAAGCGAAAAAATATTTTTGTTACTGAATCAGTAGAGGTATTGTCAAAGTTAGTATCTGATGCTATTTTAAATTTAAGAAGAATTCTTATTGATAAAAAAATTCAGCAACTTATAAATCCAAGTGATGAGGTAGCTTCTCAGAATATTGACTTAGAAATGATTCAAAACTATACAGAATTAAAAAAACGATTATATAATAAATTAATGAGAGTTGTTTAACAATTAAAAAATCCCCTAAATGAACAAAATTATCCTCCTTTTAAGGTCCTTTTTCCAAATTATTCTATCACCATTAGAAATTTCAAAAGGCCAAAGACGCAGAAAGTTATTAAGAGCAAAAAAAATATTAAAATCTACTAAATTATTGTAGTTTTTTTGGAATCATACAAACAGGTATTGGATTCATTTTATGCTGATTAGATTTGTTTAAATTCAGATAGGTTTGATAAACCTCTTTTTGCCTTCCATGAAACTCACTAACATTTCTGCCAGTTTCTATGGTATTCATAGCCCATTCTAACTCGTCATAACTAGCACCTAATTGATCCTCATCAGTTCTGTCATCTCCCCATAAGCCATCTGTTGGAGGAGCTTTTTGAATTTCTTCATTTATTTTTAAAAAACTAGCAATAGCATATACTTCAGATTTCATTAAATCTGCTATTGGACTTAAATCTACACCGCCATCTCCATATTTTGTGTAAAATCCTACACCAAAATCTTCAACTTTATTTCCTGTTCCTGCAACTAATAAATTATCTAAACCAGCAAAATAATATAGGCTAGTCATTCGTAATCTAGCTCTAGTATTAGCTAAACTCATAAAGCGATCATCTTCATTATCTACTTTTGGCATAGCTTCTAATAAGCTATTAAAAACAGGGGTTAAATTCACACTGGTTGAGTTTACATTTTTAAATCGATCTTTAAGAAAAGAAATATGGCGTGTTGCTCTATTGACTTGATTTTTTTCTTGATGAATAGGCATCTCTAAACATAATGTAGGGAAACCAGTTTTAGCACATAATGTGGATGTGACAGCTGAATCTATACCTCCAGAAACACCAATTACAAATCCTTTAACTCCTGCATTAGATGCATACTCTTTTAACCATGAAATAATATATTGAGTAACTTTTTCAACTTGCATAGAAAACTATTTTAGTATTTTTGACGTTCTTAACACGTAGCTAAGATACAAAGCATATGCGAAATTATTTCTTATTTTTCTTTTTGCTATTATTTTTCAATTCTTGTCAAAAAGAAGTCAAAAATAATATTGATACTTCAAATATTGAGGTAGAATTTATGATTAATCGATTTGAACAAGATTTTTATACTAATAAAGGAGATAATCTTGAAGAACTTAAAAAGAAATATCCGTTACTATTCCCTAAAAACACTCCCGATAGTATTTGGAGGGCTAAAATTAAAGATAAAGATGAACAAGAATTATATAATGAAACTCAAAAATTATTTTCATCATTTTATGATATAGAAACAGAATTAAGATCATTATTTCAATTCATCACCTATTACAACCCCATGTTTAACGCTCCAAATATAATTACGGGATTAAGCAATATTGATTACGATTACAGGGTTATTTATAATCAACGTTTAGTATTTATATCTCTTGATGTATATCTTGGTAGTAAACATCCTTTTTATGGTGATTTTCCAACCTATATTAAGCAAAATAATGTTCGAGAAAGAATTGTTGTTGATGTTGCTAAAGCTATTATAGATTCTCAAATTAAACCACTAACTAATAGATCTTTTCTTGCAAAAATGATTCATGAAGGGAAAAAATTATATCTCTTAGATCTGTATTTACCGTTAAAGTCAGATGTATTAAAAATTGGATTCACTGATCAAAAATATGACTGGGCGGTTACTAATGAAGAGCAAGTTTGGAAATACTTCATAGAAAATAATTTATTATTTAGCACAGACACAAAATTGAATAAAAGATTTTTAGAAGATGCTCCTTTTTCAAAATTTTATTTAAGTGAAGATAAAAATTCCCCTGGTCGGATAGGACAGAGAATTGGACTACAAATTGTTCGTTCATTTATGGATAATAATGACGTATCTTTATCAGATTTATTAATAAAAAATGAAGAGGAAATCTTTAAAAATTCTAAATATAAACCAAGAAAATAATGGCCGTAGCACACACTTCTAAAATTGAATTCATTGTTGAGTTAGATGAAAATAAAATTCCTGAAAATATAAGTTGGACTGCTGAAGATGGAGGAATTGAAGGTGAATCGTCGAAAGCAATTATGTTGTCTGTTTGGGATCACAAAAAAAAGGACACCCTACGAATGGATCTTTGGACTAAAGATATGCCAGTCGACGAAATGAAGCAATTTTTTCATCAAACTCTAGTCTCAATGGCTGCAAGTTTTGAACGTGCAACAGATGATCAAAAAATGACAGCTACTATGAGAGATTTCTGTGATTATTTTGCTGAAAAACTTGAGTTAAAGAAATAACACTGTTGTGTTCTCAAAAATTTAAGTTGTGATTGTTGAGTTATGAAGGTTTATTTTTCTTAAAATTTGTTTATAATCTTTATAATTATTTACAAAGTCTAATTCAGATACATCAATAATTAATGTATTAAGATGTTGCTCTGTTTTAATAAAGCCACTATAACCGTCATGGATTTTTTGCAAGTAACTGGCTTCAATATTCTGTTCGTAGTCTCGCCCCCTTTTTTTAATATTATCTAAAAGTCGATTTGTGTTTTGATATAAGTAAATGTATAAATCTGGTTTTGAAATTTCTCTATACATGATATCAAAAATCTTTCGGTACAAAGTATATTCCTCTTTCTGTAATGTTACTTGTGCAAAAATTAGTGATTTGAAAATATAGTAATCAGATACAATAAGGTTTTTAAATAAATCAAATTGAGCTAAATCATCTATTAGCTGTTGATATCTGTCTGCTAAAAAACTCATTTCTAAAGGAAAGGCAAATCGTTCTTTGTCGTTATAGAATTTTGGAAGAAATGCGTTATCTGCAAATCGCTCTAGGACAACTTTAGCATTAAATTCGTCACTCATTAATTTTGCTAATGAGGTTTTTCCAGCCCCTATATTACCCTCAATAGCGATGTAGTTATATTTTTCGGTCAAAGGAATAGGTCTAATTAATTTAGCTGAAATCTTTTCAATTAATGAAGAGTCAGTGCTGCTATTTAAACAACTATAAAGTTGTTTTTTTTCTATAGGGTGAAGCGTATTTTTTGCAATTTCAACTAAGGGTACTAGTACGAAATTTCTCTCTAGCATTCTAGGGTGAGGGATGGTTACTTCTTTTGAAAATATGATCTCGCTATCAAATAATAAAATATCAATATCGATCTTTCTGTCAGAATATTCATTTGTTTTTTTTCTCTCCCTACCGTGTTTTTTTTCTATTTCTAGGAGCTTACTAAGTAAATTCTCTGGTTGAAGGTACGTTGATACGCCGATACATATATTATAAAAATCCTCTCCTTCATATCCCCAAGAACTAGTTTTATAGACAGATGATATTTTTTGAATAGAACCAATGTTTTCAGCAATGTCATTTATTGCTTTCTGTAGAGTTTTTAGTTTATCTCCTTGGTTGGAGCCTAGAGATAGATATGTTAGACGTTGTATTTTCATTTTGATATTACAAAGAAACTAAATTAAAGTATATCGGTTGTATGTAAACAAAAAATCGCCAAAAAAATTTTGGCGATTCTAAATTTATTAAAAAGAAAGATTTTAGTCTTCTTTTTTGTTTTCTTCTTTAGGTTTTCTATCGTCTCGAGGTCTTCTATCATCTCTACGATTATCACGTCCGCGATTGTCTCTACTTCCTCTCTGATCTCGCCCACGAGAGTTATCTCTAGGTGGTCTTTCTACAAAACCTTCGGGTTTTGGTAAAATTGCTTTTCTAGAAACTTTTTCTTTTCTTGTTCTAGGATCTAAGCCAAAGTATTTAACATCTAATATATCACCCATATTAACAACATCAGTGACATTATTTGTGCGTTCCCAAGCTAGTTCACTTACGTGAAGTAAAACTTCATTACCAGGAGCTTCAGTATATTCAACAACAGCACCAAAATCTAAAATTTTAATAACTTTTACTTCATATACAGAACCTTTTTCAGGTTTAAACATCATAGATTCTATTCTAGCAATAACAGTTTCAATACCCTCAGGCTTTGTTCCTAAAATTTCTATGATACCCTCTTCGGTAACAGGATCTTCTGTAATTACAATAGTGGTTTCAGTTTCCTTCTGTAATTCCTGAATGTGTTTCCCACCAGGTCCAATAAATGCACCAATTAATTCATTAGGAATCCTTCTGTTAATCATTTTAGGAGCATGTGCTTTTACTTCTTCATTTGCTGAAGCAATAGTATCAGTAATTTTTTCTAAAATGTGTAATCGACCATCACGTGCTTGTTTTAGTGCGTTCACTAAAATTTCATATGGTAATCCTTTAATTTTAATATCCATTTGACATGCAGTAATCCCCTCAGAAGTTCCAGTAACTTTAAAATCCATATCACCTAAGTGATCTTCATCTCCTAGAATATCAGATAATACTGCATAACGATCACCATCAGAAATTAACCCCATAGCAATACCTGATACAGGTCTAGTCATTTGAACTCCTGCATCCATTAATGCCATTGTTCCTGCACAAACTGTAGCCATAGAAGAAGAACCGTTGGATTCTAAAACTTCGGACACAACTCTAACGGTATAAGGGCAATCCTCAGGAATCATTCCTTTTAAACCACGTTGTGCTAAATTACCATGACCAACTTCTCTTCTTGAAGTACCTCTTAAAGGTCTTGCCTCACCTGTACAAAAAGGAGGAAAGTTATAATGTAAATAGAATTTTTCTTCACCTTCGTAGGATGGCATATCTATTTTATTGGCATCTCTTGACGTTCCTAATGTAACGGTTGCAAGTGCTTGAGTTTCTCCTCGAGTAAATATAGAAGAACCATGAACAGATGGTAAGTAATCTATTTCTGACCAAATTGGTCTAATCTCATCAGTTTTACGACCATCTAAACGAATTCCTTCAGCGAGTGTTAATTCTCTAACGGCTTCTTTTTCAGCTTTTCTGTAATAACCTCCAACTAAATGACCAAATTCTTCCATTTCTTCTTCTGTAAAAGAAGCTTTTACCTCTTCTTTTACCTCAGAAAATGCAGCCGATCGCTCAGCTTTAGAAGTTCCTTTTTTAGCGATTGCATAACATTTGTCATAAGCTAAATCGTGAATTCTTTTTTCTAATTCTTCATTTTGCTCTGCTGTTTCGTATTCACGAACTTCTTTCTTACCGAAAGCTTCTGCTAAACGAACCTGAGCTTCTATTTGAATTTTAATAGATTCATGAGCAAATTTAATGGCGTCTGCCATTTCTTCTTCACTACATTCATCCATTTCTCCTTCCACCATCATTACTGAATCGGCAGAAGCACCAATCATCATATCTATGTCTGCATCTGCTAATTGAGCCCTACTAGGGTTAATTACAAATTCACCATTTACTCTTGCAACACGTGCTTCAGATATAGGACATTCAAAAGGGAAATCACTTAATTGAATCGCTGCTGAAGCTGCTAAACCTGCTAATGCATCTGGCATAACTTCTTCATCATGAGACATTAATTGAATCATTACTTGTACTTCTGAATGGTAGTCTTTTGGAAATAAAGGACGTAAAACACGGTCTACTAGACGCATTGTTAATACTTCGCCATCGCTTGGTCTTGCTTCTCTTTTAAAGAATCCACCAGGATAACGACCCGCTGCAGCAAATTTTTCTCTGTAGTCTACAGTTAACGGTAAAAAATCTACAGGACTTTGCTTGTAGTTAGATACTACTGTACATAACAACATTGCTTTTCCCATTTGAACAACAACTGAACCGTGAGCTTGTTTTGCTAATTTACCGGTTTCTAATGAGATGGTTCTTCCATCTCCAAGGTCTATGACCTCTCTAAATACTTTTGGAATCATACTTTAATAATTCGTTCTTAATTAAACTTTTCTTGTTGTGTGTGTTGTTGTGTGTTGTTGTGATCCAATGGAAGTAAAAATTAAAAGAGGTAGCATATAGCTACCTCTTTTATGTAGGTATTATTTTCTAATTCCTAGCTCTTTGATAATTGCACGATATCTTGCAATATCTTTCTTCTTTAAGTAGTCTAAAAGACTTCTTCGCTTTCCAACCATTTTCACTAAAGAACGCTCTGTATTAAAATCTTTACGATTTTGTTTCAAGTGCCCTGTTAAGTGGTTAATTCTGTGCGTGAATAATGCAATTTGTCCTTCTGCTGAACCCGTATTAGTTTTACTACTACCGTGTTTTTCGAAGATTGATTCTTTTACTTCTTTTGTCAAATACATGCCAATATTATTTAAATGATTTTTATGTACATCAGCGATTTTTTCACTGACGTGGCAAATGTACAATTATTTTATATGTTAACCTATAAATTTTGTAGTGATAAATAAAGGTGAAGAAATGGGATAACTTATTACAATAGAGATGTTTGAAGAAGTTAACCTAGACAAGATTTTTTTATGCTCTTATGGCTTTATTTTCAATAAGATCTATGTAGAGATTGATTTGCTTTTTTAAATTTTTTCTTTCATAAATTCCATCAAGAAATCCATGTTCTAATACAAATTCAGAGCGTTGAAATCCTTCTGGTAAATCTTTACCAGTGGTATCTCTAACCACTCTAGGTCCAGCAAATGCAATTAAAGCATTAGGCTCAGCAATATTAATATCTCCTAGCATCGCAAATGAAGCAGTAGTTCCTCCTGTAGTTGGGTCTGTACATAAAGAGATGTAGGGTATTTTTGCTTCGGCAAGTTGTGCAAGTTTAGCAGAGGTTTTTACCAATTGCATTAAAGATAAAGAAGCTTCCATCATTCTGGCTCCCCCAGATTTTGAAATCATTAAGAAGGGAAGTTTGTTTTGAATTGAATACTCTATTGCTCTTGCAATTTTTTCTCCCACAACACTTCCCATAGATCCTCCAATAAATGAAAAATCCATAGCCGCTATTACAATTTCTTTACCCAAAGATTTACCAACAGCAGTTCTTACGGCATCTTTTAGTTTAGTTTTTTCTTGTGCAGCTTTGAGTCGATCTGGATATTTTTTTGTGTCTTCAAATTTAAGAGGGTCTTTCGATGTAATTTTAGAGTTTAATTCTTTAAATTTATTATCATCAAAGAGCATTTCGAAGTATTCTTTACTACCAATTTTAACATGATAGCCATCTTCTGGGCTTACATAAAGGTTGCGTTTTAATTCTTCAGTATCTATTATTTTACCACTAGGTGTCTTGTACCACAAGCCTTTTGGTGTGTCTTTTTTTGCTTCTGTAGGCGTATTAATTCCTTTTTCTTTTCTTTTAAACCAAGCCATATAATACTAGTTAGTCATCTGTTTTACATTGTTGATTTAAGTAAATATTGACTTAAACCAAGTTGACAAATTTAATGGATTAATATTTAACTTTCCAATAAAAAAGAAAGTCTGTTTAAAATTTAAACAGACTCTCACACTTGTAGTATTATTAAACTATAATGTATTTACATTATTTAGATCTTCAAAAGCTTTCTTTAATCTAGTTTTGAAAGTAACTTCTCCTTCGCGCAACCATTTTCTTGGATCATAATGCTTTTTATTAGGTTGATCTGCACCATCAGGATTTCCAATTTGATTTGCTAAATACTCTGCTTTACCTTGCATGTAATCTCGAATTCCTTCAGTAAAAGCATATTGTAAATCAGTATCAATATTCATTTTGATAACCCCATAGCCAATAGATTCTCTAATTTCTTCTATAGTAGAACCTGATCCTCCATGAAATACAAAATCAATTGTATTGTGAGCAAGATTATATTTTTGAGAAACATATTCTTGTGAATTTTTTAGAATTTTTGGGGTTAATTTCACATTTCCAGGTTTATAAACTCCATGAACATTTCCAAAAGCTGCAGCAATTGTGAATTGAGGGCTAACCTTCATTAACTCCTCATAAGCATAAGCTACTTCCTCTGGCTGTGTGTATAATTTTGATACATCTACATCTGAATTGTCTACGCCATCTTCTTCACCTCCTGTAATTCCTAATTCAATTTCTAAAGTCATTCCCATTTTAGACATTCGTGCTAAATAGGTTTTACAAATCTCAATATTTTCTTCAATTGGCTCTTCAGATAAATCGATCATATGAGAGCTGTAAAGAGGTTTTCCAGTGGCAGCAAAATGCTCCTCACTAGCTTCTAACAAACCATCTATCCAAGGCAATAGCTTTTTAGCACAATGATCTGTATGAAGAATTACTGGGACTCCATATGCCTCAGCTAGTAAATGGATATGTTTTGCGCCAGCTACCCCTCCTGCTATTGCTGCTTTTTGATCGTCATTAGATAGGCCTTTCCCAGCATTAAACTGAGCCCCTCCATTAGAAAATTGAATAATTACAGGAGCATTTAGTTCTTTTGCTGTTTCTAGTACAGCATTAATCGTATTTGAACCTACAACATTTACAGCTGGTAAAGCAAATGCTTTTTCTTTTGCAAGTTTAAAAATGGCTTGAACTTCTTCTCCAGTAGCAACTCCTGGTTTGATATTGTGACTCATTTTATTTTTTTTAAATGATTGAAATTAAGGAATCAAAAGTAATCAAAAAATAGCTAGGAGTATACGATTTAGTGACAGATGAGCTTAAAAATCATCGAAAACGTTTTAGGGAAAAAAGTAAACTAGTTTAAAATGGATAATTTATTCCAATGTTATATACAGCATTGGAAAAATTGTAATTTCTAAACCATTTATTTGTTTCTAGATAAGGTTCATGCATTTTAAAACCAAGATCTAATCTAAATACCAAAAAACTAAAATCATACCTGAGTCCAAAACCAGATCCAACTGCGATATCTTTAACTGAATTAATTCCATTAAATTTTGCTTCTTCCTCTGCAAATATTGAATTTGTAATATCCCATATATTACCAGCATCAACAAATAAAGCTCCCTTCAAACTTCCAAACAAATCAAACCTATATTCTGCGCTAGTTAAAAACTTTAGACTTCCAATATTATATTCTAATCCAGAATTTCTATTTCCAGGCCCTAAGTCATAGGTTTGCCATGCTCTTATGTCATTTGAACCTCCTGCAAAATAACTTTTAGTAAAAGGTATTGCAGAATTATCGTAAGGTATAATTGCGCCAATAAAACTTCTAAAACCAATAACTGAGGTGTCGTCTATTTCCCAAAACTTTTTATATTCTATATCTGTTTTAAAATACTGAGCTAATGGAATATTAAAAATAGTTTTTCGGTTATTATTGTTTTTTTTATTCGATAATAACCCACCTATGTTTCCTGAGTTAGCAACTCTAATCTTAAAAAATGAAAAATTATTATCTCTAAAGTCATTCTGGTTATTGTAGGTAAATGAATATGCAATTGTTGGAATTAAAAAGTCTGATGTTATGATATTGTATCGATCTAAAATATTTAAATTATTCCTGTAGGAATCTGGGTTATTAACCAGAAAATTGGGATCATTAAAGACTGTACTCATAAATGAAACAGTTTCTTGTTGTCTTTCTAGATTGTAGCCAGGGTTGTTGTAAAACTCTTTTGCAACAGAATTTAGTTTAATGTATTCAGAATTATAGATGTCAAAGTAATTCCCGATTCGTAAGTTTCGTACATATTGAGTGTTAAAAATATCTAATTGAATTGTTTTTTTTGCATTGTATTGCCATTTATAACTCATTAATGCTGTTAAGGTTTCTCTATCTAGCCCAATGTTTTGCTGAATACTAGTTCCCAATGAAAAGATAGTTCTAGGAGACATTCTTTTTGGAACAAATTTATTGATTCCAAAAGGCGCAACAAATCGAGGAATTTCCAGTGACATATCTGCTCCAATTTCCCATGAATTAAAAAATTGTTCTTCTTTATTTGCATCTTGGGAAGCATTAAAAAACGAACTTAAAAATGAAAGTTTAAAAATTTCAGCACCCTTAAAGATATTTCTATTTACTATGGAGAACTTAGCTGAAACTCCAAGGTCTCTAATATTTGAGTGTGTAAGCTCAGTTTCTAAATCTAAACTAAATTTATCCAAAGGTGTAAGTAGAATTGAGACATCGAGCTCATTATTTAGACTATCTACGGGTTCATATTTAATATTAATTACTTTAAAGTTTCGTAATGATTTAAGATGTTTTCTTGTCAAGTTCCTGAGGGAATCAGCATATACTTCATTAGGTCTTATAAAAATAGATTCTGATAAAAGTTTAGGGTTGTACTTTATCTTATTGTGAGCAAGAAAAGTAATCCCTTTATAGCTGGTAGAGTCTAAATTAGGATTGTCTTTCTTGGAAAATGAATAATCTGTAAAAACAGTCACTTTTCTAATTTTCTGAATCCTATAGGGTTTTAAAATATAATCTCCATTTGTTTTTAAAATTCTTTTTTTATCAAAAATAACAAGATCAATATTTGTTCTGTAATTGTTAGTATTGGCTGTATCGATATTGTAATAGCCTAGATCATTTTCTGTAAAGTGATAAATACCATTATTTCTAAACAGATTAGTAATTCTTTTGGCTTCTTTGATAAAATTACTCTCTATAAATTGTTCTCCAGTTTTCAGGTAAGATAATGCCTTCTTTGATTGATATAAAGAATCTAAAACAGGTGATTTAATCTTTGTTCTTATAGAATCTATATATGTTGGACGGCCTGTATTGATTATGTAATCTATTTCACCCCTCTTGTTATTTAATAGTTTCTTGTTAGAGTTTACCTCTACTCTAAAATACCCTCTATTTTTGTGGTAAGCTGTTAGATTATTTATTGTTTTTTTAATTTTTTTATCATCAATGGTTATTGGAGCTTGACCATTTTTTAAAAACCAATTATTTATACCAATCATACTGTTTGCAAATGAGATACTTTGCTTTTCAGAAAAAATATTTTTAATAAAATTGTATGTTTTTGGTTTAAGGGTTCCCCAGTCTGAAGCTTTTTTTGGCTTATTATTATCTCCTAGGTTGTAAAAGTATAAAGACAGCGGTAGCCCCAGTGTCTTACTATTTGGCTTTTGAACTAATAACTCAGTTAAATCTGTATTGTTATTTTTTTTATCATTGACAATAATTGTATTTTGGGTCAATAAATATTTAGTGCCATTTATTCTCTTTACCGAGCTACAAGCAGATAAAAATAAGGTTAATAAAAAGTAAATAAATATTTTTTTCATGAATTACATCCAAAATATAAACTCAAAAATACTACTTTTGAGTTCTTTATTAAGATAATTTTTTTAGTTGTATATAAAAATACAAGCTACAGTTTCTATTATTCTCATACAATAATTTTAATTTATTAAATGATACTATCTAATAACCATCAAAAACTAATAACTAGTTTATCTCAAAAAAAGTATCGACAAAAACATCAATTATTTATTGCTGAAGGAGTAAAAGTTGTGCGAGAGTTGTTAGAATCATCCTTCGAATTAGAAATTATATTTTCCACTGAAAGTGAATTTTCTTCCTTAGATTGTTTTATTCAAGTGTCGGATCAGGAATTAAAAAAAATAAGTAGTTTAAAAACACCAAATAAAGTTCTTGCACTATTTAAAATACCTTTACAAAAAAAGATAAATTCATCAGGGTTAATCGTAGTATTGGACACTATCAACGATCCTGGAAATTTAGGAACTATAATTCGATTGTGTGATTGGTTTGGTGTTGAACAACTTGTTTGCTCTCAAGATACAGTAGATTGTTATAATTCAAAGGTGGTTCAAGCCACTATGGGTTCTTTAGCAAGAGTATCTATAACTTATCTTAACTTATCCGAGTACCTGCAAACTGTTTCCATCCCAATTTTTATAGCAGATATGGATGGTGTTAATATTCATAAATCTAAACTTCCTGCCTCAGCAATTTTAGTTATGGGTAACGAAGCTAATGGTGTTTCTGACAGGTTAAAACAATTAATTAGCAATAAGATATCAATTCCAAGATATGGTAATTCTAATCAAGTTGAAAGTTTAAATGTTGCCACAGCCACAGCTATTTTATTAAATGAATTTAGAAGGTAAATTTATTCAAAAGCAAAATTTATAAAAATACCACGTGTAGCAAATGAATTAATTGGAGATGTCCATGGACTATCATTATTATTGTCATCAATAAGTTCTCTGTTCATGGCAAAAAGCCCTCGAATTGATGGTGAAAATTTAAAGTAGGATAAATATATATCTATACCAAAACCAACTTCGTACATAAAGTTTTTAGTTTTCATCCTAAATTCTCCACTATAATTATCGTCAGAGTTATCTTGATTACTAGAAAAGTTATGGTCATAGGATACACCAGCAAGTACATAAGGCCTTACATTATTCCACCTATCAGTACTAAATTTTAAGACTAATGGGAGGTGTAAATAAGTAGATCCAATTTCACGCACACTATCTCTTTCTGTAAGTAATGATGAACTGTTATTGAAGAAAATAGATTTTGAATTGCTTATTAAACCGGGTTCAAAACGCAAGTTTATATTTTTATGAATTCTTAAATCTGTAATTAAACCAACATTAAACCCTGAAGTTGGTTTTATTTCAATAACTGTATTTGGAAAATTACTTGGTCTATAATTAACCTTAAAGTCATTTTGGTTTATACCTAAATAAAAACCATAATGAATTTTTGGATCATCAAAAGTAGGTAGATTATCCACATTCCTTCTTTTTTGGGAAGATGCAGGAAGCACAAGTAAAAGACAAACAACAAAAAATACTATTTTTTTCATATTATTTAGAAGCAGAGTATATGGTAGCTACACCAAAAGTAACCGGGGTATAGTTTGTATTAATAAACCCATTTTTTTTCAAAATATTGTTGAAGGTTTCACCAAAAGGAAAATAATTTGCAGATTCGCTTAGATAAGAATAGGCTATTTTATCTTTAGAAAATAATTTACCAATAATTGGAAGAATAAAAGAAGTATAAAATTTGTAGCCTTGTTTGAAAGGGAATTTTGTTGGATTTGAAGTCTCTAAAATAACAAATGTCCCTTTAGGCTTCAAAACCCGTCTTATTTCAAGCAAGCCTTTTTCTAAGTTAGCAAAATTACGAACACCAAATGATACAGTGATCGCGTCAAAAGTATTGTCTTCAAAAGGCATATTCTCTGAATCGCCAACAATCATTTCTATTTTATCATTTAATTTTGCTTTGGATATTTTTTCTTTCCCTACTGCTAACATGCCCTCTGAAATATCTAAACCAATAATTTTTTTTGGTTGAAGTGCAGACATCATTATCGCTAAATCTCCTGTTCCAGTAGCAATATCTAGGATTTGTTGAGGATTATTTTTTGAAATAATATTCACCACTTTTTTTCTCCAACTAACATCTATTCCAAATGATATTACTCTATTTAAGTCATCATAGTTTTTCGATATATTATTGAACATTGTGGCAACTTGCTCTTTTTTGCCGAGCTTGGAATCTTTATAAGGTTTAATTATTTTAGACATTATTTTTATCTATCAGCGCTTGAAATTGATTTACCCATTAATAGCTACTACTTGACTAATTTCATTAGGAAGCATTTCTTGTAGCATTGTTTCTATACCATTTTTTAAAGTAATGGTGGAGGAGGGGCATCCACTGCAAGCTCCCTGTAAAATTACACTTACAATCTTAGTATCCTGATCATAAGATTTAAAGGCTATATTCCCTCCATCTGATGCAACTGCAGGACGAATATATTCATCTAAAATAGCTATAATTTTAGCAGGAGTCCCCTTTAATTCATCAGCATCAAATTCTTTAGTAGTGGGTTTGTTTGTTTTCTCGATTGATTTAGGAAGTTCTTTAATTATGGTTTTATTCTCTTGTAGATATGAACTTATAAAATTTCTAATTTCAGCGTAAACATCATTCCATTCAATAATATCAAACTTTGTGATGGAGATATAATTTTCAGAAATAAACACTTCTTTTACAAATTGAAACCCAAATAAAGCTTTTGCCAAGGGAGAAGATTTACTTGCTTCTTCTATATTTTTATATTCAACATCAGTTGTCGTTAAAGATTTATTAGTTCCAAATTTCATAGTAGAAGGATTTGGGGTCGCTTCTGCATACACCTCAATTGCCTCTTTTTTTCTTGAACTAATGTCTTCCTTAATAGCTATGCCACCCGAAAGGAAATAGTTTTCAATTTGTTCTTTAACTTCCTCTTGAACATCAATCCATTCAACAATATTAAATCGTTGAATAGCAATAAAATTTGCAGTAATAAAGATTTTTTTAACAAAAGGTAAATAAAATAATTGTTGAGCTAAGGGAGAGTTTTTAGCTTCATCAATATTGTTAAATTCATAACTACCACCATTTATTAATATTTGATTGCTTACAAATTTTAAAATGTTTTCGTTGTTGGTTGATTGAATTGTGATTTTTTGTGCATTCATTAGAAATGATAAAAATGAGGAGCAAAATTAATGCAAAAAAATGAATAGATATGTTAAATAGAAATAAAAATGGAAGTTGAAAAACATGAGGTTTATTTCAAAAAATATTTTTATTTATTTAGATATTTACAGAAAGCCCAATTGTAATTACCGTGTTGTCAATGTCTAATTGAGCTGGTTCAACTTGATTGTATTGAGAGTAAAAGTCGTATTGCTCGTTTTTATTATTTTTTCTATAGGCTAAGTTAAGTTTAATTGATCCAAAATTATATCCTAAGCCAAAAGAATAAGTTTCTAAATTATCTGATAAAACTGTATTTGTATATGGGCTTTCCTCATATTGAAAACCGCCCCTTAAACTTAATTGATTAATTCTCCATTCCGTTCCAAGATGAATAGAATTAGCTCTTTTTAATTGATTGTCAAAAAATAAATTTTCTTGTGAAAAATCGTCACCAGATAGATATAGTCCATTATAATTTTTAGAGGAGTAATCTAAACTAATCAAACCTGCTTTTCCGAAAATTATTGCTGAACTTACTGTTATTTTAGCTGGTGTTCGTAATTTGTATAGAAGTTCTTGGAAAGGTAAATTGCCTCCAAAAGTATTATCATAAATCACATCATCATTACTTACCTCAATTTCAGTATCTCCAAAAAAACCATCATTGTTAATAATATTAGTATTTTCTATGAGCTCTGTGTACCATGTTGGTGATTGGTAACTTAAACCAATACGAAAAGCTTTTGTAGGTTTATATATAAAACCAGCACTCATTGAGAAACCGACACCGTTTGTAAAATTTTCCTGATAAAATCTTGAGGTTAATGTATTTTCAAAACCATCATTGTTGTTCTCCTTTAAAACTATTTGTTGACTAAAGTTTATATCATAAAAGTTTAATCCAGCTCCAACATGAAGTTTTTCTTGATAAACTCCAGAGAAAACAAAGTTTAATTCTGAAAGCTCACCATTATAAAAGTTTGAGAATTCCTGACGTTCTGAAATATTGTAAACAATTGGGATTTGGCTCTCATCAAGAGGAAAATTATCAAAAGAAGAAAAACCACTATTTCCTTTAGCATTAAATCGATTTTCAAAATCAGCAGTAATTCTAAAGTTGACTCCAAAAGCAAATTTAGACCAATCATTGTCTATGTTGTTTTCGAATGTAAGTACAGCTCCTGCATTTGATATGTTGAAAAAATCTTCTTGAGTTGTTAAGATATTATTATAATAAGTTGTTGCGATTTCTGTATTTCGAATTTGGAAAGCTATTGCAGCATTATTACCATTAAAAATTGATATTCCAGCAGGGTTTATTGTCATGGATGATACATCACCCCCTATGGCCCCAAAAGCTCCACCCATAGCAACAAATCTAGCACTACCATTTTCATCGTTTCTTGAAAACATTGTAGCTATATTTTGGTAACCAAGTGATTGGGAATAAGACGCACTTGTAAGTGCAGCAAAAACCACAAAAGAAATAATTTTTTTCATAAAACTTTGATTAAATTTTAACTGCCTCTTTTTGAAGAACTTTTTGATGATGAACTTCTACCTCTTGATGAGCTTCTTGACGATGACGAGCTACTACCTCGAGAATAATTACTGCTTCTTATTGATGAACTTCTCGGAGAGTTATTGCTGCTCGTTCGTATAGAATTACTGCTCCTTGTTCTTGAGGAATTTGATTTATATCTTGATCTATTATTTGATTTGCTACCTGAACGAATCGTAGAATTTTTTGCAACATTACTTGAACGTCTACTTTGAGCAGGTACATTTTTTGTTTGGCTGTAGACTTTGATTTTGTTTTTATCTAACCTTAATCTATTAGCTAAATCATCAATATTAATATCTCTAGTAGTATTTTGTGATCTTCTGTTTGAGAAAGTTACTCTTCTATTACTATTGTTTACTCTTCTAGAATTTATATAATTTCTTGAACTCAATGCAGTGTAAGAATAATTTCTTCTGCCATAATTGTAATTTCTATATCTATTGTTTAAGTGACCATAGCCATAATAATTTGCTGAGTTAAAATAAGCATAACCATAAACACCATTGAAAAAAGGGTTGAAATATGGAAGTTGGAAATATCCATAACCTGGCCAAAATGAAGGATCACCAAAACTACCTCTCCATCCAAATCTCCAAGCCCTTCTATTCCATGGGTTTAAATAACCATAAGTGTTATATGGGTCATAAAAATTCCAATAATTATTAAACCCATATCCAACATTATTTAAGTTTAGATTAATAACTACTTGTTCACTATCTGAATTTCCCCAAGCACTATTTGTGTTGTAGGAGTTTGTGTCTTCAAAAGAGGTATTCACTTTACCCTCATTTGAGCTATATGTTTCTATATCAGTTAGAATATCTGACCCATTAATGCCGTCAATTCTTTCAAGCTCTCTCGTGAAGTATTTATTTTCATTATCTTGATATTCTTTGCTGTTGTCAACAATGATTCTTGTTCTATTTGTTTCTTGAGAATAAATACCATCAGTATCAGGGACATTTTGATAGACAGTACATGATGTTGTCAAAATGAGTACAAAAAGAAATAGCAGGTGAGATTGCTTTGGCTTGTGTTGGTAATTTAATTTCATAATATTTTTTTTAGTGTTAATAAAAAAACAGTATTAATAACTAAAAAGCAATTTTTTTTATTCTCTATGCTTAAAATGCTTTAATTTTGCTTTCGTATTTTTACATTACATCAAATTTACAATAAATTTAATAACATATAATTAACAACATCTGTGCCAAAGTTTGGATTATGAGTAAGAAGTTAACAAAGAGAGCAGAAGACTATTCTAAATGGTATAATGAAATTATACAAAAAGCAGATTTAGCTGAAAATTCTGCAGTAAGAGGCTGCATGGTTATCAAGCCTTATGGTTTTGCAATATGGGAGAACATGCAGGCAGAGTTAGATAGAATGTTCAAAGAGACAGGACATCAAAATGCTTATTTTCCTTTATTTGTTCCAAAAAGTTTGTTTGAAGCTGAAGAAAAAAATGCAGAAGGATTTGCTAAAGAATGTGCAGTAGTTACGCATTATCGATTGCAAAATGATCCGGATAACACAGGTAAGCTTAGGGTTGATCCAGAAGCTAAGTTAGAAGAAGAACTCATTGTGAGACCCACTTCTGAAGCTATTATTTGGAATACCTATAAAGGATGGATTCAATCCTATAGAGATTTACCTTTACTAATTAACCAATGGGCTAATGTTGTTCGATGGGAAATGAGAACTCGATTATTTTTGAGAACAGCTGAGTTTTTATGGCAAGAAGGACATACTGCACATTCAACTAAAACTGAAGCAGTATCAGAAGCAGTTCAAATGCAAAAAATCTATGCTGAATTTGCAGAGAATTTTATGGCAATGCCAGTAGTGAAAGGCTATAAGTCTGAAAGTGAAAGATTTGCAGGAGCAGAAGATACGTATACTATTGAAGCATTGATGCAAGATGGTAAAGCTTTACAAGCGGGTACATCTCATTTTTTAGGTCAAAATTTCGCGAAAGCTTTTGATGTAAAATATACATCTAAAGAAGGTAAGCAAGAATATGTATGGGCAACTTCTTGGGGAGTGTCTACTCGATTAATTGGAGGATTGATCATGACTCATTCAGATGATTTAGGTTTGGTATTACCCCCAAAGTTAGCACCAATTCAGGTGGCTATTATACCTATTTATAAAGGTGCAGATCAATTAGCCATAATTTCTGAAAAGGTAGGAATTATCGTAAAATCTCTAAAGTCAAAAAGAATCTCAGTCAAATTTGATGATAGGGATACATTTAGACCAGGAGCTAAATTTGCAGAATATGAACTTAAAGGCGTTCCTGTAAGAATTGCTATCGGTAATCGTGACATAGAAAATAACACAGTGGAGGTAGCTAGAAGAGACACCTTAGAAAAAAAGACTATTTCCCAAGATGATTTAATTAATTATGTAGAAAATTTATTAGAAGAAATTCAAGAAAATTTATTTTCAAAAGCGTTTTCATACCAGAAAAATCACATTACAGAAGTAAATAGTTTTGATGAGTTTAAAGATATAATAAACACTAAAGGTGGATTTGTTTCTGCTCATTGGGATGGGACTATTGAAACTGAAAATAAAATTAAAGAATTAACCAAAGCAACGATTCGATGTATCCCTAATGATGCTAAAGAAGAGCTCGGATTCTGTGTTTTTTCGGGAGAAAAATCATTAAGAAGAGTCTTATTCGCAAAGGCCTATTAAATTTTTTAAAAAAATATTGTAGAATTTTAAAAACGTTGTATATTTGCATCCGCAATCAAAGGACTATTTTCTGTAAGATTGCAATTGGTCCGTTCGTCTAGGGGTTAGGACGCCAGGTTTTCATCCTGGTAACACGGGTTCGATTCCCGTACGGACTACAAGTTTTATTAAAAAAAACATTAAAGAAATGGCAAATCATAAGTCAGCATTAAAGAGAATTAGAAGTAACGAGACAAAAAGATTGCGTAACAAGCATCAACACAAAACTACGCGTAACGCTGTAAGAGATTTACGTGCATCTTCAGATAAAAAAGAAGCTGAAGGCATGCTTTTGAAAGTAGTTTCAATGTTAGATAAACTGGCTAAAAACAATATCATACACAAAAATAAGGCAGCTAATTTAAAATCTAAATTAACCAAGCAAGTAGCTACGTTATAGTTTCTTATTACATAAATAAAAAAAACGCTCTGTATTTCTACAGAGCGTTTTTTTTATTTTTAAACAGCCATTACCAATCATAACTTTTTTGAGCATCTAGTTTTATAAAAATAAAAAGCAAAAGCGTAAAGCCCCACAATGAAGAGCCACCGTAGCTAAAAAAAGGCAATGGTATTCCTACTGTTGGTAAAACTCCAATTACCATTCCAATATTTACGATGAAATGAAAAAATAAAATGGAGGCTACACCATAACCATAAATTCTTCCAAATTTATTGGCATGTTTTTCAGCTCTATATATTATTCTATATAGAAGTGCCATAAATAACAATATAACAAAACTAGACCCTACAAAACCCCACTCCTCTCCAACAACACTGAAGATATAATCTGTATCTTGGGCTGGTACAAAATTTCCTTGGGTTTTATCTCCCTCAAGAAAACCTTTTCCCCAAAATTTTCCTGAACTGATTGTTTGTATGGATTGATCTGAATTGTAGCCAATTTGTTTGGTGTCTGATGTTTTTCCAAGAATCACCTCAAACCGGTCTCTTTGATGTTTTTTTAAAATATTATTGTAAGAATAATCTGCACTAAAAATAAATAAGGAAGAAAATAAATAAATCCCTACAACCTTCATCCAATTAAATTTTAAGAAGCGTTTATTTCTGTATATGTTATAAATAACATAAATAGTTATAAAAATAAATAGCGAGCTGATGATGACTTTCACACCTACTAAAATAGTAGCTATAAATAACACAATAGATAGCGCTCCAAAAATTATATAGGCCAAGGTTAACCCTTCTCTATTTAAAACGAAAAAGAATGCTAAATAGATAATAGCTGAACCTGGGTCGTGAAGAGCAATTAAAAAAGCAGGCAAAAAAATTATAATGAATGCCTTTAATTGATTTTTTAGGATATTTAAATTATATTTTCTATCACTCATCAATTTTGCAAGAGCTAGTGCTGTAAATGCCTTTGCAAACTCTGATGGTTGTAAACCGATACCTCCAAAACGATACCAAGATTTTGCACCATTAATTTCTGTTCCAAAGAGAAAAAGCCCAATCAAAGTTAACAATGAAAGAATAAAAAAAATACTAGAAAAACGTTGATAAAATTTTGCATTAATAAATAAAATCAAAATGATAAGTGGAATGCTAAATAATATCCAAAGAAGTTGTTTGCCGTATTTTGAAGAAAAATCAAACGCATGAATATTTTCATCTGTATAGGATGCAGCATATATATTTATCCAGCCAAAGCCAACCAGTAAAGTAAAGAAAAGTACAAGTAGCCAATCAATACCAAAAAAAATATTATTTTGTTCCTGTCTCAATTTGTTTTATTGCTATAGTTTGTCTCTCATATATAGGACTTAAGTCCGTTTTTAACATTCGTTCTTCAATCCATTTTCTATTGACCATTCCTGTTAAATATTTTTCTATCATAAGACTTGTTATTGGTGCGGCAACGGTTGATCCAAACCCCCCGTTTTCAATAAATACAGCAACAGCAATTTTAGGATTGTTTTTAGGAGCAAAAGCCACCAATATAGAATGGTCTGGTAATTTAATTTTTTTTCTTCCAACCCTCATAAAATTTTCAGAGGTACCTGTTTTTCCAACAATATCAATACCTTCAATATTCACCCAACTAGCTGTACCTGTTTTAAAAACTTCGTGCATTCCCTCGATGATTGGCTCAAAGTGTTTTTTGTCTATAGTAGTATGTTTTGGTGTTGTGTATGATGGATCTATAATGGCTTGGTTATTAATTTTTTTAACTACGTGAGGTGTGTAAAAAAAACCTCTATTTGCAATAGCTGCGGTTACATTTGCAAGCTGAATAGGTGTTGTTAAGACTTCTCCTTGTCCTATAGCATTTGAAATATTTGTAGATGCATTCCATCTATGTTTATACATTCTATTATAATAATCTCCATTAGGTATCAAACCTTTGTCACCCTCTGGTAAGTCGTACCCTAAATAGTTGCCTAATCCAAAACTTTTAACATGTGTACTCCAATTATTCATTCCGTTTGTAGAATTCTTATTTTTTTCAATAATTCTCTTGTAGGTATTTGCGAAATAACTATTACAAGATTTTGAAATTGCTGAATTTAGTTGAATGGGTTTCCCGTAAATATCACAATGACACTTCATGAATTCTTTTTTCCGATTCCCATAACGATAACCACCATTGCAAAAGAAATGAGTGTTTTCATCAATCACATCCTCTTGGAGTCCAATTAATGCATTTACCAATTTAAATGGTGAACCTGGGGGATAAGTTCCTTTGAGTCCTCTGTCATACATTGGTTTATTAATGCTATCTCCAATGAGCTTTACAGAGTTAGGAGATCGTAAACGACCTACCATCATATTAGGGTCGTAACTGGGTGAAGTTACTAAAGCTAGAATTTCACCACTAGATGGCTCAAGTGCTATAATGCCTCCACGCTTTCCTTTCATTAAGTATTCTCCATATTGTTGAAGTTTACTATCTATTGTTAATGTGATATCTTTTCCATTGACAGCAATAGAATCATATATTCCATTTTTAAAAGGCCCTTTTATTTTATTGAATCGATCTCTTCGGAAATATTTTTTCCCTTTTTTTCCTCTCAATACTTTTTCATATTGAGCTTCCACGCCAGCTTTACCAATTAATTCACCTTGTTGATAATAGTTGTCTTTTTTTGCAACTAACTCGTTTACTTCATTTATATATCCTAAAATATTTGCTGCAGATTTTATTGGATAATTTCTTATCACTCTTTTTTGAATGTTAAACCCTTGAAACTTATGAAGTTTTTCTTGCAAAAAAGCGAAATCTTCTTTCGCTAGTTGTTTTAAAAAAACAGATTCTAACCATGGTGCATAATTTTCTGCTTTTTTAAAACGCTTTATGAAGTTTTCTTTACTAATTTTTAAAAGTGAGCAAAACTCTATTGTATCTAGTGGAGTTACCTCATTTGGAACTATAGTTACATCATAAGAGAGTTGATTGGCAACTAGTAATTCTCCATTTCTATCATAAATATAGCCTCTTTCAGGTAAATCAAATTTTACTTTAACAGCAGAATTTTTTACAGGGTTATAATCTTTACCTCTTATAACTTGTAATTGAAATAATCTTCCCAGAAAAAGGATTCCGATTAGAGTAAATAGAAAGTATAGTAAAAAACTCCTTTTCATATTAATGAAGTTGTTTTTTTCTTAGTATATAAGACCCTAGAAAATATAGCACTAGGGTGAAAATACTCGAATATAGGGTGTTTAACAACACAATATTTAAATTATTAAAACTAAAGTTATCTAACGAAAATAAAATAAAATGATGAATAATTGTTATCGTTACCACATAATTAAAGACTTGCCCAAATGCTTCAGAATGAAGATTAAAGAGTAGATAGTCTATATTGTTTTTTCTAAAAAAAAGTTTGATAAAGTTTAAACGTAAAAACGCTACAAATAAAAGTGAAGCAGCGTGAATACCACCAGTATCAGAGAAAAAATCTAAGATTAAACCGTAAAAAAAAGCAGCTGTTAAAAAAACAAACCGATTTTTATTTAATGGAAATAAGAAAATAAAAGAAATATAAAGATATGGGTTAATGTGTTGAGAAAAATTAATATTGTTCAACACTAATATTTGGAGGAAGAGGATGATGATGATCCATAAAAAAACACGAATTTTATTCATTGCTGGTTTTTTCAAGATTCATAAGTTGCTGTTTGTCAAAATCTTTAACAACATAAATATTTTTCAGGCTACTCATATCATTAAAGAGTTTAATATTTATGATTCTTTTTATACTTGCTTCATTAGCGATATTATCAATACTTCCAATAGGTATTCCTTCTGGGAAAATTGAAGACATTCCACCGGTTATAATCGTGTCACCAACTTTAAGTCTTGCCTGTCTGGGAATATCCAATAATTGAGTACTATTATAATCTAAACCATCCCAAGTTAAAGTCCCAAAATAGTTGCTATTTTTTAGTTTCGCGTTAATCTTACTATTCTTGTTTAATATTGATCTAACTCTTGAGTAACTATGGAGAACATTTTCTGTAATGCCAAGAATTCCCTTACTATTAATAACTCCCATCTCAGGGACAAGACTGTCTTTTTTGCCTAAATTAATAGTTAAAAAATTATAATTACTACGAAATTGATTTTTTTCTATTCTGCCCTGAATGTAAGAGTATCTTTGACGAAAATCTGTCTTTTCAAAAATTTCAGTAAGAGCAGGGGTGTCAATACTTTGAGACAATTTTTCGAGTTTGTTTCTCAATATTAAATTTTCGTTTAACAGTTCTTTGTTTTCAATATCAAGTTGAAAATAATCACGCATTGAGTTAGTTTTACTGTAGAAGCCTCCAGTTATAGAACTAGCAGAATTTATAAATTTACTTTTGTGGAAACTAAGGTTATTTATAATAAGTTGAAATGCGATGAGTTCTAAAAATAGAAAAAATAAAAAATATCGATACTTCTGGATAAAATAAATGAGTTGTTGCATAAGAAGTAGAGATGTCTTTAGTTATTTCATTAAGACATTTTTATATTTATCTAGTTCTTTCAAAGCAATCCCTGTACCTCTTACTACTGCTCTTAGGGGGTCTTCAGCAATATAAACAGGTAAATCTGTTTTTCTAGAAAGTCTTTTATCTAAACCTCTTAACATAGATCCTCCACCTGCAAGATATATTCCTGTATTGTAAATATCAGCAGCTAATTCTGGAGGTGTTTTAGATAATGTTTCCATAACAGCGTCTTCAATTCTAAGAATTGATTTATCCAAGGCTTTTGCGATTTCTCTATGTGAAATTTGAACTTGTTTTGGTTTTCCGCTTAGTAAATCTCTACCCTGAACTAGCATGTCTTCCGGGGGATTATCTAGGTCTTCTGTCGCCGAGCCAATATTTATTTTTACTTTTTCAGCGGTTCTTTCTCCTACATATAAATTATGTTGAGTTCGCATATAATACATGATGTCATTCGTAAATAAGTCTCCTGCAACTTTGACAGATTGATCACATACTATTCCAGCTAATGCAACAACTGCAATTTCTGTTGTTCCACCTCCAATGTCAATAATCATATTACCTTTAGGCTCCATGATATCAATACCAACACCAATAGCCGCAGCCA
>Ga0233426_10000392_pt1 | contig 47827 bp, 38 predicted proteins | sample SI_118_April2016_6_FD_179875 | JGI IMG/M metagenome (GOLD analysis project Ga0233426, IMG submission 179875) | Seawater microbial communities from Saanich Inlet, British Columbia, Canada - SI_118_April2016_10_MG | ecosystem: Environmental > Aquatic > Marine > Inlet | place: Canada: British... | reverse complement strand
GAGTAACTTGCAAAATCATTATGGGGAGGCACTTCTAATGAGGTGTGAGCAATATTATAGACATGTGTATCAATTGAAACATTATGGATTCTTTCAAACAACACCTCTCTAATTGGACCAAGTCTTGTACTCAACATCTCTAATGAATTTGATAGGGTTGGAGAATTTTTTATACAAATAGCTCCTTTTGAAATGAATTCAGAAATAGCATTAATAGCTATTTCATCATTATTTAAAAAACCATCCCAGTCAAAATATTCTGGAGTAAAGTTATTAGTCCATAATATTTTTTTAGGCTTCCTGGGTGTTCTTAATAACTCTATATCTTTTAGCTGGATTACTGTTTTATGCTTATCAGGCCAAGAAACATTGATGATGCCATGGCTTATGTTAACTTCATGAGGTTTTAGGTCTGGAGGAACACTGCTTAATATAAACCTCTTTTCTTGGGTTTCTTTTATTCTGCATTCATTACAAGGACAGTTGTCTCTAACCCATAAATATGGAAGATTGTACTCAATTTTTTCATTATTAAAGATTTTTAAAGACCTTTCGCTTAATGTAAATTCAATGATTAACTCTCCCAACTATCAAATATATTTCTAGTAATAATATTTCTAAAACATACTATTAACAATAACTTTTTTTAATTTTTTTCCTAAAGTATTTCTTGGATCATTATCTTTTGGATCAAAATTAAAAGGCATTATACTGTTACATTAAAGGTTCCAAAGGGTATTACCTATTGAGTGGAAATAGAATGATTTGTAGTAAATTTTACAATTCACAAAGTGTTAAAATGTTAGACAATAGAGGTTCTTTAATATTCGTGGAAAACAAAATAAAACCAAAAACTTGTAAACTACTTGTAAACTCTATTTTGGCACTCGCAAACCATTGTTCTTACAAGGATTATTTTGCGACTACGATTGAGTGGGAATAAGCGTGTTCCTCGTAAACCCCCATTCTTAAAGGGTTTAGCACTCTAAAAACAGTTACAAACTTATTACAAAATCCTCTGTAGGCTCCATTCCTTCGTTGCAGTTACAAACTTTGTTGCAAACCAACTCGACTATTGCGATTCATAATTAGTTTAGAATCAATAAAGGATAATCCTTTACTTTCCAATGTAGAAAATTACGACTTTCCATTATGGAAAGTAAATGTTATAGTTATTTCATTAATATAAATTTTACGGACAGAAGCTATGAATAATGAAAAAGAAACTATAAGCAAAGAAGAGGCGGCAGCGATATTAAAATCAGTAGACTCAACTAAACGCGACGCTATTAAGTCATTCAGAATACCGCTATTACTAATAGCAGGAATAAGTAATAGTTGCTCCCTTGTCGTTTTTAGCTGGGGGATGACAGAACATGAAAACATGTGGGCTTTGGGTATGTATATAGGTGCAGCGAGCTTTGGTATTTTTGTAGCTCTCTATTTATATACCTTCCATCTTTTGGGGATAAAGATAAGTATTTTAGCTAGGACAAAAGAGAGGATAAAAAGTGAGCTTATATTAATGGTTATCTTTGGGGTAATTCTTATTGCAGGAAGACAAGTTCGATTGTTAGGGTTCGAATTTGCACCTCACATAGCCGCATTGATTGCAGGTGGTTATATGGCTTATCTGCTATATAAATATCCTACTGGTGAGTACTTGCAGGGAATCAAACATAATGACTAAGGCAACATTCGACACCGTCATCCATGCACCAAATCGCCTGCAAATATGTGCTTTATTGGACACTATAAAAGAGTTAGAGTTTCAGGTTATTAAAGAACAACTCGATGTAAGTGATTCAGTACTTTCGAAACATTTAAAGGTATTGGAAGATGTAAATTACGTTCAATTAATTAAAAAGACAGAATTTACTCGCCAACGAACTTGGGTATCATTGACGCCCAAGGGAAGAAAATCTTTCAAGCTTCATTTAACGGAGCTAAAAAGAATTATTGGATAAATGTAAAAATGACTAGAACCTGTTGAGGTTACTCAATCGGGTGAAAGTAAACATAGAAGTAGTTGGAAAGGGTATGTTTGGATTAGGACATTATGGTTACAATGTTTGTAACTCAGCATCTGCTAAAGTGTTGATATTACAAGGGTTTTGAGAAGTTATGAAAGTAAGAAATATAGGCAAGAGTTACAAAGTAGTTACAAACTACAGAACGCCCCTTGTAAACCATTGTTCTTACAAGGTTTTTTATAACACTACTGTTGAGTTTTGCATAGCGGCCTTGGCGAGTTGAGGAGAATAAGGTTGATAGACTTTGAGTTGATTGAGAACAACAGTGATGAATTGGCTAGACAATACGCTAACGGTAAGCCTTTCGAATGCGTAGTGATAGACGGCTTTCTCACAGCAGAAGGGCTTGAGGCCCTTGAAACAGATAAATTAATTCAAACGCAATCATCTAAGGAATTTAGTTCAGATTTTGTGTTCGCTAAAAACAAGATTGAAAATCCTTTATTGGAGAACATAAGTCCAGAGTTAGCCGCTCTTAAGTCAGAGTTGCTGAGTGATAGGTTTCGTAAAATCTTATGCAAAATAGTAAACAAAGATGTTTTTTTGGACGATTCCTTCACTGGAGGTGGGTTACATCAAGGACTGAATGGTTCCTATTTAGAGATGCATACGGACTTCACTAGGCACCCCACCAATTTGGAATGGGTGCGAGAATTAAATTTACTTTTGTATCTAAATAAGGGATGGAAGCCAGAATATGGGGGATGCCTAGATTTAGAAAATGATGAAGATGGAGAGAAAATTAGTATAGAGCCTCTCGAAAATCGAATGGTTATTATGCTTACCAAGCCACACACTATTCATGGCTACAAGGCAATCAATTTTCCTAACCACACAATGAGAACTTCTGTGGCAGCCTATGCTTATTCAATTCATGACGGAATACAATCAATTCCTTACGCGAGTACAAAATGGTATCCAAAAAATCCAATGAAGTACTTATTGAGTTTACTAACGAACAAGATTGTTCCGATCAAGCAGAAACTGTTTGGCAGCAGAACTGCGGATAGGGCTAAAAGAAAATGATTGCGCAAGCAGTGGCTCAGCGTTTTGAGTTGCGGTGTAAGTTACAAAGTGTGTAACAAACAAGTTCTCCTTCGTTAAGTTTTATGAGTCTAAAGTGAAGGTGCCCCAATAGGATAATGCAAAAGTTGCAAACGATTTACAAACAACTTTCGGCACGTCTATAGCCCTCTACTTACAAGCGCTTTGGCGAACACCACTATTGAGTGGGAATAGTCTGTCGCCCTACAACCCCCATTGCTGCGTTATTTAGTAGTTACACGTTAGTTACACACCCCTTGTAACTAAAGCATTCCTTAGTCCGAGTTACTCGAAAAGTTACACGAAATATCTTCTGTTGCCTCTCAATAGTTGCTAGTCACTCAATCTAAACGATTTCTAAAGACTCTGGTTTACGTAGAAAAAACATAGCCAAAATAATCATAGTTATCGGGAAGATGAAGATTAACGTTGCCGCAAAAACTACTGTTATACCTAGTACGCCCTGTATCACTGACATAATGGCAAAAATCTTTAGTAGGGTAGGAAGTTCAGTTGATTTTGCTAGAAGTAAAATACCTATTAACAAATCTATGATACCTAACATGACGATTGCACCGACGCCTATTGATAATCCGATATTTAAAAAGGTGCCATCGTTCTGCGATACGATATTTTCTGGTAGTACAGCGCTAGCTACATCGAGGAGAAGGGTGCTCACCCAAAGGATATTGATAGCAGCATAAATCCAAACCAACAAATCAATATGATTAAAGTTCAATTGTTCATTGAGAATATTTTTTAGATTGAGATAGATATATATGGTTAATAGAAGAATAGAAGCAAACAGAATATCGGAAAACCCCAAAGACATCATGTCTTGCCATAACACATCGGAATCGCCCACAGATGCAGCCATCCCAAGCCAGTAGATAGGAGATATCACCGCCACGAATATTGCGGCAACACCGGGTAATAAATAATCTTTATTCTGCATAATTAAACCTCCTAGTTTAATTGTCTAAATTACACTTCATCATGAAATGTTATTAACTTATTTCTGGGTTATCACTTACGTAAACAAGAATATCGCCAGGCTGACATTCAAGCTCACGACATATAGCCATCAGAGTGCTAAAGCGAATAGCCTTAACCTTGCCTGTCTTTAGTAACGACAAATTGGTTATAGAAATTCCGATTTTTTCAGACAGCTCTTTCAGAGATATCTTCTTTTTCGCCATCTCTACATCTAAAGTGATACAAATTTCCATGAGCACATCCTAATCGATATATTTATGTTTAGCAACTAAATATTTATGTTTAACATAAATTAATTATTATTAAGCATTTAATCAGTTCTTTAAGGAATGTTACAATGTTTGTAAGTTATAATGCGTTAAATAACTGATAAAACAAAGGAATTGGTTTAATGGGAAGCACAAAAACAGAAGGTAAGAGTTACACGAAAGTTACACGCTCTTATTTTCGTGCTTGTAGCCCATTGTCTATAAGGCTCTGTAAATCTGCAACTATTGAGTGGGAGTAGGGACATCGTTAAACGTTTTATAGGTATTTTTATTGCAATACTTCTGCTGGGATATGGTGTCGTGAGGATGGGCGTAGGCGCCCTTTTGTTGGCTCAAACTTTAGATATAGTCAATTTTCCTGATTTAGCTGAAGCAAACGCAGAGGTTAAAATATTCATCGACGCGCGAGCGAACTATCAAATACTGCCGTTTAGTTTAAATGGGTATCATGGTTATATATTGGCTATGGGAGTTTTGCTATCGGCTTGGGCTGGAGGAGTTATTGCTCGCGCTCAATGGGGATTCAAAACTCTTGGTGTTTACATGGTTATGCACGCTGCTCTCTTTGTTAATTTTCAAGAGATTAATCCAAAGTTACTAGTCCTTATATTACAAATAATAATGCTATTTACATTGTATTACTTAATGCCCCCAGTCAAATTATTGGAAACAGAACAGAGTGATTCATAGCAACACACTGTGTAATAACAGAATGGAAGTTTGTTGATATTAAAGAGAATTTTTAAGAAAAGATTTTGATTATGGTAGATAGGAAGCTACACAAAAGTTACACGCTTTTATTTTCGTGCTTGTAGCCCTTTATCTATAGGGGTTTGTAAATCTGCAACTATTGAGTGGGAATAAATTGAATAAGAATTCAAAAATAAGTAAAAAGAATATTGCTTTAATTTTTACTTTAGCGATATTTTTGTTGATTGGTTTCATTGGAATTCCCGAGTTAACAAGAAACTTGCTGTTTTATCCTGATGCACCTACTGCGAATTTTCCTATTCCAAATGATGAGGCGGAAGCCCGTTTGCAGGATTTAGAGTATTTTGAAAATTATGTAAGAGGTTATGATCGAAGCTTTCATTTTAGAGCAAGAGGTATAGCTTTAAGTAAAATTAATAAATTGAGGAGGGAGGTAGATAAACTTTCTCAAGCGAGATTTGAGCTGGCAATAAGTGAAATAGTTGCATTAGCAGAAAACGGTCATTCCAATGTTTGGAATGGTTCAAGGGCCAAGCGCTACCCATCTATGCCTTATCAGGGATATTGGTTTGATGACGGATATCATATAGTTGCAACAACTAATGAATATGCAAGCTTGCTTGGGGCTAGAGTTACCCATATTGGTAATACCGATATTGAGGTAATTAAAGATGCTTTTAGAGGATATTATGGTGGCGAGGATAGTGGTTTTGTTGCATACGCCTTACCATTCTTAATTCAGAACACAGCATTCCTTTTTGAGCTGGGATTTATAGATAATAAGCTTAACTTGGATGTGACGACCATTAATAATGAAGGCAGTGTTGAAACGTTTCAAATTAAAGCAATGCCTGCTCAAAAGGATAGGCACATACAATCTCCTTGGGTGTGGTTAATGCCTCAATTCGATCATGATCATAACAAGCAATTTATCGGTTTTTCTAATGATAGAAACTATGATCCACTTTATTTAAAAACGAATGATGAGTTTCAATTAAGTCGACTCAGTGATCTTGGCATGCTTTATATTCAATACCGTCAAAATAACGATGGCCAGCAAATGAGTATTTCAGTTTTTAATAAAAAGATCAGACAAGAAATTTCTTCATTTAAACCAGAAGTATTAATTTTTGATCAACGTTTTAATGGTGGGGGCGACTACACAAAAACAGCTGATCTAATGTTTGAGATACCTGAACTAATACCAGAGGGCTCAAGGATTTATGCTATAACTGGCCATGAGACTTTCTCGGCAGGTATTAGCTCATTAGGGTTCCTTAAAGAAGCTCTCCACAATGAACTAATTATTGTGGGTCGCAGAATTGGAGATAGTCCTTTGAGTTGGGGGGAGACCAATGCTTTTATCCTGCCTAATTCAGGTATTGGAATGACAGCTGCAAGGGGATTACATGATCAACTATATGGTTGTGAAGATTGGATTCAATGCTATTGGACAGATTTTAAATATCCTACTGCTGTAGGATCCCTTGAACCTGACATACCGGTGCCTTTTACCTTTGCTGATTACAAGGCAGGAATTGATGCATCTCTTTCCTCTATAATATCTATTGAATCAAGCAACTAAAACCAGTGGAACTGGAGCAATTAGGGTTATGGTAGACAAAATAATAAAACAGTCGTGACAAACTACTTTCTATCTGGCTGTAACCGTCTTTTTATAAGGGTTTCAGAAGTGTCTACTATTCAGTGGGAATAAAATGAAACGACATAAAAAGTATTTAATTTTTCTAACATTAGGCGCAATAGGGTATTCTTTTATAGCATTCGTTGCTAATAACCAAAGCTTATTAAATTAAAAGGAAACATGATTATGAGTGGCAATAAGCGCACTCGCCTTTCTCCTGAAAGCCGTCGAAATCAACTGCTGGATACTGCCAGAGATCTGCTTTTGAAGAAGGGCTTTTCTGGTTTCACTATGGACACCCTAGCTTTCGAAGCTGGTGTTAGCAATCCATTGATATACAAGTACTTTGATACTCGGCTGGAGCTTTTACAGGGTCTTTGGGCGAGAGAGTATGAGAGTTATGCCCTTAGTGTCAGAGAGGAGTTATCTGTAGCAGAAAATTTTGAGGATGTGGTGAGAGTTTTCGTTAACCTCAATTTCAAACAGTTTACTCTGGGCGGAATTGCTCATATTTTAGGCGCGCAGCCGGAACTACAAGAAGTAAACAAAGAGAGACAGAAAGATGATCTACGCAAAACTGGGCAGTTTCTGGTGGCTACTGTGAAAGAGATGTACCACCTAACACCCTCCCAAGCTGGTCATGTCATCGCCCTAGCATCCGGTGCTTCTATCGAAGCTGCTAGGCACTATGCAAGATATGGTGGTAGCCGGAAAAAAATGGTGGAGGATACAGTCAGTTTTATTCTGAACGGTGTAGAGGCCTTTAAAACCTGACAGTGAATTCGCGCGGCGACCAGTCTCTGCTGGCCGCGCGCGATTAGGGAAGTACTACAGGCCCATATAAAATTCGAAGTTCTTACTGTAGAAGTTGTCCAATTCCTCTGGGGTAGCGTCTACGGCGTTGAGGCTACGTTCAAAGTCACCGAAGGGGTCGCTGCCACCCTCGGGGTGAGGATAGTCTGTGTTGAACATTAGAATGTCTTTGCCAACATTGCGTAAAATCCAACCGGCGTCTTCCATATGCAAGGGCGCGACGCGAACCTGTCTGTGAATATACTCTGATGGTTTTAGAGAAAGCTTGTCTAAGCTCGTGTCAAACTTCCCCAAATGAAAACGGCCAATGTCTAAATTGGCGAGTGTGGTGGGAAGCCAATTGGCGCCCAATTCGATAATGCCGACTTTGAGACGCGGAAAGCGCTCCAGAACACCATGGTAGATCATGCAGGTTAGCCAGCGCTCTATGGCGTGGTGCAATACAGGTATGTCATGGGCTTTGGTGCTTTCTATATTGAATGGGTTCCCTTTCAGCTCACGCTCTTCACCGGTGTTCATATACTCCGGAGGCATATTTACTCCACTACCGATGTGCAGGGTGACAGCCACTCCGGCTTCCTCCATCATCGCCCAGAGAGGGTCGTAGTCCAGATGAGAAGGGGCGCGGCCTTCGACTGAATCTGCAATGACCCAGATTGAGCGAATACCAAGCTTCAGCGCTTTTTTAAGACAATCCTGTGCGCGCAATGGATCGTTAAGGGGTACATGGCCCACTGCCAGCATGCGAGGATCGTCAGCACAAAAGTCTGCCATGCCACGATTCAAGGCGTCCGCGCCGCCGTACATCAAGTCCATATCAGGGGTGCGCGAAAAACGCGCCATCGCGATGCTGGGAAAGATCAGCTGCGAGCTAACACCCATTATATCCAGCGATTCACTTCTTTCTGCCTTCTTGGTCGCACCGAAGGCTGCCCACATATTGAGCTTTTCCCGCGCGCCGAAGATGTTCGATTTCAACGTTTCTGTCAGCTCCGGATCATTGCCTGCCAGACGCTTATCGGCCTGATCTATAATTCGCTTAAATAATGGATTGTCTGTCGTTAATCGGCTGGGCTTAAGGTTGGCTTTAACGTATTCGCTGGAATAACTCTCCAGCCACCCAGGATATTCGATTATGTGACTATCTGCGTCATGGATAATTCTGCCTTCGCGGTGTGATTGCTGTGTACTCATTCTCGTGAATCCTCAAGTTTTAGATTTTCACTATTATATAAATACTAAACTAAAAGTAAAGGGTGAGTGTGTATGTTTTGCAGCCGTTGCCACTACCGATCTCTTTTGGGCTCCTTTAAATACTCAGTACTTTATTTGATCAACAGAGGAACTGAGTGAGGACTTTTTAGCATTTAGTACGATCTTTTTACTGGGGATAGTCTGCTCCTGAGTTTTAGGCATTGCTAAAAAGCGATGGCATATTTGCACAACAATATGGCGAGGCACCTCAAGAACGAAGTGCCTAATACCTCTTGCAATTTTTTCTTCTCTATTATAACTTTAGTGAAATAGTGAAGATTAGTGCACGGCCATTTATAGAGGCTTTGCGCGCCCCGCGATCGTGTCAGTGAGGGGGGAACTCTCATTGAAGAGAAGAATAACTGACGCCATAGATGGCGCAATAAGGGGCTGTTAATGTTTGATGTGGTTACTATTAGTGACGTAAATAGCAATTCACCTTTCCGACGAAGCGCAGTGAAAAATACTGGCTTTAACCCATTTAGCAACCAGTAGCAGAGAGGCCACATGGAAACTATACGAACACCTTTGCCAATCAGGACTACGCTAGCTTATGGCATCGGGGAGGTGGGCGAGGTCGTTTTCCTGGGCATGTTTAACACCTTTATCGTCATTTACTACAACCAGGCAATAGGTCTTTCCAATTCGCTGATAGGCACTGCGATCATGCTTGCTACGATCGGCGACGCTATCTCCGACCCTATGGTTGGGATGATTTCTGATCGCTGGCGTTCGCGGTTAGGCAGACGCCACCCCTTTCTTTTTACCGCGCCTATTCCCCTTGCTGTCTCTCTTTACGCAATTTTCAGTCCACCGGATTTTCTAACGGGGGGCGTTGCAGGTGAACCCAATCAGATATGGCTGTTTGCCTGGTTAGCTGTTTGGACTATATGCGGGCGCGTGTTTGTCACGCTGTATACCATTCCGCATCATGCATTAGGCGCTGAGTTGGCCAAGGACCCCAATGAGCGCTCAAGGCTGTTCAGTTCAAACGCGATCATTGGATATGTATCAGGCGCGCTATTTTCTTTCTCAGTCTGGGGCTTTTTCCTGAGTGGCGAAAGCCTATTGGCAGACGGGTCCGTCGTACCTAAACACCTAGATGCATCGGCGTATCCACCTGTGGTTCTAACTGCCTGCGGGATTATCTTGGTGATGATAAACCTTAGTGCTCTTGGTACGCTGGATCGCGTGCCCTATTTAAGTTCGGTAGCTAAGAGTGATGCGCGAAGATCGCTCTTGAGTTTCTATCGAGAGATGGTCGGCGTTTTCGCCAATCCAAACTACACCTTTTTGATGATTGGATTTTTCTTGCTCATGATTTCAGTTGGGCTTAGCGATACCTTGTCGGTCTTTATCGCAACCTATTTTTGGGAATTTAAACCTGAGCAGATCAAATGGTTCGGCCTGGTGGGAGTCCCAGCCATTATCATCGGTGCGACTGCGTCTCCCAGGTTGATGAGAAAATTTGACCGTAAGCCGGTGCTGATCGGTGGGCTTCTTGGTTTATTGATAATTGGTCCGATACCCTTAGTTCTGCGCTTATTCGATTTGATGCCCGCCAATGGATCTGAATATTTGCTCCCAATAATAATGTTTAATGGAATGGTTTCGGTGATGTGTGCCGCAGCGGGAGCCGTTGCGATGATGTCGATCTTGGGTGACATAGCGGATGAAAACGAGTTGCTTTTCGGTCTGCGTCAGGAAGGATTGATCTATTCGGCGCGCGCTTTCTTCGCAAAAGCATCCAACTCAGCGGGTCACTTTTTTGGTGGCATAATTCTAGATGTGTATATTATTTTCCCTTTTGATGCGGTGCCCGGTGAAGTCGATGCTGATGTCATCTGGCGTTTGGGTTTATTCGCTGGACCAATCATGTGCATCGCAGGCTTTTGCGCGCTGCCATTCTATGCGCGGTATCGGCTTACTCGAGCCAAACACCTTGAGATTCTGAAGGAGTTAGAAAAAACTTCCCAGCGTTGACAAAGTATCTATGAATCAAGCTTGCAACGGTATTAGTTCAGTATGGAAGACGCGTTTATAGAAATTAGTCTAATGCTGGATCCCTAAAGGTGTCTGACGGCGCCTAGGGAGGCCGGTGAAAGGAGGGTAATGATGTGCATGAATGCTTCTAAATTCCTACCAAAACGTCTTGGCTCGTTAATCGCAGTTTTTTTGGACTGGAGCGAGGATTAAGTTGCTATCTAGCCCAATGCTTTTCGCTGGATAAGCCCTTATAGAAAAAAAGCTTTTTTCCTTAGAATGATCTGGTGCCCGCCCATCAGCATCGGCAAGCTGACACAAACCACCGAGGCCACAAAAGGTATTCCATAACTAATGAATGGAAGTTCAACCAAATACCCGGACACAAAAACTGTCAGCAAGCCCATGTAAGACCATACGAGTGCCAAAAAATGCCAGTAGCGCCAGTTGAGCTGACTTTTCCATAGGGTGAGGCAAAGCAATGCGCCCAAGGTGAGTGCTAAAAGACTGTAGGCCAGAACGTGAAACGGCCCAAAATGAAAGAGCTTGACCAAGAGTAGAGCCATTACATTGATGAGCAACATTAGTGGGATGTATAAAAGCGTAGCGACCTTTGAAATCTGCTTAGATCTTGTTTGAAAAAGAACATAGCCTCCCGCTAATATCGCTAAAATAGTAAGTACAGTATGGATGGTTCCAAAAATAGAGAAGAATATGACCATTTGTCTGAAAGACCTTTTTGTTGCTTCGCTAGTGCTATGGCTAAACCCAGACTTGACCTTGATGAAAATGCGGCGAGCTTGGATCACAGCGATTGAATAGTGGATGAAATATTATTATAAGTATTATATAATAGTAATGCAATTATGCTTAAAAAGACTCTATATTGCTCCTTCAATTTACTGGTTTCAAGGTAATTCATATGCCCACTTATCGTTCATTCTTTTCCGCATTCGTATTTTGCACCCAAGTTCTATTGCTAGCATTCAGCGCTGCACTTGCCGCGAATGACGATGCCAGCACCCGCCAAGAACTGGATTTTAATTTCGATTGGAAATTCAGTCTGGGTGCACAGAGCGGTGCGCAAGCGCCAGAGTTTGACGACAGTAGTTGGCGCGAGCTTCGCTTACCTCATGATTGGAGCATCGAGGCGGAGTATTCAAAAGAGAATACCGCGGGTGCGACAGGGTATCTGCCAGGTGGCCTGGGGTGGTATAGAAAGCATTTTGCTACACCAGAGCTGGCAAATGGCGAAGTAGCCAAAACCCAAATTTTGTTCGACGGAATCTACAATCACTCAGAGGTTTGGATTAACGGACATTCACTCGGCTATCGTCCCTTTGGCTATGTGGCTTTCTATTATGACCTCACACCTTTTCTCAATACAGATGGCAGTGATAATGTGATTGCTGTGCATGTTGATCGCAGCCGCTATGTGGACTCTCGCTGGTATACGGGCTCTGGCATCTACCGCAATGTAAAGCTTGTCATCACAGGCCAAGTGCATGTGCCAATTTGGGGAAGTACTATTTTAACTCCGGAAGTTACGTCAGAGCGCGCCAAGGTGCTTATAAGTACGGAACTACGAAATGATAGCGCGCAAGCCAGGGTGCTGAATGTTTCAACTACGCTACTCGATGGCTCGGGTCTTAACGTTGGTAGGGATATGAAGCGTCTGGAAATTGCCGCACGCAGTACCGAATTACTTCGCCAAGAGGTTATTGTGACTAATCCGCAGCTTTGGGATATTGATAATCCTAATCTATATTTCGCTCAGACAGAGGTTCGAAGTGAGGAACAGTTACTTGATTCTAAGAGTACCCGTTTGGGTATTCGTTCCTTAAGAAATGACGCCAAAACTGGTTTTTTTCTAAACGGCAGAAATGTAAAAATCAAAGGGGTTAACCTTCACCATGATGCTGGTCTAGTAGGAGCTGCGGTACCTCTAGGAGTTTGGAAGCGCCGTTTGGAAGCTTTGAAAGAAGCGGGGGTGAACGCAATACGGACTGGTCACAAACCCGCCTCCAAAGAATTTATTGAACTGTGTGATGAGATGGGTTTCTTGGTTCAGCAAGAAACTTTTGACGAGTGGGAAAGACCTAAAAACAAGCGTAGAAACGGTCGTCATCAGGGAGAGATTGATTATATCGAGCAAGGCTACAGTGAATTTTTCACTGAGTGGGCTGAAAAAGATCTCACCGCCATCATTAGGCGAGATATTAATAATCCATCTATTTTTCAATGGAGTATTGGTAATGAAATTGAATGGAGCTACCCAAGATACATTCCCGCTACCGGTTATTTTGGCAAAAATGGCAAGTCTAAGGGGGCAACACATAAGGAACCCCCGATAACTCCGGAGCAGAGTAAAGCGGTGTTCAATAGCTTTAAAGTTGAAGAACCGACCCTCGCAGGGACTGCCCAGCGTTTGTCAAAGTGGTTGCGAGCAATTGATACTAGTCGGCCTGTCACCACTAACATGGTACTGCCATCGGTTAGCTTACATTCAGGTTATGCCGACGCTGTGGATATCGCTGGCTTCAGCTATCGTCGACCGATTTACGATTATGCCCGCCGGCACTATCCCGACAAGATGGTGATGGGCACTGAAAACTTTGTTCAGTGGGCTGAGTGGGAAGCCGTGCTAGATAGGCCTTTTGTGGCGGGTATTTTTGTGTGGACAGGCATAGATTATCTAGGCGAGGTGGAAGGACGCTGGCCGTCCAAGGGCGCACCCAGTGGCATGTTGGATTTTGCGGGTTTCAAGAAGCCTAGCTACCATATGATGAAATCGATCTGGAGTGAGGAACCCCATGTTTATATGACCACGGCCGATCTTGATGATTCGATCTACCGTGTAGAAGACAATCAAGTAGTCGAAGAAACGGAGGGCCAGTGGAAGTGGAGGAACTGGGGATGGCACGACGTTAATACGCATTGGAACTACAGCCCCGGTCAAGACATTGTGGTTGAGGTGTATACCAACCAGGCAGAGGTGGAGTTGTTCCTCAACGGCAAGTCGCAGGGCGTACAGCGATTGATCGACAACGATGATCACATTTTAAAGTGGGCGGTGGCCTATGAGCCGGGTGAGCTGAAGGCGATATCGGTGGTGACCGGTGTGGATGTCGGTACAAGCCTTCGTTCTAGTCTGGAGCCTGCGGCTATTGTTCTGAGTGTGGATCGAAAACGCTTGGATGCCGATAGCTACGATGTCGCACATATCACCGCACAGGTAGTTGATAAAAATGGTGTTGCGGTAACGACTCAGGAGCGGAAGTTGAGCTTTGATATCGATCCAAAGCTTCAGTCATTGGGGGTAGACAATGGCGCGGAAGACAATCTTCAGCCCCACAAGACCAATGAAATTACCACCCGTAATGGTCGAGCTCTATTAATTGTGCAAACTAAAGCCAGTGTTGGTGATGCGACCATTAGTGTCAGTGCCGATGGTCTTAAAGGTACTGAGCTTGGTTTGAATATAGAGGCAATTAGCGTTTTTAACAGTAAACCTTAGTGGGTTGACCCATCGAGATGCTAGGGGAAATACTGTAGCAGAGCGTCTAGAGGAAGGGCACTATTGTAGGGTATCTATAATAAAGAGTAGCTTGTATACTCTCTTTTGTACGCTCCGATTCGGTGGCCGGTTAGAGTATGTAATTCATGAACGTGGGTTACCTGTCCTTGATAACGACAGCCATGATTTGCTGCCAGTGTCCTTGTTTGATACGCAAAGTGGATTGGTCTGTATCGCGCAGAATGAGCTAGTCAGTCTTGGTGTTTTTGAATGTCTGCCTTATCAGCTGACCGATGAGCAGGTGATATCTGAGTTAAAGCAAAAAGGTTGAAGGTATCAAGTAGAGGTAAAGGGTAAAGGCTAGGCTAAAAAGTTATCACGTCTCCCGATTGTATTACCCCTTTGGTCGATTGAACAATTTCGTGACGCTTCTCGATAGAAGATATTTGTTTACCTGACGCAGGTAGAAAAGTTTAAAAGTTCCCTGATAAAGACACGAAATAGAACAGGAACAGAGAACACTGACCCCATTACTCTTTTTAACAATCACAAATAGTTGAGAACAAGATTATTATGTCCGATAAACCTAACAATACCAACCACGGTCCTGATTCGCTGAACGAGATACCATCAGTTGATTGGCTTGATCTTGAACGCAACCGGGATAAGTTTTTTAAAGATCTTCGTTATGCGCTGGAAGAATGCGGATTTCTAATCCTAATCAATGCGCCCGGCTTTGAGGACGAGTTCCAGCAGCGAGCGTTCACCGAAGTTAGGAAGTTTTTTGATTCACCCATGGACTTTAAGCAAGCATCATCCATTGCAAATAGTCCTTATGTTCGAGGTTATTCTTCACCGAGGCCACCAGATTCTGGCCGTGCTCAAGTGATTGAAAGCTTTCAGTACGGATTTGATGAGGCGCCACTCTGTGCTCACGACGACGAGTCTCAGCCTATCCACGAACGATTTTTTCGAGGGCCTAATACGTGGCCAGACTCAGAGAGGTTGCCCGGCTTCAAGCCAACGCTGAACGAACTCAACTCGGCCTATCATCGTTTGACATTGCAACTGGGCGAGCTCATCGTTGAGTCGCTCGGCGAGGATCCTGCCGAATTCCGACAATATTTTAATCTCGACGAACCCTACCTTTTTGCGAGCTTGAACCACAACTTCAGCATGGACGCCATCCTAGCGGATAAGCGAGATCTGATTCGTGATGAGTATGCTAAATTTTCGAGCGCGGTTACAGGCGCGCACATTGATGGACCTCCCTTTGTGGCCTTGTTAATCAATGACCGACCTGGGCTCCAGGTGGTCGCCGGTGAAGGGCAGTGGATGAACGCTCCTGTGACCTGTCGCACAGCAGAGGGAGACTACAATGTGCCGGTAGTGCCGGGTTCTGTGGTAGTCAATACTGGAGGATCCCTGATGCATCTTAGCGAAGGGCGTTACTCGGCCACTGTCCACCGAGTGAATACCACCATGATTCCTGATGGGGATACACGTATATCGATGCCTTACTTCCTGCTGCCAACGATGCAGGGGGACCTGATACCGTTTGGTAAGTCTGGCGCTTCAACTAATGACGACGTGGGTTACAATGCGGGTCGTAATCGTGGGGCTAATGCGGCTGCTAATCTCATGAGAACCTATCCCAAATTAACAGGCCGTTGGTGGGAAAAAGAGTTTGCAGCATTGAGAGCTGCACAGCAGCAGGAAGAGGTGGCCGAAACAGAGGCTGCTTTTAAATTGGCAGCGGAACGCGGCGATCGGTTTCAAGAAAAGTTGAGTGGTTCTTAGTGACGTATTAAAGGTGATCTAACCCAACTGAAGTTCGACAAATCGTCGGTAGGCGCCGCTCGGGTTCTGCATTAGTTCTTCATGACGCCCAGATTCGACAATCCGGCCGTCATCGACCACACAGATCCGATCGGCCATGCGGATGGTGCTAAGGCGGTGGGCGATCACAATCAGGAGGCGCTTTTCGCGCTCCGCCTGTAAGGCTTGCACCAAGGCGTTTTCTGTTTCCGGGTCCAGTGCTGCGGTGGGTTCATCAAGCACCAGTACCGGCGACTGGCTAACCAATCCTCGGGCAATCGCCAGACGCTGTTTTTGCCCGACAGATAGGGTGTCGCCGTTACTCCCTAGAAACGTGTCGAAACCCTCTGGAAGATCGCGGATAAACGACAGCGCACCTGCGCTTGCTGCGGCAGAGGTAAGGTCTGCATCGCTGGCGCCTGAGTTACCTAGGCGGATGTTGTTCGCCACTGTATCGTTAAATATCGCCGGTTCTTGAAAAACGAAGCTTACGAGGCCGCGTAGATTCTCGACTGACAGCCGGCGAGTGTCGATGCCATCGAGTAACACACGCCCCGAGGTGGGCTGTATAAATGCGGGGATGAGATAAGACAGCGTCGTCTTGCCTGAACCGGTCGTGCCAACCAGAGCTATCATCTCGCCCACTCGGGCATCTAGGGAAACACTATCAAGTACAGGTGTTCCATCTGGATAGGTGTAGCTGACCTGGTCAATCTTCAGTCCTTCACGCACAGTTTCCAGTGTCTTATTACCATGGCGTTCATGGTCTGCTTGCTGATCAATGATCTGGAACACCCGACGCATGCCGACGAGATTGTCTTGCAGTTTGAACCAAAGTGCGCCAAGAGCCAGAGTACTGAGTAGCAACTGCCCAAAGAAGACATACAGAGGACCTGCATCCCCCGGTGACATACGACCGTCAATGATGGCCTCAGAGATGTCGAAGAACACGTACAAAATTAGGCCGCAGGCGATCGCGGCTTGCAGGCCGACTAAGATCACGTTCATCCACACAAACGACCGGTATCGGCTGAACGACTCATTGCTATCGCGCTTGAACTCATCACGCTGCCGGTCGTTCGCTCCGAGGCTCTGCACGGCGCGTATATTAACCAAACCCTCTTCGGCGGTCGCGGTTGTATTGGCACCGGCTTTGCGACTCGCCAGTGACCTGCGGCGGGTAGCACTGGTCATCAAAAGTGAGGATATCAGTAGCATGGGTACGGCGAGCCAAGCCAACAGTATCAGCGATGGTACGGATGCATAGCTGTATTGCATGGTCCAGATAACAACTGCGATGAGGAAGATATTGCTCAGCGGCACAACCAATATGTCGTAACAAACTTTGGAGATGGCTGGCGTGTCATACATCACGCGATACACGGCATCCCCCACACTTTCGTCACTGAATCGGTTCATAGGTAAGGCCAACAGGCGCTGGAATACCAAACTGCGTAACCGGTGATTAAAGCGGTGGGTAGTCTTCAGTTGGAAACGGTATTCAAACAGACCGAGCAGACCACTCACCCGGCTGCTAGCCTCGTTCGCCAGGTTTTCACTCTGAGTGGCGGTATCAAGTCCCTGCGCTAGGTTGCCATCAGCGGTATCACGAGAGCTACCGTTCCCAAATGAGCCAATCAGGACGATACCAAAGCAGCTTACGGCGATGACCACCCAGACAATTTCCAACGGGGTCATGCCGTGCAGTAGGTCGACAAAGGGTTGAATATAGGGCGGAAAGGGGGTGGGTGAGTAACCGACCGGCAGCCCCATAATCACGTAATCTATGAGGATTTTTAGTGGCCAGGGCAGGAGTAGGATCATCGCAATGCCGATGAAGCTGAGGATCAGTTGAATCAAGATCTGTGGCCAGTACGGCCAGACAAAACGTAGCGAGCGGGCGACAAGGTTCAGCGTCTCTCGGGTGCTGATTGGTTCTGCGCTCATATTTTCTTTATCACTCAAGGCTTTTTCTCCATTGGTATCCCGGCTTCAGCTTCGACAAATGACCGATAGGTGTTGTTGTCTTGGAGCAACTGATCGTGCGGTCCAAAGGCTGCAACATGGCCGTCGTGCAGGTACAGCACGTTGTGTGCCTGGCGGATGGTCGACAACCGATGAGTGATCAAAAACACGCAGCGAGATGCACCCCATTGGCGCAGATTGTCCATTACCCGAAATTCGGTCTCTGCATCGAGGGCAGCCGTGGGCTCGTCCAGTATTAGTATTGGCGAGTCCTTGACCAATGCTCGAGCGATAACAATGCGCTGACGCTGACCGGTCGACAGCTTGGTAGCGCGTTCACCGAGTGGGGTGTCATAGCCCTGTGACAACTGGTCGATGAATTCATCAGCACATGCGATTCGAGCGGCGGCGATCACGGCGTCCCGATCGGCTTCCGGTACTGCGTAGCGAATATTTTCTAGCACAGAAGCGGTAAATAAGATGTTCTCTTGCGTGGCAATTGAAACCTGACGGCGCAGTGATGCAACCGTGACGTTATTGACTGCCTTGCCACCCACTGTAATGGCGCCGGTTTGGGGATCGGCAAGCCGAAGCAACAGGGACATTAAGGTCGACTTACCTGTGCCCGTGGGACCAACAATTGCTGTGATCTGACCCGTAGACGACGTAAAGTTGACGTTGGATAGGACGGGGCGCATTCGGTCGTAGCCGAACGTTACATTTTGAAAGGTCACGCCGTCCCCGATATCGTCGAGGTCGCTGGCATTGGGGGCATCCATTATTTCCGGTTCGAGATCAAGGATCTCGAATACGCGGTTGAGTCCAACAGCCATGTCTTGGGCGCGTCCCCAGATCGTGATAAGCGATTCCAGCGAGCCCACGCTGTCGTTGATGCGGGTCGACGCCGCAGTGAACGAACCAAGGTTCCATACGGCAAAGCCGAAACCGAGGAGTAGATCCCGTGCGTAGGTGGACGCTTCCGCATTGGCGTAGAGCGCGGTGATGGATTGGGTCGTAATAACTGCTAGACCCGCGACTACGAATGCTAGGATACCCAATACTGTGAGCAAGACTCTGGCTTCAAACGCCGCGGCAAAGGCATCTTCGGACATCTGTTTGAATCTAGATTCACGCTGGCTTTCGTTTCCAGTGGCCTTAATGACGCGGATGCCGACCATGCTCTCCTGTATCCAGGATGTCAGTTGGCTGTTGCGTTCTCGGGCACGTCGGAAGGCAACCCTTAGCGGTGATGAGAAATAGCGTCCAAGGAACAGCACGGGGACTAATGTGATGCCTAGTATCAGTGATAGCCACGGGTTGAATGCGGACACCACCGCAAGGCCGAATAGGTAGCGCCCCAGGAACATCAATGGATCCAGGAAAATCGATCGGATGATCGATGTCACCATGGCGCTGTCTTGGTAGATCCGGTAGATCGCGTCGCCCGTTTGCGTCTGGCTGTGGAATGCTAGGGATTGCATCTGCAGCTGATCGATGAGGCGCACACGCATCAACTGATTTATGCTCTGAAAAATCCAGACGCTATACTGGTAAAGGAGCATACCACCGATAAGTACTAATCCGACCATGGGAATCATGGACCATATTGCGAGTTGGGGTAGCTGCCGCCGAGCGCTCGCGGATAGTTCCTCCACCTCGACAAACACCGCCGGATCGAGACCATAAATACGGGCATGCAGAACCCCGAGTGGCTGACCACCGATGATGCCACTATTCACCAGCCCGGTGATGACGAAGCCAAGAAAGGTAGTCACAATAAAAACCAGCGCTGAGCACAGAACAAAGATGATTAGGTGACGGGTCAGCGGCTTGATGAAAGGCCAGGTACGTAAAAAAATCTGCACAACGCGACCAAAGTCAAGATCGTCGGCGACGGTCGTGCCGCTTGCAACTTTGCTGTCAACGGAAGGCTGCGACCCCTTACTGGTATTGGCCATTCTTCCACGCCATCAGCCGCTCATGCGACAAAATTAAGTTGCTCGTTTCCGGTCTATCCCGATGGTTATCCATCAATCACAGTCCTATATTAATGCCCATGAGGTCCTCAAGGCGCCTCAATAAATTCTCTTATCAGGCGATTTACCTTATCCGGAGCCTCCAGTGGAGGCCAATGCCTCACACCCGGTAGGACTTCGATCCGTAGATCTTTTGCATAGTTGGGTAGTTGGTCTATAAAGGCGGGGACGAAGGTAGTGTCGTCCTCGCCCCAAATCAGCATGCTCTCTACCTCTGTGCTGGCCTTGGTTGAAGGCCAGAAATCATCATCTGTAATCTTGTCCAGCTCAGGGATATTAGCCTGATACCATTTGATGCCGCCGACTACAGCCCCGGGCCGAGTCAGTGCGGTTTTGTATAGTTCACCCTCTGACGCTGAGATCAGGCCGCCATTGACCATGCTGCCATAGGCAAAACTTGCCATTCGGTTGGCATATTTCTCGTCTACAGTTTGGTTCTGAGCAGCGTCCTTTAAACGAGCGATATAAGTGGATGCCTTGCGTTGATCTGGGTTGGAGCGGAGTAATTCAAGAAACAAATTGGTGGGTGGCGCATTTAACACCACTAGCTTATCCAGACCCTGAGGATACTGTTGGGCATATGACCAGGCTAGGGCGCCGCCCCAGTCATGACCCACAAGCACAAAGCCTTCATCGCCTACTAGTGCCTCGACCAATGCCTTGAGCTGTCGTGACAAGGCGCTGACATGATAGGGCGCTAGCTCATTGGGTTTAGCCGATAGATTGGCGCCCAGACCGTCCACTGCCACTACCCGATAGTCCGCGGCTAAGTCCAACAGCTGATTTTTCCACATGTACCAGTAGGAGGGAAAGCCGTGATAGAACAGAATCAGTTTACCGGTGCCAGCGCTGACATAGTGCAGTCGCTGATCATCAACATCAATGCTGTGGTCAGAAAACTGTAGCGCCGGATCGCTGTTATGTTGGTTGATAAATTGCACTGATGGGCTTTGTATTGGAACCATTTCGGCCGTCAGCGAGACTGACCAGAGTATAAGTAGCATGACGCCAATAACGCGAGAACCTGTCATAGGGGAAAGATGCTGTGTCCACCGTCTATAGCGATTGTTTGGCCTGTCATATAGTTACTATGACGGGACGCCAAAAAGACTGCAATCCCTTCCATATCCTCGCTGGTGCCTAGACGGCCACCAGCCACACGCCTTTTGGAGCCCTCTTTAAAGGCCTTGGGTGCGGCTGCCGTAAGATCTGATTCAATATAGCCGGGTAAAATTGCATTGGCGGTAATGCCATTAGCGCCCAATTCCACAGCTAGTGCGCGGATCAAGCCCACCACCGCAGCCTTGGTAGTTGAGTAGGATGCCTGGAAGCCCATGCCCATCAGTGCGGCGATTGATGAGGTTACCAGTAACTTACCTGGCGCTTTGCGCTCTATTAAGTGGGCGATAACTGGGCGAAAAGTGTGTACCACGCTGGTGACGTTCATATCCATGACTCGATTCCAGTTTTCACTGTCTGTTTCATGCAGCCTGCCCGGTTCGCCACCACCACCGGCGTTGGCAAAGCAGGAGTCTACTTTGCCAAAATGAGCCAGGGTATCAGCAAAGACTTGCTTGACCATAGCCTCATCGGTCACGTCACAGACAAAAGCATGCACATTGCCGCCCAGGCTCTTGAGCTCATCAACCGCGGTCTGATTTTTTTCTGTATTGCGACCCCAGAGAGCAACGGCAGCGCCTGACTTCACAAGTCCCCGAGCATAGGCCAGGCCGATTCCGCCATTTCCACCCGTGACCAGTGCTACATGACCTTCTAAATTAAACATTAAACAACTCCTTTGGATTCTGGTTATAGGCCCTTTAACTAAGGCCGATTCGGTACTTTCCATCGACAGTTAGTTATTGAGCTGCTTTATAATGTGCCCAGCGGCTAAAAGTAGCTAGGACTAATACTTATTAACTATTTGAATAATAACTGCGAATACAGTATATGCAAAGATTTTAGGCCATTTTTTGCCTAAATTTTGTATATATAACTAAATTATGTGGGTAATATTGAATAATATTGTAAATTAAGTATATTGGAATGGTAATTGTAGTTGTTTAAACTGCTTTACTGACTAAATACGTAATAAAGGCTAAAGCACAGACGTTTTACTACCCGAGGTTAAGCAGGAGCAATGACAGTTGTGAGTCCGAAGGTAAAAAGGCTGGCCTGTACCTTGACCAACTTGAACTTTTGATGCTCGATCCAGCGCTCGCCTATTGCCCTCTCAAGGGTGGTTTGTAAGCGACTTAACGTAAACTCCGAAAAATGCATCAGGTTAGGTTAAGATCTGATAAACGAGTATAAAGATGATCACACCCAAACACAGTTACGCTGCTTCAAACATTCTTCCAAATACCAATTTGGTTAAATTTCTGATCGGGGTCTCAGTTGCGATCCTCTGTGCGACCTCTGTGGCCGAGGAGAACTCTGCAATTGAGGCTATTGATGCAGACTATGTCCTTGGTAAGCAGTTATATCAGGCTCGATGTGTCAGCTGTCATGCCGGTGCTATGCTCAAGGCGCCGAAAATGGAGGTACTAAAGCTTCATCCGCCCGGGCATATTATTCAATCGCTCACCAGTGGTGTGATGAGTACCACTGGACTGTCGCTATCGGCTAGCGAGATGCAGCAGGTGGCTTATTATATAACCGGAAAAATGGCGTCAGACAAAACAGCTGATTTGTCTGATGCCTTCTGTCTTGCAGATGTTCCGGCTAAAACCAGTTCTCCAGCCAGTGCCCAATGGGCAGGTTGGGGTGGCGAGCTTGATAGTCAGCGCTTTCAGGCAAATGAAACCAGATTAAACAAACAGACTGTCAAAGACCTTGAGCTGAAGTGGGCCTTTGCCTTCCCTGATGCCAGTAGGGTGAGATCCCAACCTACCGTGACAGAAAGTATGACTTACATAGGGAGTCAGGATGGGACTGTGTACGCCTTGGATACAGATACTGGCTGCATTCGTTGGACCTTTCAGGCTGAGAATGAGGTTCGCGGCGCCATCAAACTGCAGGGTGATAAGGCTGCTGGGGAAGCCAGACTATTGTTTGGTGACTACAGGGCCAATGCCTATGCGCTAAATGCAAGGACCGGAGCATTACTTTGGAAAACCAAGGTTCACAGCCACCCTCTAGCGAGCGTTACTGGCTCGGTGAATGCTGACAATAAAAGAGTCTATGTGCCCCTGTCATCGTCGGAAGTTGTGCCTGCGGCTCAGTCGACCTATGCCTGCTGTACCTTCCGCGGCGCCTTGGTTGCACTCAATCTCGAGGACGGCAGTATTGCCTGGCGTACCTACACTACAGATAAACCCGAGCGTCTGGGTAAAAATGCCGTTGGTGCAGATCGCTTTGGCCCCTCGGGAGCGCCTATCTGGTCTGGCCCTACGCTGGATACCAAGCGCAATCTTGTCTATGCGACCACCGGACAAAACTACTCGTCGCCAGCCACAGGAACTAGTGATGCGGTAATAGCCATGGACACCACAACAGGTGAGGTGAAATGGGTGTCTCAGGTGACCGCCAACGATGCCTGGAATGGTGCCTGTGGCTTCACAATGATCAATTGCCCAGAGGAAGATGGACCAGATTATGATATTGGCGCCTCAGCAATTTTGGTGACCTTAAAATCTAACCGAGATCTCTTGTTGGTGGGGCAAAAATCTGGACTCACCTATGCTATGGATCCAGATCAGCAGGGCAAAATACTCTGGCGTCAAAGAGTAGGCAGTGGTGGCACTATGGGTGGCGTACACTGGGGTATGAGTAGCGATGGTGAGCGCCTTTATGTGGGGGTGTCTGACCTTCCCACTAAGAATCGCTATAACCAAGGCGATCCCTACCCTGGAGTACATGCGCTGGATCCAGAGACGGGGGAATTTTTGTGGCGTAATGTCCTTCCATCTCTGTGTCCTGAAGACATCAAGTTTGACTGTTTTCAGGGTATTTCTGCCGCAGTGAGCAGTAGTCCTGGTCTGGTATTTGCCGGTGGCATGGATGGTCGGCTGCGCGCCTTTGATGCCAGCAGTGGCGATACTCTCTGGACTTACAATACCTATAGAGAATTTACAGCGGTCAATGGGCTGAAGGGTCAAGGCGGCTCAATTGAGGCTGACGGTCCAGTCATTGCTAATGGTCGGCTGTTTGTGACCTCTGGTTATGATAAGTGGGCTGAAATGCCAGGCAACATGCTGTTGGTATTTTCTCTCCCCAATTAAACCTTAACTGTTACGGAAATCCTTATGAACCTTGTCAGCAAATCTGTACTGTTAATCGCCGCTCTAAGTATTGGTCTATATCTAATTTTGCAGCCAACGAGCCCAGTAGATTTGGATGAAAAAGCAACTGTCGCCGATGCCAGCACCAGTGTCATTGGGTTAAACCATATTGGACTGTCGGTAAGAGATCTGGATGTTGCGCTGGCGTTCTATCAGGGAGCCACTCAGTTTGAGTTGTTGCGACGAGAGTCGGTGAGCGTTAATGAACAGGCCAGCAAGTTATTTGGTCAGGACAACATTGCCTATGAGATAGCTGTTCTTAGGGGGCCCAATATGCTGTTGGAATTAACCCAGTTCGAGGGTAACCAGGGCATCCCTGTAGGCAATATGCCACCCGAGGGACCAGGTATGACTCACACCTGTTTTCAATCTCCTAACTATGACTCTGGCTGGGACAAGTTTGTGGCAATGGGCATAGATCCTCTGTCCCGCGGTGATCAGCCCATTGATCTTGGTGGCTATGGCATAACCTATGGCTATGCCTATGATCCCGACGGCAACATGATTGAGCTCGAACAGCTGGATGGTGAATTGTTAGAGCGCGCAGGTTACGGTGGCAGCGGGCAGAATTTGGATGGAAATCTATGGATGTCTCAGGTGGGTTTGGCGACCCATGATATTGAAGGGCTGATTGAATTCTATCAAATGGTATTAGGGTTTAAGCCCTACAGATACGCCCATGTTACTGATAATCCCAGACTCGACGATATAGTAAATATAGATAATGTCGACTTAATTGGTGGCTGGTTTAAATTAAATCAGGCATCCAAGGTGATCGAGATTTGGCAATATGTCAGTCCGGAGACGCCAGAATTTACTGGTCAGCGCGCTGTGACTGCGCTGGGCTATTCGTTCTCTATCGAGGTTGCAGATATTCAGGCAGAGTACCGGCGTCTGACTAGTCTGGGATTAGATTTTGTAAGCGAGCCTGTTGAGCTGGATGATTTCTGGCAAGTCTACAGCCGAGATCTGGATGGTAATATCTTTTCCCTGCGTCAGGCGGTTGATCCTCAGTCACGCCTCTCGGTGCGCAAGCTGGATGCCTGGGGCGCTAGGTAGCTGACCACTGCCAAGTGAGATTGTCGAAAGTGGCAGTGCAAAAATAACAGGCAGATTTTTCATGTTCCCAACTCGCTTTCTCGTTGTTATTGCCGAGACAGCTTTTATGGTTGCAATAGCTCCAAAGACCTCAACCCTTGGCTTTTATTGAATTTCTGGTCAATAGCATTTTGATGCTGCCTGCGTGATTATTAAGACGGTATCGGAGATCGTATCAAGCTGCCACTAACCTGTTTAGATAGCTTTATTACGAGGGCGTTTGAGTAGTGTTTTTAGAGAGGTCTCGTATCTTTTCTGAATAGCCTGATAGCTGCCCAAAATCATGGCCACAGTAATATCTTCTATCGTCTGCAGGTTGATGTCGTTATGGATAAGATATTGCCCCGCAGCGGTTGGCATGCCATAGGAGATGTCTACTGTAGCTCTAGCCACTTCCATGTCTATATTGAAGTTGTCACAGAGTATTTCGGCGAGATAGTTTACCGCTGGATCTCGACCATATTTGTTGGGGTCGCCACTATTGGCCACAGAGGGCTCCAGGGATAGACGTTCAATGATAAGTCCGCGATCGCTGATGTAGGAGAGATATACCTTAGTGACCCGACGGACCATTTGCTCCAGTGTCTCTGCGCTTTCAGCAGCTTCTAGCTGGACTCTACGTAGATGACGATATTCGCGCGTTAATAATGTTTGTAAAAGCAATTTAACGCTGGGGAAGTAGTTGTAAACCAACGCCTTACTGATTGCTGCTTCAGTACCTAAACGCTCCATAGTCACAGCGGACACACCTTCCTCTCCCACAAGCTTGGCCGCACAGTCCAGAATCATATTTTTTCTGGCTTTTGGCGATAGCCGGGTTCGGGTTTTCTTGGTCGTGTCGGATTTACTCATAGCTCTAACATTAAATAGCGAGAAACAACCTTATCAGCTGTTGCGGGGCTATGCCAGCCCATCTTATGGTTTATCTCTAGTCGTAAGCCAGCGCAATGCTGTCTTGACAGGGGTTACACCGTAAAGAGTGGCCGCTGAACTCAAATTTCTGTAGGCGCAGGTCATGGATTTTGCTTCTGTGTCATTTTTCCGCACAATATCGTTTAACTATTGACCCTATGCTTAGTAGAATTTTATAAATCTATCGTAAAACTATCAAATTCAGCGAATCTAATCTCTTTACTCAGGTATGTGCTTAGCTCTTGGCAGACTATTTCTGCAAATATTGCCATTAAAGTGATCTAATTAAGCCATTAAATGCAGGGGTTTTAGGTTTTTCTACAATTTTTCGAATCGAACTTCAATTCTGTTGCAGCACTATTGACGATTACTTCAATAAGAATTACTATAAAGACGATCGGGTTCGGATACGACAACGATACCATTAGCTTATTGACAATAATGATCGATTCAAAAACTTTCGTTATATCTTAAATATAAACAACTAATAAAACTAAATTGGGGACATAAGAATATGAAATTGCTTAACATAGTGCGTTTTAGCGCGCTCTCCGCAGCAGTACTAGCAGCCAATACCGGCCTAGCCCAGGAGGAAACATATAGCGGGTTGGAAGAAGTATTGGTAACCGCTCAAAAGCGAACAACGACTTTGCAAGATACTCCAGTAGCTGTATCTGTAGTTTCAGGAGAATTGCTGAAACAAAAAAGTCTTGACGACATTCAAGAAATGGAGCTTGCAGTGCCGTCTCTAAGCGTTACCCAAAATCAGAGCTCTTCACAGCAAACCTTTAGTATTCGCGGACTAGGTACCTCTGGCAATAACGCAGGTTTAGAACCTTCTGTAGGGGTGTTTATCGATGGTGTATACCGCAGTCGGGCAGCCTCAGCTATTGATGATTTTATCGCTGTTGAGCGGGTAGAGATACTGCGCGGACCACAGAGTTCGGTTTACGGTAAAAATACCCCCGCCGGCGTTATCTCCATTATTACCAAAAAACCCCAGCGAGAGTTTGGAGCTGATTTTGAGCAATCCTTTGGTAGTTACAACAGTAAAGTAACCCGAGGCACCATTACTGGCCCCATTAGTGACACTGTCTCTTACCGAGTCTCCGGCAACCGCAATACACGCGACGGATTTATTGATAATATTCAGGAAGGTAGAGATGCTGTAAATAATAGGAATCGCCACGCCCTGCGCGGGCAACTGCTGATAGAGCCCAGCGACGAGCTGACCATACGCCTTATTGCCGATACTTCATCCATTGAAGAAGATTGTTGCGGTGCGCCGTTTTACTACAATGATCCTGGCAATGCCGCCGCAACTACGGCCCTTGGCGCAACAATCTTGCCGGACGATATTTACGCGCGCAAGATTAAGTTTGACCGAGCCATGGAAACCGATCAGGAGCAGAGCGGATACTCAGCACAATTAGATTGGGAACGTGAGTCCTATTCCTTTACCTCTCTGACAGCGTTCCGAGATTTTGAGGAAAGCAATGATATTGACGCCGATTTTATCGACATCGAACTGAGTGGCGTATTGCAAAACACCTTTGACCGACAGGTGTTCACTCAAGAATTTAGACTACAGTCTACCGGTGAAAATAAAGTTGACTGGCTATTGGGCTACTACTATTACGACGCTGACCAAGACAGCGGTGGAACTAATCGCTTAGGTGCATTCGCCCGCCCGTTCTTTGATTCTCGGGTCTTCGGCTTGGTATCGCTTGTTGAACAGCTGAAGGGCGCCCCTACTGGCTCCTATATTAGGTCCGGTACTGGTAGAAAAAGCGAATTCAGTCTACTGACAACTAGCCACTCTGTGTTTGGTAAGCTTGACTGGCACATTAATGACAAGTTAACAGCCTCACTCGGGACGCGCTGGACCACAGAAGACAAATCAATTGATGCGAAAATGACTACTGATGCGCCCTATTCTGCTATTGATTTTAGTGATCCCACTAGCGATCCCGCTGTGGCAATGCTAGCAGCGATAAACCCGCTCTTTCCTACATACGCAGGATTCGTACAGCTATTTAGACCGGTGTCGGACTTTTCCGAAACACGCAGCGAGCAGGAGCCTACTGGCGAACTCATTGTTTCTTATGAATACAGTGATGATGTGAGTCTATATGCCAGCGGTAAACGAGGCTATAAAGCAGGTGGATTTAATGTTGGCTCGGGATCTAATGGTGCAGATTTTGATAAAGAACTTGCTGACGCTTGGGAAGTGGGCGCTAAAATTCGCGCATTAGACAATAACTTACAGTTTAACATTGCCGCCTTCTCGCAGCGCTTACGTGACTTTCAATCCAACGCGTTCAACGGCACCACCTTTGTTTTAACCAACGCCGGTGAGATTCAGATTGACGGCTTCGAGTTTGATACGCTTTATGCACCCACTTCAAACCTGTTTCTCTCATTCGCAGGCTCGTATCTAGATCACGAATATACGAGTTATGTTGGAGGACCTCAAATCGTTCGACCCGCTGGCTCCACGCCACCACTCCCGCCCGTCCAAGACCTGAGCGGGAAGCCGTTATCCGGTGTGCCTGATTGGACCTTAAGCTCATCCATCAATTACGTGAAAAGCTTTGGCGCCGTTGAAGGTTTTGCCAATCTTGGAGCTAGATATCGCGGATCACGCAATGTGACGAGCGAGCAAAACCCAATTGCTGATCAAGGCAGCTATGTCACTGCCAATGCCACAGTGGGGATACGTGATGCTGGCGGCTTCTGGACCGTTAACTTATGGGGTAAAAACATAACGGATGAAGAATATACCGACGGTCTCTTCAATTCTGTGATACAGGCAGGTAGTTTTAATGCCTACCCTGGTGATCCACGTAGCTACGGTGTGACACTGAGATTACAGTTCTAAATATAAACTAACTTCCTTGTAGGGAGGTCAAGATTATTCTTGGCCTCCTTTTTTTTGTCCAGTGTCTGCTTTCGATTGTGGTTCTGACATTAGATTTATTGACCTAACCCGAGATTTATACATCCAGAAACTGACACTGAATAATTATTACGCTGTTTTAGCGTGTCTTTTGCTTCACCGTCGAGCACGCAGATGTTCACACCGCACACATTCTAAATGCAAGGGATGCCTTTGACTGCAACCTGCCATAGCACGTCATTGGACATATCGGTTTTAAATACTGGTATCGACAGGACTTACTAAGTGCGTTTAAAAATAATAGGTCTCATTATCGAAAATCTGGTTGTAACTTTACTTTCATCACTAATTAGTTTGGAAATAATAAAGATGTTCTTAAATAAAAAGTTCCATCATTTAGGCACGGCTTTCGTGGCAACAGGGGCTGCTCTCTTAGCGGTGATACCGGTCGCTGGCATGATAGAGGATAAATTCATTGAAGAGGTGCTGATTACCGGTACACACATCGCTAAGGCCCCTGGCATGACGCCCTTTATTTACTAAGACGCCTTAACTCGTTTTCCTTTGGAGCGAATTGCCAAATTCAGTGCGAAGCATAGCTTTGAAAGATTAATTCTTAAGACCATTTAAAAAGCCCCTGAGCATACAGCTCCGGGGCTCTTTTGGTTAGGTGAGTTAAATGTCTTGAGGATTACAGATGCCATCTGCACACTATAAGCCCACTTCAGAACAGCCTTTGTCACCTAGGTTGTCGTACTCGGATTGTACAAAGCTCTCGTTGGCAAACAAAAGCTTATAAGCTTGGCAATATTCTTCCTGATCGTTGAAGCGAGTCTCGCTAAAAAACCGTTGCTTTAGATCTTGCATCTTCAACTTCATTGGAGACATGCGAATGCCGCGATCTATGGATGTATCAAAGATCATTACTCGATTTTGGTCATCATTATTGCTCCAAGTGCCCCATTCAACCTGTTTGCCATGATATCCCTTGGCGGGCTCACCGTAATGAGCAAATGACGCCCAGTAGGACATCATGCTCTGTGATAGAGCATTTCTCGCCGCTCGAGCGGACTCCGGATGGATAAGATTACTCATCAATGTAACAAAGTTTCCAAATACATAGGGTATCTCAAAGGCATGAGCTGCACCCATCAGCTCTTGCAGGCTGAGAAAACCAAAGTCACGTAGATCATCCGCATCAAAACGATAGGCAAAAACGTTATCTCCTTGCCCCTGACGCATCACTGTAGCCAGCTGGTCGACGGCTTTAATTTTCCACTGATCACTGGCATAGCTGCTAAATGCCTGATAGCGTTCACTGTTTTTGATTGCGATGGGTATACCCATAAAGCTGTCTACTTGATCGGGACTGAAGCTTAAAAACAACTTCATCTCATCGCGGTTGGTACCAAGTATCACCGGTACTGCGTTGTAATTGGCAGGATCGGCAAAGAGTTGCTCTGACGCAACGGCCTGAGGTAAAACGATACCGTCGCCAATTAGGTCCAAATTTCCGAACACCTTGCCACCGGTCTCACTTCGGAACGCTTTAAATACCTCAGCCGTAGTTTTGCTACGTAAATAATCGGCAAGATCATGGACAGTCATGCTGCTCTGTAATTTCTTTGCAGCTTCTCTGTTTGTAGCTCTGCCCTCAGCCACCAATAATTGATTGATGAATTCCCGCGAGCTGTGTTCGTCGCCCTCATCCTCTATAAAGTTTTCAGCCCTGATGATGGGCTCGATATCCAAGCCGCCACTCTGAACAATGGCACCATGAAATAAGCCCGTAGCTAGGGGGGAGGCCATGAGTGCCATGACATTCCATCCACCGGCAGATTCACCAAAAATAGTGACTCTGCTGGCATCGCCGCCAAATTTGGCAATATTTCGCTGTACCCATTTTAGCCCAGCAATCTGGTCCAATGTGCCAAAGTTACTGGACTTATCCTCGGGCAATTCGGCATTGGTGCGAAGCGCAGGGTGAGACAGCCAGCCAAATGCCGATAAGCGATAGTTAATACTTACCACTACCACATCAAATTGAGATGCCAGTTGAGAACCATCTAACCATGGATGATTACTTGTGCCTCCGTTATTAGCCCCTCCGTGAATCCAAAACATCACCGGTCGATCTTTAGCATTTTCAGGAGCAAAGACGTTGAGATACAGGCAGTCTTCGCTGCCATTGATAAGGTTCTTTTCCGGTGATGTGTTGTTGGCCTGATGGGCACAATCTGGCCCAGCCTCTAACATCTGTCTTGGATGTTGCCAAGGCGCCGGAGGTCGCGGAGCACGCCAGCGCAAATCGCCCACTGGTGGTTGAGCAAAGGGTATACCTCGCCATACTGACGCCCCAAGGCTATTTTGATAGCCGATAATGTCACCAGTATCTAGATTAATTAAGGTATTATCGGACGCTACTGGGGCTGGTTTACTCTCTGGTGCCAGATAGGCATAGGCCGCTCCTGCGACAACGACCAGAACCAAAATAATACCGCTAATAAACCTTATTAGGTACCTCATCAATTAAATCCCTTATATTTGTTGTTAAATAAGCATAATGCTAGTGCTAGTTATAATATTAATGGCCTTTTAACCATAAAATCCGGTACATAAAAGATAATTAACTGTTATTGACGATTATAACAATAAAGTCAAGGCTAACTTTTAAAGCCATGTGAGTCAACTTTGATATATTCTTAAAAATGCTGCTGTGAAATGAGATGAGACGTTAGGCGCTGATGTAGCGGTAAACCAAAAAATAGCACCCTAACTTATAGCCTCCAGCGCGGTGAGACGATGTCGATTGATCAAGCTTTTAAAAAAATGTCCTCACAATAAACCTTCAAAAAAAGTCTTTGCCCGGTACACAAGATCGATCGTTGTTAGCGCAAAGGCGCTTCTTTTATTTTCTTCGTACTCTGCAAAGCTTTGCAGGTATGCTGGATTGCCTGGCGCCACAACAAGCTGCCGCATACGATTGTGAGCCGGCGTATGAATATCGCCCATCACCACAGTATCATTTCGGATATGGTGAATCGCAATATGGTTGTAGCGCTCAAGGGTTTCTGGCCGGGTAATTGCATCTTCATAAGCCAGCTGTAATACGGCTTTGACTGCGGTGTCACCATTGCGATATAGGTTAGAGATTGCCCACGAAAAATGCCATACGGCATGGTTCCAGTCAATGATAGTAAATGGCTCTGTAGTATAGAGCATCTCGATATTGTCGAAGTACAGCTGGGCTATTTTAGCGGCGATTTCAGGTGTAACCACTTGGTCTCTAATCGCCCATATTGGTAATTCTGATGTGGATAACTCGCGGGCAAATTCTGCCTCTGCAACCTTGAGCGTTTCAGCCAAATCAATGCCCTCAATCAACACTGGCTCTTGATCGTTATAACTCACATAAGGCATAACCGATGTGCAGACGGAGTTGGCTCTTCCTGGCGTCGCAAATCGCCGATCTCCAAACATGTAATCTTCGATCAAAATGGTATAACACCAATTTTCGACCTTATCATTTGCCTCAGCACTCTGAGCTTGGTTGCTATCTGTATCGGATGTTAACTGCCAAGATCTGGCTGTTGCTGCAATGGTCGGCGGGCCAATTTGATAAGTCATTTTATCAATAAGGCTACCATTGCAGGTCAGGCTTATGCCGCCGGCTGGAGGTAACTCAAATAGATCAGACTGATAGGTGAAGTCAGCTCTAGGGTTTTGATTGGCAACCACTGCATATTGCTGAGATTCCATAACCAGGCTATCAGTAATGGTAAATGCTTGATCCTGAGTATTAGTAATTTCACAGCCCTGAAGATCGATTGAGGATTCGGCGCTGTTATAGAGTTCTAACCACTGTGGCTCGCTGACTGCCGATACAGGCATTAATTCGGTAATGAAGATATCTCCTGCCGCCACTTTTGTGATGGATGAGTCGCCGCATCCGGCGATCAAAAGCGCCAGGCTCACAACACAGGATTTTGCTAAGGGTTTAGTCATCATACTGCTGCTGCCTCTGATTATGTTCATAGTATTATTTTATCTCGGTAACTTTGGGGAATGTCGAAGTGCCATTGAGTAATCGAGCTCTTGGTCGGTACATTCTTACCACGTAGTTTCAGCCTTCGGTAATTGGGATGTAATTGGAAAAGATTAGTGTTAGATCCACCAAAATGTCTGACCATACCCATTACAACTGCATGCCCGAAATGCATGCTTTGTGGTTGGAATTTTCAGTGCTCGAATATAATATCGTGCTTGAAATTCTGACACGCAGCGATTTACGCTTGATTTTAAAAACTCACCAATACGATAGGCTTAAAGTCTGGAGATATCAAGATTTATTATAGTATTGGTATAACAAAGCTATATCGATAGGGAACGTAACTTTAACGACTTGTTAAGGGGCGCAAAGAAGCAAGAGTAATAGCGAAGTTCACTTCGGGTGCATCTAATGCCGCAGTAGAAAACTTTAGTATTATCGGTGGTGATCGCATACAAACTATAGTCCGCGGTGCCGTCTCTAATAATCGATAATCTTGAGTTCGCGTTAGATTGAGCTGACTTCATCAATTTAAATTAAAATTGGCTAATATATTAATATATAGTTTCTATATTAAGGTTGACCTAATCGCCCGTTAAAGGTAACTTAGAGGTACAAAAAAGTGTCAGCGATGACGCTCAATGTATTAGCAGCATTACTCAATTTAATTGTCTAAAAATTTTTAAAATTTAAAAGTAGGTTTTTCCAATGTCATCTGCAGAACCAGAGTCCAATATTATTCCGACCGTGTCACTGTTAAATGACCAGGAGGCGATAGAGAGAGTCTTTACCCACATCGATAATGGCACAACTGACCTTGGTGATACTGTTTGGCAAGAACCTGTTGAAAATTATCATTCCCAAGAGCGATTTGATGCTGAAATAGCGTTGTTGCGCAGTCTGCCAATACCCTTTTGCCCCTCCGCGGCGCTACCCGAACAAGGGAGCTATATTGCTCGCAAATCGGCGGGCACCCCACTGGTAGTAGCACGTGGGAAAGATGGCAAGGTTAGAGCTTTTATTAATGCTTGTCGGCATCGTGGTATGCAAGTAGCTAGTGGTACTGGACGCGCTAATGGCTTTGTCTGCCCCTATCATGCTTGGTTTTACAGCCTTGATGGTTCACTCAAATTTATCCCGGGTGAAGAGGGATTTCCTGGTCTTGACATTGAAGATCACAGTCTGGTGGAGGTAAGCGCTATGGAAAAGGGCGGTCTTGTCTATGTGATGCAGGAGGGAACCATCAGTCCACAGATGCTAGAAAATAGCCGTGACTATTTTACTCCCGAGCAGGAGCTGTTTAAACAATCAGAAAATACAGACCCAGCCAATTGGAAGTTGTTAACCGAAACTCTCTTAGAGGGCTACCATATTAAATCACTGCATAGAAAGTCGTTCTTCCCCTATGGCTTAGATAATGTCAATTTGGTCGAGACATACGGTGCTAATGCGCGAGTAACTTTTCCTTTCCGACGCATTGAGAAGTTACGAGATGTGCCTGCAGAAAAGCGCAGAGCTGCAGGGATGCTGACCTCTGTCTACCATCTTTTTCCCAATGCTAGTGTCTCAGTACTATCCAAACATTCAAACTTGACGATTATGGAGCCGCTGAGCCCTAGTAGCACTCAGATGGTGATCTATTTGGTAACCCCTGAACAAACTTCTGAGAACCCAATTTCTCTTGAGGATGTTAAAAAAGATGCCCAGTTTGTCAATGAATCAGGCCAGGATGAAGACCGAGAAGCGGCCTGCTTAATTCAGCAGACGGTAACAGCTCAGGCCAACAGCCATTTGACCTTTGGCTACTTTGAAAAAGCGATTGTTAATTTCCACCAGCATCTGACAGAAAGGTTAGATTCGTAGCCTATATTGAAAAGCATGTATAGGCGAACTGTTCTCAAAAACCAGAATCAGTAAGCAAGGAGTACTTTATGAGTTACGCACAACACCGCAAGATCATTGATGCCGACAGTCATGTTATAGAGCTAGATGACTTTCTAATAAAGGCGGCTAGAGAAGCTGATATAGAACTGCTGCAAAAAATGGATGATCAAACGGAGCTACCAATTGATAGGAAAAAATATGATGACGGCGTAAAGCTGTTCGAGCGGCGCAAGCATGACGCCACCGTTAAGCAAGAATGCGAGGATATTATTATCAGCAACAACCTGGGTGGTTGGTCCCGAATTGGCGCATTTGACCCTCAAGAGCGCTCCCATGCACTGGATTTGTTTGGTTATGAGAAGCAATGGGTGCTACCCACTTTCTCATTTCATCAGGTGGCCCATGTGGGTGATATGGATGCACTCTATGCAGGCGCTCGTACCCTAAATAAGGCTATGGCCGACTTTTGTACCCATGATGATCGCTTGCTTGCGATTGGGTATTTACCCTATACCCTAGGGCCAGAGAGGGCGCTGGAGCTAATGAAACAGGGCTTCGATGATGGTTGTTATACCTTTATGATTGATACCAATGAGCCCAACGATGACAAGCTTAGTTTTGCTCATCCAGACTTTGACCCTGTCTGGGCAGGTTTTGTAGAGCAGAAGGTACCCTTTGGAATACATGTGGCCGCCAATGGTCATTATGAAGCTGTGCCAAAAAGCTTTAAGCGCAATGGCAAGAATACTATTGCGCTGGGTGGCGATGCGCCTGCAGGTGAACTGGGTCTGATAACGATAAAAAATTCGGCTGAACTATTTTTGTCGGCGCTAATTTTTGACGGCGTCTTTGATCGTCACCCCAGTCTACGAGGCATGTGTATGGAGCATGGTGCATTTTGGGTTCCATCCTGGCTAAAGTCGCTAGACTTTACCTACGGAGCTTATGTGCCGCGTCGAGAGTTTGTGGAAAAACCTTCAGATACAGCGAGACGATGTCTTAAGTTTTCGCCCTTTGCCGGTGAACCCGTTGGATGGATAATTGAAAACACCAGTCCGGATATGATTTGCTACGCATCGGACTATCCGCATCCAGAGGGTGGGTCAGATCCTATCAGCAAGTTCGAAGCTACAATGGAAGGCTGTGATGAAGCCACCATGAGTAAGTTTTATCATGGCAACATGCAGGCCTTGATGTCTTTGGCATAGTTTCGGTTTGAAAAATGCTAGGCTAATTTCGATACTTGAATGTGGCGGTACTTGCCATTTAAATAAAGGGCTGGTTACGATTCATGACTCCTAATAAGACGCAGGATACTGGTCTAAGAACAAAGATTGACGAAAAACTGTCTCGTTGGTCAGTCGCAGCATTTGGTGTCGGGGCCGCAGGTGAGGCAGTTTACTTGGGGCTGTTCAATACCTTTATCACTATTTTTTATAATCAGGTAATTGGCCTATCGAATACCCTCATCGGTATTGCGATCTTCGTGGCCCTGCTGGTTGATGCGATCACTGACCCGTTGATTGGGATAATTTCTGATAACTGGAAATCTAAGCACGGACGACGACATCCATTTCTATTTGCTGCGCCCATACCCTTGGCGCTGGCAATCTATGCAATTTTCAATCCGCCTGAATCCATTTTGAATGGAGTAGATAATTTCACTAATTATGTCCTGTTCGCATGGTTAGCCTCCGGCACTATTTTTAGTCGCGTATTCTTAACACTCTATTCAATTCCGCATCTCGCCCTGGGGGGTGAAATGTCAAAGAACCATAACCAACGTTCCAGATTGTTTAGTGCCAATTCTGCATTTTCCTATGTAACTGGTGCCTTGTTTGGATTTTTGGCTTGGGGCGTATTCTTCGATGGCGACCATATAAGAGCTGTTGATGGCATGGTAGTTCCGGGGCACTTAAATGCAGCCTCCTATGCTCCTTTGATATTGTTAGCTTGTAGTTTGATTCTTGTGGCGATTTGGACTGCCGCTGCCGGCACGTATAAGCATGTGCCATCACTATCCGAGCCACCAAAGCAACAAAAGCTCTCTTTTAAAGGTTTCTTTAAAGAGATATTGCTCACATTAAAGTGCCGCAATTATGTCGTACTACTTGCCGGTTACTTTTTCTTTATGATTGCTAGCGGAATCTACGATACTTTAGGTGTTTTTATGAACACTTACTTTTGGGAGCTCGTGCCGGGACAAATTCGCTGGTTTGGACTAGTGTCGGCACCCTGTGCCTTATTTGGTGCTTTAATTTCACCTGTGTTAATGCGCAAGTTCGATCGCAAGCCTGTGGTAATCTTCTCTCTGATTTGTATGGCGATTACTGCTCAACTGGTTGTGGATTTGAGATTGCTCGATTTAATGCCTGACAATCATAGCGCTACATTGCTACCACTGCTGCTCTGCAACTCAGGCGTATTCGCGTTTGTGATTGGCCTTGGTGCTGTCGCTATGATGTCTATGATTGGTGATGTGGTAGATGAAAACGAGTTGGAGACAGGTTTGCGCCAGGAAGGGTTATTCTATTCTGCAAGAGCCTTTTTTGCTAAAGCTTCGTTTTCTTTTGGTCACTTGGTGGGTGGCGTAGGGCTGGACAAATTTGTTCGTTTCCCATCGCTAGCAGTTCCGGGAGCTGTTGACGCAGACGTGTTATATCGAATGGGTATACTGGCTGGACCCATTATGGGTATAGCGTCGTTTATCGCCGTACTCTTTTATGGCAAATATCATTTGACCCATTCCATGCATATCAAAATCATTGATGGCATCGAAGAGCGTAAGCGAAATCAACAACAGCCTAAAGCTAAGGCGACATAAGCCAAAATAGCGGTTAGAATGGTTCCCTTCAGTGCGCCTCTTCGGGGTGTACATAGGTAAGGTAGTACGTTGATGGCACAAAAACCTCGAACCCGTTTGTCTAAGGAAGGGAGACGATCACAGCTTCTGGACACGGCAGCGGCAATTATCGAAGATATGGGATTTGCAGGATTCACCATGGAGACTCTGGCCAAGGCAGCCGGTGTGAGTAACCCATTGGTCTATAAATATTTCGACTCCCGGCAAGAGATCTTTAAAGAGCTTTTGTTGCGGGAACTAGAAGACTTTCGTTTGAAGATTAGGGGTAAAGTAGCCAGTACTCATAGTTTTGAGGAACTTGTAAGAGTCTTTGTTGAGGTTAACTTTGAGCAATCTGAATCTGGAAATGTAAGAGATGTGCTGCTCAGTCAGGCTGATCTAAGAGAGGCAGTTGCTAAGACGATACAGAGGAACCACAAAGAGATTGGCCGAACTTTAATCGAGAGCGTCATTGAAGAGAATCGTACGATGACGTTAGAGCAGGCAGAGCATCTTCTCTACATGGGCTCCGCGGCTTCTATTGCCGCTGCTGAAAAAGTGAATCGATCGGGACGCAGCAGACAACGCCTAATTGACAATACCGTCAGTTTTATTCTAGGGGGGTTCGCGGCTCCCTATGCAGATACAGATAGCTAAAGTTTATCATCTACTCGCCTAACCCGTGTGCTTACAGTCGAGTACGCCTATGTGTACCCATCTCAAAAGCCTACCATTGAGTTCAATCCTCTAAGCGCTATTCAATAACAAAAAGCTACTTTTTTCTAAAATAAGTCCTTTGCAGGCTATACCTGCCTGCCTCTATATTATAGTATATGTATAATATGGCTGAGGCTTAGCATTCGATGAACTTGGCACTGGAATAAAATTTTAAATCTATCTGAGGGTTAAAAATGACGCGCGAATACGCCAACCGAAAAATAGTTCTAAATAGGCGGCCGCAGGGTGACTTGCGGGATGGAGATCTCTCCATGATCAGCGAACCCGTCCGAAAATTAAGTCAGGGAGAGTTCTTACTTAAAACTATCTGGTTGTCGCTTGACCCTTATATGCGGCCACGTATGAGTGACATCAAAAATTATCTACAACCTATCGGTATTGGCAAAGTCATTGTTGGCGAGACTGTATCGGTGGTTATCGAATCTAAGTCCGAAAAATATAAGCAGGGTGACTTGGTAACCTGTTTTTCAGGATGGCAGGAATATTTTCTAGCTCATGAGACCATGGAAAATATCTACCATATTGATGACCAGGGTTTACCACTATCAGTGTTTCTTGGCTCGGCCGGCATGACTGGCCGAACTGCCTATAGCGGCCTCACGTTTATCGGTAAACCCAAGCGCGGAGAAACCTTAGTAGTTTCTGCAGCTGCCGGCTCAGTGGGTACTGTGGTCGGACAGCTTGCTAAGGCGCAGGGTTGTCGTACCGTTGGTATCGCTGGGGGCGCACAAAAGTGCCAGTTCTTATTGGATGAAATGGGCTTTGATGCCGCGGTTGATTATAAAGCTGGTGATCTGGCCGGCCGGCTTAAAAGTGCATGCCCTGATGGCATAGATATTTATTTCGAGAATGTCGGTGGCGATGTGGCCAAAGCTGTTGCACCCCTGCTAAACAAGGGCGGACGGGTGCCAATTTGTGGATATGTGTCGGCCTATAATTCAAAGGATTTGAACACTGCAGAGACACCAATGGACATTTTTGGTGCACTGTCGGAGCCACCTGAATTCCGCTATTTTCAGGTCAGAGAGTGGCACGATCAATATCACCAGATTACCGGCTTGCTAACAGAAAAAGTACTAAATGGTGAGATTAAATATACCGAGACTATAGCGCAGGGTTTAGATAGTGCTGAGGCGGCGTTTATTGGCCTGTTGGGCGGAGCCAATCTGGGCAAACAATTAGTAAAAGTGGCTGACTATTGAATCTTTATCGACTACTAGAAAGATTATTAACAACTCTTTTCCAAACAGGAGCGACTGATGAAACTATATGATTTTCCGAATGCACCAAATCCCAAACGAGTAAAAATATTTGCCAACGAGAAGGGCATTGAGCTCGAACTAGTTGCCTGTGATATGCGTAGGGGAGAACACAAATCATCCGAGTTTTTGAAGAAGAATCCCAGTGGCAAGATTCCTGTTCTCGAATTAGAAGATGGCCGATGTATTCCAGAGTCTGTGGCAATTTGTCGTTACTTAGAGGCCATCTTCCCAGAGCCAAATTTGCTTGGGACCAGCCCTTTCGAGCTGGGCCATATTGAGTCTAGAAATCGACATATTGAGTTCGAGATGTGGCGTGAAATAGGTATCTCCTGGGTAAATGGACCAATCGTTGCTCAACTAGGGTTGGTCACACAGATACCTGAAGCTAAGGCAGCCAGCGATGTGGCGGCACGCAATTACTTTGAGCGCTTGGATCGTGAGTTTGCGCAGAATGCTTATGTTGCAGGTGATAGGTTTACTATTGCCGATATTACCCTGTATACAGCGATTGAGTTCGCTAGCACCATGGTAGACCTAAAACCTGAGTCGAGTTTAGAAAATCTAAATGCCTGGTACCAATCAGTTGGGGTACGACCGAGCGTCACCGCACTTACGCAACAGTAGGATGAATATGAGAGAGTTTATTGGCGTTGGTGGTGTGGTGCTAACTGCGGATGAGTATGGTAGCGAAGAGCATCCCTGCGTACTTTTGCTGCCTGGTATAACGCAGACCCGTAAGGTATGGGTTAGTGCTGCAAAGGCGCTTGCGCAGGCTGGTCGTTATGTTATTAGCTTAGATTTGCGAGGACATGGTGGCAGTGATAGCCCCAATGACTGCAATTACAGTCTAGATGCGTTTATGGGTGATTTGGTAGCAGTTTTGGCTCAGTTGGAGTCTCGCCCCGTAGTTGTGGGCTCAAATTTTGGCGGTTGGATCGGCTTAGCAGCATTGGGTAATACCTCCGCACCCATTGCCACTGGACTGGTTTTGACCAACCCTCCGCCTGAGTTCCAAAGCCTCAACAACAAAAGTATTGCCAAAACAGTCAGCGAGCGAGCATCCACTGAGGATTTTGATCAAGGTTTGTTTGCAGGTGGCTTCGATTTTATTGAATTGCAGAGAAAACTTGAGCCCGCGGCCAAGAACTTGAAACTACCCACGCTTTTAGTACGCGGTATCGACAGTCAAATAAGTTCATCCGACGCAACGCAACGTTTCGCTGAATTAATTCTCCAAGCCGAGGTCTCGGAAATTGAAGGGGCTGGCAACTATGTTGCTTTCGATAAGGGGGATGAATTCAGTGCTCTGGTATTAGAGTTTTTAGAAAATCATGTGCCCCATCAACCACTACAATATGTGAGTGGCTCAGACGCTCGAACTCTGAGAGATGCAATGGGTTGTTTTGCCACTGGAATCACTGTGGTAACCACGCTTGATGATACGAAAAAACCGATTGGTTTGACAGTCAATTCCTTTAGTTCGGTCTCTCTCGACCCGCCGTTAGTATCAATTTGTCTAGGTAATCATGTAGGTAGCCTAGATGCTTTTAGAGCTGAAAAATCATTTGGTATTAATGTGTTACATACTGGGCAGCAGTCTATTTCAAACCTATTTGCCTCTAAGGGGGTTGATCGTTTTGCAGACATTGATTGGAGTACCTGGGAGCAAAATGTACCGATTATTGAAGGATCGCTAGCGAGTTTTGAATGCATAAAAAAAGACATGATTATTCAGGGTGACCACACCATATTTATTGGTGAAGTGGTGAGAGCAAAGTTTGAGCCGCACCGTGACCCACTTTTATATTTTAGCGGCAAGTATCGACGATTACATTTTGGCTGATTGACTACTGCCATGAGCAGACGCAGGCGGCAATCAGCAAAAATCCAGTCATTGACGTTTTTGAAAATTACGAAAAAGAAGAGGCTTATAAAATGACTATAGATTTTGACTTTGATCCCAATGCTGTACTGGTTGATTCCACCACAGATATTGAGGGAGTGAACCACATTGGTCTGTCTGTACAAAACCTTGACAGGGTATTGGAGTTTTATAGGGCAGCGACTGGTTTTGAGGTGATCCATAAGGAATCCTTTGAAAATGACGCATCGGCCGATATTCTCTTCGCTCGCAACAATGTAAAGGTACAGACAGCGATTTTGCGAGCACCGAATTGGGTTCTGGAGCTCAGTGAATTTGCCCATAATGACTCTGCCACTTTGACTGATATGCCCGTTATTGGGCCAGGCATGTCACATACTTGTTATCAATCGCCTATAGATCAATCGTTATTTGAAAAGTTTGCTGCCCAGGGTGCCAGGTTCTTGAATCGGCATGACAAGCCCGTGTATTCCCCTACCTATGGCGTGAGCTATGTCTATGCCTATGATCCAGAGGGCAATCTTCTAGAAATGGAGGAGCTAGATGGCGAACAATTGTTGAAACATGCGGGGTATCTGGACAATTGGGATAAGGATAACAAGCCAATTTGGATGTCTCAGGTATCGCTGTTCACCCCTGACAGGGATCGACTGATGCAGTTTTATCATAAGGTTTTTCAGACCAACCCCCACAGAATAGTCGAGGTGCCGGTAGGTGAGTTTGGTGACAACCTGTTTGATATTGATAATGCCAAGGTACAAATTGGCTGGTTCAGACTTAATCGTCAGTCCAAAGTCATGGAAATTTTACAGTTTATAGATCCGCCCACGCCGCAGAGCACGATAGAGCGAGAACCAACATCTCTAGGCTACTCATTTTCTCTGGAGGTAAGTGATATCGAAGCGGAATATCAACGACTCCAATCGCTCGGAGTTGATTTTTTTAGCCCTCCGGTCAAGTTAGGCCGCTTTATTCAGGCCTATGCTCGCGATGTTGATGGCAATATTTTTTCCTTGCGTCAGCCTATTGATTTAGATGGCCCGTTTTCAGTCAAAGCCTATGATAAAAGAGGCGGCCTATAAATGAAAATGCTCTTACAAATGGTGATGATCGGATTATTTTGCGCCCCAGTCATGAGTCATGCTAGAGAGCTTTTATGGGGCGATCTACCTGAACGTAAAGGGACCAATCCGCCTAGCTTTTTGATTCATGCAGCCAGTGATTCAAAAGGCGCTAATCTTGACCGGGTGCAGGTGATCAAAGGCTGGGTTGATTCGCAAGGCCAGTCGTTTGAGAAGGTCTATGACGTAGCCTGGGCTGGCGAAGATCGTTTGGGTGCAGGTAAAAAACTAGTGGCCATAGGCAACACGGTTAATTTGGAAACGGCTACCTATACAAATTCTATAGGTGCTCCACTTCTTTCGACGGTTTGGCGAGATCCTGATTTTAAGCCCGAGCTCTCAGCATTTTATTATGTTCGAGTTATTGAAATCCCAACTCCAAGGCACGCATTGGCTGACGCGCTGGCACTGGGCATGGTTAAGCCTGATCGAGGTCCTGCGGTAATCCAGGAGCGCGCATATTCCTCACCGATTTGGTACGCCCCATAAGATGACTGTGTAGTCAACGCCACTAGAGTACAAACTAGAAATTAACGATAACGATAGAGAGAACAACAATGAGAGATATATTAACCCTACTCAAGACTGCCACATTAACTGGATTGCTGGTGGTAAACCTTAGTGCCTGCACAAAAATTACCGGTTCCGCCTTCCCAGATTTAACCTCTAATCCCGCGGTGACAGGTGTAGATGTTGAAAAAATAGCCGCTCTTGAGTCGCGCATGCGCCAATTTGTGGTCGAAGGTGACAGCATGGGTATTGCCACACTTTTAGTGCATGATGGCAAAGTTGCCAGTTACACACAGGCCGGTGTTCGTGATCTGCTTAATGGAGAGCCTATTACTCAGGATAGCATGTATCGTATTTACTCCATGAGTAAGCCGATAACCGGTGTCGCAATGATGATATTGCATGAGCAGGGTGCATTTTCTTTGGATGATCCGGTGTCTAAATTTATTCCTGAGTTTGAGAACCTGGAGGTGGTCAAAAGCTATGATCTCGAAGGCAATGTAGAGTTAGAGCCCCTGCAACGTCAGCCAACCATCCGCGAACTTATGAGTCATACTGCTGGGTTTGGCTATGGCATTAGCGGTGCTGATCCAAGCAATATGCAGTTCAGAAAAAAAGCGGTCTTAGCCTCACCAGATTTACAATCGCTGATCGATACAGTGGCCACGATTCCGCTCATGCATCAACCAGGAACGGCCTGGGCTTACTCGGTGTCAGTAGACTTGCAGGGTGCAATCGTTGAACGTATTTCCGGGATGAGCTTGGGAGAGTTTTTCCAGTCAAAAATATTTAAGCCATTGGGTATGGTCGATACGGCATTCTATGTCCCAGCAGAGAAAGCCGAGCGACTTGCGGATGTGTTTGGCTACCATCCAGTTACAAAAAACTTTCAAGCACTCCCATTTGCAGAGCCGGCGTTTAATATTTTGGGGGATATCTCCTATCGCAAAGAGACTCGCGGCATGGAGTCAGGGGGCGGAGGCCTAGTCTCGACCATGGCTGATTATGCTCGCTTTTGCCAAATGATGCTCAATGGCGGGCAACTTGATGGTGCGCGCATTCTAAGCAAAAAAACTATAGATCTAATGGCTAAAAATGTGCTGACAGATTCGCAAACAATCGATTCCACTGGAAATTTAACTGGCACAACCAGTCAGAGAGTTGGCTTTGGATTGAACTTTGGCATCATCATGGGCGAGGCATCTGAGATATCAGGTTATGGCGATGGTTCTTATTTTTGGGGTGGGGCAGCGTCCACCTGGTTTTGGATTGACTCAAAGAATGATCTGTTTTTTATTGGCATGGTGCAGCAGTTTCCAAAGCCACCACCAGCGGTAAATCCGGACTTTAGAAAAATCTCTCAACAGTTTGTCTATGACGCATTGACGGACTAATTTCTAGGTTTTAAACTTTATTATATAAACTATATAATAAAGGTGTAATATATTATTGTGTTCATCTAACTGCGATGTAAGCAGTGCACCAAATCCTGTAAAAAAAATACATAAGAGGAGTCACCAATGAATCAACAAAGCGCACATCAAGTAAATCGTACAATTCACGACGCAGATAGTCATATTTCCGAGTATGACGGTTGGATCGAAGGCTATGCGTCGGAGTACGTCAGGGCTAATTTAGACGAGCCGTTTTTCAGAGTTGAAAATATTCCACAACTCAAGCCACTGATAGATCAGGCCCATAATCGCCTAGCCGGCAATGACCCTTCCATGACAGAGAGTTTAAAGGCAGATATCTTTGGTAGTGAGGGCAAGCGTAACATGATCGGTGCATATGGTGCGGTTAATAATATCGAGCGTACTGATTCATTGGACATCGCTGGAATCAGCAAGCAGCTAGTATTTCCGGGTTTGGTGTTCGTGTCCCGTTTTGCCCGATCTAAAGACGAAAAGGTCGTATGGGGTGGTTGTGATGCCATGAATAGAGCTATGGTCGATTTTTGCTCCAGCGATAGTGATCGACTACAAGCGGTGGGATATCTGTCGTTAAGAGATCCAGTCAAGGCTCTACAGGAGGCTAAAAAAGCTATCAAGATGGGTATTAAAGCCTTCTGGATGACATCAGATGCAGTGGATGGTCGCGCACCATCACATATTGCATATGACCCGATTTGGGCCGTGTTACAAGAAGCAGGTGTGCCAATTACATTACATATTGGCAGTGGCGCGAAATTGACTGATGACTATCGTAACACTGGTGTAAAGCGAGAATTGGCCCCCGAGTCAATGAATATTGAAACCACTTCTCCCAAAGATCTACCGGTTTTACACCATTCGATTGAGCGTTGGTTGGCCTGCATGATCTATGATGGTGTCCTTGAGCGCTTTCCTAAACTTAAAATCGGTTTAGTTGAATTAGGCTCAAATTGGTTACCAGCTTGTATGTCAAATCTAGATATTGGTGCAGCTGAATTAGGCAGATTTGATCTGGGCTTAAGAAAGCTATCACTCAAGCCCTCTGAATATATGCAACGCCAAGTGAAAGCCACGCCATTGCATTTTGAGGATGCCGGCTGGGTTATGCGTAATGTTGGCAAAGACATGCTGATGTTTAATACAGATTACCCACATCCAGAGGGTGGCAAAGATCCGTTCGGCGCCTTCGAACGCAGTCTTGATGCCGTGCAGGCGACATCAGATGAGTTGGACAGTTTCTATTCAAAGAATTTTGAAGCTCTTTTAAGCCTCTAGTCGCCCTCTCGCAGCCAAAAAATGGCTGAGCCAGGTCCATAAAAACCCCCTTAAAGCAATTTGTGGGGGTTTTTGTAATTGGAAGCGTAGCGAAATGTGAAGAAGTAAAGTCTCCAAAGTCTTCACCGATATCGCCGTCAGTGGTCTCCATATCCACACTCGCTATTATGAAATCATCGCTTATAAAAAATATTTCACTTGCGCTTGAGTATGCGCATTAATTCTTGAATCTTTGTATCGACATCATTTTGGGATTGTAGCGAAACAGTCACACATTCTTGGATATGTTTTTCGAGAATTTTATTCTCTACGGTTGTTATAGCTGACTTTGCAGCCCTCAGTTGATCAAGTATATCGATACAATACTGCCCCTCATCCACCATCCTAGCGACGCCGTTAATTTGACCACTGATACGATTCAAATTAGGTATAAGTGACTTATGGCACGATGATTTCATGGTAGATTCTCGATTTAGATGATTAGTGGGACGACGTAGGTAAAAAAGCTAGCGAAAGCGAAAATACCCGTTGATATAAAATAAAGCCTTTGGGATCGGCGACGCGTTTCCATGCAAACTCTACCTAGTTCAGAGTCCAACGGGCAGGGCAGTTTAGCCGTGCGGTAGTTGATGATTCCGGCGACTACGATCATAAGTAATGCAAAGCTGCTGATGGGTACCTTGTATAGTGACAGAGACACCAGAAAGGGGAAGGTGCTGACAAGACTGGCAAAGCTGGCGCCAGCCCCTAAGCTTACAAATAATGCAGGTAAAGCGCAGCATATCAATGTCGAGGTGGAGGCGAATAAGGCGAAAAAGTTAGTTTTCTGTACCTGTAGATGATTATCTTGCATCTTACTTTCCGACTATCTGAATATCAGTAGTATTGAGGCCATTATTAAGAATCTTTTTTCTAATATCTGCACTATCAATCTCGTTAGCCTCAGAAAAAGCTAATAAGACTTTACCGGAAGCTAGATCAACATCTATTTTGCTAACACGCTTGTCTTTACTAAATGTTTTCTCAATGCCTCGAGCGCAGAAGTCACACACCATTCCTTGAACACTTACAACGACGATAGTGTTATTGTCTATACCGATCATAAAAGTGTCAAATCGTTGTGCATCAACATCGAGAGTTTTGCCATCGACCATTTCATTGTGAATATGACCTTCATGTGAATGCATGCTGCCCGTATCATGGTGCTCAGCATAAATAGCTGTAGACAATGTCAGTAGGCCGAATAGAAGCGAATTTTTCATAATATTCTCATCTCTTATTTAATGTTTAGAATCGGTACATTAGATGTACGTCCCAATCAGTTTTTTTGTGATAGCTCATTTCAATCAATGCCCCGCCTTTAAATAGCCTAAGCAAAGGGTAGGTGATTTGTTTGTTGTCTAAATCATTTTTCTTTGTTTCAAGCATCAGCCATGTATGAAGATCGCCATAGTCGCCAAGATAAGGGGCAACACCAACCTTGGCTGACTGCTCGAACATGTCGTAGCCGGCGCCCGAAGACTGCTTAACTGAAAAACTAGTAAAAAAGCGTCTTG